>Ga0082212_10000753_pt1 | contig 47476 bp, 41 predicted proteins | sample TergutNt197P3_FD_71548 | JGI IMG/M metagenome (GOLD analysis project Ga0082212, IMG submission 71548) | Neocapritermes taracua P3 segment gut microbial communities from Petit-Saut dam, French Guiana - Nt197 P3 | ecosystem: Host-associated > Arthropoda: Insects > Digestive system > Gut ... | reverse complement strand
GTGCTGCGGCTTGTGCGAAGCGGTCATAGAAGCCTTGTGTTTTCGGATATTATAGAGACATATAATGCGCTTATCGAGGAGTTAGTGAAAGAATAAGAACCAGAAAACTTATAAGGGAAAGCTGGTTTGCGGAGCTGTCGCAGAGGCGCAGGGGTTGGCGTGTGAGACGGTGACTTTGTAATCCTACATATAGAATCTTTACATTTTGACCGTTGCATAAACGTGTTTATTGTGATAGAATGTTTGGTATTAATAACGTAGAAAATTTATATTTTGCGGGGGTAGATTATTGAATAATTTTCTTAATATGATTATACAAAAAATATCATAGAAAAAAGCAATTGTATTTACTCTACTGTTTGCGGCTTTTTATGTAATAATAAATTTTAGTGCAGTAGGTGTAGCCAAATTATTAAGGATAACAGACGGTGCAAATATCCTTGATTTTGAATTTGGATATACTTATGAAGAAGCACATAATATGTTGACCGCATTGGGAACAGAGGGTAGAGCATTTTATCTGACAAGAATTATGCCGTTAGATTATCCTTTCCCTTTCACCTATATGCTCTTTTATGCCGGACTTATAGCATTTCTACTAAAACACATAGCAAGTCAAAAACGATATGGATACTTGCTTTTAATTCCGTTATTGGCTATGTTATGCGACTGGATAGAAAATATCGGCATTATTACAATGCTGAATAATTATCCTAATTTACCGGAATGGTCTGTTTTATTAGCAAGTATAATGGGTATGCGAAAAACCGTTTTTACGATTGGAAGTATTACAATAATAGTGGGGCTACTGATTATATTTGTATATTCAAAACTTCGTAGAAATAAGCATTAGATACGCACAACAGTGTCGCCCACATCGGGTCAAGTTGACCCGATGTTCGGGCGGCGTTTTAATGCTCAATACCCTGCGTTCTGCGCGGTTGCTGTTCGCGCTGTTCCTGCTATATGATACTGAAAACACTCTTGCGGATTTGCTCGGCTTCCTTTTCAGTGCTGATCTATCAGATATTTGAGGATAGGCTCATCCTTTCCGCCTCCGGCACGGGGACACATTCAGATCTCTTCAATGATGATTGACACAACAGAGAAATACCCCTCTATGTAGCATGAACAGCCCATCCCTCGGGTATACTATCCAAAAATGGACGAAGAGCGCAAAAGACGCAATTCATTTGCGTCGTATGCGCTTGACACGGATTAGCCGGAGGGAAAATGTTAACATCGGGAAAACCAACAGCAAGGCTCCTGCGTAAAAACATTCAAATCATCGAAAAAACCGCCGAACGGGCGGCGGAGTGGAACCGGACAAGCCGCTTGCTGCCGCAGGAGATCGAATGGCTGCTGGATAACCGTTACCTCTGCCGCCGCGAAGGGGAAGAAGCCCGCGCGGTGTTAAAAGGCGCGCGCGGCCTTCCGTCCGCCGCGGGCGGCCGCCCGTTTGTGTATAGTCTGGCGCAAACCCTTGTGGAGGGGAGCGGGGAGATCACAGAAGCCGGGGTATCCCGCTTTCTCAAAGAAAAACAAGCCGGACGGCCGCTGTCCGAGCGGGAGCTTTGGCTTTTCACCGCCATGCTGCGTGCGGCGGTCATTTCGCGCGTCGCCCAATGCTGCCGGGACATCGGCGGGATTTTAGACGCCTATCAGAAAACATCGGGCGACAGCCCGTTTACAGCCGAAGCGCGCGCCTTTGCCCTGCGGCAGGCCGGACGCATCCCCGACCGGGGAACCGAGGAGTTTGCCGAGGCGGCGGAAGGAGCCCACAAGCGCAATGCCGAAACGATCGGCGGCTTGATCACATCCTTGCGGTTCCTATCCTCGGCAGACTTGACCGAAACGCTGCAAAACGCCGGGGTGTTGGAAGCCGTCTTACGCCGTGACCCGCTGTATGAGCAGATGGACGAGGAGACGCGGGGAGCTTACCGCCGCCGGCTGGCAAAGCTGGCAAGGAAGGATAAGCGCACCGAACAGGAGACGGCGGAGACAATTTTGGCTCTCTGCGAGGCGGGAGAGGACGAAAAAGAACGGCATGTGGGGACATATCTTTGGGAACGCCCTTTAGGCCGTAAACCGTCCCGGGTACCGGGGCTTTTATATTTCTGCGCGTTTACCCTGCTGACAATCCTGCCGGGAGCGGCTTGCGCCATCCTCACCGAGCGGTTATGGGCGGGGCTGCTTCTCTTGCTGCCGCTGGCGGCGATGGCCAAGAATATCACAGACGCCCTGGTCACAAGGCTGGTTCCGTGCCGCCCGGTTCCCAGGCTGGAGCTGCCAAACGGGATTCCGGCGGAGGGAAAAACCCTTTGCGTCGTATCGGTGTTGCTGACAGGGGGGCAAAAAGGCGCGGAGTTTGCTAAGAAACTGGAAGGATACCGCCTTGCCAACCGCGACGCGGGAGAAAACCTGCACTTCGGGCTGTTGGCCGACCTGCCGGACAGCGCGCAAAAAATCCGCTCTACCGACGAGCGCGTCCTCAGCGCGGCGCAGCAGGCCATTTTTGCTCTCAATCAAAAGTACGGCGGCGGGTTTTATCTGTTTACACGCGACCGCGAATGGAATGTGCGCGATAAAATATTCATGGCGTGGGAACGCAAGCGCGGTGCCCTAATGGAGCTCTGCCGTCTCCTCCGGGGGAAACCGGGCGGGATGCGTGTGGCAACCGGTGATAAAAGAGCTTTAGACGGGACGCGTTTCCTCATCACGCTGGACAGCGATACCGCCCTGACGCCGGGGTCGGCGCGGCGTATGGCCGGAGCTATGCTCCACCCGGTCAACCGCCCGGTGCTCGACCCTGAACGGAAGGTGGTCGTAAGCGGGCACGGCATCCTCGCGCCGCGGATGGCGGTTGAGCTGGAAGCGGCCGGGAAGAGTGTCTTTTCCCGGGTCTTTGCCGGGCAGGGGGGGCTAGACCCTTACAGCGGCATGGCGGGCGAGGTCTATCACGATCTGTTTGGGCAGGGCAGCTTTCACGGCAAAGGCATTGCCGACATAGACGCCTATCTGAAATGCTTGGATGGGCGGCTGCCGGAAAACCGCGTTTTATCGCACGACCTTCTCGAAGGCGGCTTTCTGCGAGCCGGTCTGATGGAAGACGTTGAGCTGACCGATGGGTTTCCGTCCACGGCGCGGGCGTGGTTTCTGCGCCAGCACCGCTGGATACGCGGCGACTGGCAAGCGGCCAAATGGGCTTTCAATAAAGACCTCACGCCGCTGGCGCGCTGGAAACTCTTTGACCCTCTGCGGGGAAGCCTGACCCCGGTTGCGACGCTGGCGGCTCTGACGGCCGGGACGCTGCTGCCCGGATGGGTTTTTGGAACCGTTCTCGCCGTGGCCTTGACGGCCTCGGCGTCGCATCTCCTTCTCACTTTTGCCGAACGGGTGGGAAGACCCGGACGGAGCAATCGGACACATGCCGCCATCATCACCGGGATTCCGGCGGTGTTGAGCCAAACCCTGCTGACATTGGCCTTCTTGCCGTATAACGCGTTCATCTCGGCGCACGCCGCCTTGCTTGCGCTGTGGAGGATGTGGATAACAAAACGCAAATTGCTGCAATGGACGACTTCGGAGGAAACAGAAAAAATAGCCTCCGGCGTTGTTCAAACCGCGCGCAAAATGTTCCCCGGCCTTGCGTGGGGCGTCTTGACCGCCCTGCTTTCCCGCTCGGCGGTCGGCTGGGTGTTGGGCGCGGGCTGGGCGGCGTCTCCTTTCATCGCGTTTGCCGTGAGCAAAACCAGCCCGACGGTTGAAAAGCTCGGCGACGCCGACCGCGCCTTCTTAATGCGGCAGGCGGCGTTGATGTGGCAGTTTTTTGAAGACCATCTCCTGCCGGAAGACCATTATCTCATCCCCGATAATTTTCAAGAGCAGCCCGCTGCGGGCGTGGCCTACCGCACCTCGCCGACCAACATCGGGCTGTCGCTCACCTGCGCGCAGGCGGCGGTTGATTTGGGGCTGTGCGCCAAAGAGAAAGCCGTTGTGCTGATCGAAGGGATCATCCGAACGCTGGAAGATATGCCCAAATGGAACGGGCATCTGCTGAACTGGTATGATACCCGCACGCTGGAGCCGCTTTCCCCCCGGTGTGTCTCCTCGGTCGATTCGGGCAATCTGTGCGGCTGCCTGATTGCCCTGAACCAAGGGCTGAACGAGTGGGAGGAACCCGTCTTGGCCGCGCGCGCGAAGGCGTTGGCCGACGAGATGGACTTTCTGCCCCTCTACGATCAAAAGAAAAAACTCTTCCGCATCAGCGCAGATTTAGACAGCCCTGAGACCGAAGGAGGCGTCTATGATCTGCTGGCCTCTGAGGCTCGGCAGACCAGCTATATTGCCGTAGCCCGGGGCGAAGTGGATAAAAAACACTGGCAGCGTCTTGGACGGGCGCAGACGGCTTTGGGGCGGTACCGGGGGATGGCGTCGTGGACGGGGACGATGTTTGAATATTTCATGCCCCATATTCTCCTCCCGGCTTACCGCAACTCACTGCTCAAAGAATCGCTGGACTTCGCCGTATACGCGCAGCGGGTGCAGGCTTCCCGCCGGGGAGGCCCCTGGGGGGTCTCGGAAAGCTGTTTTTACGCCTTCGACCGCTCTCTCAGTTACCAATACAAAGCGCACGGCGTACCAACGCTGGCCTATAAGCGCGGGCTGGGAGCCGACCATGTCATTTCGCCTTATTCGAGCTTTTTGACCCTGCTGACCCACCCCGCCGCGTCGGTGCGGAATCTGCGGAGGATTTACAAGCTGGGGACGGAGGGGCAATATGGTCTGATTGAAGCGTTGGACTATACCCCTTCCAGAAACAATGTAACGGAAAAAGATCGGAAATCGCCTTTCACACAAGTGCGGTGCTATATGAGCCATCATTTGGGGATGAGCTTGGCCGCCGTGTGCAACGCGCTGCGGGGCAACATCTTGCAAAAGCGGTTTATGCGCGACCCGTCGATGGGGGCTTTCGCGGGGCTTTTGCAGGAACGGGTTCCGGTGGGCGCGGCGGTCATCCGTCCGGCCGGGCGCGAGATACCCGATAAACCAAAGCGTGCCGAAGGGATGGATTATCAGGTTGAAATCGAGCGCGTTCAGAACAACGCACCCAAAACGCTGCTGCTGGGCAACGCTTCCTATACCGTCCTGTGTGCCGACAACGGGCTGTCCCGTTCCCAATGCGGCAGGGATTCCCTGACGCTTGGGCTGCGGTTTTATTTTGACGGAATCGATCTGCTGCCCGATTCAGCGTCCTTTACAGGGACGCATTGCGCGTGGAGGGGAACGGCGGGAGGGCTGCGGCACGAGACGCGCCTTTCTGTCCCGGAGAACGAAAACGCAGAGCTGCGCGTTGTAACCCTGCGCAACGAAGGATCGGAGACGGCAAGGGGGATCGCCGCCTGTTACTTTGAGCCGGTTTTACAGCGGCTGGAGGATTATTCTGCCCATCCGGCGTTCAGCAAACTCTTTCTTGACACACGGATTGAAAAAGACGTCTGCCTGGTGCGGCGACGCCCGCGCGCTGGGAGACAGGAGCTTTGGCTGGCGTTTATTTGTGATGAAAAGGGCGTTGTTTATGAAACCCTGCGGGAAAAGGTTGTTGGGCGGGGGGATTCCCCCCGAGAGCGGGCGCATGGTATAGAATCTGTACAATCTATCACGGACATTGGCTCCGGCGGCTCGCCGGTGCCTCCGATTGATCCATGCGTTTATGCCGCCGCGCCTGTAGAACTCGCGCCGGGCGGGGAGATCGAGCTGCGGTTTGCGATGGCGGCGGCGGCTACGGCGAACGACGCCGTTTCGGCGGCCAAGCGTACGCTGAAACGGACGGACGGCTCGCCGATCCCGGATGAAACGGCGCAAACGCTTGGCTTAACGCCGTCGGAACGCTGCGAGGCGTTTGAATGGCTGTCGCGCATGGTTTTCCCCGGAGAGCGGGCGTATAGTGAAAAATCCGCACAATCTGCCACGGACATTCCCGGCGGCGGTGCGCCGCCAATCGGAAAAGGCGGGCTTTGGTCTGTGGGCATTTCCGGCGACTTGCCCCTGCTGCTGACCGTGGCGGTGGAGAATGCCCAGTGGGAAAGGGTGTCGCGGGTGGTGCGGCAGCACCGCTGGCTGTCGCTGTGCGGTTACCCCTGCGATCTCGCCATCCTGCTCCGGGACGGCGGGGATTACCGCCGCCCGGCAAGGACACTGCTGATGGAGACCCTAAAGGCTTGCCGCGCCGAGCACACCGCCGGACGCAAGGGAGGCGTCCACGCCGTTGACATTGAATCGTTCGCGCCGGGACAGGAAGCCCTGTTGAGGGCGTTTGCGTCGGCAACGGTGCCATATGAACAATCACCAGCCCTCCTCTCAGAGGAGGGTGCCGCCGACAGGCGGCGGGAGGAGAAAAGCAAACCGCCGGAGGAAGAGTCTCCCTTCGCCGCTTCGCGGTACCTCCCTCCAGAGGGAGGCAAAGAACGCGTTATCTACCGATGGGAGAGCGATAACTCCTTCCGTTTTACCATCCACGGCGAATTGCCGCCGCTGACATGGAGCCATACGCTGGCCAACCAAAACTTCTCCGCCCTCGTGACCGAAACAGGTGCGGGGTATATCGCCTTTCAAAACGCCCGTGAGAACAAATACACGCCGTGGAGCAACGATCCGCTCGCCATAGACGGAGGAACCAAAATAACGCTGGACGGCGTCAGCCTGTTCGCCGCCGAAGACGGCTATCCTTGCGGTGTGACGTATGGGTTCGGTTTTGCCCGGTGGGAGAAGCAAATCGGGGAGGTAACGGTTAAAACGGTGCAGTTTGTGCCGCCCGACCGCAGCGCGCTGGTAACGATGATTGAGGCCGAAGAGACATTCACCGTCACCCTGCAAACAACCCCCATACTGGGCGTGATGCCGGGCGACGGGCGGATGTGTACCGTTCAAACAGGGGAGGACGGTGCCGTGTGGATCGAAAACCCGTTCAATACCGCCTACGCCCCGCAAACATTTGTCATTACGGCCTCGGAAGGATTCACACACGCGCCGCCGGGAGCGGGAAACCTAGCTCTGAGCTTTGAAGCGCAAGGGCGGGCTGTGCTTGTCATGGGCGCGTCACGGAATAAACCGGGGATCGGGCTATTGAAAGAATTGACCCGTTGGGACACCGCAGAAGAAGCCCTGCAACGAACTTGTCAAAAATGGGAAAAGACGGTTTGTCAAAAACAGCTCGAAAGCGGAAGCCCCGCGCTTGACCACTACGGAAACGGCTGGGCACTGTATCAAATCATTGCCACCCGGCTATACGCGCGCGCTTCACAGTATCAGTGCGGCGGGGCTTACGGGTTCCGCGACCAGCTCCAAGACGTCTGCGCGGTGTTGAAGACACAGCCGCGCCTCGCAAAAACGCAGATTCTGCGGGCTTGTTCCCGTCAGTATGAGGAAGGGGACGTGATGCACTGGTGGCATCCGGCCAAACGTGAGGCGGGGGTTTCAGACAAAGGCGTGCGGACACGCTGCTCGGACGACCTGCTTTGGCTGCCGTATACCGTTTCGGAATATGTCGGGCAAACCGGGGATACCTCCATCCTGTTCATCAAAACCCCCTATCTATCCTCGGCACCGCTGGAGGAGGGGAGCGACGACCGGTATGAGAGCGCGGCGGTGACGGAGCGAAAGGAAAGTGTGTACGAGCATTGCCTTCGCGCTTTTGAAAAAGTGATGGAGCGCGGCGCGGGAGAGCACGGCCTTTTGCTGATCGGGGCGGGCGACTGGAACGACGGCATGAACCTCGTGGGGCATAAAGGGCGGGGAGAGAGCGTTTGGCTGACCTGGTTCGCGGCGCACACCGCCGAGCGTTATGCACAGATGTGTAAAAGTTTGGCGGATATGAAAAACGCGGAACGGCTCCAAAGTTGGGCTGGAGACTTGATCGCGGCGGCGGCGGCGGCTTGGGATGGGGAGTGGTTTTTGCGCGGATATTACGACGACGGGTCAACACTTGGTTCCAAAGACGACGCGGAGTGCAGGATCGACTCGATCGCGCAGAGTTTTTCGGCGTTGTTTGGGGAACGTGTTCCAAAAGACAAAGTGAAAACGGCATTGAACAGCGCGGTTAAAAACCTCGCGGACAAAGAAGCCGGCATGATCAAGCTGTTCGCGCCGCCCTTCTCGGGGCGGGGGAGCAAAGACCCGGGGTATATCAAAGGGTATGTGCCGGGCGTGCGGGAAAACGGGGGGCAGTATACCCACGCGGCGGTTTGGCTGGCCATGGCGTTTTTGAAAACGGGCGATTGGAAAACATGTCTTGAACTTTTAGACATGCTGATGCCGGAAAATCACGACAACGCGATCTATAAAGCAGAGCCGCACGTCCTCGCGGCCGATGTTTATGGGCATCAAGCCCATTTGGGCAGGGGCGGCTGGAGCCAATACACCGGGGCGGCGGCATGGTTTTACCGGGTGCTGTGCGACGCGCTGGAAACCAAAGAAGCAGAACTTGACACCATCCCGTTTGCCGTTGTATAATGCTGTGATCAACACAAATGGGAGGGATTGCAGCAATGATCGGTTTTCCCGGCATCGGTTTTCTGTTTGAGCAGAACCCGGCCATCATCCGCTTCACCGACAGCTTTGCCCTGACTTGGTACGGGCTTATCTTGGCGGCGGGCTTTTTGCTGGCCGTGATCGTCTGTTTACGAAGGGTCAAGGAGTTTGGGCTGAAACAGGATGAAATTCTCGATATGCTCTTCTTCGCCACCCCGGCGGGCATCATCGGCGCGCGGCTGTACTATGTGGCGTTTAACTGGTCGGAGTTCCGCGACGAACCGTTCAGCATCCTCTATACCTGGACGGGCGGGATGGCCATTTACGGCTCCATCATCGGCGCGGTGACGGCGGCCGCCCTCTTTTGCTGGGTGCGGCGCATCAACGTCGGAGCCATGCTCGACATCGGGGCGATCGGGCTGCTGATCGGGCAGGCCGTGGGACGCTGGGGCAACTTTGTCAACGGCGAGGTGTACGGGCGGGAGACCGACCTGCCGTGGCGCATGGCCGTTACAAGGCATATGGCCGACAACGATTTGGGGGTACACCCTCTCTTTCTGTATGAATCTCTTTGGAACTCCATCGGGCTGGTTTTATTGCTCCTATTTCTCAAAAAACGCAAATACAACGGGCAGATGTTCACCCTCTATATCGCTTGGTACGGCTTGGGTCGCGGCCTGATGGAAGGGATGCGGGCGACCGAATACAACCTGATGCTGGGCGACTGGATGGTCTCGCAGGCATTGGCCATCGCTTCCTGCGTCGCCGCGCTGGGGGTGCTGTTCTATATGACCCTCTTCAAAAAGCACCCGCCGCTGCTGGAATGGACGGCGGCGCGCGATGAATATGCGGCATACCGGAAGACAAAGAAAAAAGGTTCCTCAGAAAAAACCGAAACAGCGGAAGTTAAAGACGTCGTTGCAGGAGAAGAGGAACCCAACGATTTAGAAGAGTTCACGGAAGAGGAGGATGCGGAGAATGGCGATTCTGATGGACGGGAAAGCACTGGCGAAGGAAGTCAAGAGTGAGGTTTTGGCGCACGCGCAACAGCTTCGGGCAAAAGGGATCGTGCCCAAGCTGGCGGTCATTTTGGCGGGCGACGACCCCGCTTCGGCCGTCTATGTGCGGAATAAAATAAAAGACTGCGAAGAGTGCGGCATCGAAGGCGTGATGGTCAAATTGCCCGCCGATACGTCACAGGACGAGCTGATGGTGCAGATCGCGCGGCTCAATGCCGACGAATCGGTTCACGGCATTCTTTTACAGCACCCGTATCCCAAGGGCATCGACGAGTTTACCGTTCGGTGCGCCATCGATCCGGTCAAAGACGTTGATTCGCTCCACCCGGAGAACGCCGGGCTGATCACCCACGACCGACCCAATTTCCTGCCGGGGACACCGGCGGGGATCATGGCTCTGCTGGATCATTATAAAATCGAACTCAAAGGCAAGCACTGCGTCATCATCAACCGCACCCATATCGTCGGCAAGCCGATGGCGCAGCTGATGCTCCAAAGAGACGCCACCATCACCGTCTGCCACAGCCGCACCCCCGACTTAACGATTTTCACCCGCACCGCCGACATTTTAATCACCGCTGTCGGGAAATTGGGGCTGATCACCGGGGAGATGGTCAAGCCGGGTGTTGTCGTCATTGACGTGGGCATTTGCAAAAAGCCGGACGGCAAGCTGGCGGGCGACGCCGACATTGCTTCGGTTGAACCTCTCGCTTCCTACATAACCCCGGTGCCGGGCGGCGTTGGGCCGATGACGCGCGCCATATTGATGAAAAACACCATCACGGCGGCGGTGGAGGAGACGGTATGACCGATATTGACATCGCACAAAACGCGAAACTGCGCCCCATTTCGGAGATTGCGGCCGTGTTGGGCTTAACGGAGGATCAATGGGAACCGTACGGCCGGTATAAAGCGAAAATAACCGAACTGCCGAAGGCAAATAAGCAAGGCCGCCTCATTCTCGTGTCGGCGGTGTCGCCGACCAAATACGGCGAAGGAAAGACCACCGTCAGCGTCGGGCTGGCCGACGGGCTGCGGCGTTTGGGCAAAAAGGCCGTCCTCTGTCTGCGCGAACCGTCGTTGGGGCCGGTCTTCGGGATGAAAGGCGGCGCGGCCGGCGGCGGATACGCCCAGGTCGTGCCGATGGAGGACATCAATCTGCACTTCACCGGAGACCTTCACGCCATTTCGGCGGCCAACAACCTGCTCTCGGCGGCCATCGACAACCATTTGCAGCAAGGCAATCCGTTGGGCATCGACACCCGCCGCATCACTTGGCAACGCTGCATGGATATGAACGACCGTGCCTTGCGGCAGCTGACCGCGGGACTGGGCGGCACGGCAAACGGCGTTCCGAGGGAAGAAGGGTTTCAAATCACCGCCGCCAGCGAAGTCATGGCGGTTTTGTGTATGTCGGCCGACATTGCCGATTGCAAAGAACGGCTGGGGAACATCCTGATCGGTTACACCCGCAAAGGCGACCCGGCCAGGTGCGCCGACCTGAAAGTGGAGGGCGCGATGGCCGCGCTGCTCAAAGACGCGCTGAAACCCAACCTTGTGCAAACGCTGGAAGGCACACCCGCGCTGATCCACGGCGGCCCTTTCGCCAACATCGCGCATGGGTGCAATTCGCTGATCGCAACGCGGACGGCGTTGGCCTTGGGCGAGGTCGCCGTGACCGAAGCCGGATTCGGCGCAGACTTAGGAGCCGAGAAATTCATCGACATCAAGTGCCGGGCGGGCGGCTTACGCCCGTCGGTTTGCGTTATCGTAGCGACGGTGCGAGCCTTCAAACACCACGGCGGGGCGGATAACCTGCTGGCTCATATTGAAAACGTGCGGGAACGGTATGGGTTGCCCGCCGTCGTCGCGCTCAACCGTTTTCATACAGATACCGACGAAGACTTAGAAGCCGTCGCGGCGGCCTGCCGTTCGGCAAGGACGCCCTGCGCCGTTTACGAGGGGTTTTCGCGGGGCGGAGCGGGCGCGGAAGCGTTGGCAAGAGAGCTGCTGCCGCTGCTGGAAGACGACCCGCCCGAACTGAAAACGGTCTATCCGCCGGACTTGGGTTTGCTGGAGAAACTCAACGCCGTCGCAACGAACATCTACGGAGCGGACGGATGCGATTTCTCCCCGGCGGCTGAAAAACAGGCAATCAAGCTGGAAGAACTGGGATACGGCAACCTGCCCGTTTGCATCGCCAAGACGCAAACCTCCTTTTCCGACGACCCAAAGAAGCTCGGAAGCCCCAAAGGGTTCCGCGTCCAAATCGGGGAGCTGCGCGTCAGCGCGGGCGCGGGGTTTGTAGTGGCAAAAGCGGGGGACATCATGACCATGCCGGGTCTGCCGAAAACCCCGGCCTATGAGAACATCGGCATTGACGAAAACGGAAAGATAACGGGGCTGTTTTAAGCGGTTACCGCAACAAATGAATGAGGTAAACCAAAAAATCCCGCCATAAGGCGGGAATTTTTGCCTGCATTGGCAAAATGATGTTTCACGTGAAACATTTGGGTTATGTAAACTAGCCTTCGGGAGGCGGGGGAGGGGTTCCCCGGCTGTTGTTGATGACTTTGGAAATGGCACCGTTGGGGACGATCAGGATGCCGGACGCTTCGCCGCGTATTCTCGTTGAGCGCAGACCCAGCTCCTCGACGGTTCCGGTGTAGCCGTCGATGGTGACGTTCTCGCCGACGGAAAATTGGTTTTCCAGCAGGAGGAAGAAGCCGGAGATAACGTCTTTGACCAAAGACTGCGCGCCGAAGCCGACCGCTACGCCTAAGACCCCGGCGGCGGCGAGGATGGAGGTGACGTCTACGCCCAATCCTTCTTTCAAAATCTGCACGGCGGCGAGAAACCAAACCACAAAACCGGCAACGCTCATCAGCAGCTTGCTGAGGGTGTCGGCGCGGAGGTTTTGCCCGGCGCGTTTGTGTATCCTCTTCCGTATGAAACCGCGCACAGGCCATGTGACGATCAGCGCGATCAAAAAGACGCTGAGAGAATAAAGCAGACGGCGGAGCCAAGGGATGGCCCACATCTCCTCAACCCATTCGATAAACGGCATTATAATAGCCCTCCCAACATTTGGTTTGCTCAGTATATCATGTCAAGCGCGAACGGCGCAAGTGATTGACAATTTCTTTCAAATAAGGTACAATAAAGCGAATACATAGAAGGAGACTGGGATTATGAAAATATGGCGTAAGGGTTTATCGCTGCTCCTGGCATTGAGTTTTGTGCTGCCGCTCTACGGTGCCCCGGCTGCGGCGGAGGCACCCGCCCCGGTCAGGGGGAGCTTGCCCGAACCGTTTTTGCTTACATATCCGTCTCCCCAGCCAGCCGCCTTCGGCGTCACGCGATCCGCCGTTTTGCCGGCGGAGTATCAAAGCACCAGCATCACGCCCGCGCGGGATCAGGGGCCGAACGGTCTTTGCTGGGCGTTTTCGGCGACGTCCATCATAGAGGCAAGTCTATTGAAAAACGGAACGGCTTCGCAGCCTTTGTTCTCGCCCCTGCATATGGCGTATGCCACCAGCGATCGCAACGGCAACACCTCGCACGGGTTTGTCCGCGAGCCGGAAGGCGGCGGCCACCGCCACATGATAGCCGCCTATCTGATGCGCGGCCAACTGCACGGCGCGGTGAATGAGGGGAAAGACCCCTATGGAAATTATGTGTATGACAATATACCCAATTCCCGCTCTCTGTCGGTCGCCCGCAACGCCCAGCCCGATTATACCGTTCAAAACATTCTCTACCTCGGCGGAGAAAAGAAGAGCGATATTTCCCGGGAGAAACTAAAAGAAGCCATCATGCAATACGGCGCGGTTTCCTGCAATATGTTTTGGGACGGCAACGCCGTTTCCCAAAGCAATGGCAGCACAGCTTACTACAACGCCCAAACAAGTGCGTTTTACAACAACCGGGCGTCGACAGACTATTACGGGACGTTGGAGATCGACCACTCGGTCACTTTGATCGGATGGGACGACAATTTCCCGAGAGAGCGCTTCAATTCCTCCCGCCGCCCGTCCGGCAACGGGGCATGGCTGGCGCAGAACAGCTGGGGCGGCGATTGGGGAGACGGCGGGAACTTTTGGATCTCTTATGAGGATACCAACGCGCCGCTTTCCCCGTGGGTGGTTGACGGCGTAAAACGATATGACCCGGACGCCGTTTTATATGAATACGACCCGCTTGGATACGCCGGTTATTCCAGGCGTTGGGTAGGCGATACCACCGTCTTCGGAGCCAATGTCTTCACCGCCGGAACCGGCGGCGAGTGGCTTGAAGAGGTTAAAATCTTTATTCAAGACGCCAATACCCTGGTAAACGTTTATATCATCCCCGAATATATCGGAACAAGCTCGATGAACACAAGCAAACTTTCACCCGCCGCCTTTGAAGACATCACCTATCCCGGCTGGTACACGCTGAAACTGGACGAAGCCGTCCTTTTGGGGGCAGCCGGGAGCCGGTTTGCGGTGGTTGTGGAATATACCGTGCGGCAAGGCACCGCGGAAGTCCCGATGTGCTCGACAAACCTCGGGTACGGCGTAAATCATACCATTACGCGGAATGTCAGCTATATTTCAAATAACGGCACGAATTACTGGGAACACATTACCGACGGCAACATCAACATCAAGGCCGTCACTGTTGCGGCTCCGTCCATGCCGGTTACGGCTCCCAATCTCAATACAGCCTCTCCGTGGGCGGTTGACGTCATCAATACCGCCTACGGCTACGGCCTCATTCCCGTTTCCCTGCAAAACGACTACGACCAAGCCATCACCCGCGGCGAGTTCTGCGCCCTCGCCGTCACGCTGATTGAGGAGATAACAGGCGAAGAGATCACCGAACGCGCCATCTTTGCCGACGACGGCGGGGACGTTAACATCCGTAAAATCGGCGGGCTTCGGATCGTCACCGGAACAGGGTCGAACGCGGCGGGCGAACCCCTTTTCAGCCCCGATAATAATATTGAACGCCAGCAAGCGGCCATCATCCTGGCGAGAACAGCCGAGCGGGGCTTGGGCAAACCCCTTCCCGAAGGGGAGATTGCCTTTACGGATTTGGAAGGCTCCTATGCGGTGGATTCTATCAAAAAAATGCGGGGAGCCAGTCCCCGCATCATGAGCGGCATAACAAGCACCCTCTTTGACCCGCAGGGCGAGTTTACCCGTGAGCAGAGCATACAGACCATGGTGAGGCTTTGGGATCAATGATACGCCATTCGTAACCACCCCGCCGTCTGCGGACGGGGTGGTTTTCTAAAATAAGTGTTGACAAGGATAAAACCATCTGATACACTACATGGGCGTTTCCATGCGCGGAAACGCCCAATCCTTCGCATTGCCAAGCACTAGGAGCCCTTCGAGTTATACAAGGAGATGAACAGAATGAATGAAATGAGTACCCTGCAATTCACTTTGACGATTATTCAAATCATTACATCGGTCGTTTTGATCGCCGTTGTGCTCCTCCAGTCGGGGAAAAGGGCGGGGCTCTCCGGCGCCATCGCCGGTGCGGCCGACGCGTTTATGTCAAAGAATCAGGCGCGCTCATGGGACGCGCGGCTGGCCAAAGCCACCAAATGGATCGCGGTCATATTTATCAGCCTGACAATCTCCCTGAACTTGTTTTTCTAAAGAGCAGCATCCTGTCAAGTACGGAAGCCGTAAATTGATTGCGTCTTCTTGTGCTCTTCGTTATATGGAGGCGTACCGAAGCGGTCATAACGGGGTGGTCTTGAAAACCATTTGACGGTAACGTCACGGGGGTTCGAATCCCTCCGCCTCCGCCAAGGTTGCAATAATTTCAATAGAAAGGAGGAAACCCATGCCAACCGTAAGCCAGCTCGTCCGCAAGGGGCGCAAGAAATCAACGCATAAATCCAAAGCCCCGGCACTGCAAAAGGGTCTGAATACCCTGCGCAAAACGCTGACCGACGACCCCAGCCCGCAAAAACGCGGCGTTTGCACCAATGTGCGCACAGAGACGCCCCGTAAACCCAACTCGGCCTTGCGCAAGGTCGCCCGCGTGCGCTTGTCCAACGGCTACGAAGTCAGCGCGTACATTCCCGGCGTCGGCCACAATCTCCAAGAGCATAGCGTCGTCATGATCCGCGGGGGTCGTGTAAAAGACGTCGGCGGCGTGCGCTACCACGTTATTCGCGGCACCATGGACACTCAGGGCGTCGCCAACCGCCGTCAGGCTCGCTCCAAGTATGGAGCAAAACGCCCGAAACCGGGCACCAAGTAAACAGTGAATGATCTCCTAACCGGGAGTGAAGATATTCCTCTCGGTGCGGTCAAAGGCCTCGCGGCCTTTGAGTACCTGTGAATTCACACATGTGAAGGAGGGAAGACAAGTGCCAAGAAGAGGATTTGTCCCCAAAAGAGAAGTATTGCCCGATCCGCTGTTCAACTCGCGCGTTGTCACCAAGCTGATCAACGGCGTGATGTACGACGGTAAAAAAGGCGTGGCGCAGAAGGTTGTTTACGGAGCCTTTGACATCATGCGCGAAAAGTCGGGCAAAGAGCCGCTGGATGTCTTTTTAGCGGCGTTAGCCAACACCATGCCTTCGCTGGAAGTCAAAGCCCGCCGTGTCGGCGGTTCGACCTATCAGGTTCCGATCGAAGTCCGTGAGGAACGCCGTCAAACACTGGCGTTGCGCTGGCTGGTGAGCTACTCCCGCAACCGCGGCGAGAAGACCATGGCCGAGCGTTTGGCCGGAGAGATACTCGACGCCTCCAACAGCACCGGCTCCTCGGTCAAAAAACGCGAAGACATGCACAAAATGGCGGACGCGAACAGGGCTTTCGCCCACTATCGCTGGTAAGAATCAAAACCATTTCCCCCGCCTTACGCCTAGCGTGCGCTGGGTGTGGCGGGGGAGAGCTATAAAGCAAGGAGAAACGATCATGCCGCGGCAAGTACCCCTTGAATTGACCCGTAACATCGGCATCATGGCGCATATCGACGCGGGGAAGACCACCACGTCGGAGCGCATCCTGTTCTACACAGGGAAAAACTATAAACTGGGCGAAGTCCATGAAGGCAATGCCACCATGGACTGGATGGCGCAGGAACAGGAGCGCGGGATCACCATCACATCAGCCGCCACGACGGCTATGTGGAAGAAACACCGCATCAACATCATCGACACCCCCGGACATGTGGATTTTACCATGGAAGTGGAGCGGTCGCTGCGCGTCCTCGACGGCGCGGTCACCGTTTTCTGCGCCAAAGGCGGCGTGGAGCCGCAGTCGGAAACGGTTTGGCGTCAGGCCGACCGCTATGGTGTGCCGCGTATGGCCTATGTCAACAAGATGGACATCACCGGCGCCGACTTCCACAATGTGGTCGGCATGATGCGCGACCGCCTGAAATGCAACGCCGTGCCCATCCAGCTCCCCATCGGAGCCGAATCGTCGTTCAAAGGGGTGGTTGACCTGATCGCCATGCGCGCCCATGTGGCGTATGACGAGCTGGGGCAGGACATCCGCGAGGAAGACATCCCGGCCGAACTGCTGGAGGAAGCCGAAGACTGCCGCGAGGCCTTGATCGACGCCGTGACGCTGGTGGACGACGACTTGGCCAATGTCGTCTATGCCGGTGAAGATGCCGCTGTTGAAATGATCCAAGCCGCCGTCCGCAGAGCGGTCATCGCGGGCAAACTCATCCCTGTTCTGTGCGGCACATCCTACCGCAATAAAGGGGTGCAGAACCTGCTCGACGCCATCATCGCTTACCTGCCGTCGCCGCTGGACATTGACGCCGTTACCGGGACAGACCCGGACGACGGGAAAGAAGACACCCGCCAGTCCGATGAGAACGCGCCCTTTGCCGCGCTGGCGTTCAAGGTCATGACCGACCCGCATGTGGGCAAACTGACCTTTTTCCGCGTCTATTCGGGTTCGGCCAAAGCCGGGGAAGTCGTCATCAACGCCAACCGGGGCATGAACGAGCGGTTCGGGCGTTTGCTATTGATGCACGCCAACGACCGCGAAGACCTTGAGTCCGTTTACGCGGGTGACATCGCCGCCGCCGTGGGGCTGAAAAACACCACGACGGGCGATACCCTCTGCGACAAGAAACACCCCATCGTTCTGGAATCGATGGATTTTCCCGAGCCGGTCATCCGCGTTGCCATCGAGCCGCGTACCAAAGCCGGGCAGGAAAAATTATCCATCGCCCTGCAAAAACTTTCGGAGGAAGACCCCACCTTCCGCGCTTACACCGATCAGGAGACGGGGCAGACCATCATCGCGGGCATGGGCGAACTCCATTTGGAAATCATCGTCGACCGCCTGCTGCGTGAGTTCAAGGTTGAGGCCAATGTCGGCAAACCGTCGGTGGCGTATAAAGAAACCATCCGCGAACCTGCCGAGATCGACCACAAATACGCCCGTCAGTCGGGCGGGCGCGGCCAGTACGGGCACGTCAAGCTCAAAATCGAACCCAACGAATCGGGCAAAGGGTATGAATTTGTTGACAAGATCGTCGGCGGAGCGGTGCCGAAGGAATATATCCCCGCCGTTGATCAAGGCATCCAGGGGGCTATGAACGCCGGGGTGTTGGCCGGGTATCCGGTCGTTGACGTGAAAGTCACCTTGGTTGACGGGTCGTACCATGAGGTCGACTCCTCGGAGATGGCGTTCAAGATCGCGGCGTCGATGGCGTTTAAGGAAGGCTGCAAGAAAGCCTCCCCTGTGATTTTGGAACCGATCATGAAGGTCACCGCCACCGTGCCGGAGGAATACCTCGGCGATGTGATGGGCGACATCAACCGCAGGCGCGGCATGATTCAAGGAAGCGAAACCATGACCGGCGCGCAGCAGGTCACGGCGCATGTCCCGCTTTCCGAAATGTTCGGTTACGCCACCGACCTGCGCACCTTTACGCAGGGGCGCGGCGTCTACGCAATGGAGCCGCACAGCTATGTAGAACTGCCGAAAAGTCTGCAGGAACAACTGGCTCGTTAAGTCTCCCCCTGCCGCTGCAGCGGCATCCCCCTCTGAGAGGGGGACATGAGCCTCCCTCTTTGAGGGAGGTGGCACGGAGTGCCGGAGGGAGAAAACAATTTACAAAAAACACTTGCAATTCCAAAGCATATCGTATACAATAGGCGATACTGATAACAATGGGAACAAAAGGGAGGAATATACCGCAATGGGTAAGCAAAAATTTGAACGCAACAAACCGCATGTAAACATCGGCACCGTCGGTCACGTCGACCACGGCAAGACGACGCTGACAGCCGCCATCACCAAGGTGCTGGGCTTTGGAGGGCAGGCCGAATTCAAGGCATATGACGCCATTGACAAGGCTCCCGAGGAAAGAGAACGCGGCATCACCATCAACACCGCCCACGTCGAATATCAGACCGACGCGCGCCACTACGCGCACGTCGACTGCCCCGGCCACGCCGACTATGTTAAAAACATGATCACAGGCGCGGCGCAGATGGACGGAGCTATTTTGGTCGTATCGGCGGCCGACGGCCCCATGCCCCAAACCCGTGAGCATATCCTGCTCGCCCGTCAGGTCGGCGTGCCGTATATCGTCGTCTATATGAACAAGTGCGATCAGGTTGACGACGAAGAGCTTTTGGAACTCGTTGAAATGGAGATCCGTGAGCTGCTGAGCAAATACGAATTCCCCGGCGACAAAACCCCCATCATCCGCGGCTCGGCGAAAAACGCCCTTGACAGCACCGCCACCGATGCGTCCGCTCCCGAATACGCCTCCATCCTCGAACTGATGAAGGCTGTTGACGATTTTATCGCCACCCCCGAGCGCAAGGCCGACCAGCCCTTCCTGATGCCGGTCGAAGACGTTTTCACCATTCAGGGACGCGGCACCGTCGTCACCGGGCGTGTTGAGCGCGGAAACCTCAAAACAGGCGAAGAGGTTGAAATCGTCGGTATCCGCGACACCCGCAAATCGGTTGTCACGGGGATCGAAATGTTCCACAAGACCCTCGATTACGCCGAAGCGGGCGACAACGCCGGCTGCTTACTGCGCGGCGTGGCCAAAACCGAAGTTGAGCGCGGTCAGGTGCTTGCCAAACCCGGCACAATCAAACCCCACAAACACTTCAAAGGCCAGGTTTACGTCCTTACCAAAGACGAAGGCGGACGCCACACCCCGTTCTTCCCCAACTACCGTCCGCAATTCTACTTCCGCACCACCGACGTGACCGGAACCATCCAGCTCCCCGCGGGTGTTGAGATGTGTATGCCCGGCGACAACGTCGTGATGGAAGTTCAGCTCGTCACCCCCATCGCCATCGAAAAAGAACTTCGCTTCGCCATCCGCGAAGGCGGCCGCACCGTTGGCTCGGGCGTCGTGACGGAGATCGTTGACGATTGATGATTTTTTCATTTTTCATTTTCCTTTCATGAACTGCCCCCGCCTACGCTTCGCGTTGGCGGGGGACTTTTTGCGCTTTTATCATGAAGGAAAATATACCGTTCTGATTTTTCTAAAAGGGGATTCCTCTTTCAACGGTTGAATGGGAAGATTGCATCCGTTCATTGGTCTGCCGTTCATAGGGTAGCGCACATAAGGTTCGCGGCGTTCCCCGGGGATATAGAATAGTTCCCGCAAATCGTCGGAAAGGTCGTAAAAGCCCGTTTCGATGTCCCGTATGCCTTCTTGAATATCCCGGATTCCCTCGTAGAAGCGTCTGTTCTCGCGGTCTCGCAGACGCTGCTCTCTCCTGCCGTTCTCGCAAACATGAAAATGTTCGCACTCGCAGCGGTTCCGCTGCTCCACATCCGCGATACCGTCCTCAATATCCGCCAGCCCTTCGATCATTTGCCGTATGTCTCTTTGAATCTCGCAGTATTCGCGGCAATCTTTGTCGATGCGGAGGCCGCCCAACCCCTCGGCTATATCGTTTATGCCTTCGGCCACATCCCGCATCCCTATGCGCAGGTCGTGAACACCGTCACGGACATGGCAGACGCGGATGTCATCCAAGCCCCTGTGCAAGGCTTTGATGCCCCTCCGGCAATCAAGAAGCCCTTCCCGTATATCGCGGATGCCCTCAAAACAAGGGGGGGCGTTATCCTGTATGATTTGAAAAAATTCTTCCAAAACCGATCCTTCCTTTCATATACGAACGCCGGCTTACGAGCCAACTGTTATAGTATACGGAGGAATGCCGGATGTGTGCGGATTTTGCCGAAAATCCCCGCCATAATACCTAGCTTATAATTGAAAAGAAAAGAGGGCTGACGCCCGGTCAGACCTCTTTTGCGTGTTTACTGCGTCTTAAAAATCCTCAGCCAGCTCCAGCGATTGCCCTTCGTTCAACCCGGCGCAAGCCTTGACGAACGCTTCCAGCGGGACGTCCTGCGCCTGTTTGCCGCCGCGTATCTTGACCGAAACCGTGCCCGCTTCGGTTTCGCGGTCGCCGAGGACGAGGGTATACGGAACCTTTGCCTGGCGGAATTTGTTGACTTTGCCGCCCATGCCTTCGTCTTCCATCAGCCCTTCGCAGCGAAGCCCGGCTTTTCTCAAAACTGACATGACATCGCACGCGTAATCGTTATGGGTTTCTCGTACAGGGACGACACCGATCTGCACCGGGGCCAGCCAGAAGGGGAATGCCCCGGCGAAATGCTCGATCAGGATACCGATGAAGCGTTCCAGCGAGCCGTAGATGACGCGGTGGATGACGACAGGCTCTTTCAGCGTCCCGTCGCGGTCGGCGTATGTCAGCCCGAACTTATGCGGGAGCTGGAAGTCAAGCTGGATGGTTCCCGTTTGCCACGGACGCCCGAGCGCGTCGGTCATAATGAGGTCGATCTTCGGGCCGTAGAAGGCTCCGTCGCCTTCGTTGACGGTGTAACCGTCTTCGCCGAAACGCTTGCCAAGGATGCCGCGAAGTTCGCGCTCGGCTTCCTCCCACAGTTCAGGGTCGCCCATAAAGTCCTCGGGACGTGTGGAGAGGACGGGTTTATAAGAGAGTTTGAAAATGTCATAAAACCGATCGGCAATGTCGAGGATGGCGTTGATTTCGGAGGGGATTTGCTCCCGCGTGATAAAATTATGCGAATCGTCCTGCCGGAACATGCGGACGCGGAAAAGCCCGTGCAGCGTCCCCGACAGTTCATTGCGGTGCAGCACGTCGCAGTCGGAATACCGAAGCGGCAGCTCACGGTAGGAGCGGACAGTACGGTTATAGACGTTCATGGCGTTGGGGCAATTCATCGGCTTGATGGCTTGCGTGGTCTCACCCTCCTCTTGAGGGGGGATGGAAAACATAATGTCGCGGTAATGATTCCAGTGCCCCGACGTGACCCAAAGCGAATGATTGTTGATCAGCGGCGCGGAAATCTCCTGATACCCGCGCTCTTCGTGCTCTTTGCGCCAAAAATCAAGCAGTGTGTTAAATAATTTCAGCCCTTTCGGCAGCCAGTAGGGCATACCGGGCGCGGTTTCGTGCAGGAAGAACAAATCAAGCTGCGGCCCCAGTTTGCGGTGGTCGCGCTTCTTGGCTTCCTCAATTTTCGCTATATGCGCTTTGAGTTCGTCTCTTTTAGGAAAGGCATAGACATACAGCCGGGTCAGCATCGGGTTTTTCTCGCTTCCCCGCCAATAGGCTCCGGCAACCGAATGGATTTGATACGCCCAGCTCAACAGTTCGCGGGTGTTTTCCACATGAGGGCCGCGGCAGAGATCGGTAAACCCCTCGCCCGTATGGTAGGCGGTGCATTTCTCGTTTTCGGGAAGATCACGGATCAGTTCTTCCTTGTAGCCCTGCCCGGCAAAGGCCGCCAACGCGGCTTCTTTGGAGGGGTATTCCTCCCGTGTCAGCGGAGACATGGATTTGAGGATTTGCCCCATTCGTTTCTCGATTTCGGGAAAATGCTCCTGCGTCAGCGGTTCGGGCAGGTCGAAATCATAATAAAACCCGTCATCGATGCAAGGGCCGATGCCCAGCTTGGTGCCGGGGAACATCTCCATAACCGCCTGTGCCAAGACATGGGCAAGAGAGTGCCGCGCGATATTGATGTCCATGATTTCTCCTCCTACATCAGTTTCGACCCGTTGATAACAAGCCGGAATTTCAAATTAAAGAAGTCGGCGGCTCTGCGGCAGAGGATCATCCGTCCCAAAAAAATCTCAAAATAATCCATCACCGGGCAAATCTCTGTGTCAACGTCCAAGTCAAGGGTCAGGGTGCGTTCCTCAACGTCCAACACCGTGTCGGCTTTGGTGACGGCGTAGTTGACGCGGTCGTGGATGTCGAAGGCGGCCACGTCGTCGTTGCGCACACGGGAGCGGCGGACGTCGGTCTTGTCGGCCAAAATCAGCACGGCCGCCACCGCGTTGACGGCGTGCGCTGTTTCTTCGTCATGGTTGCCGATGGCGGTGATGACAACGGCGATCTCCTCGGCATCAAAGCCTAGTTTGTCCAGCAGCCGGAAGGCCAACCCCGCGCCTGTTTGGGCGTGGCCGTAGCGGTTGATGACGTTGCCGATGTCGTGCATATAGGCCGCGACGCGGGCAAGCTCGGCTTCCCGCTCCGTTCCGCCCAGTTCGAGCAGCCAGCCCGCCGCCAGTTCGGCGCAGCGGGTGACATGGGCAAAAGAATGCTCGGTGTAACCCATCGCCTTCAGCGAAACGTCGGCCTGACGGATATAGGTGTTGATCTCGTCGCAGTTTTTAACGTCGGCGTAAGTGACTTGGCTCAAACGGCTCCCTCTCCTTGTTTGCGGATTTGCCATTCTACCATAGAGAGAAGCAATGTGTCAAGTTTGTCTTGAACCCTTCCGCGCTATATGGTACAATAACCAAAAGTGGAGGGGATACCAATGACCAATAGCCCGCAAGTCAAGCTGGGGATCGTCGCGGTCAGCCGCGATTGTTTCCCGATGGAGCTGAGCCGCTCCCGCCGCGAAGCCGTTGTGAAAGCGGCAAATAAGCGCGGCATAGAGCTTTATGAAGCAAAAACGATGGTGGAGAATGAAGCCGACGCGGTGGCCGCGCTGAAAGAGCTGCGCGAAAACAACATCAACGCGCTGGTGCTCTTCCTCGGCAACTTCGGCCCCGAAGGCCCGGAAACATACCTTGTGCAGGAGTTCAAAGGCCCAACGCTGGTCACTGCCGCCGCCGAGGAAACGGCGGACTTCTCAGGGCGCGGCGACGCCTTCTGCGGCCTGCTGAACTGCTCGTATAACCTCGCCCTCCGTAATGTGAGCGCGTTTATCCCGGAAAACCCTGTCGGCTCGGCCGATGAAATTGCCGTTTTGATCGAAAAGTTCCTGCCTGTCGCAAAGACCCTGATCGGACTCAAAAAGCTCAAAATCTTCGGCTTCGGCCCCCGCCCGTATGACTTTTTGGCTTGCAACGCGCCGATCAAGCCGCTCTACGACCTCGGTGTCACCGTAATGGAAAACTCCGAGCTTGACCTGTACGCGGCCTACAAAGCGCACGACGGCGACAGCCGGATCGAAACAGTCGCGCAGGATATGGCAAAGGAGCTGGGCGCGTCCAATCCCTACGCCGGAATCCTGCCGCGCTTGGCGCAATATGAATTGACCCTGCTCGACTTTATGGAGAAGAACCTCGGCTATTGCGAGTTCGGCGTCTTTGCCAACAAGTGCTGGCCGGCTTTTCAAACAGAATTCAAATTTGTTCCATGTTACGTCAACGCCCGCCTGGCGGCGCGCGGCATCCCGGTGGCGTGCGAAACCGACCTGTACGGCGCGCTGAGCGAATTTATCATTACCCTTGTCACCGGCAAGCCCGCGACCCTGCTGGACATCAACAACACCGTCCCTCCGTCGCATCTCAGCGGCGTCAACCTCGGCAAATACACCCCAAGCGACCTTTTCATGGGATTCCATTGCGGCAACACCGCCGCCTGTTACTTAAAAAAACCCGAAATGCGCTACCAGCAGATTATGAAACGGGCCCTCGAACCCGACGGCGAGCCGGACATCACGCGCGGGACGCTGGAAGGCGACCTGATCGCAGGGGCGGTCACCCTCTTCCGCTTGCAGGCAAACGCCGAAGGGGTGCTGAAGAGTTATATCGCTCAGGGCGAGGTGCTGGATATACCGACGCGTTCGTTTGGCGGGATCGGCGTCATCGCCATACCCGAACTGGCGCGGTTCTATCGCCATGTGCTGGTTGAGGGGCGTTACCCGCACCACGCGGGCGTCGCCTTCGCCCACGCCGGGGAAGCGTTGTTTGAAGTTGTCAAAGCACTGGGGATCGGCGACATCGGCTTCAATCAGCCCAAAGGGATGCTGTATAAGACGGAAAATCCCTTCGTCAATAGCTAAGGAGGAACGAATCATGCTCAACGATCTCAAACGTCAGGTGTGCAAAGCCAACAAAGAACTGGCCGCCCAGGGCGTTGTACGGTTTACATGGGGCAATGTCTCGGGGTTTGAACCGGGGATGGGGCTCTTTGTCATCAAGCCCAGCGGGGTGCCGTATGAAGAGCTGCAGCCCGAGCTGATGGTGGTGATGAGCATGGACGGGCAGAAGGTCGAAGGGCGGCTTGAGCCGTCGGTCGACAGCGAGATCCACCGCGCCATCTATATGGCGTGGCCGTTCTCCGTTTCCGCCATCGCCCACACCCACTCGACATACACCATCGCCTTTGCGCAGGCAGGGCTGCCCATCCCGCCGATGGGGACGACGCACGCCGACTATTTCGGCGGGACGGTTCCGGTCACACGAGCCATCGAAGAAAAAGAAATGGACGAAAAGTACGGGGAAAACACCGGGAACCTCATCGTAGCGACCGCGCAAGACCCCGAGCGCGTCCCAGCGGTGCTGGTCAACCGCCACGGACCCTTCACATGGGGGAAATCCCCGATGGAAGCCGTCCACAACGCTGTTGTGCTCGAACAGATCGCGGAATCCTGTTACCTGACGCGGATGCTCAACCCCAAAATTGAAAGCATGGACGACGCCCTGCTGAATTGCCATTTTAGCCGACGGAAAACGAATTACGGGCAGAAGAAGTAAATAAGAAAAGTCCCGCCAACCGGCGGGACTTTCGCTTACGCTAACGGTAAGCCTAATGTAACCTTAAATAGATCGCCGTCAACCGAGATAGAGCAAGACCCGTTCTGCAATTCCATAAAGCTCTTGACGATGGCAAGACCCAAGCCGCTGCCTTCGGTGGAGCGCGCCTCGTCGCCCCGGGTGAAACGTTCGGCCAGCCGTTCGGCTTGGCCTTCGAGCGGCGAGGCTGAGATGTTGCGCAGGGTGATCACGCACTGCGTTTGTTCGTTCGCCATGTCAATGTAAACCCGGGTGCCCGCCAACGCGTATTTCTCCATATTGCGAAGAAGGTTCTCAAAGACGCGGGACATCAGTTTTGCGTCGGCCATCGCCTGCCCGCATCCGCCTGAAACGCGGACTTCCAGCCCTGCCGCGCTCAGTCGGTCGCCCATCTCGCCCAGCGTCTGTTGGATCAGCTGGCCGATCTCCAGCGGCGCAAGGAGGGCGCGTGTCTCGCCCGACGAGGCTTTGGACGCCTCGAAGAGGTCTTCTGTCAGAACTTGGAGCCGCCGGGCTTTGCTTTGAATGATTTCCAGGTATTTACTTGCGTCCGGCGACGATAAACCTTCGGACTGCAAGAGGTCGGCATAGGTGATCACCGAGGTCAGCGGCGTCCGCAAATCGTGCGAAACATTGGTGATCAGCTCGGCCTTGAACCGCTGGCCTGTCAGCTCTTTCTCCACGGCAGCTTTCAACCCGCCGGTGGCGGCGTTGACGTTCTGCGCCATTGTCTTCAACACGCCTTTCCCGTTCTCCGGGACGGGGGTTTGGTAATCGCCTTTTGCGAGGCGATCAATCCCCTTTGCGACATTTGCCAAATGATGCGCTTTCCAAACGAAATACACCGTTGCCGCGATAACGCACAGGAAGAGAATGAAGAGCCAGCCCTGCGAGCTTGAGAAACCGGAGGCGGCGAAAAGGAGTACAAGAATACCGTAGACAACAACGCCAATCCCAATCTGCACCGTCAGCGGCGCGCCATTGATGACGGCTCGGCAGAACCGCATAAATGGGCGGAATATCCATGCCAGCAGGTTGTAAATCAACGTGTGCCGCAAGAACGAGCGGGCTTTGAGCCGTTTGACCGCCGAAAGGAGCCACCACAACCCGGCGGCGGCGAAAACGGCGGCGGCAACCGAGAGGTAACTGATGACCCGGTTGAAAACATCCTCGGAGGGTTTATGCCTCCACAGTTCATTGAGCCATAAAGCCGACAGTGCGATGATCAAAACAATGGCGCAGAGCGAAATGTCCAGCCAGGGTTTATCCCAAAACGACAGATGCACGCCGCTTGTTTCCGGTTTGCGCCCGGCAACGATACAGAGATAGAGCAGGCAAATCAGTGCGATCAAGCCAAAGAAGATGAGCCTTACGGTATATTTCCAAAAGACGCCCTCATATTTCGCATATACCGCAGCCCTCGCCGACACATTTTCTTCGGTTAGGGCAAAACGATACTCATACTGCCTGTAATATACTTTTTCAGCGGCTTCATAGTCCTCCCAGTATTCCCGCGATTCCTTTTCGTACTTTTGCAAGGCTGCTTCGTACTCCCGCATTTTCTGATTATATTCATCATCGTTGACATAGTCGAAATTATAATCATCATGCGGGTGTCTTGGCCGAATCGGCTCGGATGTGTTATTCACAAAGTCAAAATTCTGATAATACGGCGGGCTGCTATGCCAGAACCCCCCATATATAGTTGACGTCCCGTTTTCGTCGCCGCTTTTTAGAATCCAAACAGGGAGCTTTTTGTATTCCTCCGGTGTCATATTGTAGTTGGTGATCGTTCGGTAAGGCGTGCGGACATAATATAGCACCCCCTCCAAACCATCCAAATAAGAGGCGTTTTCCCGGACGACCCTATCCGACCTTTCCTGTGAAGTCTCGTTCCAGCCCGTGTAGTCTAATACGGTGTTGAGCTGGTGGTGCGCGTCCCAGTGCAAGGCTTGACTGTCTTTGTATGCCCGTCCCGCCAAATAATCGAACTTAACGCCGCGTCCTTCTTCCCATGTATATGGGGGGTAATCGGGATACCACTCCGAATCGAAACGGAAGCCCGTTACAACAAATGCCGCACAGCAGACAACGAACAGCACGAACGCCGCCGCCTTGACCGCCCAGTGACGGAAAAAGCCGTTTAACGCTTCTTTCTTGTGACCATTCTCACGAAATTTTTTCAATTTTGTAGCCAATGCCCCACACCACCTTTAAGTATTTCGGGTTTTTCGGGTCGATCTCAATCTTTTCGCGGATGCGCCGGATGTGGACAGCCACCGTGTTCTCCGGGCTGAACGCCGGTTCGTCCCACACGTTTTCATAGATTTGCGCGATGGAATAAACACGCCCGGCGTTTTTCAGCAGGAACGACAGGATTTTATACTCCACAGGCGTCAGCCGCACAGGCTCTCCGTCTACCGTCACCGCTTTGCTCTCCTCGTCCAGCTCCAGCCCGCCGCTCATGTAAACCGAGGGCGTTTCGCTTTTCGCGCCCAGCTGGGTATACCGCCGCAGCAGGCTTTTCACACGAGCGATCAGTTCCAGCGGGTTGAACGGCTTGGTCAAATAGTCATCCGCACCCATGCCGAGGCCGAGGATTTTATCGGTGTCTTCGCTCTTGGCCGAGAGCATCAGGATGGGCACATTATTGCCCTCCCTGATTTTCAATGTGGCGCGGATGCCGTCGAAGCCGGGCATCATCACGTCCATGACGATCAGCTGCACGTCGTTCTCCCGCGCCGCGTTCACCGCCTCGGGGCCGGAGTGCGCCAGCAGGACGTCATACCCCTCGTGGCGCAGATAGATACCGATGGCCTCGGCGATCTCGCGGTCGCCATCGCATACCAGGATGGTCATTGAGTCAACCTCCTTTCCCTCCCTCCGTCTGCTTCGCAGACACCTCCCTCTGAGAGGGAGGCTCTTTTGCCCTCCTCTGAGAGGAGAGTGCCGCCTTCAGGCGGCGGGAGGAGTTCATCATACCAAAGGAATCTTACAGACGAATCTATAAAATCCTTACAATTTTCTTAATGAAAACCCCGCCTTGCGGCGGGGTCGGCCTGTTCACAGGGTATCGTCCTGATCGATCCAGTCCCTGACGTTGATCACTAGGTATTTCTCCGGCGTGACGCGGCAGATGACCCGGGAGATGCCCGCGTTGATGATGAGACGCTGGCACATGGAGCAGGGGTAGGCGTCTTCGAGCAGTTCGCCGGTTTCGCCGTGTCCGGTGAGATAGAGGGTTGCACCCAGCATCTGTTCCCGGTCGGCGGCGATGATGGCGTTGGCTTCGGCATGAACGCTGCGGCACATCTCATACCGTTCGCCGCGCGGCACATTGTGCTTGTTGCGGTTGCAGGCTCCGAGGTCGGTACAGTTTTGCCGCCCGCGCGGCGCGCCCGCGTAGCCGGTCGAGACGATAACGTCATTTTTGACAATGACGGCTCCGTAGTTGCGGCGCAGGCATGTCCCGCGTTCCAGCACCGTTTCGGCAATGTCTAAATAATAGTTCTCTTTACAGGTACGCATCATGCTTTCCCCCCGTTAAAATTGCGGCGTTTCTTCCGGCGGCCTGCGGATAAAGAGCTGCGGAAGGCCGATTTGGGCGAACAGCGCGGCAGCGGCAATCAGCGGCCAGCCCCCGTCCACCCAGGCGGTGACATCCTGCCAAAGGGTACCGGGAGAGACCAAGTACGCTATGCCGTTTGCCAGTCCTGTCGGCACGCCGCTCAAGACCTCCGTCAGTTCGTATTCCCGCATGTCGATGGATTCGAGCGGGATGGCTCCGAAAATTCCCGAAAGCATCCCGGTCATCATGCAGATATACAGATAGGCTCCCAACGCCGACATGGCGGCGGTCAGACAGCGGGAAAACATGACCTGCATACGCGTCTTCTTCGAGAAAACCCAATACAGAACGGTCAAGGCGGCCGGGGTAAGCACAACCGCCGAGGCAATGTTCAGCCATGGGGCAAACGCCAAAAAGCCCGCGGCGGCAAAGAGTATCGGCACAAAGACCGATACGGCGGCTCCGGTCAGCCCGAAGAAAAGGGCTCCCGTCTTATCTTTCTGCTTGTCCGTTTGATTGGTCAACTCGATCCCTCCCCGAGGCAAACAACAGCCATTTCTCCTGTGCGCAAGCTGCCGGTTATAGTAATGGTCACATTGCCTATAGACCGTGTATAATCAAGCGTTTCGCCGCCCGCGTAAGCGGGTATCTCCATGCTCAGGATAAAACACAGGGCTTTGACTTCCGGCGGCGAAAGATAGGGAGACAAAATCTCCTGCGCCTTGCCGATCGCGTCGAATACACCGTTGACCGGGGCTTTGACGGCGTTGAACCGGGCGTCAAGGCGTCGGAACGCCGTATCCAGCGTTACATCGATCTCCACCGCATCATTCAGCACGGTGTAAGAGAAAACGCCTGCGTCCCCGGCCTTCAGCGCGGCGCGGATCTCTCCGGCCGGTTTGATTTGAATCTTGTCCGGGTGAATGATGAAATAAATGGTTTCCCGCTGCCAAAAACCAAAGGTGGCCAGTACGACCAGCAGAGAGCCAAAAACCGTCAGCAAAACCCGATGTTTCCGTCTGCGTCCGTTCCGCTGGGGCAGTTTATTCGGAAGTATAATCAATTCCTCCCGTCAAAGAGCGACGATTTGCAGAAAACTCCCCCCCGCAATCAGCTCCGTTTCCTCATAAGAGAACGGCAGTGACTTGATCAGCGCGGGGACGTCCTGTACGCCGGATAGACCGGCGGGGAGAATCTCGCAGCCGTCAAAATCGCTGCCCAGCCCGACATGCCCGGCTCCCATGATGTCAACGGCGTGGGAGATATGGCGTATCACATCATCGGCGGAAGCGTCGTCGGAACCTGTGAGGAAGGGCGGATAAAAGGTGACGCCCAACACGCCGCCTGCCTGCGCCAACGCTTTCAGCTGATGGTCGGTCAGGTTGCGCGGATGGGGGCAGAGTGCCGCACAGCAGGCGTGGGTCACAACCGGGGGGAGCTTGCATGTGACCAATGCTTCCCAAAAGGTATGCTCGGAGGCGTGGGACAAGTCAATCAGCGCGCCCGCGTCTTCCAACGCCTTGATCACATCCCGCCCCAAGGGAGTCAGCCCGCCGCCCGAGCCGCGGCAGCCGCCCGCGAGAGCGTTGTCGTGATTCCATGTCAAGCTGAAAAAAACAGGCTTCCTAGCCAAAAAGGGCTTGAGGTCGGACAGGGATTGGATGGTGTCGCCGCCTTCCACAGCGGGCAGCAAGGAGCAGTTGAAGCTGTCGGAAACGGCCGAAAGGCGGTCAAGCTGGGTCAGCTGGTCTTTGCCGAACGCCGCCATAACCTGTATGCCCGGGCCGCGGTCGCGCAGCCGTTCTATGTCAACATGCCCTTCGTTGCGCCACAGCGGGCGGCCGGTGGAGAGGGTGTCGCAATGCGCGTCGAAAATAAACATGAGCCACCTCGGTATTTTACCATAAAAAAAGAATGTCTGCAAGACATTCTATGCAAGGAGCCAATTTATGTTTTCTTATTGAGCACGGCAACGCAGCTGTTCAATTCCTGCGTCTGCTTGTTCAGTTCAAGCCTATGTACGTTAAAGGTCTTGTTATCGATTTTTTGCGATCTCAGCAGCTGGTTGAGGGTGTTCCCCTGATCGGTGATCTCTTTCTGCCAGGCGCGGCAGTAAGCGGAGCCCGCGTCCCTCCCGCCGGTTTGGATTTCCCTTTGCAGCCCTACGGATGATCTGGAAACAGGCACGCCGCACTCCCCCCAAACAGAATATGAACCGATGAAGAAATTATACCACGGCAAAGGGAAATGCACAAGGCTCCAATTCGGATAAAAGTGTTATAGGAGGCGGTGCCAAAAGAGCACGATTGTTATTCTTTGTCGAAACTTGTCGAACGATTTTTATTGCAAATTTTTAGATAATGTGATATATAATACAACAGAATACTACAAAGAACAACAAAGGAGTGGTTCTCGATGAAACGGATTGCGGGATGAAGGGCAAAAATACATACCTTCGCTATTTCAAGGCGTCACAATTTAATTAAAGGAGAGTTCACTAATGAAAAAGCGTATCATTTCTCTCGCATTGGCTTGTGCGATATTGCTATCTGCGAATGTTCAGGTATTTGCCGAAAGCGTTCCGGCGGGTTGTCTTAAGGAAACTCCGCTGTCTTCACTTGAAGAGCAGCTCGCTGAATTAAGTGCTGCGGGGTTAAATACGGCAGCTCAAACTGCTATTTTGGAAAAACTACTTGATCTTGGCCCTTCAACACCACAAATAACGTCTCGTGCAACGACTTGGTCACATCTTCCCGGTACATATATTTGTTATGCGCAGCAGAATTCGAGTTATTGTATGCCTGCGGTGGCTAAAGCTGTTATTCAATACTTAATGGGAAGCAGTGATAGCCAAGCAGACATAGCAAAAGCTATGAAAGTTGGGCAAACAACAGGAGGCAGCTTTTCTGAAATGCGGCCATACCTTAACAACAATCAAAATAAGAATTCATACGTAACACGGGATTATTCAACAACAAAGACCACGATGGAAAGCAATTTTCACGCAGCCATAACAACTTTTAAGGCTCCTGCTGTTCTTAGCATTTTTGTAACGGCAAGTGATGATTGGCCGTACACTACGCAAGGACACGCGGTAGCCCTGAATGCGGCAAGAGATGATAAGGGCTATTTTCAAGTGGCGGATCCGTGGATTGGATATATTACCCCTGGCGCGAATCCTTACTATCAGAGAGATTCAAACACATTTCACACAATAATAACTGTAGATCAATATTGCGGTTACGTTTACTAAGACAGCCTGAGAGGGGGGGGATCACCCCCCCTCTCTCTTTATATGTGAATCTAGGAGTGTATATCATGAAAAAAGTCAATCTCACAATCATGCTTATGCTGTTGCTCATTTTATCTTCATGCACAAATAACGATCCTTCAGACAATACATTTCAAACGCCTGAAGACAGAGGGCTTGATTCCAAAGAGCTTGGCGCAAGCGGATATTTTGCGCTTTACCAACAAATTGCGTATGGATATAATTTTACAACAGACTCTAGATGTAAATTCTACAAATATGATCTTTCAGCAGAGACCATTGAGGTTATTGACTACTCAGACGTTATGAACATGGCTACCAACAGATGCTCAATGCTTGACGGGGAACTGTATTTTTATTTTGGAAATCCTATTGATGAGGAGGACAATAAATTTGTCAACACATTGTATAAGCTAGATACGAAAGACAATAGTGTCAGTAAGATTTATGATGTAATAACCTGTACTCCTTTAATTTATACAAGACCAAAATCAGAAAATGAATTTTACGCATTGATGCTTTATTTGTCGGATGATATTGTCACCTCACAGCTCATCGAGTACAACCGCTCTCAGGAAAGCGTCAGCAGTGTATATGAAAAAAAGTTTGACTATGAAAAAATGCGGGGTGAGCAAATAATATCCTTTGATTATGATGCCAATACAGAAAAACTATATATTCTCATTACCGAAAACAATGACGGGGCATATGAAAGAAAAATAGAAGTTATGAATAATAATGGTGTGATTGAGAACAGCATGGATGTTACCCAGGTATTTGAAAATATTGCACATCAAGTGATTTCAAAATTCTATGTTGCCAATTCATATATATATCTACAAAATTTTTCTAATGATGCAATGATCGCTATAATGACAGACGATGGAATAAAGCCGTTTATCACCGGAGACTATGAATTCCGCCTTAACCGGGCTTCCGACTGCCTTGTAACGAATGAAAGATACCAATACTTTTACCGGGGAGACATAGCCCAAATCATCATTCTTGATATGGTTGAATCAACCCTGCGATTCATTGACATGAGCGGCGGAGACAGTTCGGCACGAATTAGATATATACTTTCAGATAAAGATGAGATATTGATTTCGATGATTGATAATGATAAGTTTGAGAGTATAACTCTATATACTGTACGTGATTTGCTTGCAAACAATGATGATGTGCGAAAAATTGATGTCAACAATGTGATTGTGCTGAATGAACAAGAAAATTGAGATTGAAAACATAGAGCAATAGGAGGGACACCCAGCATTTTCTTCCGGGTTTAGTTGCACGTTTACTGCAGATTTAGACAAAGAAATACGAAGAGCCGTGAATGCGTATTACGGTGTGGACGGAAGCCCCTACTCGTTTTGTGACGAAGATAATTGACTGATTTACATTGGAGATGTAAACCGAAGGGGGCTGACGCGCAACGATAAGTTGTCGCGCCAGCCTCCTATACTGTGCAAACGAACAGAGTGAGCAAATTGATTTATGGAATGAATAACGTCAATCAACATTCTGCGCCATCTATATCAAGGATGAAAAAATCATATTGAAATCCGCCGGGGTTAATGCTATACTGATTTACGCGCTGAACCGTTCTTTTCTGCGTTGGCAGTGGTGAGCGGGTGCGGCGCAAAGGCAAAAAACCGTCCGGGAGGAACCTTTTCGTGAAAATGAACCAGCTGGTGGGGATGCGCTTTAAGGAGACGCCCGCCGAATGCCAAATCGCAAGCCACAGCTTAATGACGCGCGGCGGATACATTAAAAATGTCGGGAGCGGCATCTTTTCGCTCTTTACGCCCGCCAAACGCATCATGCAAAAAATCGAAGCCATCATCCGCGAGGAGATGAATCGGGTAGGCGGGCAGGAAGTCATGCTCCCGGTCGCCATGCCCGCCTCTCTGTGGAAAGAATCGGGGCGGTTCGATAGCGTAGACAACGCCCTGTTACGCTTCAAAGACAGGAACGGTGCCGATATGGTGCTGGGGATGACCCATGAGGAAGCGGTCGTCCATTTGGTGCGCGACGCCGCGCCGTCATATATGAATTACCCGTTCATGGTCTATCAGATACAAACAAAATTCCGCGACGAGCCGCGCGCCCGGGGCGGGTTGATCCGCGTCCGGGAATTTACCATGAAGGACGCCTATTCGTTCCACACCTCGCAGGAGGATTTAGAACGGTATTATGATCGCTGTTACAAAGCCTATGAGCGCATTTTCACCCGGGCAGGACTGCCCGAAGTGGTCGTCGTGCAATCCGATTCGGGCATGATGGGCGGCAAGGTTTCCCATGAGTTTATGCTGCTGGCCGACGTGGGCGAAGATTCCCTCGTCCTTTGCGAAGGCTGCGGCTTCAGTTCCAACATGGAGGTCTCCAGCGTGACGCTGGATCCAATGTCCGCGGCGGCGGGGACGGAGGAGAAGTTAGAGCTTATCCACACCCCCGATACAAAGACCATCGAAGACCTGTGCAAGCTGCTTTCCATCAAACCCGAGCAAACCTGCAAAGCTGTCATCTTCCGTACTGTTGCGGATGACGGGTTGATCGTCGTTTTCATCCGGGGTGATTTAGAAGCAAACGAAACCAAGCTGCGTAATTTCTTGAAAGAGGAAATCCGCCCCGAGCAGCGTGACGCTGCACCCAATGGCGGCTGCGGCCGCGAGACGGGGGTCGCTTACGGCTCCTGCGGGCCGGTCGGTTTCACCGCCAAAGCCCGTCTGCTCTTCGATCGTTCCCTTCAAGGCGCGGAGGGGCTTGTAACCGGGGCGAATAAAGAGGATTATCACTATAAAGGGTTTTCGCCCGGGCGGGACTGCCCGGACGCGGAATATCACGATTTCGCCAAGGCCTATGAAGGAATGCTCTGCCCCGCCTGTCAGAAACACCCGGTAAGCGTCAAACGGGGGATCGAGGTAGGGAATATATTCCAGCTGGGAACCAAATACACAGAGACAATGGGGATGCAATACCTCGACGCGGAAGGCGCAACACAGACCCCCATCATGGGATGCTACGGTATCGGCGTCGGCAGGATGGCGGCGTCGGCCTGCGAAGCCCATCATGACGATTACGGCCCCATTTGGCCGATGCCGATTGCCCCCTGGCAGGTGCACATCTGCGCCCTCCGCAGTGACGAGGGGGACGTCAGGCAGGCCGCCGATTCACTGTATGAAGCCTTGCAAAACAAAGGCGTCGAAGTGCTGTATGACGACCGCGCCGTCAGTGCCGGGGTCATGTTTTCCGATGCCGACCTGCTGGGCGTGCCGCTCCGGGTCATCATCAGCCCCAAAACAGTCGGCCGGGGGGTTATCGAGGTGAAGAAGCGGGATAAATCCTTCTCTCAGGATGTCGCGGACGGAGAAGCGGCGGGGTTTGTTACAACAATGGTGAAGGAGATGCTTGACGAATACACACCCGATAAGGTATAATCATTGAGCCTCCATTTCGCGCTCCTCAAAGTGCCGGTGTGATGGAATTGGCAGACGTAGTGGACTCAAAATCCACCGGTGGCGACACCGTGCCGGTTCGAGTCCGGCCACCGGCACCAATCAGACTCTCACACAACCGCCGAACCGTTGCAGGAGAGGCGGTTGTGGGGCAGTGCGGGACTGTGCGGGGACGGGTGGCGGCGCCAGCATATGCTGTTTTACATATTTCAAATTTTACGGTTAAGGAGAAAGGTTATGGATTTTATCGATGAACTGCGGCAGTTTTCTACTCGTGTATCGAAAGTCAAGGATGCGATTGCAACAGAGGAAGCGACCAAGAACGCTTTAATACTGCCTTTTTTCCAACTACTCGGCTATGATATTTTTAATCCACTGGAGTTCGTTCCTGAGTTCACAGCCGATGTTGGAACGAAACAAGGCGAGAAGGTTGATTATGCCATTGTAATTGATGGTGAGCCTGTTATCCTAATCGAAGCCAAATGGTGCGGTGAACCCCTTGATAACGACAAGCACACATCACAGCTATTCCGCTATTTCAGTGCAACAGCGGCGAAGTTCGGGATATTAACGAACGGTATCAACTACAGATTTTTCACCGACCTCAACCAAGCAAACAAGATGGACTTGAAACCGTTTCTTGGTTTCGATGTTCTGGATGTCCACGAAAATATCATTTCCGAATTGAAACGGTTTGCGAAGAAAACGCTTGACCTTGAAGCAGCTTTCGGCGCAGCATCCGAGTTGAAGTACATGGGTAAAATTAAAGACTTGCTAAACACAATGAGAACAGAGCCATCAGATTCTATTGCAATGTACATTATGTCTGAGGTTTATGAGGGCAAGAGGACACAAAAAGCAGTAGATGAGTTCCGCCCCATCATTAAACGTGGGTTCATTCAATACATCAATGATGCAATCAGCGAAACGCTGAAAAGCGCCATCAAAGGTCAGTCGGATGCAAGTAAGGGAAATTCTGAGCCGATTCCTACGCCGACAACAGAAAACGATGCTATCGAAGAAAGCGAAACCTTGATTACCTTTGAGGAAATCGAGGCATTTGCTATTGTCAAATCCATCTTGAGGGATATGGTTGACGTTGACCGTCTGGCATATCGGCACGCAAAGCAATACTTGGCAATTCTTTTTGATGACAACAAAAACAAGAGAGTATGCCGTTTTTGGTTCAGCGGCAATCAGAAATTCATTACTACCCCGGATGAAAATAAAAAATCAGTCCGCCATGATATATCCAGCCTCAATGATATATACAAATACGCAGATTTCCTTCGGGAAGTGTGTGGGCGTTATCTGTGACTTCCATCCCTCATGACAGCCACCGTATAACCCCTCCGCCAATCAACATACAATAGCAACAGAAAGGGCTGATAACATGAAACACAATTTTACGGTATTGATTGAGCAAGGCGAGGACGGCGCATATATCGCTACAATTCCCGCGCTGAAAAGCTGTTACACTCAAGCCGACACGATCCCCGAACTTTTGGAAAAAGCCCAAGAGGTTATTGAGCTATGCCTTGAGGTTGGGGAAGAACTTCCGCCGGCGAGTAAATTTATTGGGGTGCAGCAAATGGAGGTTGCTCTGTGAGCAAGCTGAAAATAATAACAAGCGCGAAAATGTGCAAGTTGTTGGACGGCGGCGGATTCGTTGCTATAAGACAGAAAGGGAGCCATCGCTTTTTTCAACATCCCGACGGACGGACAACGGTTGTCCCCATGCACGCAGGCGATTTAGACCGCACGTTAGTCCGTAAAATACTCAAAGATATTGAGATGTCCATTGATGAATATAACAGTTGGGAAAATCCCACATAATTATGGTCAAATCCCTTGTGTTTATTGCAAAAAAAGCAGTTATAGAGTCTTTTATCCGACTGTGAGAATCTGTCCGAGTCCGGCCACCGGCACCAATCAGACTCTCACACAACCGCCGAACCGTTGCAGGGGAGGCGGTTGCGTGGTTTTAAGGATTAGGATTCGAGCTGGCAGGCGGCCTTTTGCTTATTACCTTGCGGTGTCGGTGTGGAACATATCGCTTGCAATTTCCAGTATTGAAAATGTACCGTCTTGAGCATTGCGAGCAAGCGATAATCCCTCTTTGAAAGAATAAATCTCGCTGTATACGCCGAAAGGAACAACTCCCTTACCCATCCCGTCGATTACGCCGTATTCCTCGTTGGCGTTGGTAACAAAACAACCGCCAATCCCTCTGTGAAAGGATGAATCCAGCTATATTGACCGAAAGGAACAACCACTTCACCCGTCCTGCCGATTACCCCCCATTCATCGTTGGCATTCCAAGCCGCCGCTAATCCTTCGGTGAAAGGATAAATTCTCCCAAAGCCAAAAGGAATCACCAAATTACCCGCCCGGTCTATTGCTCCCCATTCTCCCCAAACGGTATTGGAATGAACAGCCGCTAAACCATCGCTGAATGAATTGATCTCACGGTATATGCCGAAAGGAACAACCACATTGCCTAACGTGTCGATTGCTGCCTTTTCCCTCTCTTCATTCTCAACAACCGCTAAACCGTGGCTGAACGATTCAATCTTCCGGTACAACCTGAAAGGAACAACCACATTGCCCGAAGTGTCAATTACTGCCTTTTCTCTGTATTCATCTCCAACAACCGCTAAACCATCGCTGAATGATGCAATCTCATGATACAAACCAAATGGCACAACAACATTACCTGATGTGTCTATTACGCCCCATTCTTTATTGGCATTATTATAGACAACCGCTAAGCCGCCGCTGAACGGAAACATCAAATCATACAAGCCAAAGGGAATCACTAAGTCGCCCCTTCTGTCGATTACGCCCCATTCCTCGCCGGCATTGGTAACAGTTACTAAGCCTTCACTGAAAGAGCCGATCGTCTTATACAAACCGAAAGGAATGATCACATTGCCAGCCCTGTCAATGACTCCCTGCTCCTCATCGGCATTTTTTACAACCGTTAAGCCTTCGTTGAACTCAAGGAGGCTGAAAAAGCTGACATTATTATATTCCAATCCTGAAACTATCTCCCTTACATGTATATCCGACGCGCTGACATCGGACGGGGTATTGCCGCCCGGTGTTTCGTTTACGTCTGGCGGTTCGGGGCTGCTGCTCGGCGTGTTGCTTGCGGGTGTTGTTGTGTTGCTGCTACAGGCCGCGAATGTGAACGCAAGTGCCAGTGTGAGGGCAAGCGCGCGAATTTTACTTAGATTTTTCATAGCGGCTGGTATTCCTTCCCAAATGTCGTGGCAGAAGGGCTATAACCCTTGCCCAACGATCGTTATTTTATCATACTCTAATGTGAAATACCTCTGCAGCTTCAACGGTTGCAGAGGTATTATTGTCTCAACTCAACCCCGCCGACCGTTTGCTCTCACTTCTCCCGCCGCTTCCTCAGCAACACCACAACAAACCCGCCCACTGCCAGCAATGAACCCCCCAGCAGGATAAAAATAACGCCGGGGATGGAGTCGTCCCCGGTTCTGAAGCTCCGGGGCGGGGAATCCGGCATGGCCTGATAAATCCTCTGATAAATCAGCGCGTGCCCGGCGGCGTTGGGGTGGATGTCGAAGGCGTCTATGTTGATATACCGCTGCTCGTTACCCTGAAAAGCCGAATAGACGTCAACAACGGTATATTCCCCGGCCGCCGCGCCGTTTGTGACGGCGGCGTTCATCCGGCGGATGATGGTATCGGTTGAAGGAAGAATATTTTCCAGCTCGGCGATCCCGCCAAACGGATTGTAAACGGTTTGGATGTACACATTCGCGCTGGGATTGGCCGCCTTAACCGCCGATACAATATCCGAAAGATTGACGGAGAAACTGTCCGCCGTGGCGGCGAGCGCGTCTTCGTTTCGGATCAAGGCCGCTATGATCTGTATCATGGCGTATTCGGCGTCGGCAACTGCCGCCTGCAATTCGGCTTCGGACGCGTTCGAGCCGAGACCCAGTGCCTCTCTTGCCAGCGCGAAGAATTTCCCGATCAGGTCGTTGCCGCCGATGGAGATGACAACGGTGTTGTGCCCGGCCAGCAGGGAAGAAGTGGAGGGCTGTTTCAGCAGCGCGAGGAGGTCGGCGGACGTCGCGCCGTCTACGGCGAGATTGTTATATTTGCCGTCCGGCAGCTCCAACGCTTTGGCCAGCTTGGCTCCGTAACTATCGGCGGACGGGTTTTGCAAGCCGTATCCGGTGGAAATGGAATCGCCCAAAACCAGCAAATCGGCCGGGGCGGACGTCTCGGCGAGGGCGGAGAAGCCGAGCGTCATTGACAACGCCAGCAATAGTGATACAATGGCTTTAGACCGTCTCATAACGAAGACCCCCTCTTTGAAACCAATTATATCACAGGAGGCGTTTTTATGCAATGGACACCGTCCCAGCGGGAAGAGATCATGAACCTTTGGCAAAAGCTCCGCGTCGCCGACACGCGCGACGGGCTGGATTGGATGGGCTATCACCATTACGGCAGCATGAGCCCCCGTATGCGCCCCCTTTGGCGAACCCGCGCCGTGGGATTTGCCAAAACGGCGCGCTACATCCCGTATGATAAGCCCCGCCCCGACGTGACCGGGCAAGCCTACACCGAATGGTCAAACTGGTATTACGGCCATATCTGCGTCTACCCTTGGCTGATGGAGATCGAACAATATGATTTCCCCGTCATCGATATGTCCAACATCAACGTCGGGCTGATGGGCTCCAACAACACGATGGAGGGCGTTCGCGCCGGGGCGGTTGGATACGTTACCTTCGGCGGGGTGCGTGATACTGACGAGATCATCCTGCAAAAGATACCCTTTTGGTCTACGATGGTCAGCCAGCCAATGGATCAGGGGCGCATCCAGTACGAGAGCCACAACGGAAAAATCAACTGCGACGGCGTTTGCGTCTCACCGGGCGATTTGGTGGTTGCCGACGGCGACGGCGTGGTTGTCGTCCCGTCGGAGCTGATTACCGACGTGGCCAAATGGGCGGCGCGGGAGAATGCCGGAGACCGGGAAGCCCGCCGGAAACTCTACGCTGACCTCGGGCTGCCGCCGGATGAATCGGTTTTGCCGTAATTTATTGCATTCTCTTTTTGCTGCTGATATAATAGAATGACCATAGACCATAGGGGAACAGTTATTTCTCCAAGAAAGGAAGTGCCTCAATGACGCAGCAAGAAGACCTGAAAGCCCTGAGGGATCAGGTGGATGAATGCGACCGTCAGCTTGTCAAGGCATTTTGCCGCCGGATGGATCTCAACCAGCAGATCGGGCGGATCAAAGCGGCGGCCGGTATCCCCATCCACGATGAGCAAAGGGATCAGCAGGTCATCGCCAACGCCATCACGCTGGGAAGCGGGCATCCGGCTGAAACCGTTTCCTTTATCCGGGAAGTGATTGCCCTCTCCAAAGGGAAACAGCACATATAAACCGCCGGAGGCGGATCATAGCCGGGGCATTTCGGCAAACGTGCAGGCAATGGTGGCGCGCGCGTTTGCGAGGAATGCCTCTTTCGGCTGATAGGTCATCAAAACGTCGCTCGCGTACCGCCGGAAGAAGGTTTCCAATATCTCCTCTTCGCTTAGCCCGTTCAGACTTAAAACAAAATCACGGCAGGTAATGTTAGCGGCCAACGCTTTCCCGAAGAAGCCTCCGGCTTCTTCTTTTGTTGCCAAGCCCCGATGGGGCAGCGATAAGGTTTGGGCGTTTTTCGCCCTGCATTTTTCAATGGAACGGACGGTATCGTGAAACCCGGTGAGGTAGCACGGATAGATCGTCCCGTCGGGCATCAAAACGCCGGGCGTCTCGTTGAGGATGAGCAATTCCAGCTCGGGGATGAAGAAGCAGAGTGAGTCCCTGGTGTGCCCCGGCGTTTCCAAAACCTCAACCGTCAGCCCGCCGAGCGGGAGGGCGTCCCCTTCTTTAACAATAACGTCGGCTTGAAAAGCGTCGTCGCTGTAAGAGAGGTCAAGTTCAACATTCCGCTCTTTGGCGGCGACAGCCGATAACTCGCGGATGACCCGGCGGGGCGTGTCTTTGAGCAAAACGGCCGCCCCGGCGGCGGACGTGACAACGCGCGCCTCCGGCCATTCCTGTTTGAAAAACGGCAGGGAGCCGATGTGGTCGTAATGGGTATGCGTCAGGAAGATAAAGTCCAGCGGCCGCCCTTGCAGGGCGTCCCGCACTCTTTGGATGGTCTCCCCGGCGCAAAAGGCCATGCCGCAGTCAAAAAGCGCGGCTTTGTCCTCCCCCAAAAGGAGATTGCCGTCGCTTGAATTGTGCGCTATACAATTTATGAATCGCCGCATACCTTAACCCCTATTTTTTCTCCCAGCGTGACCTTGGTTTCGATCCCCTCTGCCGAATGCCGCAGAATATCGTTGTCAAGTTGTATCATATTTTTTTTGAAAATCAGGACGACGGTGGAGCCGCCAAATTCAAAATAGCCCTTTTCATCACCCCGGGAAAAAGACGGCTCGGCATAGGTTTGAACGATCTTGCCGACCAGCATCGCGCCGATCTCCGCCATCAGCACCCCGCCGAAGTTTTGGGTGCGCAGCAGGGTGACGTCACGGACATTGGAGGAGAGGGTGAACTTGCCCGACGCGTTTTGGTTGACGGTGTCCAGCCAGCCGCGTATCCGCTTGCGGGACAGGACTTCGCCGTCGTCGATGAAGCTGAATCGGTGATAATCATACACCCGGAGCCGGAAAATCAAAAAAGAGCCGCCTTCGTAGTCCGCGGCCTGTTTTTCATCCTTCAGGAATTGCTGAAGGGTATATGCTTTGTTCTTGACTGTGAACAATGTGCCGTTGGTGACGGTATACGCCAGCAGGACGCTGTCGGCCGGGGCGATGAGATGATGGGGGTCGGGGTCGAGCTCTATGTTTAACCGTCTGCGGATAAAGAACTCATTGAAACAGGTGTAATGGGGGTCGTAATTGCTCATATCGATCTCATGCTCTTTGATAAAGGCTTCGGCTTTGGCTTTGGAGCGTTTGCCCCTTTGGGTGACGCCGTATAGTTTGCTGATAAACGAAAGGCGCAGCAGGAAGACGAGCAGGCCGCCCGGAACGGTGTTATAAAAAAAACGCATGACGCGTTCTTTATACAGTTTCTCCTCGGTGAGTTCCCCCGTCTTCCGGTTAAAAATCATAAAAACCACCGGTCACAGACCAAAGTACAATCAAAGCGATCGCTAAAAGCGAAAACAACCCGTACCATATGCCGCGCGTTTTGGGGATTTTAATGTTCAGCACGAATAGGAGAGCCAAAACGGCAAGGGTGATGATGCCCGAGATCGGGGGGAGGAAGAGGTAAACGAGCGGCAGAAGGGAGGCGATGGTTGTGACGGGCAAACCGCGGTAATGGGAGATCTTTTCCTCCACCGCGACAATAGAATTGAAGTAAGCAAGACGGTCAACCGCGCAGACAACATAGAGCGCGCAAGCGGCGAAAACATACCATTCTTTCCCGGCGACCGAAAAGACGATGACGGCGGGCGTGACGCCGAAACAGACCAAATCGACCAGCGAATCGAGTTGGATGCCGAACCGCATTTCAGACGGCGTCCTTTTTTTCAGCTTCCGGGCAACAAGGCCGTCAAACATATCGCATATCCCGGCAACGATCAAGAGGATGATGCTGATTTGAATATTACCCTCCAGGGCGTAGAAACAGCTCGCCAAAGCAGACAGCAAGCCGCTGAACGTAATGTAATTGGCCGCGTTTCCGTATCCGATGATGACCTTATATTTTTCCGGCACCCTATCGCCTCCCCCGCCGCCTTGATAACTGTATTATGCTATATCGCTGCATTTTTGTCAAGGTTGATTCGGTGCCGTCCCCGTTTGGAAAGACGGGAGAGTCGTCGGCATCACCCGTGCCGTTTGCCTCTCCACGAGATCGGTCTGTTTTCATTGTTCCCGGCAGGATTGGGTACATCATTGACGGCTGTCGGCAGCTCATGGGCTGCTACTTCCACATTTTCAACGCGTTGACTGACAGCTTTTTGAATCGGTTCCTCCCGCCTGATCCGGGGCGGCTGCGCAGGTTTTGCTTGCCTCGGTTGGGGCAATGCTACGGCGGAAGGCGGATCATATTTTCGGATGATTCTTTGCACGGGGCTATATATCTCGTCAACCTGCTCACGGAAGCCGTCGGCCTGTTTTTTGGCGTCGTCGGCAAGTTTGCGCGCGTCATCGGCCTGCTTTTTCGCCTTGTCGGCCTGTTTTCGCGCCTTAAACCCATCCCGGGCTTTTTGATAGTAATCCTCGGCCTTTTGGTAGCTGACCCGTGCCTTTGTGTAGAGGCATTCCTGCTCAAACGCGAGGGCGCGCTGATAATAGTCCTCGGCAACCTGATACAGCCGCTCGGGTTGATTTGTGTTTATGTAATAGATATTGGATGACTTAACAACGCATTTTCTCATATCAACCCTCCTGTCAATGTAATGCGAGATTTCTATACACCGCTTTTTTTATTCTTCCATCCGCCCCAAATTAAGAGCAGCGATAGGATGAAACAAGGCAAAACAAAGATGCCTAAATGTGCCAAAACCTCATAAAATTCATTGTATCCCAAAATAAAAATTTTAGGAATAAGCATGACCGCCCGAAAACCTGGAAAGATCGTTCCCGCAAGCATTATTCTCGCCGCATACTTTTGTCTTGTTGCGGCGCATGTACCAAAAATACCGAGCCCAAGAGCGAGCATTGCAACTGGAAATTCGAGCCGCATGAACAGTACATCCTCCGCATGTAACGGATGCCCTATTCCTCCCAGCGATCCGATGCCCGATAAAAAGACTGTAAATAGACTAACGATGATTAACAGGCAGCTGGAGATGAAGATTAACATTTTTCCTCGAAGAGGAACCGTTGAAGTATACATTTCGTCGAGTTGAGACTTCATGAGCAATCACCATCTGTTATTTTATCATACGTCACAGGCGTTGTCAATGGAGCAAAAAGACTGTACCTCCGGCTCCGCCGGACGTACAGTCTTTTTTACACTGCGAAAAGTAAATGAGAGGTTGCTTACTTGCTCAATACAAGGCTGTCTGTAAAGTCGGCAGAACCGCCGTAGGCGGTATCAGGAGCACTCTTCCAAGAAATCACGTTCCCGGCACTGTCACGGTCGCCCCCAGCGGAAGTGGAGTCGTTGATCTGAACTTCAAAGGTAAGAAGTTCGCCGTCCGCAAAGGTAAGGGTTTTTTTGGCGAGCTTGGCTTCCACGATATAGCCGGGAGCCTCAACGCTGGCCCAAGAGTCGCTGACGGTCTGTCCTGACAACTGATTGGCCGCGCTGACGCGGTATTGGTTTGCCCCGCCGCTTCCCGCGCCGAAGAAGAACTCTACGCTGTCGTTCAGCCATGCGCTGCCGCTATCTCCTGAGAATACGGAATCATCTGTCACAACCACGCGGACATACAGGAATTCGTCATCCCACAAGACTTTGGCTTTACCTGTGGTCGAGGTGTTGCTGGTCTTGTGGTTGTTGATGTCGAGTTCAAGGGCAGTGTCCCAAATCGCATCGTTTTCTCCCAATACAGGCGGGGTCTCCGCATACGGCACGTGGGGGACATTCGACAAGTCGACGTCGCTGGGCTCGGCACTGGGTTCCTCGCTGGGTTCGGTGCTTGGCTCCTCGCTGGGTTCAACACTCGGGTCGGCACTGGGTTCTACACTAGGAGTGGGTTCCACGCTGGGGCTGGCTTCGGGGCTGGTAGACGCATCGCCGCCGCCGCACGCGGCGAGGCTTAATGTCATCAACACGGCTACCATCACGACAAGCAAGGCTCTGATCTTCCTGTTCATTTTTTCTCCTCCTAAATATTCCTTCGGCAAGCGCAATGGGTTCATTGACCTGCCTTTGCTATTGTAACCAATACATACTACAACTGTCAAGCATTATTTGGTAGGGGATGCGGATGATACTCTTCTAGTTGGCTACACACTGTGGTCAGGGCGGAAACATTTCACTCCGTTATTCCGCTGGAAAGAATCGATACTCTCATAAAAACTAGATTTTATGAAAGACAAGATTGTTGTTAACGCTGGGAATGAACAACTATCAAAAGGTGACATTTTAGAAATCTATGAAACAGGCGAAGAAGTTATTGACCCCATAACGAAGCAAAAATTGGGGACTCTTGACTATATCAAGGCTTTAGTAGAAGTGGTAACACTATATCCGAATATGTGTATTTGTGAAAACGTCATTAAAGAGCCTCGTTCCTCTCTTGCTTTGGCAGCAACAGCTCTTGATTTTGGTTCAGGAATGAAAAGCAAGGATTTACCTATCAATGCGGAGGAAATATCAGGGGGGTTGAATGCTCAATCTAAAAAAATCAGAGTGGGGGATTTAGTCAGAGCAGTCTTGCAGTAGTCCCTCGCGGGCATGATCCATAGAAAAAGCGGCGCACCGTTTGGTGTGCCGCCTTTCTGCAAGGTCAAGCCTGTTATTTCCGAAAAATCGTGTAAGAATCGTGCAAACCGTTTTCTTATCACGCAAAACCCTTGCTATTTCTAGGTTTTATAAGTCATGGTGGAGGCGGGTCGTTGTGTTGCACGTAATCATAAATTGCTAACCCTCTTGTCAGGGGTATCCGTCGCGCCTTTGGTGAGTACAATTCCATATTGTTCCGCAATCTTTTTAGCGTTCTCATTTGTGACACGGACGGCGTCGCTGTTCGTCATGTCCTTTGTACGCTCATGCAAGCCGACGCGAATTTCGTCAAGCTGATGCTCAAAGTCCTTTTTCATTAACAGTCACCTCCATGGGAGTGCAAATATATGGATTCGTGTAGCCTTTCATACGATTGATGATTTCTGTTGCGGTCTTTGTTTTCAGTTTATTGATGTGATGGAAATTCAAGCTGACGATACAATCCAAATCATTGACTGCCGCCATTGCAATGTGAACGCCGTCCAATCGGTATCTCGCCGGGATAATCCCCATTTCAACATATATATCGGCTAAGTCGTAGGCAGGTTGATCAACCTCTAAAACCGTCATATGAAACCGCTTTATCAAATCCAGCATTTGTCTTCGCTTTGATTCGGGAGCGTTATTGATTTCTTCAAGAACGGCGGCGGAAGTAAATGCCTCAATATCCCTTGATGGAATCATGTCAAAGAGACGTTTTGTCTCCGTGCTATATTCGCGCCCATCTTCAAAGTACCGGTTGAATACAGTCGTCTCAAAATAGATTCGCACGGCGTCATCTCGCTTTCAATTCATCTTCGTAAAGGTAACGATTTGAGCCTTAAAGTCATCAATCTTTACCGTATATCCGGCATTTATCCATCCATAGCAGATTGATCTCCTTTTGGCATCTTATGTGCCTCCATATCAATAATACATTATCTTGTAAAAACAGGCCATTTTATTCGCAAAACGACCTGTTTTTACCCGTTATCCCCGACTTCGCGTCGAGAATATACCTGGTGGAGGCGGTGGGAGTTGAACCCACGTCCGAAAACATCTCCGCGTAACTTTCTCCGGGCGGATACCGTCGTTTACATTCCCGCCCCCCGGCGCCGGCGGTCAGGCTCCGGGGTTGAGTAG
>Ga0082212_10000752_pt1 | contig 47491 bp, 46 predicted proteins | sample TergutNt197P3_FD_71548 | JGI IMG/M metagenome (GOLD analysis project Ga0082212, IMG submission 71548) | Neocapritermes taracua P3 segment gut microbial communities from Petit-Saut dam, French Guiana - Nt197 P3 | ecosystem: Host-associated > Arthropoda: Insects > Digestive system > Gut ... | reverse complement strand
GTTAAAGTGATCACACGTATAGTAGTGAACAGGATGACCGGTAGTAATAATCCGAATGACAGTGCAGATGAACCGACACTTCGCCAAGCTGAGCGGGCGTTAGCGGTAATTTGCCGTCGACACAACGAGAGAAGGTAGAAACAATTAAAGATAACAAAAATGGTTGAAAATTATTATGAAATTTTAGGCATTGAAAGCAATGCCACAGAAGAACAAATTAAAAAAGCATTCCGTATTAATGCCGTTAGGTATCACCCTGACAAGAATTTTGGCGACACCAAATTTACAGGGAAATTTATAGAAATTAAAAAAGCATATGATACTCTTATTGACACTCAAAAAAGAGCAGAGTACGATTTAATATATAAACAATATTTTACAAAACCAGAAAACAAGACAAATTACGATACTGCAAATCCGTATGTGCAGCAACAAAAAACCGAACAACAACGACAGCAAGAAGAAAAATTTAGGTATGACCCATATAAGCAATTTTATTCTGTTTATGATAGGGAGTTACAAGATACTCCGCAATTTAATCCTATATTTGATATGTGGGGAGAGAAACTACCAGAGTGGTTAGATTTTTTCAAATTGCCAAAAAGAATAGGGAAAATTATCTTTGGACTTTCTGACCTTAGCACAGAGGGAAAACCATTAACCTCAAAACGAAAAAATGCAAACAATTTAATCGCCCTCGCAATAGGATTGGCAATAGGAACTGCCATTTTCTTCCTTGCAAGTTTAACTAATCCACTTTGGATAGGAATTTGGTTTATTGTGCCTACTTGTTTATCTTTATTTATATCGTATGTAATGAATAGTTTTATACATACTAATCTTTATGTTGGAGTAAATGGGTTTGCATTATTTACTTGTAAGAATAGTCGAGAAAACATAACAGAAGCCATAGAAGTCAATTTTAATGATATGACCGATTTGTATGTTTATTATGTGGAGCACAGTAGAAATTTTGTATATCAGGGTACATCTTTTGCATATACTTGCTTAAATCGCAATACAAAAGAAGTCATATTTGTAAAAGGTGGCGAGTATAATAAAAAACACGACATCAAGGAACAGGGCGATACGTTAAACTTTTGTAGAAGAATAGAACATTATTGGACAATATATTTATTAGATAGATTAGAGCAAGACATACAAGAAAAGGGTTATATTAGTTTTGCTCTTTATTCATCTGAAGACAATACATACCAAGAATACATAAAACTTGGTATCGGGTATATAACTTTTATTAAGTCGAAAGGACAAGAATTTACATACAAGTTTAACGACATCAAAAAAATGTATAGCAGAGGAAATGAACTACATATTCAACATAAAAATTTTGAGAGGACTCTATTTTTCTTTAAATCAGGAAATGAAGATGTTATCCCAATGTTGAACTTATGTAATAGGCAATTTTTTTATAAAGCAATGGAAATATTATTAGGATATTCGATTGGGTAAAAAACTACCGCTAACATTTAGGGTTTAAACGCAACTTTAGATGCGTTTTAAACCTCCGTTGAACTGAACCGGTCAACTTTTCGCGTACATTATAAATCGGGGTTTCAATAAAAAGAGTTTTTTGTGCTTTGTTTAGGTATGATTTTGGCGCTTCACTTTGCAAAGTTAGGTATTTCTGAAGAAAAAACGAAAAAAGATCTTAAGGGAATGTATTTTTGTTAACTTTGCATTAGTTTACGGTTGAAATTTTACCGACGATATTAGACGTATTACGTTAGCTACCAACGGTTTAGTTCAACTGGCGGTTTGGCGCAAGCGGGGGCGTGGCTCGTCCGAACCTTTGTGGGTATTTTCACCTTTTGTGGCTCGTGGCAACCTTTGTGAAACCCCCGCCTTCGCCAAGCCGCGCGGGCGTTAGGCGACACACGCGGACAGCGCAGTACAACCTAACAGTGTAACCTTACAAAGAAGATGTCTGAAAATTTAGTTAAAAATATTTAATATTTGACGCGTTTATATAATATTAGTTAATTATTGCGCCAATTATGCAAAATATATTAATATATGTTAAATAACAACTCTCGAAATGCTTCGGTTAAATTTCTCATTCGTATTGTATAATATGGGGAAATCCAAAAACCATTTTCAGTAGGCAAAATTTTAGCGTTGCATCCGACACGAATTAGGGGTTTTATTATGGCAATCGCGTCAGTAAATAAAAAAGGCAATTCGATTATTGCTTACAACGAGAGGGACGGTCAACTCTGTGCAGTTGATGGAAATTATGGCGATCTTCAAGGTTACACAAGTACCACCTTTGTTTTGAAAAGAGGCAGCAGTATTTATGTGTATGGCAAAAGGAAATGTGAACAGAAAAATTAGACAAAAATGATAAACGAAAAATTATTCAAAGCAGTAGAAACAGGAAATGCCGACGAAGTTGAAAAAGCGTTGACCGAAGAAAAAATCAATGCAACAACCTATTATGGCGCAAAATCTATTGTACTTGCGACAAAACAGGAAAATAGCGAAATTTTAACAATGCTTTTGAAAAACGGGGCAAAAATAAATCGAGAAAGTTTTTGGCGACGTACTGCATTTTGCGCATTGTGTGCTGCAAAAAACGCAAAAAGTACCGAAATATTGGACCTTTTGCTCGAATATGGTGCAGGTGTGGACAAAAGGATATTAGACCATGCATTAGCCTATAAAACTCGCACATATACAAACAACGCGAAATTTTGTTACGAGGACAGCGTTTCTTTACCTGAAAAATCTTCAAAAGATAACATATTTATCCCATACGCAAGAGCCTCAAAAGATAACCGATTTATTCAATACGCAAGGGAAGGTAACATCGAAGAAATGAAGGGTATGTTAAAAGGAGTAAGTGAAAAAGTATTATTGACAGCCGTTGATGCAGCGCTTTTAAAAAACAGATGGGACGTTGCAATGTATATATCGGAATATAGCAATGAAAGAGATGTAGAAGTTTATACCGAGTGTATACTAAAAATGTTTTTTAAATCCTCGTACACAGGCGATAAGGAAAAAGTTAAATTCTTTCTCGAAAAACTTATTGAAAATTTTGTCGGCGTTCTGACCGACGAAACAGGAAAAAGTACATTGGAAATTGCAATGGAAAATAATCCTGCCGACATCATTCAAATCCTCACTAATTATGGCTTTCACGAAAATTCCTTGCGACACGCTTATGAGTGTTTATCACAATGAAAAAAATGAATATTAGAATTAAAATCAACAAATATAACTTTCAAAAATGGATAACTTAGAATTTGACAAATCAACAAATAAGCTTGCAATAGTCATAGGAATAGGAGGAGCTGGCGGCAATTTCTTACAATATATGTACAATAATAACAAGTACAAAGAAGCAATTGATTTCTATGCCATTAATTCGGATAGCATAGCTTTATCGGCATTGAAAATACCACAATCAAATAAACTTTTAATTGGAATACAGGGTATTAGTGCACAAAGAGCAGACCCTGAAATAGGGAAACAAGCCGCTATAGAAAGCGCTGAATCTGTTATCAGTATATTAAATTCGGATAATTACCAATTCGCATTTATTGTAGCAGGAATGGGTGGAGGTACAGGTACCGGTGCAGGCCCTGTTATTGCAAAACTTTGTAAAAGTATGGGGATTTACACTATTGCAATATGTACTACTCCATTTTCTTTTGAAGGGAATTTAAAGCAAAAGCAGGCAACTGAAGGAATAAATAATCTGAAAGAAAATGTGGACAATATAACAGTTGTTTCATACGATGATATAGACTCTTCTTTATCGATTGCAGAAGCATTCAGGACTTTTGATAGAATGTTTTTGGATGTCATTTATAAGCAGATAAATGATTATCTTTGCGGTAATTTTTCAAACTAAAAAAATAAAATGTTATGAAGTATCAAGAAAAAATTAAAGAACACTTGTCGAAATATAAAAAAAAGAAATTTCCGACACTAAAAAATGGTCATTGGCGTGGAAAAGAATATGGTCATATTCTTCCAAGCATTTGTGGAAAATTAAATTTGCTTGAAACATATCGAAATGAATTTTTGAAAGATGATTTGTCAAATATTAAGTTTCATCAGGGATTTCATCACTTAAATTCCTCACAAGCAATGTGTATCAATTTCTTTTTCCCGTTAATTATGGATAAGAAACTTGAAATAATATTGCAAACATTAAGGTTTAATAATGAAAAAGTGAAATCTGTTGAATTTGAAAAGGAATCAGATATAGACAATAAAATAGGACAAAGAGCTACAAATTTTGATTTTTATATTGAAACAGTTTCAGGCAAAAAACTTTATTTTGAAATAAAATATACAGAAAATGAATTTGGGAAAGCCAAATCGGATAATGAACACAAAAAGAAATACGAACAAATATACGAAAATGCGGCAGAAAAAACATTAAAACAAGCATACAATACTTGTGAAAAATTTTTAGAAAATTATCAGATAATGAGAAATTTAATTCACGTTGATAGCGATAGTTATGTTATATTTGTCATTCCAAAAGATAATGAACGTGTTTATAAACAAGCAGTAAAAGCAGAAGATTCTGTTATAGAAAAATACAAAAATAATGTTCGCATTTTATTATGGAATGATTTGTATAATATTATTGAAAAACAAAACTTTACAGGGAAATTAGAAACACATTTTGAGGAGTTCAAGAAAAAATATGAGCTCCAAATATGAAAATTCTCCACCTCTCCGACACCCATGGAAAGCGCCATTAACTAAAATATTTGCCACCTGCCAATATTATCGTCCATTCGGGTGATTTGGCGGAAAGACGGCTACTTTTGTATTCTCACTTTCAGCCTATTTTGAATAAACGAAGCAGTAGCAGAGGCCGTTTGCGGTTTTTTCCCTGCAAAGAGGAGGAAGACAACAAACCAAATCCATCTATTCAATACATTCGGATTACAAATTCTAATGGGCAAACAAGAATTGCGAAGATTAATTTTAGTGAATTGCAAAAAAAAAAGTATTTTTGCATGAAAATATGTAAACTGAATTGAAACAGCCGCTATCGACGAAAACAGCAAAATAAAAAATAGATGAAACGAACCTTGTCCATTATAGCTGCGACCCTGTTATTTGCATACCTGATTTTTTCAGTAATCATGTTGCGGAGTAAACAGGAAGAAATAGATTGTCAAAGCCTGATCGTTATAATCAAGGACAGCGCCGACAGACAATTTCTGACAACGGATAATATCGTTGCCATACTGAAAAACGCACAATTACACCCTGTAAACAGACCCATAAACACGATCAATACGCACGCGATTGAAGAAAAGATTGCAGAGAGCGAGCTTGTTTCGGGTGTATCGGTTTATAAAACACCATCTGGCAACATAAAAATTGAAATTACACAAAAAATGCCTATCTTGCGCGTTTTTAGCGCACGCGAAAGTTATTATGTGGACGTATCGGGAGGTACAATGCCCGCCAACTTTCAATACGCTACGTATTTGCCGGTTGCGAACGGAAACATAGAAAAATCGTTAGCGACAACGGAATTATATAAATTTGCATTATTTTTGCAAAAAAATGAATTTTGGAATAATCAGATTGAGCAAATCTATGTGAATACAAATAAAGAAGTTGAATTGATCCCCCGCATTGGCGATCATCGGATTATGCTAGGGGATTTTGAAGATTTTGAAGAGAAGATGAATAATTTACGGCTCTTTTACGAGCAGGCGATCCCGAAAATTGGTTGGGATAAATATGAAGTGATAAATTTAAAATATAAAAACCAAATTGTCTGTACAAAAAAATAACAGGTATGACACAATCTAAATACATAGTAGCAATTGATCTGGGCACATCGCACCTTGTCGGTATGGTCGGAATTAAAAACGAACAGGGAAAACTATCCATTCTTGCAGACGAAGTCGATGACGCTACGTCCTGTATCCAACGGGGAAATATTTTAAAAGTGAATGACACAGCTCACCGAATTCGTCATTTATTACGGAAACTGCAAAATAAACTCAGCAGCAAACTGACTGATTCTAAAATCGATAAGGTATATATTGGCATTGGAGGGCAATCTCTTCACTCAGTTGAGCATTTCGAAATGAGAACAATCAATACAAACGCGGTCGTAACAGATGAGGATATTCAGAAACTTGACGAACAATGTAAAGCATATAAACTTGATAAGCACGATGTGTTATTCATTACACCCCCAACCTATTATGTAGACGGAAAAATGACCGAAAGCCCGGTAGACCTTCCTTGTAAACGGATTGAAGCGCACTACAAATTGATTGTGGGACAGCCTTCTGTACGAAAGCACATCGTAAGTTGTTTCGACCTGTTCAATGATATCAAACTGGCCGGAATCATTGTATCGCCCCTTTCATTGGCTGAAACCATGCTTGGGAAGGACGAAAAAGAATTAGGTTGTGCCATGATTGATTTTGGCGCAGGAACTACATCAGTCGTTGTATATAAACGTAACAAATTAGTTCATTTATGCGTCATTCCTTTAGGGAGTGACTTAATAACCAAAGACCTGACAAACCTTCCTTTTGTTGAATCGGACGCAGAACGGCTGAAAGTCAAATATGGAAGCGCAATAGCGATCAAAGACAAAGAAAATCCCGTTCTGTCTGATGCAAAAGTTGCAATCGGCTTACGCGAATTTAACACGGTGGTAGAAGCACGCACACAAGAAATTGTAGAGAATGTCTATGCTCAGGTCAAATTATCAAAAGTAGATTCATTGGGGGCAGGCGTCTTATTAGCAGGCGGTGCTTCGTTATTGAATAACTTGCAGGAATTGGTACAGGAAAGACTCAGACAGGACGTTCGTTATTCAACCATCCAAAACGAATGGATGGAAAATGAAGATGACAGGATGGGCAATCCATTGTATATGACCGCTATCAGCCTGCTGATAAAAGGAGATGAAAATTGTGTTAATCATGTTCCACAGGTCGAATTACCCACCCCCCCCCCAGGTGGTAAAGATAAAGGGGGAAAAGGCGGAATAAAAGTAACGAAGGGTGGCTCTCTCTTTAAACGAATATTCGACCCTATTATAGATATTGACTAATAAAAAAAACAAAAATGGATAACACGTTGATTAATTTTGGCTTTCCTCACGAAGCAAAGGAAATCATTAAAGTGATAGGCGTTGGAGGAGGCGGAGGAAATGCTGTAACGCACATGTACAAAGAAGGAATACAGGATGTTTCTTTTGCATTGTGTAATACAGATAGACAGGCATTGATGAAATCGGATGTGCCTGTCAAAATATGTATAGGCCCTACGGTTACAAAAGGATTAGGTGCAGGCAACAAACCGGAGAAAGCAAAAGAAGCTGCTTTAGAGAGCGAAGACGAAATACGTCAGTTGCTGAGTGATGGAACGGAAATGGTTTTCATTACTGCCGGAATGGGAGGCGGAACCGGTACCGGTGCAGCCCCTGTTATTGCCGGTATAGCAAAAGATATGGATATTCTGACAATTGGTATCGTAACTATTCCTTTCAAGTTCGAATTCAGACCTAAAATAATCCAAGCCTTAGCCGGAGTAGAAAAGATGGGAGAAAATGTAGATGCCTTGCTCGTAATCAATAACGAACGGCTGCTAAAAATTTATAGTACAGACTCTATATCGGAAGCATTTAGAAAAGTAGATAATACACTTACCGTTGCAGCCAAAAGCATTGCAGAAATCATTACATCGCCGGGAATAATAAACCTTGATTTTGCCGATGTGAATACTACGTTGAAAAATGGAGGTGTTGCATTGATGAACAATGGATTCGGAGAAGGAGAACGCAGACTTGAACAGGCAATTGAGGAGGCCTTTCATTCGCCGTTACTGAACAGTGATAACGTTTTTTCTGCCAGAAAAATACTGTTCAGTATATCGTATAGTTTAGAAGCAGAACTGAGAATGGAAGAGATTAAATTTGTAGAGGATTTTATGACTTGCTTCAACCCTCAGCTTGAAGTTATTTGGGGAACTGCCGTAGATGATGCTTTAGGTAAAAAAATCAAATTTACAGTGCTGGCAGCCGGATTTGGATTAGAACAAATTGCAGAAATAAGAGAAAAACATGATGAAGATACTAAACGCCTGATTGATGCAGGAACATTGAGAAAAGCAGATATCTTGCGAAAACAACAGGAAGAGGATGAACTAATCGCAAGATTCTATGGCGAGGAAGAACGGGGAAAAATAATAATCCGTCCCGTTTCGCGCTCAAGTTTCATCGTTCTGTCTATTGATGAAATGACTGACGACGATATCATCTCTACGATGGAAGAAAACCCGACTTATAACCGCGACCCTAAATTGATTGCACACATTCGTAATCAATCAGCGAAGGTAAATAATATACAAAATGCTGCAACGACGTCCACATCGACGAAAAGTTCGGCAGCAACTCCGGATAACAACACTCAAAAAATTAAATTTAAGTGATTTAACTAAAAATAATTGGTTTTCAGAAATTTATATCTCGTAACTCGTAACTTAATATAACTATGGATTTATTCGATCAAATCAGCAACGACATCAAAGCCGCCATGCTGGCAAAAGACAAAGTGAGACTATCGGCGCTTCGCAATGTAAAAAAACTGTTTTTAGAAGCCAAGACGGCGCCGGGCGCCAATGATTCCCTTTCAGACGAAGCAGCATTGAAAATCATACAGAAATTAATAAAACAGGGAAAAGACTCAGCGCAAATCTATACGGAACAAAACCGTCAGGACTTAGCCGACGAAGAATTAGGACAGGTGCAGGCGCTCGAATCCTATTTGCCCAAACAGCTTACAGTAGGAGAATTAGAACTCGAACTGAAACGGATTATTGCCCAGATTGGCGCCTCCGGCCCTCAAGATATGGGCAAGGTTATGGGAGTAGCTACCAAAGCCCTTGCCGGTAAGACCGAAGGCCGCGCCATTTCTGAGGCCGTCAAGCGGTTGTTGGGTTAAAAAATGGATTTTCCTGACGATTTTATAATCAGAACAAAACAATGGCTTGGGAATGAATATTGCCAATTAGAAAAAGCCTTGCAAGAGGAGGAAGTACCGGTCAGTATCCGGATTAATCCATTCAAACCATCTATGCCGGTAGCCGGATACGAAAAGGTTAAATGGTGCGAGACAGGTTATTATTTGCCCAGTAGACCATCCTTTACATACGACCCTTTGTTTCATGCCGGAAGTTATTATGTTCAGGAAGCCTCGTCCATGTTTCTCGAACAGGTAATAAAGCAATATATTTCCGAACCGATAGTCTGTCTGGATTTATGTGCCGCCCCTGGAGGCAAATCCACCCATTTATTAAGCGTTCTTCCCGAAACAAGCCTTATTGTCAGTAACGAGGTCATTCATAGCAGGTCTTTAATCCTGAAAGAAAATCTGACGAAATGGGGTTCGCCATTTTCCGTTTTGAGCAACGACGATCCAAAAGAAATCGGATATCTTACACATCTGTTCGACATCATTATTGCCGATCTGCCTTGTTCGGGCGAAGGGTTGTTTCGTAAAGAACCGAACAGTCGGAAAGAATGGAGTTTGGCGATTGTGAAATTGTGCGCTGCACGCCAGCGTAGAATTGTCCAAGATATATGGAACAGCCTTAAACCCGGAGGACTCCTTGTTTACAGTACCTGTACTTTCAACCGCGAAGAGAACGAAGAAAATATCAGTTATCTTATCAATGTTTTTAACGCTGAAGTATTGCCTGTTTCGATCGATAAAGATTGGGGTATCTGCCCTGCGATAGATGAATCATTTCCGGTTTATCGTTTTTATCCGCACAAAATAAAAGGCGAAGGGTTTTGTCTTACACTTTTGAGAAAACCGGATGACAAGCGGCTAACTATTCGAACCCAAAAGTCAAAATGTAATATTCAAAAGTCAAAACACCCTTCATCGTCTTATGTACCACCCTTCATAAAGTCTTTAGTAGCAAATGCCGATACTTTTCAATTCGAAATAAAACAAAACACAATTCGAGCCATCCCTGCATTACATCAGGATACTTACCATTTATTATTCAACAATCTGAGGATCGTATCTGCCGGAGTTTTAATAGGTGAAGTAAAGAGAAACGACTTTATTCCGGCGTCTGCCTTTGCTTTAAGCACTTGTTTCCGGATGGATGCGTTTCCTTCCATCGAATTATCATTGGAAGACAGTATCAGCTATTTACAAAAGGACTCATTGATGTTATCAACAGATATACCGACAGGATTTGTTGTCGTAAAGTACTGCAACACACCCCTTGGTTTTGTGAAAAATATCGGAAACAGAGCAAATAATCATTACCCAAATGAATGGAGAATTAGAAAAAGATTGAGTTAAAAATTATTCACTATTCTTTTTTGTTTGAAGATTGAATTTTTGTTTATATTTTTGTGGAATAAAATTTAGTGATGTTATCAATCTGTATTCCTGTCTACAATTTCAATGTCGCCGAGCTTGTAATATCCTTGCACGATGAGGCAGAGACTTTGCCTGTTGAATACGAAATTCTTTTGTCGGATAATGCGTCGGAAGAAAGATTTCGCAAAGAAAACAGTTTGTTGGCGTCGCTTTCCAACGTCCGCTACTTTCAGTCTGAAATTAACCTCGAAAGAGCGGGAAACCGCAACTTTCTGTTCAAAACAGCCAAATATCCGTATATCCTATTTATGGATTGCGATTCAAAAGTATCCAAAAAAGATTATATCAGGGATTTTCTACCCTATTGCATTCCGGAAAGCATCTGCTCAGGAGGAAGGATATATGATACTGTAAAACCGAGAGATAAAAAGTTAGTATTACATTGGAAAGTAGGCCGCAGCAGGGAAAGTCATCCGGCTGAAGTAAGATCAAGGAAGCCCAACAACAGTTTTATGTCGTGCAATTTTTTGATTGACAAAAATCTGTTCAACGTCGTGAAATTTGATGAACGCTTAACTGGATACTGCAACGAAGACACGCTCTTCGGCATCGAACTGAAGAAAAAAGGGATTACCGTTGCCCATATCAACAACCCGCTCTATCATATAGGGTTGGAAAAAGCGGAAGTATATTTGTCAAAAATCGAAGAAAGCCTCCGCAATTATCACAAAATCAATTTTTTATATAATAATGACCCTCAGTTTATCGAATCAAGTAAAATATTGCGTGTTGAAAAAAATATCAAGAAATTATGTCTTGCAAAATACTTCAAACACCTTTTTCTCGTTACAAGGAAAGTGATGTACAAGAATCTGACAGGCAAACATCCCAACCTGTTGGTTTATGATTTGTATAAATTGGGGTATTTATGTTATTGTAAAAAATGAAAGCAGTAATTTTGGCAGGAGGATTCGGAAGCCGGTTAAGCGAAGCTACAAACCTGATTCCCAAACCGATGATTGAAATAGGAGGTAAGCCTGTTTTATGGCATATCATGAAGATTTACAGTCATTTCGGGTTTAATGAATTTGTGATATGCTGTGGCTATAAACAATATGTTATCAAGGAATATTTTGCCAATTATTTCAACCATAATTGCGACATGACGGTCGATCTTTCCGATAATAGCGTCACCATTTTGGACAACCGTTCCGAAAACTGGAAAGTAACCATGATAGACACAGGTTTGAACACCTTAACAGGTGGACGGATTAAACGCATTAAGCCATACGTTGATAATGAACCATTTTTATTGACTTATGGCGACGGAGTGGCCGATATTGATATAAACCAAACGATTGTTTCCCATAAAAGATCAGGGAAGTACCTGACCATGACCGCCTTTCAGCCTGGTGGAAGGTTAGGGGTATTGAATATCTCGGAAAACGGAACCGTCCGGTCTTTTGAAGAAAAACCGGCAGAAACCGGCACATGGGTCAATGCTGGTTTTTTTGTGTGCGAACCTGAGATATTCAACTATCTTGAAGGCGACAGCGAAATGTTTGAAAAAGAACCCATGCAACGTATCATTCGAGACAAACAACTCCATGCCTTCCGGCACACCGGATTTTGGAAACCAATGGATACGTTGCGCGACAATACTGAACTCAATGAAATGTGGAATGCAGGGAAAGCACCCTGGAAAATCTGGTAAGAAAAAATCCCCCTGCGGAGGGGGCAGTGAGAGGTAACAAAAGAATTTGAGTATGGACTTCAACAATATATATAAAGGTAAAAAAGTACTGATCACCGGAAATACCGGTTTCAAAGGTTCATGGCTATCAGTATGGTTAGCGATGTTGGGAGCCGACGTCTATGGCTATGCCTTGAATATACCCACCAAACCATCGATGTTTGAGATTCTTGATTTGGAAAAGAAAGTCCGGCATCATTGGAGGGATATTCGGGATAATGAGGAATTAAGCAAATATGTCCAATCTGTGAGGCCTGATTTTATCTTTCATTTAGCAGCCCAATCGATCGTTTCCCTATCTTTCAAAGAACCGTTTGAGACCATCACGACAAATGTGATCGGTACGACTTCGTTGCTGGAGGCGATTCGGAATATTACGTGGAACTGTACCTGTATATTGATTACCAGTGATAAAGTATATGATAATGTAGAGTGGATGTGGGGATACAGAGAAAACGACCGATTGGGAGGGAAGGATATATATTCAGGCTCCAAAGGCGCCGCTGAATTAATCATTCGAAGCTACATAGATTCGTTTATTCATCAATTACCGCACCTGAAAACAGGCATTGCACGTGCCGGAAATGTGATTGGCGGCGGCGACTGGGCAAAGGACAGAATTGTAGCAGATTGTGTCAGGGCGATAGCCGAGAGAAAGCCTGTTGAAATACGTTGCCCCAAAGCTACGCGACCATGGCAACATGTACTGGAGCCGTTAAGTGGTTACTTAACACTGGGGCAATATCTGTATGAAGGATTAGTGGAAACCGGCGAAGCATTTAACTTCGGCCCTTACGCCGAACCACCGAAATCTGTGCTGGACGTGACGTGCGACCTGATAAAAGTATGGGGATTAGATGCCGCTCAATATGTAAAAGTCGTTGATGAGATACCTTTTCATGAAGCTACTTTACTAAAACTGAATTGTGATAAAGCATACACACAACTGAAATGGCAGTCCACGTTAGATTACGACCGTTGCATTCAAATGATAACAGATTGGTATCTGGCATATTACGAAAATAATACGAAAGATATGTATCGATTAACTACGGATCAAATTAACGAATACATTTCACAAGCTGTAAGTCATCATCTAAATTGGACAAAATAACGGATGAAAAGATTGATAATCACAGGCGCAACCGGTTTTATCGGACGACTTCTTGTGCCGGAAATCATCAAACAATTTCCCAAAATCAGGATATTGACCATAAACAAACATTCAGGTAAGGCAGTACATTTATTCCCATTCGAACAATGCGAGCATATTGAAAATTTGCAAATCGAACTAATACAGCGTTTTAATCCCGAAATAGCCATTCATTTGGCTACATTGAACGGCGTCGAAAATTGTTATAGTTGCATCAAACCGATGATTGAAACCAATATCACGTTTGGCACTGAATTGTTAAATATTCTCGGCGACTGTCCGGATTTCAAATTATTCGTCAATACAGGCTCTTTTTCCGAATACGCTTCCGGCACAGAACAAATCTGTGACGCCTATTTGTATGCTGCCACAAAATCTGCATTTCGCGTATTACTTGCATATTATTCGCGGTTAAAAGGATTCAAATATATCACAGCAACACCATATTCGGTTTACGGAGGACGACCAACCGTCAAACGGCTTATGGACTATCTGGTAGATTCCCTCAATGCCGAAAATCCTGTTGCGATGACCGGTGGCGAACAGGTTCTCGATTTTATCCATATCATTGATGTTGTTTCTTTTTTTATTACTCTTTTGAACCATCCAACTCCTTTTGATTCAATACAAAATGGAGAAGAGTATTATTTAGGAACCGGTACCGGTACATCAATCAGGCAATTAGCAACGATGATTGAAGATATTTCAGGTGAGAAATGCAATATCCAATGGGGAGGAAGACCATACAGAGCACAAGATATCATGTATGCCGTAGCGCCTACATTCGATAATCAAGGTGTAATTGACTGGAAAGCAAACATATCTCTAAGAGAAGGCTTAGCTTCCTTTATTCAAAATTTTAAAAAAACTTCAATGTTCAACTATTAATTCACAATTAAATATGTGGCGTTTTATCAAAAGTTACCCATTTTCCATTATTCTTTTTTTGGTAATAACCTATTTATCATTGATGACTCCCCCGAAAATCGGTATTCAACTTTTTCGAAATTGGGATAAGGTGGTTCATTTTTGTATGTATGGTGGACTTTCAGGCGTGTTTTGGATTGAGTTTTTACTGAATCACAGAAACAATAAAATAAATTATATATATGCCGTTTTGGGAGCAGTCGTATATCCGATTTTATTAGGAGGCATACTCGAACTTTGTCAAAAATATTTCACCAGATACCGCAGTGGAGACTGGATGGATTTTTTAGCAAATTCATCGGGAGTGATTTTGGCGTCATTAATCGCTTGGTTTTTTTTGAGGCCATTGATAATCAAAACGTAAGGGCGGGTTTGAAACCCGCCCCTACATTTAAACAACCCCTTGTGCAATCATTGCCCTGGCAACCTTCATAAATCCGGCAATATTGGCGCCCTTTACATAATTAATATAACCGTCCTCTTTACCGTATATCACACATTGTTCATGAATATTATTCATAATTTGATGCAGCTTTGTATCCACTTCTTCAGGCGTCCACGAAATATGCATGGCATTCTGTGTCATTTCAAGTCCCGACGTTGCAACGCCGCCCGCATTGACTGCTTTGCCCGGGGCAAATAAACATTTATGTTCCATGAATAAATCGACAGCTTCAGCCGTACAGCCCATATTGGATAACTCAGCCACACATAGTGTATTGTTCTGAATTAATTGGCGTGCATCGTCCACATTCAATTCATTTTGCGTTGCACAAGGCAATGCGATATCTACTTTCTGTTCCCATGGACGTTTACCGGCAAAGAAAGTCGCTTCGGGATATTTGTCCGTATAGGGTGCAACAATGTCATTTCCGGTATTGCGCAGTTCAAGCAGGTACTCGATTTTTTCACCCGAAATACCTTCGGGGTCATATACATAACCATCCGGCCCGGATATCGTAACCACTTTCGCACCAAGCTGCGTTGCTTTCAGGGCAGCGCCCCAGGCTACATTCCCAAATCCAGAAAGAGCAATCGTTTTTCCTTTGATATCTATATTGTGTTTCTTAAGCATTTGATCTACAAAGTATAATCCTCCGAAACCAGTTGCCTCCGGACGTAATATCGAACCGCCAAATTCCATTCCTTTCCCTGTGAATGTACCGGTGTGTTCATGGGTCAGTTTTTTATACATACCAAACATATAACCCACTTCACGCGCTCCTACACCAATATCACCGGCGGGCACATCTGTATCGGGACCAAGATTCTTCCACAGTTCCGTCATCAACGACTGGCAAAAACGCATGATCTCTCCATCGCTTTTTCCGCGAGGCGCAAAATCCGACCCGCCTTTAGCGCCACCCATCGGTAGGGTGGTCAAAGCATTTTTCAATGTCTGCTCAAATCCCAAAAATTTCAGAATGGATAAGTTGACGGAAGGATGGAAACGCATCCCGCCTTTATATGGACCAATGGCATTATTGAATTGTACACGATAGCCTAAATTTACCTGTACCTCCCCCTGATCGTTGACCCAGGGAACTCTAAAAATAAAAACCCGGTCAGGCTCTACCAACCGTTCAATTATTTTTGCTTTTTCAAATTCGGGATGTTGGTTATATACGTCTTCTATGGATAATAAAACCTCCTTCACTGCTTGTAAAAATTCATTTTCGCCGGGATGTTTGGCTTCTAATGATGCTAAAATTGATGCTGATTTCATAACGACTTTATTAAAAAATGTTTGTATTAAGGATGCAAAATTACAAAAATGTATTGAATTATCATTTTGAAGTATTGAAAAAAATGTATTTTTGCAGCATCAGACCTCCCCCTACCCCCTCCAAAGGGGGATACGAGAAGAGAGCAGACCTACCTCTATCTCCTCTAAAGGGGGATAGAAACTAAAAAATGGTAAATAAATATTATACCTGGCTCAGGCTTGAAAAAGGATTATCGGCCAATACGATTGAAGCCTATTCGGACGATTTGAACAAATTATTTCAATTTGTTGAAAACGAGGGATTGAACATGCTTGAAATAAGCTATGCCGACTTGCAACAATTTATTGCTCAACTCTGTGATATAGGCATTTCCCCTCGCTCGCAAGCGCGTATCATTTCCGGAATAAAATCGTTTTACCGCTTTCTGTTGCTTGAAGATTATCTGCAAACCGACCCGACAGAGCTATTGGAATCGCCTAAGATCGGGATGAAGCTACCCGATGTTTTGTCGGTCGAAGAAGTAAACCGGATACTCTGTGCTATTGATTTATCCCTCACGCATGGACAACGAAACCGCGCCATGCTCGAAGTATTGTACAGTTGCGGGTTGCGTGTATCGGAACTGGTCCGGCTGAAATATTCAGATATTTATTTTGACGAAGAATTTATCCGCATCGAAGGAAAAGGGAGAAAACAACGGCTTGTCCCGATTTCGCAGGCCGCCATCCACGAAATAAAGAACTACCTGTATACCCGTCGGCAGATTACTGCACAAAAGGGATTTGAAGATATACTTTTCCTCAATCAGCGAGGGAAGGGATTATCGCGTGTAATGGTTTTTTACATCATTAAGCAACATGCCAAATTGGCCGGAATTGAAAAAACAATCAGCCCCCATACCTTCCGTCATTCATTTGCCACACATTTGCTTGAAGGAGGCGCCAATTTACGCGCCATTCAATTGATGCTCGGTCACGAGAAAATCACAACTACCGAATTATATACCCATATAGATCGCGAATTTCTACGCAAAGAAATCCTCACATATCATCCACGGAATAAACATTAACTATAAGTGGGGCGAAAGCGTTTCGCCCCTACAACCGTTGACAATTAGCCGTTATCCATTATCTCACCCCTTTCACATTCATGCGAAGCGCATACAAATTTTCTGAAGCCGTAATAAACAGCGTTTTCATGTCCTTGCCGCCAAAACAGATATTCGCCGTCCAACGGGCTTCGACGGGGATTTGTTCGATTTGTTCGCCTTTGGGGTTGAATACGGTAACGCCGCGACCCGAAAGATAGATATTGCCTTTATTATCGATGGTCATGCCGTCCGATCCCATCGAACAAAACAATTTTTTATTGGCCAACGAACCATCGGGCATGATGTCATATACATACGTTTTGCTGTCGCCAATATCGGCAATGTACAACTTTTTTCCGTCCGGTGTGCCGATGATGCCATTCGGCTGTTTCATATCGGTATCCACCTTCACAGCCGTTTTGCGATCGGGCTTAAGCCAAAAAACATACTGTCCTTCCTGTTGCATTTCCGGATCGCGTGTCCAGTAATTACGCTTGTATAACGGATCGGTAAAGTAGATGCCACCGTTCTTGGGATGTACCCACACGTCATTGGGGCCATTCAGTTTCTTTCCGTCGAAATCAGTCACCAAAACGGTATGGCTGCCATCCATCCCTATACTCCATAATTCATTGTCCTTATCCGAACATGAAATCAGACATCCATCCCGGTCGAAAAACATACCATTAGCACGGCCAAAACTGCCGAAATCAACTAATTTGCCTTCAACCGTCCAAATAAATATTTTATCATTAGGCTGGTCGGTAAAATACACATTGCCTTTTTTATCGGCATGAGGCCCTTCCGTAAAACTGAAACCATCGGCCAATTTTTCGACCTTTGCCCCCTTGGCAATAATGTCAGCGCTCTTTTGAGCATGCGCAACAAACAGTGTTGTAAAAAACAACAGACAGATAATAACGGTTAATCTTTTCATGTCAATATACTTTTTATAATGAACGACAAAGATAGGCATTTTCGTCAAACCGTTTACCAATTACCATTTGCTTTTTATCACTTATTTTTCTACAAAAAAATGATGCTTTCCTGAGCCGGTCGGTATTATCACAAACGAACCGGCGGCAACTCCCTTTTGCGGAATACCATCCATCGTCAGTCGCTGTTTTTTGTCCAATAATGGCAACCATACTTCTGCTTCTGTGTTGGCAGGAATTTCGATTTCCAACTCAAATTGTGTGCCCGGCGTATTGTTGAATGATACTTTGATATTACCGCTTATGGTAGGAATAGCGAGTTCGGCATGTGCCAGCGTGGAAGGTTGCGGCTTTATGCGCATTTTGCGGAATCCGGGTTCTACCGGCTCCACTCCCATCAGTTTGCGTGGGATGACATTGGCAGGAACAGCGCCCCATACATGGTTCCAATCCTGATTGGGTTTGTATTTGTTGTCCCATGCTTCAAGCGAAATGGTCGAACCAACGCGAATCATATTGTACCAACTGCGTTCGTCTGTGGACGAGAGCAACTGTAAACCATAGCCGGCATCGTGTCCGTTGTATACGGCATCCATCAGGAATTGTGAACCGTAGACGCTACAAGCCATTCCTCGCGAACGCATATAGTCGGTCACGGTTTTATTGTTTTTGGCAGGAACCATCTCGAATGACAATGGAAACATATTGGAATGTAAAGCGCTGTGGTCGACATCAATGCCATCGTTGTAATATCCTTTTCTCCGGTCTAAAAATAATCTGTTGAATTGTTGTCTGACATTTTCGGCCTGTGTCAGATAAGTATCCCTGTCGTCCGTTTTACCAAGCGCTTCTGCTATGCGGCTGATCATTTGCAATGCCTGGTAATGATAGGCATTGACAACCGTATTGTAATCGGTGAAAACAAAAGCATCTGCTTCGCCGGGCGATTCCTTCCCTACGCCGAGCACGCCACTCTGCGGCCAGTCGACAATATCGCGTAACTCCTTCCCTGCAAAATGTATGGATTGCAAAAAAGCAGGCGTTTGTTTTCCGGTTCTCGTACTGATAAGGCTGTTTTTTTCAGTTAGCGTTATGAGGGTTTTGGCTTGTAAGTCTTTATAAAAACGTTGCAATGAAGCAATATTTCCGGTATAGAGATAATCGTACCACGCCATCAACACAGATTGCATTATCCATTCTGCCGGCCATGTGGCATTTTCAATCAGATATTCGTGACTGTGCCGGGCTATGGCAAATTCGCGATCTACCGCATAATGGCATAGCTGGTTGATAAGCGCATCGGCTTCGTAAGGGATGCGTTCGCGGTCGCCATCTACATAAATTCCTGCAAACGAAGTGGCTTTGACGGAATATTTGCATAAATCCCATACCTGATTAAGTATCGTATCGGATGAGAAGAAGTGGGAAGCCTGTTCGTTGAACGGGTAATGTACCGATTGACGCACCACATCACGACTGTGGATAACGCCGGCGTAACCTTCTATTTCACAGTATCTGAAAGGCGTTACCTCTCCGATATAGTCAGGCATCAGCATAGCTCTGACGCCGCTTTCATTGGCAGTGGCGCTTGTATTACGACTGTCGGGTCGGATTTTCAACGTGTAAGAATGTGTCCCTGCCATTAACGGCAATCGATAGGATGAGTATCGGATGGTACCTTCGGGCTTTTGTTCGATACGGCCATTCTTTGCCAGTTCTCCCAAATGAACAATGACCGTATCTGCTTCAGAAGACGACAGTGTAATGCGCAAACGGCCGAAAGCGGCACGACCGAAGTCAATAAACGCAGATTGATCATCCATTGGGCGTATCATAACAGGATATTCGTCGGTAATCTGCAAGGGATAACATGCTGTACGATTATCAAGCGTTGCGGCAGTGATAAAGCTTTTCGGCGCTGAAAACGGGCTTTCTTCGCCATGATTGCTCCAAGTCTGTACTTTCCAATAATATACAGTGGATGGTTGCAATGGTTTCCCTGCATAATGCACTGCCCTCGAATTGTCGCTGTCCGTTCGCCCGCTATCCCACATATCGCCTTGGTTTTGTGACAGCAATCCGGCGTCGCTTGCCACTAAAATGCGGTAAGCGATTTGCAATGTGTTGGGTTTGGCATCGTTCATTATCCATCCAAAATAAGGCTGTTCGTTGCGAATAGCAGCTATTTGGAAGCGTTCAATAGCCGCGCCAAGCTCCTCTAACGATAAATTGGTAGGATAACCGTCGAGAAACACACGGTCTGTATACTCCAGTAAGTCGGTGGTAAGGCCGGTAGGAGGATCGGCAGCTAATATCGGATAAAGGAAAAGCGATGAAACTACAACGAATAAAGACGTCAGTAACTTTGCCATGACTGATAGGTTTATATATTTGACACCGCTAAGATACGTTTTTTTACGAAAAGAAGAGGAAAAATAAATTATACGATATAAAAAATGATTTATCTTTGTACGTTATTTCACACATTATGTAGCAAACAAAAAAAAATGGTACATGAGTAAGGTTAAGAGTATTACTGAAAAAGGGGTAACTTCAATGGGAAGACGTAATGCACCCACACCGCTAACTTATCACCCAAAATCCGACTGATTCTCCCTGCAATGACGATAGAACGTATCCGAAAACCGGAATGGCTAAAAATTCGTTTGGGAGGCGATGAACGGTTTCGCCTGACCAAACAGATTGTTGAATCGCACGGCTTGCATACGATTTGTACAAGCGGGAAATGCCCCAATCAAGGCGACTGTTGGAGTAGAGGAACAGCCACATTTATGATTGGAGGTAATATCTGTACCCGTTCCTGTCGTTTTTGCAATACATTGACAGGTAGGCCCGCACCCCTTGATCAGGCTGAACCGGTTCGCGTAGCCGAAAGCATCCGCTTAATGGCATTGCAATATGTGGTGGTTACTTCTGTTGACCGTGATGATTTACCAGACTTGGGCGCTCAACATTGGGTTGATACGATTTGTCAAATCAAAACGGTAAATCCTCAAACCCGCATAGAAGTACTTATCCCTGATTTTCAAGGGCGGACAGACCTGATAAATAACATTATCGACGCCAAACCCGATGTGATCGGGCATAATATAGAAACCATACGACGGTTGACCCCGCAGATACGCAGCGCCGCACGATATGACACAAGTCTGACCGTATTAGCGCATTTGGCCGGAAATGGCGTCCACACAAAAACAGGTATAATGGTCGGATTGGGTGAAACATCCGACGAAGTTGCAGCATTGATGGACGACGCCCGAAAAGCAGGTGTCTCCATGCTTACCATTGGGCAATATCTTCAGCCGACGCGCAAACATATTGCAGTAGTCGAATACATTACCCCTCAGCAATTTGAAAACTACCGGACGCTTGCCTTATCAAAAGGTTTCCTAAATGTAGAGAGCGCTCCGCTTGTACGTTCCTCATATCATGCGGAGGCGGTTTCTTTCAAAACCGGATAAACAATTCGTGTATGATACATCGTTTTGAGTTTGTTTACAAATGTGGTTTTGATGATACCGATATCGTTGAAAGAAAGCGGCGAATTTTGCAGTAGTTCATCGGCAATCTGGCTGTCGATGATTTTATTAACCAGTTCTTTAATTGTCTCGTCTGTATATTCCGACAGACTTCGTGATGCAGCTTCGACAGAGTCGGCCATCATCAGTATGGCAGTTTCTTTTGTGAAAGGATTAGGGCCGGGATAAGTGAAGACGTCTTCTTTTACAGGTTTGTCAGGGTAAGCGTTTTTGAACGAATTGTAAAAGTATTTGGCTTTACCTGCTCCGTGATGCGTTCGGATAAAGTCAATAATTGCATGAGGTATTGAATGTTTTTCAGCCATTTTAATCCCCTCTACTACATGGCTTGTAATGATTTGTGCACTTTCTTCAAAGGTTAATTTTTCGTGTGGATTCATATTTCCTTTTTGGTTTTCGGTAAAGAAAGCAGGGTTGACCATTTTCCCTATGTCGTGGTATAGTGCACCTGTACGAATCAATTGGGTATTGGCGCCTACTTTAGTACCGGCTTCGTAGGCAAGAATCGAAACCTGCATGGAATGTTGAAATGTACCCGGGCACGTTTCCGACAGTTTTTTCAACAGAGGCATATTGATGTTGGAAAGCTCAACCAATGTGATGGAGGAAATATATCCGAACATCTTTTCAAGTATGTAAATCAATATATAAGAGAACATTAGCAAAATAAAATTGATTCCGAACCAGAGTATGATCGTCCAGTTGATTTTAGTCCAATCCCCTTCCTGATATAATGTAAGGCTTAAATAAACCAACACATAAGTAATAAACACAAATGCCGAACAACGGAAAAGCTGCGACCTCATAGAAAGATCTTTCAAGGTGAAAATGACGATAATACCGGAGAGCAGTTGCATGATCAAAAACTCATGTGGAAATGGAGCGATCAATGAGGATAACAATATCGTTACTAAATACGTAAACAGTGCAGTATGAGAGTCAAAAAACGTACGCACCACAATAGGTAAAATGGCAAAAGGAATAAGATATATGTTAAAGTTGTAGTATGTAGATATTTCTGCAAGGAGGCAGCAGGACATTATACAAAGCAAGATAAATAATATATTTCGTTTGTGATAAAACACTTCAGGACAAAAGATTGCCAAATACAATCCGCAACAAAACAGTATACCGGTAATCAGAATTAATTGACCGATCAGGATAACCCATAACCGCTGGTTACCTCCTGATTTTGTCTCATGGATAATTTTCAAAGAATTGAGCATTTTGAATGTCCGGCCGTCTACAACCTCTCCGCGATCAACAATCCGTTCGCCTGCTTGAACGATACCTGTTGATAAAGAAACGTTTTGCAGCAATTCATTCAGCATTTTTTCGGAAGTGCCCGCATCATAAGTAAGATTTTCAGTCAGGTAATCATTCAAGTTGCATGATTTTAAGATGATTACGTCTATTTCTGCCGACACTTCATTGAGAATGGTTTCGTAGGCAGATTTTGTTGAATACAACTCATTTACTTGTTTTATTTCGGACAAGTTATTGGTTACCATATAAATACGCTCCGACTTTTCCTTTGACAGGGTTTCGAGTCCGATAGCCGACATGATTCCTTTTTCGTAAATTTTATTTAACTGACTTTCAATATATTGAATATAACGCAGATTGTCTTGTGTTGGAAAACCACGATATTGGAAGTCTGTCTGAAAATTTTCAATCTGCATCCGTTTGATCTCAGGATTCATTTGGTAAAAAGGAATAAAATGAAGCCTGACGCTATCTTTCTCAGCTTTCACCTCCTCGTCGGTTTTATAGATTGGGAAATCACTTGGCGCTGTAAGCAGGTCATAACGCCATGGCTTGCCTTCGTAGAATTGATAGCGGAACTTTCCTTCACGTGGAAAGAAATAGGCAATCAATACTGCCGTAATGACAAAATAAATAATTGGGATGATGTATCTCTTTGTTGAGTTCATAGTCATGACAATTATGAATATTTAAAAAATTTAAAAATTTAAAATTTAAAGATTTAATAAAAAGTTTCCTCGATTTCCTCTGCTTCCCCAAATTCCCCTCTTTTGGAAGGGTAAGGAGAGGCGTCAATTATTGATTATTTCGGGGCGAAATATACACAAAAAAGTTCAGGATGAAAAAAAAACGCTACTTTTGCGAAAAAATCTTGAAACCGATTTTTTAATCAATTAATCAATTATTCAGTTAATCAGTTATTTAGTATGATAAGAGTACGTTTTGCGCCAAGTCCGACAGGCCCCCTACATATAGGCGGAGTTAGAACAGCGCTTTATAATTATCTGTTTGCTAAACAACAGGGTGGCCAAATGATATTGCGCATCGAAGATACCGATTCGCAACGGTTTGTTCCCGGAGCAGAAGAGTATATTATCGAATCGTTTAAATGGCTCGGAATCCCTTTCGACGAAGGTGTCGGATATGGAGGCGAACATGCTCCCTATCGTCAGAGCGAACGGAAAGCGATTTATAAAACACACGTTGACAGGCTATTGGATGCAGATTTGGCCTATATTGCTTTTGATACGCCCGAAGAATTGGAAGCCAAACGCAATGCAATACCCAATTTCCAATACGACGCCTCCACACGGATGTTTATGCGTAATTCGCTGACGCTTATGAAAGAAGAAGTCAGTGCGTTGATAGATACAGGAGAGCGGTATGTCGTGCGTCTGAAGATTGAGCCAAACGAAGACGTCGTTGTGCATGATTTGATTCGCGGCGAAGTGGTCATTAATTCATCCATTTTGGATGATAAAGTTTTATATAAATCGACGGATCATTTGCCGACCTACCATTTAGCCAATGTGGTAGATGATTATATGATGAAGGTAACGCACGTAATACGGGGCGAAGAATGGCTGTCGAGCGCTCCGTTGCATGTATTGCTGTACCGCAGTCTGGGATGGACAGCATCCATGCCTGCATTTGCCCATCTTCCGCTGTTACTGAAACCGGAAGGAGGCGGCAAATTAAGCAAGCGCGACGGCGACCGGTTGGGATTTCCGGTTTTCCCGTTGGAGTGGCACGATCCGAAGAGTGGAGAAGTATCCTCAGGCTTTCGTGAGAGTGGTTATTTGCCGGAGGCGGTAGTTAATTTTTTAGCCTTATTGGGATGGAATCCGGGAGATAACCGCGAAGTGATGACAATGCAGGAATTGATTGCCGGTTTCGATTTGAATCATTGCAGCAAAAGCGGTGCAAAATTCGATTTTGAAAAGGGCAAATGGTTTAATCATCAATATATTCAGCAAAGCGATAACCGCGAAATTGCTGCGATGTATATGCCCATATTAGAAAGTCATGGCGTAAAAGCCGATCCGGCTTATGTGGAAAAGATTGTCGGCATGATGAAAGAGCGTGTGAATCTTATACCCGACCTGTGGGGGCAGACCCATTATTTCTTTGTTGCCCCTACCGGATATGACGAAAAAACGCGTGCAAAGCGATGGAAAGACAACAGCGCCGAACAATTAGCCGAGCTGATTGAGGTGCTTAGCGACCGCGAACCGTTCGACGTCGAAGGAACAGAACAACATGTAAAAGCCTGGATCGAACAAAAAGGGTATCACTTGGGTAATATCATGAATGCCGTTCGGTTGGCATTGGTTGGCGAAGGCATCGGCCCTCAGATATTTCATATTACGGAGGCTATCGGCAAAGAGGAAACCATCCGGCGAATCCGACGGGCAATTGAAACGCTTGTTTTTTAGAGTTTAGTTAGTAGAGTTTAGAGTTTAGTTGAATTTTAAATCTTAAATTTTAAACGGAAATAGAAATTTTTTAATTCTTAATTTTTAATTCTTAATTTTTAATTAATTTCCCCCTCATGCGATTATTATATACCCTTGCATTGCATTTGTATGCCCTTTTGATAGAAGTAGCATCTTTTTTTAACAAAAAAGCGCGCATGACTCGTTGGGGACAATGGCATACCAACGGTATTTTGCGTGACAAGATAGATCGTCAGGCAAAATATATCTGGTTTCATGCAGCTTCACTGGGCGAATTTGAGCAGGGGCGTCCCATCATGGAAACGATACGGAAACGCTATCCGCAATATAAAATATTACTTACCTTTTTTTCGCCTTCCGGTTATGAGGTGCGCAAAAATTACGACGGCGCCGATGTGATCTGCTATCTTCCGTTCGACACCCCTTTCAAAGTATTTAAATTCCTGCATCTGGCTAATCCGGCAATGGCAATTTTTATCAAGTATGAGTTTTGGTATAATTATTTGGCCGAACTGAAACGCCGTAACATACCGACTTATCTTGTTTGCGGAATCTTCCGGCGCGACCAACTTTTTTTTAAATGGTATGGAGGATGGTACCGCAAGGCATTACAGTGTTTTGACCGTTTATTTGTACAGGATGAGGCGTCGGCTCGGTTATTGGCAGAATTCGAAATTGAAAACGTGAGTGTTTGTGGGGATACCCGTTTTGACCGTGTATTGGAGGTTAAACGTCAGGCACATTTTCTTTCTGCAATAGAAAAATTTGTTAGCGCCGGCGAACTGTTGGTTGTGGTGGCAGGAAGTTCGTGGCCTCAAGATGAAGAGGTGTTTATCCCTTATTTTAACGAACATACAGGGATGAAACTGATTATTGCCCCTCATGAAATTCATCGCGAACATTTGATGGATATCGAATCCAAATTGATGCGCCCTTCCATACGTTTGTCGGAAACAAATGAACAATCAGTGACCGATAAAGATTGTATGATTATTGACAGTTTCGGTTTATTGTCATCTATCTATCGCTACGGACATATTGCCTATATCGGCGGCGGATTCGGCAAAGGCATTCACAATACTTTGGAGGCAGCGGTTTACGGCATTCCGGTCATGTTTGGACCTAATTATCAAAAATTCAGGGAGGCAAAAGAATTGATTTTGGCCGGTGGAGGTTTATCTTTTACTAATGAACGTGATTTTAAAACACTTATGGACAGATTAATCGACGACACGGAATATCGCCAAAAAGCCGGTCACATAGTTTCCGATTATGTCCAACAAAACAGCGGAGTTACCGAAAAAATCCTGCAAGAATTGCCGTTGGTCAGCAGATGAGTTTCAACCCATCACCACGCAAAGTGACTATACTTACCGATTTATCTTCTTTAAGATATTTGCGCATTTTATTGATAAATACATCCAAACTGCGCGAATGAAACGGATCGTCTTCCGAACCCCAATATTTCATCAGAATATCTTTACGAAGTACAAGTTTGCCTTTACTTTTGTATAACATATACAATAGCTGTACTTCACGCTTTGAGAGGGAAATGGTTTTTTGTTCATGTTTCAGCCGGCGGTTTTCGATGTCTAACTGATACGAGCCTATCCGGAAAATTTCAACCTCTTCTTTTATGTCACGGTTGTTGCTATATGCAAGTTTCAAAAGCGCTTTGATATGGAAATCGAGTTCTTCCGAAGTATAAGGCTTCTTGATATAATTGTCTATACCTTTGATAAATGCCTCATGGATGTTCTCCGGTTCTGTCAGCCCGCTGGCTACTAATATAAGGATATTAACGTTTTCTTTTCGTATTAATTCGACCATTTCAATCCCTGTTAATCTTGGCATATCAATGTCCGTTACAATAATATCAAAAGGAAGGTCTTTGAAAGCGTTAAAACCCTCCAGTCCGTTATGGGCTTCGGTAATCTCATAGTCGCCGGTTATTTCCAAACAGTCTTTGATGATGCTTCGTAAATCATCATCGTCCTCAACCAAAAGCAATTTAATTATTCCCATTTTTAAAAGTTTAAGATAATAATATTTTTATTCAACATTCCGGAAAGGTATTGAAATTGAAAATTCAGATCCTTCACCCTCATTACTATAGATTGTGACAATACCGCCATGCGCTTCGGCAACACCTTTCACGAAACTTAATCCCAAACCAAAACCTTTAGCTTCTTTCCTTTTGACAGCGGCGCCTCGCTCAAATTTTTCGTAAATATGAAGTTGGTCTTTTTGCGATATTCCATATCCGTTATCTAAGACACGGAATAGCAGTGTGTTTTCAATTATATGACAATCAATGAATATTGCGACTGAATCGCCTGAATACTTAATGGCATTATCAATCAAATTACTCAGCGCCTCACATATTAATGACCGGTCAAAATAGATGCTTTGGTCATCATCAATTGATACGGAAGTTTGAATTGATACTTGTTTGTTGCTTGAATCGGTAAACTTATCTCTTAACTCCTCAATCATAACATGTACATCTGTTTTGGAGCGATTTACAACTGATAATCCTTTTTCAATTCTGGCGATGGTAAGTATCTTTTCCGATTGTATTAGCAAGTTTTCAATTTGCGACATCCCCTTTTTCCCAAAATTCTCTTTCAGGGTCGGAATGTCGTCTAATTCGTTTGATAACAGTTTTACCAATATTGTTTTGATAGTTCCTAATGGAGATTTGATATTATGGATAAAGGAATGAATAAAGTCAGTTTTGAGCGCATCTAATTTTTTTTGTGTAAAAATGGTATTTGTTTGATAGATAAGCCCAAAAGACAAAAAAGCAACAATAAAAAAAGAGGCAAATAACAAGCCGAACAAAGATTTAAATACAGCAGGTGGTGAAATAATAACATAAGCCTGCACCCTTTTCCCGTCAACGATAAGTAAAGCATCCGTCTTATATGCTTTGTTCATTTTCTTTAGTGTCCATTGATCCGTTTGTTCGATGATTGAACCAAGCGAATCACAATATATTAATGTATAGTTTTTGGATAATTTTGAGTTTCGGAGGTCATTTCCGATTATGCTGTCAAGGGTATGGATTTTAAAAGGAAAATTTGAAAAATGTAACACTTGTTGAAAAAGGCCGGCTTCAAGAATCTCGCTATCATTAAGTTCTTGCTCTTCGCCCTTAGGGAAATCTAAGTCTTTATCGCGACTCTCTCTATTCCTACTAATAATACGTGTATCTTTAAACAGTTCACTCTCTTCACGTCTGAATAAAACTTCTTTTTCGACGGATGCTCGAAACAAAGTATTCACTTCTGTCTCAATATTTTTTTTTCTTAACCGGTATGCATCAGAAAGTATAATTGCCTGAAATACAAGCAAAGATAAAATCGCAGATATTGATATAAACAAAACGACTTTCGTCTTCATACAGCCTTTACAAAAAATTAACACCACAAATATACATATTATTATTATAATTCAAAATAAAAACAAAAAAAATAAATACAGTTTTAAAAATTCGTAAAAACAACCTAAAAAAACTTTAACGTAACATTAACGTAAAGATAACGTAACGTTAACCTGCCGGTAAAAATAGCCGATTTATCTTTGCCGGCGTAAAACCAATTAAAAATTATAATTATGGACAATTCAACGAAAAATCAAGAAACTGTATTGAGAGAGTTAAGTAAGGAAGAATTAGCAGCCATCAACGGAGGAGTATCCTATGAATGGGTAACGATTAATGGAGAAAGAACCCTTATAATTAATTACAATTAAAACTTAAAAATCATGGAAAAATTAGTAAACTTAGAAAAATTGCACCGCATGGATTGTTTAATCCGCAAAGCGGCAACCGGTACACCCGAAGAACTGGCTCGCCAATTAAAAATGTCGCACAGCGACTTGCTTGAAATGGTCGCTTTCCTGAAAGAAGTAATGAAAGCGCCGATAGAGTATGTCAGTAGCCGACCCTCGTACGTATATAAATATATCCCAAAATTCAACCTGGGATTTGAACGCGAAAGTGTAACATCCGACAACTTGCCTTCCGACAACAAGGATCAGGTTTACGGATGCAAGGAAAGCAAAAATAAAAAGTTCAAGGTCGAGGTAGAAATCTATGACGACGAGTACATCCTTGATACCGATATCGATTTTAATGATTTGTTTTTCGTAGCATAAGCAATAAAAAAAGTCATGTCACTATTACCATCCGAATTAATCAGTAACAGTATCGACGCATACATAGCGAAGCATCCTACGACCTCTCAAAAGATCTATTGGGTTGTGTTGGCAGCAGTTGTTGTTGCAATGGTTTCGTTGCCATTTGTATATGTTGACGTGTCGGTGCAGGACGCCGGTATCGTACGCCCTGCAGCGGAGAAAACGGAAATCATGTCGCCAATAACCGAGTTTGTCGATTCTGTTTATATAAATGAAGGAAGCCGGGTAAATGCAGGAGATACGATTTTGACCTTCCGCGCGAATGTATCGAACTATAAAATACAATACCGGCAAAACAGGCTCAACGATTTGCAACAGCATATCCACGACTTACGCTTCTTAAGCAAGGGCGAAAAACCCGGCGTATTTCATTCGGACACACGCAGGCAGGAATATCAACACTTTCAAAAGCAAAAAGAAGAGCATGAAACGAACCTCGCCAAAGCACTGAGAGAATATGAACGCAATAAGTCGTTATTCGAAAAGCAAGTTGTTTCGGAAGTGGATTTTGATCAATATCACTTTGAATACACGAAAGCCAATAATCAACTCGCTTCTTTTGTCGATAATCATATCAGCAAATGGCAAACGGACTTAAATACCTATTCAAATTCTTTTGATGAAATGTTGTCGAATTTGCAGTTGGAAGAGAAAGAGAGGGATTTATATGCCGTGACAAGTCCTGTATGTGGTACATTGGAGCACTTTCGCGGCATCTATAAAGGAAGCAACATCCAAGCCGGTGCGCCGCTTGCTATTATTAGCCCCGATTCAACTCTTTTTGTCGAAATATATGCTTCCCCGCGTAACATCGGCTATCTCGAAAGAGGTATGCCCGTCACCGTCAGGGTAGGCTCATTTAACTACAACGAGTGGGGAACAATCGAGGGGAAAGTGACGGATATCTCGTCTGACTTTTTTTCGGATAATACAACCGGCAGGTCCTATTACAAGATAAAATGCAGTATGGACAGCGATTTTTTGATGCACAAGAGAGGCATCAAAGGAAATCTGAAAAAAGGGATGACCGTCTCCGCTCATTTCACGATTGCACGCCGTTCTCTATTCGACCTGTTATACCGAAAAATGGACGATTGGGTGAATCCATCGCAATATATAACCGAAACAAATAGGATAGCATCGTTATGAGAAAAAGAAATATTAAAGTAAAGCAGCACGATATAACCGACTGTGGCGCGGCATCTTTAGCTTCTGTATCAGCACATCACGGATTGAATTACCCGATAGCGCGCATCCGACAGTTTGCCTGTACCGATAGAAAAGGCACCAACGTATTGGGAATGATCGAAGCCGCAAAGAAATTGGGGTTTGATGCGAAAGGCGTCAAAGGCGCTTTCGAGTGTCTGAAAGATATCCCCAAACCTGCCATTGCGCACATCATCGTAAAGAAAGTATTACACCATTTTGTCGTCATCTACGGGGTGACGGATAAATACGTGTTGGTAATGGACCCGGCTGATGGCAAAATGCATAAAAGAACGCACGAAGAATTCAAAAGTGAGTGGACAGGCGTGTTGATACTGATGCTTCCGGCAGAAACATTCAGCCGGGGAAATCTCAAGACAAGTAACTTACGCAGTTTTATTGAATTGTTGAGGCCTCACAAAAGCGTGATGGCGCAGGCGCTGTTCGGTGCGTTGATTTACAGCATTCTTGGATTGGCGACATCCATCTATGTCGGGAAAATAACCGATCATGTCCTGGTGGACAAGAATATTAACTTGTTGAATCTGATGGGCGTCGTCATGATTATTATTTTATTGATACGGACATTCATCGGAGCAATGAAAAGTATCCTGGCGCTCAAGACAGGTCAACGTATCGATGCATCACTGATATTGGGTTACTACAAGCATCTGCTGACTTTGCCGCAACGTTTTTTTGATACGATGCGCGTAGGCGAGATTATTTCCCGTGTAAACGATGCCGTGAAGATCAGGGCTTTTATCAATAATGTATCGCTTGACCTGGTCGTAAACCTGATGATTTTGCTGTTTACCTTGTGTCTGATGTTTGTTTTTTCATGGAAATTAGCTGTAATCACACTCATTTCAGCCCCTTTATTCCTGTTGATCTATATTTTATTTAATAAACTGAATAAAAAGTATCAACGTAAAATAATGGAAAGCGGCGCCGAACTCGAATCGCAGTTGGTAGAATCCCTTAATTCGGTGTCAACCATCAAACAATTTGGTATCGAGCCGTATGCCAATCTGAAAACTGAGCTTCGCTTCGTAGGTTTGATACGAAACACTTTTAAAAGTATTTACGGTTCGATTATTGCAAGCGGAGGAACAGAATTTGTCTCAACCGCCGTCACGGTAGCCGTATTGTGGGTAGGGAGCAACTTTGTTATCAATCAGGATATTACTCCTGGATCTCTCATGCTGTTTTATTCATTGACAGGGTATATATTAGGCCCGATAGGAAAACTGATTACTTCCAACCAAACCATACAGGACGCTTTGATTGCTGCCGACCGTTTGTTTCAGATCATGGATTTGGAAAGGGAAGAAGACGAGACGAAAAAAATCACTTTACAGCATGAAATGATCTCGGACATCGTTTTCGACAACGTGAATTTCAGGTATGGATCGCGTAAGCAAGTGTTTGACTCGTTGAGCCTGACAGTCAAGAAAGGCGAAACTACTGCCGTGATAGGTGAAAGCGGATCCGGGAAAACAACCTTGGTATCCCTGATTCAGAACCTTTATCCGATTCAATCGGGGACTATCAAAATCGGAAACCTGAATATTACGCAACTGAACAATGAAAGTCTGCGCCGTTTGGTAGGAAGCGTTCCACAGCAAATTGAATTGTTTGCCGGAACGATAGCCGAAAACATTGCGTTGGGTGATTTTGATCCTGATCTGAAGCGCATTATCGAATTGAGTGAAAAATTAGGCATCCGCGAATTTATTGAGAAACTGCCTAATTCTTATATGACTCAGATCGGAGAACACGGCGTTTCGCTGTCGGGGGGAGAGCGTCAACGTATAGCTATTGCACGCGCACTATATAAAAATCCTGAAATTCTGATATTTGACGAAGCAACCTCGTCGTTAGATTCGATTTCAGAGAAATGTATCAAAGAAACACTGACAAAGCTGGCCGAAGAGGGAAAAACCATTATTATCATAGCCCATCGACTGAGTACCGTGAAAAATGCAGATACAATCATCGTATTGGATGATGGAAAAATGGTTGAAACAGGCAATCACTCGGCATTGCTCAAAGCAAATGGCGTTTACAGCAAATTATGGAATGAACAATATAACTTGATATAACGATGAAACGGAAAATTTACTGTCTGTTAGTTTCTTTATTTTCAATGCTGAACGCACCGGATGCACAAGAGATATGGACTTTGGCCGATTGCATTGAACACGCTTATGCGCATAACCTGCAAGTGAAACGTCAAAATAAAGAAATAGAACGGCAGGCCATCCAACTACAAACAGACAAACTAAGTCGGTTGCCGGATGTAACCGCCGGTGGCACACAAAAGTTTGATTTTGGAAGATCGCTGAATCGTGAAAATACCTACGATGATATCAATTCACAAAACGGTTCATTATCCCTGTCAACAGAAGCTACGCTTTTTAACGGCATGAAAATGCACCATACCATCGCCCGTCAAAAATTGGAACTAAGCGTTCAGTACGAAAATTTGGATGTAATTAAAAATGAACTGTCTATACAAATAGCCGTCAATTATTTTCAAATACTGCTTAACAAAGAGATCTTGTCAATTGCCCGGGAACAAATCACGCTTAGCAGGGAATTGGAAGAAGTAACGAAAATGTTGGCTTCGCATGGTAAAATACCTTCTTCGCAGATTTACGACGTTCAGGCTCAAGTTGCCAATGATGAACTGAACGCAACGAAGGCACAGAATACGTTGCGTTTATCCATAGTTGAACTGGCTCAATTGCTGGAAATAGAGGATATTGGCACATTCGACATTCAAAATTCCCGTGAAGAAATTGCCTCATTTTTTATGCAAGATCCGCAGGAGGTATATACATTGGCAAAACAGACCATGCCTCAGATAAAAAGCGCCGAATTGGCGGTCGAAAGCAGTGAAAAATCAATAAAAATAGCGCAATCAGGCTATTATCCGGTATTATCATTCGCTGCCGGCGTGAGTAGCGGCTACTATCGTTACAGTAATTTTGAAAACGTATCATTTGCAACTCAGATGGAAAACAATTTGCAAAAGACGATTTATCTCACGATGCGAATCCCGATCTTTAACCGGTATAGCACAAAAAATGCTGTGCGCACAGCGAGAAAAAACCACGAAGAAAGCCTCCTCGTAGCCGAACAGGCCGACAGGTCGCTGTATAAAGAAATTCAAAAAACATATTATGACGCTTTTTCGGCGCAGGAAAAATTTCTATCTACCGAAAAGGCAGTATATGCCAATACGGAAGCGATGCGTTATGCACTCGAAAAGTACAACGCGGGCATTTTTACCGCTTACGAATACAACGAAGTGAAAATGAAACTCTCAAACAGCTTGTCGGAACAAGTGCAAGCGAAATATGAATTTATGCTTCAACGGCAAATCCTTGATTTTTATGCGGGAACACCTATTCATTAATAACTTAAAAAAATCATGTTAATATTCGAAACAATCGATCGTTTAAACCGTATTCACAGTTTTATTAAACGGGAAGCAACAGGAGCGGCAGACGAATTTGCCGACAGGTTTAGTCTTAAAAAGAGACAACTCTTCTATCTTTTGGATGAATTCAGGGATTACGGGGCTGATATACGCTTTAGTCGTACACGGAACACGTATTATTACAATAATGATTTTGAAGTCAGAGTAGATATTTCGGCTAATCCGATTTCGAAAGAAGAAAAAGTCCCGGTGCATTTTTAGTGCATCCGGCCACTGTACTTTTGCAGTATAAAAAAAGAAATCTAACAATTTTATTAATAGTTTTAAAAATATGATCAGTATGGAAACGAGTAATTTTAGAAAATGTATGTTCGCGGGGTTGTTATTGGCAGTTTTTGCAAGCGCCGGCCTCGCAGGTGGGAAAAAAAGTACCCAAAAGTTTTATTATGACAATGGTGGCGCAAAAATGATGGCTGAATCTCAGACCGTCTGTATTACCGGCGAAAACGATCTTTATCTGACGCCCAAAATTAAATATTATTTTCGTTACGACGAAAGCGGTCGTGTAACCGAAAAGAAAGCGCTCAGATGGGATACCGGTAAAAAGGATTGGGGCAACGCTTACCTTTTGAATTTTACCTACAAGAAAGAATCCGTAGCCATTGAGTTGGCTTTATGGAACGAAAGTAAAGGCCAATATGACGATTTTTCTCAACGAACCGTCATAGAAGTGGATGTGAATATGCTTACTGCAGTAAGCCATTACAGGAAAGATTCGTACAAAGAGCATAACTGGGTTTTGGCATACAATCATTTAATAAGTACGCCATCCGATTCTCCTTGGCACGAAAATGCCGTACTTTTTGCCGGCATCAATGAATAAAATCGAAAAAAAACAAAGAAAAACCGTTAGGTGCATTTTTAGTGCACTAAATAGCAGTACCTTTGTAGCATAAAAAAAGAAAACTTGCAAGTTATGATTTTTTGAAGGTGCCCCGATAACCTTAAATGCCGGGAAGTGGATTTCGAAAAGCTTTGATAGAGTAGATAAAATTTAACAAATTATTTTAACAATGAAAAATTTAGATTTGAACGCCTTTGGCGTAAGTGAGATGAGCCAACAAGAGTTGGTTGAAATGGACGGAGGGTTATTAGCTACATTAGCATTTTGTTGTGTTGCACTTGGTCTTGCCTACGAACTTAGTTATGCAGTAGGACAAGCAATTGCTTATGAAATGAAATAATATTTAAAATTAAAAAATTATGGATAATTTTTATTTAACAACTCTGCGTGAGGAAGATATGTATGTAATAAATGGTGGAAGCATAGCTGGGTGGTTAATTGTTGGCTGTTTTTGTGTGTCTCCAATGGCGGGCGTGATCAGTCTTGGTCTATATAATGGTTACCATTCTGTTTAGTAAGTACCAACTAAAATGAATCATTGAAACAATACTTCGGTTGTAATACTATTTTATTAGAATGGAATTATTTACCGAAGTATTGATTTTGATAAAAATTCTTAAAACGGAAATCACAGATGTTTTTATTTTTCAACTTTGCATTTTTTTTATTATGGAGTCAAATATTCAACAAAAAAAAATTATTAGAGTGCTCATTGCGTTGGTAATTATTTTGTATTGTACTTATCATATCGCATTTGGTATTGGTCAAGCATTTGGATATCTTACCAAATAGGATAAATTGGGCTCAGTCGGAAAAGTTGTGGAGTCCGCAGCATTTTTTCTTATTTATTCTATTTATTATTTATTTGCCTGTTTTTTAATGGCATACCGAAACAAATCATTATATATGTGATGTTCTTCAATGAATAACCTCAAAAAATGACATATAAAACAGCTCGAAGTGTTAATTTTTCTTTAAAGTGCAGGGGTGGGTGATAGAAATTGAAGCGTTCAAGACTATATATAAGTAAAGAAAGGTTTTTTATCACTTAATCAATAATTTAACATTTATGAATATAAAAGAATTAATAAGAAAGAACAAAAAAACCTTTATTGAAGGCCTTATAATAGGTTTGTTAGTTGGAATATTTATTGCCATTGCTGCTCTATTAGGATAAGTAAGAAATCATTTTAATAAAAGAGGTGATTGATTTGAGAAATCAGAGCACCCTTTTTTTTAAATTATAAATATTCACTATTGTCCTGTAATAAAGAGGTGCTTTCCTTGATTACAGGTATGCTCATGATTGAAGCGCCGAAGCAATAATTCCTTTGACTTCATCAGCCAGATGCTGTAAGTCTTTCATGCCTGAAAATGCAGATTCGTCCAAAAAAACAGGTGGATGAATGACTATTTCCATCCGGTGGGGGAAAACATTGATTGTACCTCTCGGCATTACTTTAAAAGGGCCGTTTAACGTTATCGGAACAATCGGAAGATGCTGATCAATGGCTATCTGAAAAGGGCCTTTTCGAAAACGACTTATCTTACCGTCTTTCGAACGCGAACCTTCCGGAAAAGCAATCAACGAAGCGCCGTTTATCAAACGGCGTTTGGCTTCAGCAATACTGCGCTTGGCTGCTTGAGGGGTGGAATTATCTACAAAAATGAAACCGGCGGCACGACAGGCGGCGCCAACGAGCGGTATTTTGATCAACCCTGCCTTCATCATCCACTTGACAGGTACGCCTAAATAACCATATAGTAGAAAAATATCAATGGCGCTCTGGTGGTTCGAAACAAATATATAGGATTGATTTTTCACCAAGTGATCCCTCCCCCGCACTTTGACAGGACATAAAGCGAGGCAACAAGCCAATTTCGACCATAACATTCCGGGATAATAGGCGAAAAACTTTTCTCCACCCAACATACATCCTACTATAACCGTAAGCGCCGTCAGTATGGTAGCCAAAATAAACACAGGCGCCACTATCAGCCAGAAATACAGAAAAAAAAGTACACGCAACATTGAAAGTTTTCCATTTAGAAGTACAAATATACAAGGTAAAAAGAATTATTTTATCATTTTTCTGCAAAAAAATTTTTCAGTTTGAGTTATTATTACGTTATTTGTGCTTTAAAAAGAAACAAATAAATAAAATTATAAACTATGAGCGCATTGAAATACTTAGGTGTATTAATCCTTCTTATTGGAGTAGCAGTACTTATTGTTCCAACTATGATCGGTATTCCGAGCAACAATTATCTGTTGGCGGGTATGGCTATTATTTTGGTTGGTTTTCTCGGTCATATATTTTTGAACAAGAAATTTGAATAATAAAAACACGTCATGCCGTGTTTTTATTATTCAAAAGAATTGTAAATAGCATCCTGTATACGTGTGCGTATATTCAAGGAGGACAGTTTATTGTTTGTCCTGGTAGGATGTACCCTGTTACTTAGAAAGATATAGATTAACTTACTGTCCGGATCTATCCAAAAACAGGTGCCGGTATAACCGGTATGTCCATATACCGAACCCGGAGCAAGTTCGCCGCAAGGCGTATTATTGATATCTTCCGTATTCGGTTTATCAAATCCCAATCCCCGACGGATCGTCGGACTTTTACTCTCCGTAAAAAGACGGCATGTAGCCTCCGATAAATAGGTTTCCCCTCCATAACTTCCGTGATTGACATACAGTTGCAGTACTTTGGCCAAATCATTGGCATTGGAAAACAAACCGGCATTGCCCGAAACGCCACCCTGAAATGCAGCCGCCTCATCATGCACATACCCGCGAATGAGCTGACGACGCACAAAGCCATCATTTTCGGTTGGGACAATTTGTATGGTATCCATCTTTTGTAATGGATTATAGGTCGTATGCCAAGCGCCTAAACGATTGAAAAATGTTTCATACAGCATTTCGTCCATTGGCTGCCGGGTCAGTCTTTCTACGATCATCTTTAACGTGATGAAATTGATGCAACTGTATACATATCTCCCGCGTGTAGTCAAGTTCGCTTCTTTGATATCTTTCAAAAAGAATTCGTTGAACGAATCGTGCAGGAAAAAGTTACGCCCGGCCTCTGTCGTAAATGTCGGTTTGCGTTGGCTCGATACTAAGGAGGGAAGAAAACGAAAACCGGTCTGAACATACGTTTGTGTGTCGTATCGCAGTGTATGTGTCTTGGTAGCTGTCGTACTGAAAAGGTTACCCGTATAACTATCTTTGTCGATTGCATTCAAATAGAAATTAATAACGGGAGGCATTCCCGATTGATGATACAATAATTCCTCTATTCTTAAATCGGCTTTATTTGTTCCTTGAAGTTCAGATAAATAAGTAGACAATGTGCCATTCAGTGTTAGTAGTTTATCGTCGTAAGCCTTCATGACGAAAAGCAATGTGCCGGTGGCTTTCGATACGGAAGCCAAATCATAGACAGATGTGTTTGTGATTTTCCTTTTCTTTTGATAGTCGTCATAACCGAATGATTTACTGTAAACAATCATGCCGTCTTTGGCAACCAACACCTGGCATCCCGGATATGCCTGCTCGTCCAATCCTTCCTGAACAATAGCTTCAATCTCATTTAGCCGGGATGCGTTGATACCCACTTCTTCCGGTTGATGGTATCCTAAACGCGTTTTTGCAGTAAAAGCGCCCGTTCCTGCAAAATACATTTCAGGAATTGTCACGGCCAATTTTCCTTTGGCCGATATGCCTCCATAAACGACCTGGGCTGCATATTCCTGCGCCAAGGTAGTCCCTTCGTAAGCCATGATCACCGCTTTTGCACGGTCGATTGTAGCCTTGTATTCAATGCAGAAATAGGGCAAAGTAAAAAATGCATAGATAACATCTTTCTTCTCAGCCAATTGTTTGAGGAAAGCAGGTTCTTTGATGCGTACCGTGTATATCCCGCAAATAATCGTATCAAATTGTTCTAATTCCTTAGCAATACGTTGTATCTCTGCTTCTTTCATGTCTATTGTGATTTGGAAAAAAGGCAATGGTTCGTAGTTGTTCAGCATTTGCTGAAATTCATTGCCAAAAGGGTCGCCTATTGCAAGAATGGCTGTTTTCTTCTTGTCAATTTGCTTCAGCGGAAGGTAATTATCTTCGTTTTTCAACACGGTGATCGCTTCTTCGTTTAATTTTGCAACCAACCAGGCAGCGTGAGGTGTATTCAGCCTTTCGGACAATCCTTTCAGTTCAACAGGTTGATAGCGGTTCAGTCCGGCAATATATTTATATTGTAATATCTTTTTACATTTGGCTTCTATATCTTCTATTTTCAAAACACCGTCTTTGAGCGCTTTCTTAACGGCTTCCATCTCTTTTGCAGGCGAACCCGGCGACAAAGCTATATCATTGCCTGCCAACAAGGCTGCAACAACCGGACTGTTTGTGCCGCCGGAAGCACCTCTCATTGCCAGCGCATCGGTAAAACACAATCCCTCAAAACCCAAATCATTTTTCAGCAAACCGGTCACTACCTTTGTCGATAAAGATGCAGGCTGTTGAATATTATCCAATGCCGGAATATGGATATGTGCTGTCATAACCCCTGCAAAGCGCTCTGTAATATATCTTCGAAAAGGGATTAATTCTATTTTTTCCAAAGAAGACAGTGAGCGTCGGACGACCGGCAAGGTATTGTGCGAATCGTCGGCCGTATCGCCGTGTCCGGGAAAATGTTTGGCCACAGACAGGATACCCATACTTTCCAACCCACGTGCATACATGACGCCTCTTTCTGCAACCACATTAGGGTCTTCCCCAAACGAACGAAGCCCTATAACCGGGTTATCTACATTGTTATTTACATCTATGACGGGTGCAAAATTGATATGGATGCCCATCTCACGACATTGACGTCCGACCTCTTTTGCATATTCCTCGATTAATGTTACATTTTCAACCGCGCCCAACATCATGTTTTTGGGAAAACGGGTAGTGCCGCTCAAACGCATGGATAAACCCCACTCGCCATCTAAAGAAATAAAGAGAGGAACGCGGGCGATTTTCTGTAAACGGTTCGTCACATCCGCCTGCGTAACAGGGTCGCCCACATGAAACAAAACACCTCCTACCTTTACATTATTTATATAGCCTTCCAGCGTTTGCATATTGCGCGAATCGGAAGTGGGATTGGCAACCACCATCAACAATTGACCGATTTTTTCTTCCTCACTCAGCGCCTTAAAAATAGAATCAACCCAGTGATTCATTTTTTCCTTATCGGCTTTGGCATATAAACCCGATGCAATCTGTGCACTTGTGTAAAGTGAAAGCAAACAGATCATTCCGGTATAAAATATCTTTTTCATCTTCTATAAATAATATTTACGTAGACAAAGGTAGCGATTATTTATGATATAGATCGAATTTCAATTGAACAAGTACTCCTCAGTGTAAGTAACGCCTTTAGTCGCGAACATAGCGTGGCGGAATCCTTACGATCCGATGTAGTTCAATATACCAAAGATAGCCTGTCACGTACTGATATCCTGATTCCCGGATAAGCGATATGTATTTTTTGATTTGTTGCAGGTCGTGCGGATTTTCGTTTTCGCCGAATTTGTAGTCGACAACAAATGCCTGCCTGTTGTCGATCATGATACGGTCGGGTCGATAGGATTGGCCGTTTTTGTAAAGAATTTCCGGTTCGTTCATTACCTGCATGGAACCGTCGTACCATTTTGCGACTTCGGGCAAATCCAATAATTGTTCGAGCCGTTCTATCAATTCGACCGATTCATGATGGTCGATTTCTCCTGCTGTTTTCCTGTCGATAACAGCCTTGTGAATATCGTTTCGTGTATGGATATTGCTTAATATTCCGTGCATCAAGACGCCGTATTTTCGTTTGTTATCATCAAAAAAACCTCCGTTTCGGTGCAACCTGAGTAAGATTCGATCGTCCGGACAGATAGACGGTAAGACCGGCATGGGGCTTTCACCTGTTTTAGCTGAACCGGCGCTAACAGGGCTGCACGGGTTTCCCAATTCAAAGACTCCTTCTTCATTGAGAGACGGATAATTATCCGTCTCTACAAAATTATTCAATGTATGACTTATCAGTTTTGAAACTTCTTTTCTGCGCTTGACTTCATTGTCGGGTGTAAAAACAATTATTTCTTCTTTTGCCCGTGTAAATGCCACATAAAGAGCATTCAGGTTATCGATATAGGAATGAAGTTTTTCGTTGTAGTAGTCCTCGGCAAAAAGCGTTTTATTCAATTCTTTGGAATAATTTACCGGAATAATCTGCAATGTATCAAAAGGCGCTTTCTGTGTATGGCACCAAACGACAGAACCACTTTTCTGATCTATTTCCCAATCCCCAAATGGTATAATAACAACCTTAAAACCAAGTCCTTTGGATTTATGAATTGTTAAGATTCGAATTGCATCCAGCGAATCGGGGGTTGTGATTTTTTCTTTTTCTCCAACATCTTCCCACCATTGCAGAAATTTGTCCGTATCGGCCGGTTCTTTTGCTGTAAAAGTGGCAACAACATCAAAAAATGCCTGAACAGATGCTTGTTCATTAGCAGGAAATCCGGATTTGAAAAGCCGGTAAATACCTTCTACTGTTTCGTACAACGAGCGATGGGAAAGATGTCGCAGCTCATCAATCATTTCGTCCGGAAAATCAGATAACATATCACAAAACATATTTTTCTCCTTTGTTCCGGATTGTGATTTGGAGAGCATGGCAGTATGTGTCAACAGGGCAAACCTTTTAAGTGTTAAGTCATAAGGACGATTCAGGTATGTCAACATGCTGATAAAAAAACGAACGCTACAGGCATTGCCGACCATCAGTGCATCTTCCGAGATAATATCGTATTTCCATGGTGCATCTGGATGCGTATCTTTGTATGTTAACAATGTATCCGCAACATCAACCCCCTCTGCTTTTTTACGAACAAGGATGGCAATATCCTGTAAAGCGTAACCTTGTTCCTGTAATTTCTCTATCGTCCGGGGGAGTCGATTCATGGCTTCCTGTTTCCAACTGCATGTATCGTCATCAGGTAAAAATTCGATCCTGACATGACCTTCACTTGATAGACGGGGAGGTGAAACATTTTGAACGCAATGCCGGTAGGCTGATACAATACTTGAATCATATCTTGCTTTCCGATCTTCATCCAATGCCGACTCCGCCAATCCTTGATTGAATAATTCTTGTAACAGGGACGGGAAGGCGGTAAAAAAAGCATTGTTGAACGCAACAATCAGCCGGTGGCTACGCCAATTTTCCGTCAATGTACGATCGTCCACTTCGGTAGGCAAAAAGTCTTTTTGGAGTTGTTCGTCGAGTAATGTCCAGTCCGAATTACGAAAACGGTATATACTCTGTTTGATATCTCCCACGATAAGGTTGGCGCGTTGATAGGCCAAACTCTCTTTCACAAGAGGGCGGAAATTGCTCCATTGCATGCGGCTGGTATCCTGAAATTCATCTATCATAAAATGATCGATATGCGTTCCCGTTTTTTCATAAATAAAAGGGATATCGCTTCCGTTGATAATCTTGTCTAACAACTCATTGGCGTCGGATATCAGGATACGGTTTTTTTCTTCGCGCCAGTTCCTGATATGCTTTGATATATCCGTAAGAATACCCAATGTGAAAAAATTACGTGCGATTTCTTTAGCTGTATAGTAGTCTGTTAAGTTGTTGTAAAAGTGGATGACCCGCTTTATACAATCGTTCAGTCCGTTGTGAAATGCCTCTTCAATGGTATTTTTCATTGCAGGTTTTTCTGTTTTTGCATAACAGGCTTCGGCGTTGTCGGCTAATTTCACAAATGAATCTGATAATTCTTTGATCCCACCTTTCGCAAGACGAACAAAGACGAATATGGGCGATGTGCTTTTTCTGACAAAATCGGATGGTTGTAAGTGATAGCGGTCGAGTATCATAAGACCGGATTCACCGATTTGTTTAGCTTCGGCTTCTTTGGCGCTTATGATGGCAAACAAAGTTTTTTGATAGTTCGTAAGCATCTGTTTGTCTATAATATCTTTTTCAACTTTGTCGCTGTATGATTTGTACGTTTCCTTAAACAGTTCATCGGCTAATTTTTTAATCTCACGACGGAAGTCCCAGTTTTCGCCTTTTTCCACTTTATCTTCGCTGAAACGCAGCAACCAGTTCAACAAAACCCTGTTCTCTTTTCTGTCTAAATCGGCAAGAAGGCTATCCACACAATCTACCAATACAAGGTCTTTATCCATTTCGATTCGGTAGTTACTGTTTATACCTGTTTCACGAATAAAAGCGCGTAAGGTCTGTTGAAAAAAATGATCGATCGTGCTGATACCAAATCGGGAATAGTCTTGTAGAATATGAATCAGGATGTTTCGCGCCTGCACGCGGATGGCTTCTTCCGTTTTTCGATGGTTGGCCATAAGTGAGGCAAGATAATCTGACGATTTACCGGATGATAACTGATGTAACTCCGTGATTACCCGCTTTTTCATCTCGTCGGTAGCCTTGTTGGTAAACGTTACGGCCAGAATTTTAGCATGTACATCAACCCCCGAAAATAACAATTGCAGGTATTTGCCTGTCAGTATGTGGGTTTTGCCTGCGCCGGCCGATGCGCGATAGATGGTGAGCATTATTTGAGTTATGAATTATGAGTTAAGAACTAAGAGTTATGATTGATTAATTTATTTTAATTTAAAGATTTAAAAAACCTCATTTTCCTGCATTGCTTTCTGAAAACTGAAAACAAACTTCCCCTGCTTGTCTATCCATAACTCTTAACTCTTAGTTCTTAACTCTTAACTATTTTCGTGTATCCTTCTTTAGCGAGGATATCCAAAATTTTCTGTCTGAAATCGCCTTGAACAATGATTTCTCCGTCTTTGGCCGTTCCTCCCACACCACATTTGACTTTTAACAATTTCCCGAGAGCGGTTAAATCTTCGTTTGTCCCCCGAAAGCCGGTAATCAAGGTTACAATCTTCCCTCCCCGATTGCGTTTATCTAATGTTATGCGTAGCGGCTGCTTTTCTTTCGGAAGCGTAGTTTCTTCGGTTTCGTCCTGATATTGAAATTTGTAATCAGGGTTTGTGGAGTAGATTACTCCCATTCGTTCTTTCCAATCATTCTTTTTCATAAGCGTCTATTTGCCCGGTAAAAATACAAAAAAAATCACTTTCTTTGCAACCATACAGGCAGGAATTTACGTCTAACAGGAAATATCTAAATTTTTTTATTCATCCTTTAATAATTAAATGACATGTTTACAGAAGATTTTTCAATCATTTCCGTATTAGTTTTTACTGTTCCGTTTATTTTTACCGTGTTAATTTTTTGGATCAAAAGTGTCGAAAAGCACAAGCGCCAGCAAATGCAAGCCGATTTATATTTGAAGACGCTCGAAAAGGGACAGTCCCTACCGGCCGGTTTGTTTACACAACCGGAGAAAGAAGATAGTCCGTTGAGAGTCGGGCTTATCTTAACGCTTATTGGCATCGGAATTTCAATTATGTTGTGGGTTATCATTGGCGATGAGTCCGATCAACGTGTTGCTATCGTAGGTATTTTACCATTGTGTATGGGTATTGCCTTCCTGATTATCCATTTCATTGAAAAGAGAAAAAAAGATCAACACAATGTTCAATGACACATTGCTTGTTTCGCGTGCAGCGTTGCTGGGTGACCGGAAAGCCTTTGGCCAATTGGTAGAGGCTTACCAGTCGCCCATCAGGCGTTTCTTTTTCAACCTGACAGGCGGCGATGAGGAACTGGGCAAAGACCTTGCCCAGGATACATTTATCAAAGCATGGTTGCATATCGGTTCATTCCGGATAGCTGCACGTTTTTCTACATGGTTGTACCGTATCGCATACAATGTCTTCTATGACTATATGCGTAACAATAAACCGGTAGAGTGTATGGATGTGGACGCCGCCATCTTTTTGGAAGCCGACCTGCCTGATCAGACGTTAAGCATAGATTTTGCAAGGGCATTAACTATCCTAAAGGAAGATGAACGAACCGCCATGTTGCTGTTTTATATGGAAGATCAGACCATTGAAAAAATTGCATCAATCATGAACTGTTCGGCGAACACTATCAAGTCACACCTGCATCGCGGCAAGGGAAAATTAACCAAATACTTTGCAAAATCTTAGTTTTCAAATCAGTTATTCAATTACTTAATTATTCAATCATGAACGATCAGGATATTAAAAAAATATTTAAAGCGCACAGCGTAGAGTTCTCCAATGAAGGTTTTTCGGAGCGTATAGCAGGATTACTGCCCGAACGAAAGAGCATCTTACCTCAAATCATCATTATGACGTCCATTGTGATAAGTTTGGGGCTTATTATTGCCATGCAGGGTTTTAGTGCGATGGCGCAACAGTTTCACAGTTTAGTCAGCGCTATCAGCCGGATGCAAATACCGTCGATCACTTCGGTTATTACCTATCTTTGTATCGTAGCGATGACAGGTGTTATCAGTTATTCTATCGAGAAAGTTGCAGAATATTAGTTATTTACCTATTTATTGGTTCCGGATATAGCAAATATTTCTGTCGCATCTTTTTATATAGTTCCAAATCAGGTTGCCAGCTCTCGCGGATTTCAGCTTCCGTAAATCCCATAACGATTTGTTTTCGAAGCGAAGAGCTTCCTGCAAGCAGATCAAACCAGTATTCACGGGTAAAAAATAATTTTTCGTTGCTTCCGAGCCGTTTATAAAAGTCAAGCACAAATTTCATCGACAAACCACCTTCAAACGGATATTCGCGCAGATCAATGCCATAACACACTAAGCTTTTGTGCATCGGATTGATATCAAAGCCCGGCATTACAACAGGGGTAAAAGTAAATGTACCTCCTCGTGTATCAGGACATCCAAGCGCCTGAAAAGGAAAGTCGGTTCCCCTTCCTACGCTGACATACAGCCCTTCGAAAAAACACAGCGAGGGATAGAGTCGAACAGCCTGTTGATTAGGCAGATTAGGCGAAGGGCTGACAGGTAACGTATACAAATCACCGTGTTTCCAGTTGAACATCTCCACCACCGTCAATTTGCACTGATTTTGTCCGGCTTGCAACCAACTCTCCCCATTAATCATTCGTGCCAGTTCACCAACTGTCAGTCCATGTAATACAGGGATGGGATCAAGCCCGACAAAAGATTCAAATCCGGCTTTCCGCAAAGGGCCATCCACAAAATCATTGGGATTCGGGCGATCGAGTACAACAAACTCTTTCCGGTATTCGGCGCAGGCGTCCATCAGGTAATGCATCGTACTGATATACGTATAAAAACGTGTTCCTACATCTTGAATATCAAATACTAATACATCTATATCGCTCATTTGAGTAGCCGTAGGCCGGTTATTGCTGCCATACACCGAAACGATCGGAATACCGGTTTTTTCATCTATACCGCTTTCTACGTGCGTTCCCGGTTCCAACGTACCGCGAAACCCATGTTCGGGCGCAAAGATTTTTTTAATATCAACTCCTTCAGCAAACAGTGTATCAAGCAGATGTACTTGATTACCCGATAACATAGACGTCTGATTGACGACCAAACCGACCCGTTTATCTCTGAGAATTGTTTTAATTGTTTCGATACGGTCGGCGCCAAGGATCGGATGGTAGCTTTCCTGCGCAACAGCGATATTCGTTGTCAATAGTAAAAACGCCAAAGAAATAACCGGAATTGAAATAAGTTTCTTTTTCATATATGATTGAAATTGTTTTATTGTTTTTTCCAAAATGCAGGGGTAAAAAGTATCAGTAGAGCATATAATTCGAGGCGTCCGAAGAGCATCATAAAGGAGCAAATCCATTTGCCGGCATCCGGTAGTCCGGCAAAGTTTCCGGTCGGGCCTAATGAATCGAGCGCCGGCCCTACGTTGGCAAGGCAGGCTATGGAAGCGCCTGCGGCTGTGGTAAAATCCAATCCGCAGCATATCAGTATAAAAACCCCCAAAGTATAGGAACAAAGAAAAATCATGAAAAACGCCAACGTGCGCGACATGCGCTCTTCCGTCACATTTAACCCGTTCAATTTCACCTGAATGATCGCATTTTGATGGATGATTTTTTTGAATTGTACAGGTATCATCCTGATCAGCATCAGGAATCTGACTATTTTTAATCCTCCGGTTGTTGAGCCGGCGCAACCTCCGATAAAAGAGAGTAAAAAAATGATAAACCACAGCGGCGGCCTCCATAACATATAGTCGCTAATGGTGTATCCGGTGGTAGAAATGATACTTGCCACGCTGAAAAGGCTTTCACGTACAGCCTTTTCAATGCCGTAGTTGTCGAGCGCTAACCCTGTAAAGATTAAGATAAAAGCCGTCGCTATGATAAACAGGTACAAACGTAATTCATCATTTTGCGCGATCTTCGTAAATTCGCGTTTCCATACATAAAAAAAGACTACGAACGAAGTGCTTCCCAATAGCATAAATACGATGGTTACATAT
>Ga0082212_10000751_pt1 | contig 47502 bp, 41 predicted proteins | sample TergutNt197P3_FD_71548 | JGI IMG/M metagenome (GOLD analysis project Ga0082212, IMG submission 71548) | Neocapritermes taracua P3 segment gut microbial communities from Petit-Saut dam, French Guiana - Nt197 P3 | ecosystem: Host-associated > Arthropoda: Insects > Digestive system > Gut ... | reverse complement strand
TGCTTCCATCCGTCTTGGACATAAACAGATAAGGCGTATATGAAAGCGCCTGATCAAAAACACCTTGAAGCATAACACCGGATTTATCGTAAACAAGAAGTGTCTCATCATCAAAATTATATAGGTCAATTTCCTTTAATTCGGAGAAACCTGTAAGCGTCCGTTTATATCTCCCGTCTTCATTGTAAACCTGAATCTTGAGGCCGTTAGAATACCTGTCGAAAACAAATATTTCTTTTGCTTTTTCGTCAAATGCGAAATCCCCAAAATAATTATATTCCATTGGCCCTTGCCCTTTGTGGTTAAAGCTGAATTTTGATTTACCTTTTCCGTCAAATACAAAAACATCGCCGTCACTTTGATTTGAGGTAATGATATAATCATCCGACACATAAATGCGTGTTATTGTTGACCGCATCAGTGTATTATCGTTGGTTTCCAACGGGATATATTCTACTTTGGCCATATCCTGTAAATAAAACTCTTTCGCAGGATATTTTTGAGAAACATCAATGACAACAAAGTCTCCTGTAATTTTGTTGTTTCCCTGCTTACATTGCAAGTGCAACAATACCGCAACTATACAAACTAACCATACCACGTTTTTAAATTTACAATGCCGTACCATAATTATTTCATTTATGTTTCTCTTCTTCTGATTTCGAATACGGCGTCGATCATGGCATTGAAGCCTTCGATGCTCATGTAATCGGGGATGGAATTACCGGAGCCAAGCCCATATCCTTGTGTTGCGGCGCGAAATGCGGCGCCTTCTGTCAAAACTTTTTCATAGACGACATCATAAGGATTCTGTATCAGAAAATTCATGTCAAACCCTCCGAAAAGCCCGATTTCATCGCCGTATTTCTCTATCCATTCGCCAAACAAACCGATCTGGTCTTCATTAGAATGTTTGGCGTCGATGCCGCACGCTAAAATATCGGGCATGATGTCGAAGATATTACCGCAACAATGGAAAAGAAATTGCTTGCCGGCTGCATGAACCAACTCGATCACCCGCCTGTATTGAGGAAGGATGGCCGTGCGAATGGTGTCGGGAGCAAGCAGGGTTGAGGTTTTAAAGCCCAGATCGTCGCCCATGCGATGAAACACAAAAATATCGCCGTATTCGCGCACCATTTTTGTCCACAGCTCCACAAACAAGTCGCCAATCCGGACAAACAGGTCGGCAAATAACTCAGGATCAAGATAGAGCATCAGGCAGAGATATTCATAACCGACCAGATCCTGCGCCGATTCGAAAATGCCGTAGCCGCATCCGCCATAAGCTTTCATGCCCGCAGGCATCACTTTGCGGATGGCTTCCAAACGTGGCGTATAGGTCTCCCAGAAAATGCGTGGAATATCGTCGAAAGGATATTTAGTAAAGTCGTCGCGCGTTTGAATCGGGCCGGCCATGCCGCCCATAATCGCACCATGACCGGGGATGATATCGCAGATGGCGGCTTCGTAATCGAAGGCGTCATAACCGTTTTGCTTCCAAAAAGCGATAACCTTCCTGAAATAATCTTCCAGTTCAGATGGATGGTTCGAAACAATTTCCAACCTTTCGCCGGTACATTTCGATATAAATGGCGCGTCGATATGATGCTCGTACAGAGGCAAATAATCAGGGCGCTGATTATACAGCACTTTAAGGATATTGGTATAGTCGGGGTGAAAATCTTCTTTTCTATTCATGATTTTTCTCTAAAAAATGATCAACGTTATCCTACCGAAACACGGCGTATTCTCAATGTTCTTACAATAATTGCCCCACGCTATTTCGGGATAATCCCAGCGGTTGTTGGCAAACAGCGTCAATTGTTCGTTTGGCAATCGGTCGGTACGGCAGGCAGCCGATGCATCGGGCGATACAACTGTCAACCCATGCTTGTCGTTCGTTGTCAGGGAATAAGAGTAGATATTTTCCTTCATCCCGCGAGCGGTTTGTGTAAGCGGTTTGCTGCTTCCTGCGCCGGTATCCGACCAGTAAAAATAGTTATGGGTATCAAGGTGCCAGTCTTGTGTCGGTGGTTTCCCATACGATGCCTGCCTGTCGCTGTAGAATGGTGCTTCGCCTTCGTTTCCTGCAAAATCATTGGCCGGGTAACAGCTCCAATAACCGTTGCGTTTCCACTGAAGATGATCGAAGCTGTCGGCAAGATAAAATTTCAGTCCGTTTTCACGCAGGTATCCGTTCAGTTCACCTGTTGTAATGTAGTCAAATATAATTTTTCCTTCGGGAGAAATGTCAACCTGCATAGTAAGGCGAACATTTCCATAAGCTCCGGCAATGGTTACCCATACATGTCCGTTTTTTTGTTGACAGGCAAAATCCGTCTTTTTCCAATCTGTATCGGACGAGAGGTACCTCCTTGCTCCTCCCCTGACTTCGGCGCCGGTCAGTTGATTCAGGTTGACATCCATATTCAGGAACGGCCCTTTTTCGATCAGTGTCTGTCCGCCTGATTTGGCATGATGGATTAGGCCTGTTTCTTTGCTGAACGGTATCTCAAAACCATTTCCCTTTACAATCATATATTCGCCGGACTCTTCAATATGCAGTTCACCTTGAAATACTGTACGAGGGAGTTCGATTTTCTCTTGTCCCAAAGTAATATGATAGAGATCAATCAATTGATTGTCGCTTGTATGTATTTCCATAATTATTTTTTCACCCTGTTCCCAGTCTTCGCCGCCAATTTCCAAAGCGCCTTTACGATGCGGCTCTATAGCCGGCAGTTTTATCTCTTTGCGAACGTTTTTGTATGTGGCGTAAGCTTTGATTTCATCGAGCAGGGTGTGGTCGAAGCGATTGTAAACAGGTAGGAAGATTCGCTGACCGGAGGTAAAGTCTGCAACCGTTTCCTGTAATAAATGCACCGGTGAATAGGCTTTTTTCGTTGCCCAAAATTCCGGTTTTTTCCGTCGCCAGATATCTACGATGCCCCATTCGCCATATCCGACGCAGTTACCTGAAAATTCTGCCGGTTTATCTCTTCGTGCAAACTCTTTCCACCAGGCAACGCCATCTTTTGGCACAGGCAGCATAAAGATATCGTCAACAAATCCCCAAATACCGCCGCCCAACCCTCCGGGCGATTCAAACAGATTGCTCCACATCAGATCAATAGATTGACCCCAAAACTCACGAATATTGGGGTCATTTTGCAAGGTTTGGTAAGTGTAACAGGCCGGATGCGCCCATTCATCGAAAAGTGCGGGGATGCCATGTCCCTGAAAACGGACGGTCGTCATTCCGTGCTGTGTCAGGTTGCCGTCAATATATGGATAGTGCATACTCAACACATCGTATATTCTGTTTTTTTCGTTTTCCAAGTCGGGATAACTGAAAATTACCGGGCGTGTGGCATCTGTCGATTTCACCCAGTCCCAGCAAAGCAGAAAATTAATGCCATACGTATTTTCATTGCCTATCGACCAGAGCAAAACGGACGGATGCGAACGAAATGATTTAACCATCTCACGGCATTGCGACAGGTAACGATTCGTATATTCCGGATCATTCTGTGTTTGGCCGGCCTCAACATAATTCTTTTGGCGATGTGTGTCCACAAAACAAGCCGCTGTTTCACACTCAACATAGATGCCGTAGCGGTCGCAATATTCGATAAATTTTTCTGATGGCGGATAATGCGATGTGCGGACGAAATTCATATTGGCTTCCTTGAATAAGATAACATCTATACTGTCCATCTCAGCGGTGGTGGCACGTCCCAACACGGGGTGAATATCATGGCGGTTGGCGCCTCGCAGTTTGACCGGCTTGCCATTTACCAGCAAACGGTTGCCTGAAATTTTTATCTCGCGAAACCCAATCTTACATGCGAATTGAGCAATTTGCCGGCCTTGTTTTTTCAACGTGACGCTTAAAGTATACAGATTCGGATGTTCCGCATCCCACTTCAACGGGTTTTTTACGTTGAAAACATCGATGAAATCGTCACTTTTCCTGATTGTAGATGTATAAGTCGCTTTGATCCCTGTACCCTCGTAGAGCGTATAAACAATTTCAGTAACGCCACTATCGTGGATAGCAGCATAACCGATTTTCAACTGTGCATCCTGATACAAGCTGTCTAAAATCGTTTCTACATGAAAATCAAGCAAATGAGTCTGCGGAAGTGCAAAAAGGGTTACATTACGGAGGATTCCGCCCACCGGATGGTGTGCATAACCCGAAGCATACGAGATTTCGTCTATCCGGTCGGTTATTTCCAACTGTAGTTCATTGGCTTTGCCTGCCGTCACAAAATCAGTAACATCTGTATCCCAACGGGTAAATCCTCCATGATGGTCGCGCACAAACTGACCGTTGATGGTTAGGCGTGCATAGCTGTATACCCCATCGAAACGAAGGATCACTTTTTTACCGGCATAGTCGGACGGAACGTTGAAAGTCTTCAGGTAAGTATAAGATTTATCGTGCTCTATGGCATATCCCTGCATGGCCAATTCGCCGGGCACCTGTACGGTAGCCCATTGACCGGTTGGCGTAAAGCGGAATTGCCAGTCACCATTGAGGGATTGTACCGGCTGACGGACGCCCTCCACAAAAGAAGGAATTGGCCGGATAAAATCATTTGCCGAAAGCGACAGCATGAACGTAAATAAAAACAATACATTCATTAGTAACTGTTTGTATGACATGGTTTTCATAATAGTATGGTTCTGAAATTTTGAATTTGCACCACAAATATAGTTGAAATTTTTGTTTCTCAATAAGAAATTATAACTTTGCAAAAAAAATTAAACGATAATGAAAAAAATAATTGTTTTTTTAGCATTTGTAATACTAACAGGTTGTTCAACAAAGGACAATAAGTCGGAGGGCAATTCGGCGTTATACGGTTATGTAAATATTCGTTTGCCCAGGATCAATGGGATGACTGAATGTAGAATGCATCCGAATGTACAGATAATCACAAAGAATTATTTAGAAACCGGTCCGGTTTTGGGTTATTATCTCAACAATGACACATACAAGCAGATAGACCGGTTGAGTGAAATCACTTATGATAACTACTTTATGATTTATGGCGACTATCAAAGAGAGAATTACCGTGCCGTCGAAGATGAGTTGCAAATAGTGGAGAATAACCTGCAACTAACACTTTTTGAAGGAGAGAATTTTGAACAAATCAGTTCGCGGATTGATGAGGCTTATGGCACAATCACGGCCGGAAAACCAGCCTTGTTGGAAAAGTATTCACCTCAACCCAATGTGAGGACAATGGTCATGCTGATGAAGTATAAAAATGAAAACGGCGAATCAAGCGTAGTGAGTGCCATCAACTTTATTTTAGTGAAAAACAGGATATTAAACTTAGCTTATTATATGACTTATAACGGAGGTAAATCAATCGATCTGCTGAAGGAAAAAAATAATGAAGCGGTAAAAAAATTGCTGGAGATCAATTAATTCGCCGGTAGTTTATGTCACTATTCGACGAAAAATTATTTGAAGTCATGTCGCCGGTGGGTTCGTACGAATCGCTGATGGCGGCTATACAAGGTCGGGCTGACTCTGTTTACTTTGGCATTGCGAACCTGAATATGCGTTCGCGCTCATCCAACAATTTCACAATAAATGACTTGCGGCAAATCGCTACGATATGCAGGGAACATGGCGTAAACAGTTATCTTACGGTCAATACAATCATCTACGACGATGACCTGACCTTGATGCGTGAAATTATCGATGCGGCCGGACAGGCAGAAGTATCTGCTATTATCGCATCTGATATCGCTGCCATGGATTATGCCAAACGGACTGGTTTGGAGGTACATCTTTCCACTCAGTTGAATATTTCCAATATTGAGGCCTTACGGTTTTACGCCGGTTTTGCAGATGTGGCGGTTTTGGCGCGCGAATTGAATTTGGAACAGGTGCGCAAGATTTACGAACAGATTGAATCACAACAGATCAAAGGATCTAAAGGGGAATTGATCCGTATCGAAATGTTTTGTCATGGGGCGCTTTGCATGGCTGTTTCAGGGAAATGTTACCTGAGTTTGCATGAGATGAATGCATCGGCCAATCGAGGCGCCTGTATGCAGATTTGCCGTCGCGGGTATATTGTGAAAGACAGAGAAACAGACATGGAATTAGAGATTGACAGTCAGTATATTATGTCGCCCAAAGACCTGAAAACCATTCATTTTATTAATAAAATGATAGATGCGGGCGTGCGGGTTTTTAAAATTGAAGGGCGAGCGCGTGGGCCTGAGTATGTGCGTGTTGTTACCTCTTGCTACAAAGAAGCCATTCGGGCTTGTTGCAACGGCACATTCAATGACGATAAAATCAGGGATTGGGACGAACGATTACAAAGTGTTTTTAACCGTGGTTTCTGGGATGGTTACTACCTTGGACAGCATTTGGGCGCATGGAGTCATCGGTATGGCTCAAGCGCTACGAAACGAAAGGAATACGTCGCCAAAGGAGTCAATTATTTCAGTAACCTGGGTGTGGCTGAATTTGAAATGGAAAGCGGAATGTTGAAGGTGGGCGATGAAATCGTAATTATCGGCCCTACGACCGGCGCCCTTTTCCAAACAGTCGATGAAATCAGGGTTGAACTCAAGCCTGTGGGCAAAACCGGCAAAGGGGAGCGTTTCTCTATCAGGGTAAACGAAAAAGTGCGTCCGTCCGACAAACTGTATAAATTGGTCAAATCGCAGGAATAAGTGTGATGGAAATTGCGGCATTGGTATCGGGAGGAGTGGATAGTTCGGTGGTGGTACACCGATTGAAAGAAGCCGGTTTTGAGCCTGCTATCTTCTATATCCGTATCGGTATGGAAGAGAAAGGAGGCTATATGGACTGTCCTTCGGAGGAGGATATTGAAATCACTGCGTTGATTGCCAAAAAATACGGTTGCAGGTTTGAACAGGTTTCACTGCATGAGGAATATTGGGAAAAAGTGGTCAGTTATACGATCGAATCAGTTGAAAAAGGATTGACACCCAATCCCGATATTATGTGTAACAAATACATTAAATTTGGCTGCTTTGAAGATAAATGGGGAAAGGATTTCGACAAAATAGCTACCGGACATTATGCCACCACAACTGAAATCAACGGAAAAACATGGCTTTCGACCGCAAAAGATAAACATAAGGATCAGACCGATTTTTTGGCTCAAATTACCAATTTGCAAATCGCCAAACTCATGTTTCCCATTGGCAATTTGCTAAAAAAAGAAGTTCGCGCCATTGCGGAAACCCAAAGTCTTCCCAGCGCCAAACGGAAAGACAGTCAGGGGATTTGTTTCCTTGGTAAAATTAATTACAATGATTTCATCGAGCGTTATTTGGGGAAGCGTACAGGTAAGATTGTCGAACTCGAAACAGGAAAGACAATTGGCGCGCATAACGGATACTGGTTTCATACGATAGGCCAGCGAAAAGGGTTGGGGTTGAGCGGAGGACCGTGGTTTGTTGTCCGCAAAGATGCGGAGCGGAATATCATTTATGTTTCCAATGGGTACGACCCTGAAACACAGTATGGGAAAACGGTCGAGATGCAGGGATTCCATTTTATCACGAAGGATGTTTGGGGGGAGTTTCGTGGAGCCAAAGAGATCACATTCAAAATACGTCATACGCCCGAATTTACGCGAGGTCTATTGTATCGAACAGGAAATCTTTACCGGATTGAAAGCGATGAGAAAATACAGGGCATAGCGCCGGGCCAGTTCGCTGTGGTGTATGATGAAGAGAGCAGGTTGTGTTTCGGCAGCGGAGTGATCACGTAGGGGCAGACCTGTGTGTCTGCCCGATTTTGTGTTTGCTGGATTTTGGGCGAACACGCAGGTTCGCCTTTATTTGATTGTATATAATGTGCTGATGGATTCGTCGTTGCATACGCGACGGATTGCTTCGGCAAACATTCCGGCGACAGAGCAGACTGTTACTTTTTTACTTTTCATGGGATAAGGGATGGAATCGGTAAAAATAATTTCCGAAAGGCTTGATTCGTCCACACGTGCCGAGGCCGGATCGGACATAACAGCGTGGCTGGCCAAGGCGCGTACCGAGTTTGCCCCGTTGGCTTTCATTAAATCAGCAGCTCTTGTGATAGTACCGGCAGTATCTACAATGTCATCTACCAAAAGCACATCTTTTCCAACAACATCGCCGATAATCTGCATTTCGTCTATTTCGTTGGCTTTCTGACGTGATTTATAACAGATTACCATCGGAACGCCCAAATGTTTGGCATATCTGCTGGCCCGCTTTGTGCCTCCTACATCAGGGGTAGCGATGACTAAATTATCCAACACCAGGTTTTCCTTGATATATTCCAAAAAAACGTACGAAGCATACAAATGATCTACAGGGACGTCAAAAAAACCCTGAATTTGATCGGCATGCAAATCCATCGTAATCAATCGGTCAATGCCCGCGACACTTAACATATCCGCAATCAGTTTGGCGCCAATCGACACACGGGGTTTGTCTTTTCTGTCCTGGCGTGCCCATCCGAAATAGGGAATCACAGCAATAATCGAATTAGCGGACGCTCGCTTTGCAGCGTCCATCATTAACAGGAGTTCCAACAAATTGTCGGAATTCGGGAAAGTGGATTGCACTAAAAAAACATCTCTGCCACGGATGGATTCTTCGTAAGAAACAGAAAATTCGCCATCAGCAAAATGCTGGATATTCATTTTTCCTAATGGACAGTTCAAACTTGCACAGATTTTTTCCGCCAAATAATGGGATTTTGTCCCGGAGAAAACCAAAAAAGGAGTATGTACGCTCATGCCGGTAAATATTGATTAATTGACACAGCAAAAGTACAATTTTAATTAAAAATTAAAAATTAAAAATTAAAAATTATGAATTTTCGTTGATGGATTTTAGCTTGTCGGCTACTTCTTCCATCAGCCATTTGGGGGTAGAGGTGGCTCCACATACGCCTACAGAGCGAATGTGGGTGGGTAAAGGAGTATCAATATCAGATGTTTGTGTAATAAATACGGAATTGGGGTTGGTTTGCCGGCATGCTTCAAAAAGCAATTTCCCGTTAGAACTTTTTTCGCCTGCAACGAAATAAATCAGGTCGTGGCTTAAGGCAAACTGTTGAATATGCGGTAAACGATTGGCTACATGGCGGCATATTGTATCAAAATATTGAAAATTTACATCCGGTCGAATGCGACTGTTAATGGATTGGACAATCCGGTTGAAACCAGCTAATGATTTGGTAGTCTGTGAAAAAAGAATGATATCTGTGTTGTAATCGATGGAATCCAAATCCTCCTGTGATTCTATTACAATCGCTGTGCCGTTTGTTTGGCCAACCAATCCGTTCACTTCGGCATGGCCTTTTTTACCATAGATCAATAATTGGGTATTTTTATCCTTTGTTTCCTGAAAGCATTGATGAATACGGCGTTGTAAGCGCAAGACCACAGGACAGGTAGCATCGATAATTTTTATTCCGTTTTGTTGTGCCAATTGATAAGTAGAGGGCGGTTCACCGTGTGCGCGTAATAATACTGTACAATTGCTTAACTGCTCAAACTCGTTATGGTCGATTGTTTTGAGTCCCATTGTTTTCAGGCGATCCATTTCGAGATTATTATGTACTAAATCGCCGAGACAATAGAGTTCGGTGGTTTGCTGTAATTCGCGTTCGGCGCTCCGGATGGCATTGACTACACCGAAACAGAAGCCGGAGTCGTTGTCGATAGTCACTTCAAACATATTATAAGAACTTTATAGACGTTAAGGACATTAAGGGTATAATCGAAATTCATTAACCGTTAACCATTATACATCTGTTATTACACGAAGGTACTGCTTTAGTAACCATGCTTGCTGTTCTTCGATGGAAAGATGGGAATTGTCTAATTCGAGGGCGTCGTCCGCTTTTCGCAAAGGGCTGATTTGACGGTTGCTATCAATTCTGTCGCGTTCGCAGACGTTGGCTAAAACTTCATCAAAGGAAACATCCATATTTTTAGCACGTAATTCATCTACTCTGCGTTGAGCGCGTACTTCGGCTGAGGCGGTCACAAAAATTTTGAGTTCTGCTTCGGGGAATACGACAGTACCTATATCGCGTCCGTCCATTACGATACCTTTATTTTTGCCGATCTCTTGTTGTTTGACAACTAATGCATTACGGACAAATCCTAAGGTCGCTATGGGGCTGACTTTACTTGCCACTTCCATGCTTCGGATAGCGGTTTCCACATTTATGCCGTTTAGATAGGTCTCGTTTTGTCCTGTTGCGGGATTAACTGCAAATGAAATATCAAGGGTGTGGATTACTGCCTGCAAAGCGGTTTCATTGATTTGGTAATCATCGAAAAAACCTTGTTGAAGTGCAAACCAGGTTACTGCGCGGTACATGGCGCCACTGTCTATATATAAATAGCCAACAGTTTTCGCCAAATTCTTCGCCATCGTACTCTTTCCGCACGATGAAAATCCGTCAATTGCCACAGTAATTTTCTTCATTTTTTATAATACTATTGTTAAGTTAATTCAAATATGGCGTATTCGTCATTGCGAGGGCTTGCCCGAAGCAATCCAGTGATAAATAAAACGCTGCCTCTCTGTCTGGATTGCTTCGTTCCTCGCAATGACGGCAAAAACAGACTTAATATAACACTACATTGCAAAATCAGACAATGAGGTAGAAATGCTCAGCATCAACGACAGCGCCGAGGGATGAAAACGTGCGACAGATGCGCTCACGTCGAACTTCGAAACCTTTATTCCGCCGCCAAAGGAAAATCCTCCCAACCCATTCCCCGATTGCAATTTCATATCCATATTGACTTTTGGATTATACCCTATCCCCAGCCAAAAATTCTGTGAGGGAACGAAATCAACCCCAAAGACAAGGTGCTTTGCTAAGGAGCGAGAAAATGAATCCTCCAATGATGTTTGATTCAAGCTTTCATCCGTATAACTGAACTTCCACTGATTCAAATACATACCTGTTACGGAAACACGAAAGGGCGCGTGCGCCCATTTTTTTGTAAATCCTATCTGGATATCCCATGGCAAATTTTCACTTCGCGAGTCGTACGTTTTCAATTGTGCCCCGATATTTTTCAACACCATGCCGAACGACAAATCATTTTCAGCATCGAAATAGCTTAACCCTGCATCGGCAGCAATGCCGTATGAGGAATATTCCATAAAACCCGAATAGAGCATTTTAAAAGCAAATCCCCCCCGCCATTTTTCCGAAAGATCGTGAGAGTAAAATGCATTGATACTTACATTTTGAGGAGCGAAATTGCCCAAAATAATATTTTCGGCCGTCACCTCTTTCATCGTACCATAATTAAAATATACAGCGCCGATACCCCAAGCGCCCCGTTCGCCCACATTTTTAGTATAAATAACGCTTCCGGCATGGATATCGGCGATATAATTCATATAATTCAGATTGACCATACCGTCCATCTCACCGCCCAGCAATGCAGGATTATGAAATACCAACGAAGGATCGCGTTCAATCAACGATACATTATTGCCACCCAAGGTATTAGCATGTGAAGAAGTCGGTAAGCGAAGGAAGGAAAAAACATGTCCTCCTTCCTGTGCCGTTAACGGCACAAAGAGGAGCAAAGCAAAGCCCGTTACTATTAAAAATTTCTTCATTTCAATCGAAATCAAACAACAAAAACATCCCGCACACACGCAATCAAAACTTTGTTGTTGCATACATAACGGAAAAAATCGAAAAAAGGTATATTTAAAAATGTATAAAAATAATTAATGAATCCTGTTTTAGTCCTTTAAAGCGCTTTTTGGCTTGTTTTTGTATTAAAAAATACTAAAAAAAAATTCCTTTCGGAAGCAAAGAATAATTGTTATTTCAAAAAAGCATATCTTTGATTCGTATTATTAACTTAAAAAATTGTTGAACTATGGAAACGAAAAAAACATCCAACGCAGATTTGGAAAAAGGTAAAACCTTAGCACTCCTTATTGGAGCTTTAGTAAGTTTGGCAGTTCTGTTTGTTAGTTTTGAGTGGGGCACGAAAGAGCTGAAAATGAGTATGGCAAAAACAAATGACGGCTACTGGCCTGATGAAGTATTTGAAGGCCCGATACCGGGATACATTCCTCCCCCACCTCCCCCACCTCCACCCCCTCCTATACAGGAAGTTGTTGCTGAAATACTAACGATTGTTGCCAACAATGAAGAAACAGGGAATCTAACCCTTATGTCATCAGAGGACTCACAGAAAACGGCGCAAACGGAAAAAAATGTGCAGCCTGCCGTTGTACCATTTGAACTTATAGCAGAAGTACCCTCCGAAGATGAAATTTTCGAAATTGTCGAGATTATGCCGCAATTTCCCGGTGGAAATGACAAAATTCCGGCCTATCTTGCACAAAACATTAACTATCCGGTCATAGCATTAGAAAATGGAATTTATGGCCGGGTTGTATGTGCGTTTGTTGTAAATCAGGATGGCTCGATTGTTGACGTTGAAATTGTCCGTTCGGCCGATCCTTCTTTAGACAGAGAAGCCCTACGGGTGATAAGCGCAATGCCGAAATGGAAGCCGGGCAAGCAGGGAGGTAAGGACGTTCGGGTAAAATTTAACGTGCCTGTTACTTTTAGATTACAGCATTAAGAGCAAAAAAAATTCTTAAAAAATTATAAAAGTGAATTTTTTTTGAAGAAAAAAATAGTTTGTATTAAAATAATACATATCTTTGCTGCATAAAAAATGAACATAATTTAAAAAATTGTAGAACTATGGAAATCAAGAAAACATCCAAAGCTGATTTGGAAAAAGGAAAGACTTTAGCTCTTCTTATGGGAGCTATCGTAGCTTTAGCCGTTCTATTCGTTGGTTTTGAGTGGGGAACGAGAGAACTGAAGATAGATGCAAAAGAAGGAATTGCAGACATCTTTGCTGAAGAAGAGATTGAAATCACAACGCAGGAAGCAGAAAACACCCCTCCCCCGCCTCCTCCTCCTCCTCCGCAGCAAGAAGTAGTAGCTGAGGTACTGACTATTGTAGAAGACAATGTAGATGTAGGGAATCAAACACTTATGTCGTCGGAAGACACGCAACGAGAGGCGCAGACGCAAACATACGTGCCGCCTACTGTAGTTGCAGCTGTTGTTGTAGAAGAAGAAATATCTGAACAGCAAATTTTCGAAATTGTTGAAGAAATGCCAGAATTTCCGGGTGGAGATGGCGCAAGAGCAATTTTTCTAAGAGACAATCTGAAATATCCGGTTGTAGCACAGGAAAACGGAATTCAAGGAAGGGTTACTTGTGCATTCGTTGTAAATCAGGATGGCTCTATTGTTGACATTGAAGTGCTTCGCGGTCTTGACCCTTCTTTAGATAAAGAAGCCGTGCGCGTGATCAGCATCATGCCGAAATGGAAACCGGGGAAACAAAGAAACAAACCGGTTCGTGTAAAATTTAATTTACCGATCCAATTCAGATTGCAGCAATAGTAAACCAACCGTTTTTTATTACAGGAGCATTTTTCCGGTAAAATAAAACAAAAAAAGGTCGCCAAAGATAAGAGCGACCTTTTTTATTCAACCTATATATATTAATGTATGTATTCATTCGAGCAAATTCTACAAATAGTTGAATCACATATTGAACAAATCAAATACAATCGCCCCCCGCAAAGCTTATATTTACCGGTTCAGTATATTCTTTCGTTGGGAGGCAAAAGAATTCGTCCGGCATTGATGTTAATGTCATGCAACCTGTACAGCGATCAGGTAGAAAAAGCATTACAACCTGCCATTGGCATCGAAATTTTCCACAATTTCACGCTTCTTCACGATGATTTAATGGACGAAGCCGACAAACGACGCAATCAACTGACGGTTCATAAAAAATGGAATGGGAATACAGCGATACTTTCGGGCGACGCCATGCTTATCCTTGCCTATCGATTTATAGGCGACACGCAACCGTCTTTACTAAAAAAAATGTTAGATGTTTTTACCGAGACGGCGCTCGAAATATGTGAAGGTCAGCAATATGATATGGATTTTGAGCGACGCCGTGACGTATCGGAAGATGAATATTTAGAGATGATACGGCTAAAGACAGCGGTATTAATTGCCTGTTGTCTGAAATCGGGCGCTTTAATTGGAGGCGCTTCCGACGAAGACGCTGACAGACTGTATCAATCAGGCATTTATATAGGATTGGCGTTTCAGTTACAGGATGATTTGTTGGATACTTATGGCGACCCGTATACATTTGGAAAAAATATCGGAGGCGATATTCTATGCAATAAAAAGACTTTTTTGCATATTAAAATGATGCAAAGCGCCTCTGAATTACAAAAAGAACAAATCTTCAACATCCAAACAGACACAAACTGCCGGCCTGACGAAAAAATAGCAACTGTCAAATCAATATATGAATCGCTGGGTGTCCGTAAATTAACGACCGACCGGATACAACATTATTATAATAGGGCCATGCAGGAACTAACCGGCCTGCATCTATCTGCCGACCGGTTGCAAACATTAATCGGAACAATTGAACTGTTACTGGGAAGAAAATCATAACATCCACATGAAAATTATTGATACGCACACGCATATATATTTGGAGGATTTTGATCCGGACAGAACAGAAGTAATTCAGAAGGCCATGCAGTCGGGGATTAGCGCCGTATTGCTTCCAAATATAGATGTTTCGTCTGTTCAACCGTTGTTCAGTCTATGCGATGCGTTCCCTTCATTTGCATTTCCTATGATGGGATTGCACCCGACAAGCGTAGACGGTTCGTACACAGCTCAATTAAAACGGATTGAAAAAATACTTTTGCAACGCGACTATTGTGGAATCGGAGAAATCGGCATCGACCTTTATTGGAACCGGCAATATCTGAATGAACAAAAAGAAGTATTTGAAGAACAATTACGTTGGAGCATCGACATGCAATTGCCGGTTTCGATTCATACACGAAATGCTTACAATGAGGTATTTGACAGTATTTATCGGGTTGGTGCAGCATCATTGCGGGGTGTATTCCATTGTTTTAGCGGAACGGCAGCAGATCTGGAAGAAATCAAACGTTTATCCAATTTCAAAATAGGAATTGACGGAAATATTACCTATAAAAAAGCTGCTTTGGCCGAAATCATCCGGCAAGCGCCTTTGGAAATGCTGCTTATCGAAACAGACGCTCCTTATTTAGCCCCTGTTCCTTACCGCGGCAAACGCAATGAACCGTTGTATCTTTGGGAAACAGCCCGAAAATTAGCAGATATTTATCAAATCAGCTTAGAAGAAGTGGCAACGCAAACCCGCAAAAACACGCACGAAATCTTTCGGTTTTTGCAAGATAACGAATGAATAATTATATTTTTAAATGACAATAATTAACCAAAAGCGCTCTTTTTTTTGTGAAAATTGTTTAATTTTTTGCAGAAATGTTTGTATGTTAGATTTTTTTTGTATTTTTCGCACGTTTTTGCGAGGAGAGATGCTCGAGTGGTTGAAGAGGCACGCCTGGAAAGCGTGTATACGCCAAAAGTGTATCGCGGGTTCGAATCCCGCTTTCTCCGCAATAACAGCGTATTAAGAAAATTATTATTAACAAATAAAATTACTAATTTTTAAAAAAGATTATCACTATGAAAAGGTTATTTACGAGAGTTTTTTTTAGCATTTGTGCCCTTGGTACAACTGCAATGGTTTTTGCACAAGATGCTGTTGAACAAGGTATGCATCAGGCTTTAAAAACTAAATTTATTGAAGGTAGCGCCTCATTTATGAGTATGGTTGCTATAGCTTTGATTTTAGGGTTGGCATTTGTTTTGGAACGCATCATCTACCTGAACTTAGCCGATATCAATCCACAAAAGATGTTGGGTCAGATTGAATCTGCACTTGATAAAGGAGATGTAGAAGAGGCAAAATCAATTGCACGCAATACAAGAGGCCCGATTGCATCGATTGCTTATCAAGGGTTGTTGCGCATCGATCAAGGCATTGATATTGTTGAGAAATCAGTCGTATCTTATGGAGGCGTTCAGGGAGGTCTGTTGGAAAAAAACCTGTCATGGGTTACTTTGTTTATTGCAATGGCGCCATCTCTGGGGTTCTTGGGAACGGTTATCGGCATGATCACGTCGTTCGATACAATCGAACGTGTAGGCGATATCAGCCCGACTGTTGTTGCCGGCGGTATGAAAGTGGCTTTGATCACAACAGTAGGCGGTTTAGTTGTAGCATTAATTCTGCAGGTATTTTATAATTATTTGTTAAGTAAATTAGAAGGGATTCTCAATAAAATGGAAGATGCTTCAATCACTTTACTTGATATGGTTATTAAATACAACGTAAAATATAAAAGATAATTATTATGGCTGTAACTAAAATAAGAAAAATTTCAAGCTGGATACTGTGGGCAGTTGCAGCTATTTCGATAGTTTTTTTCGGGTTATTCTACTTTGGAGGAGTAGTCGACCCGAGCGCTGAAAAAATTGAACCGGTATATACATCACAATTGCTTTATTGGGGTTATACTATTTTTGGACTTGCAATTGCTGCCTTGATATGCTTTGGTGTATTCCAGTTTGTTCTGTCGATGATGTCGTCTCCCAAAAAAGCATTGGCGAGCTTAAGCGTAATTGTTGTTTTTTTGGCGTTATTAGGTGTGTTTTATGCCATGGGAAATGATACACCATTGCCGAACATTAATACGGACTCTGCCCAATATAATGTTCCGTTTTGGCTAAAAATGACTGATATGTGGCTTTATACAATGTATACTTTGGGTGTCCTTTGTATATTGACTACATTGGCGGGTTCTCTTAAAGGAATTATTAAAAAGTAACAAAAAAGACTATGGGAAAAAAAAGAAAAGTTCCGCAAATGAATGCTACTTCTTCTGCTGACATTGCTTTCATGTTGCTGTTGTTCTTCCTTTTGACCACTTCGATGGATACCGATACGGGTTTAGCTCGAAAATTGCCTCCCCCTCCTGACAAAAACATGATTAAAGATCAGGATATAAAGGTGAATAAAAGGAATATTCTAACGGTTATGATTAATACCAATAATCAAGTGCTCTGTGCCGGAGAATTCATTGATATTAAACAATTGAGAGAGAAAACAAAGGATTTCCTGAAGAATGAGAATAAAGATGAGCATTTGCCGGAATATGAACCGAAAGATGTACCGTTTTTCGGAACGATGTCAGTACTTACAGAGAAGCATGTTATCTCACTTCAGAATGACCGCGGCACTTCGTATCAAGCATATATTGATGTGCAAAATGAATTGGTAGCTGCATATAATGAGCTTCGTAATGAAGTTTCCAGAAGCAAATGGGGACAAGCATTTGATGATTTGGATGAAGAGCAACAAAAGGCGATACAAATGATTTATCCTCAAAAGATATCGGAAGCGGAGCCTAAAAACTATGGAGATAAGAAGTAATGGGAAAGTTTAGTAGTGCAGGCGGACGTTCAATGCCTGAATTAAATACGTCCTCATTACCTGACCTGGTGTTTGCTATTTTGTTCTTTTTCATGATGGTAACCACCATGCGCGAGGTAACATTGAAAGTGCAATTCCGTTCGCCTCAGGCAACGGAAGTCCAGAAGTTAGAAAAGAAATCGTTGGTAACGTTTGTCTATGTAGGCAGGCCACAGGCTGAGTATGTTGCGAAAGTAGGTTCGGAGCCGCGTTTGCAATTGAACGATAAATTTGCAGAAGTATCGGAAGTAGGAGCCTATATCGGACAGGAAAAGTCGAGTATGAAAGAAGAAGATCAACCTTTTATGACAGTTTCAATCAAAGCAGACAATGAGACCAATATGGGATTGATAACAGACTTAAAGCAAGCGCTGCGAGAAGCATACGCGCTGAAAATCAGCTATTCGGCTCGAAAACGGGTACAATAGTTGTTCAAAAAAAAATCCACCTGCAACGCAGGTGGATTTTTTTTGAATTACATACGCCCAATTATTTTTTATAGAGACGCAAAACATTGCGTCTCTACATTAGTTTTGCCAATGCCGCTTTGATCCGGCCGATTGCTTCTGTCAGCTTTTCGTCCGAAGTGGCATACGAGAGGCGCAGGCAGTCAGGCGCGCCAAAAGCCGCTCCACCTACGGTAGCTACATGGCCGACTTCCAAAAGATACATGGCTAAGTCGGTCACATTGTTGATGGTATAATTCTCCCAACTTTTTCCAAAGAATGTATCGACTTTAGGGAACAGATAGAATGCGCCCTGCGGAACATTTACTTGTATATCAGGAATTTCTTGTAAAAGACGTACACCCAGGTCTCTGCGGCGAAGAAATGCCAGCCGCATCTCTTCAACGCAACGCTGGTCGCCGTTATACGCCGCCACAGAAGCCTTTTGGGCAATAGAACTTGCGCCGGAGGTATACTGTCCCTGCAATTTATTGGTAGCTTTGGCAATCCACAGCGGAGCTGCGATATACCCGATGCGCCATCCGGTCATGGCAAACGCTTTGGAAACGCCATTGATAATAACAACCCGGTCGGTAATATCGGCAAATTGGGCGATACTTTCGTGCCGGCCGACATAGTTAATATGTTCATAGATTTCGTCCGAGAGGACTATAATATTCGGATATTTGGCGATTACATCGGCCAAACCTTTCAATTCTTCTTTGGAATAAACGCTTCCGGTCGGGTTCGACGGCGAACAGAGAATCAACGCTTTTGTTTTAGGAGTTATGGCGGCTTCCAACTGATCCGGTGTAATTTTAAAATCCTGTTCGATCCCCGCGTCAACGATTACATTGATGCCTTCAGCCAATTTGACCATTTCGACATAACTTACCCAGTAAGGTGAAGGGACAATCACCTCATCGCCCGGATCTATGATACTCAGTATAACGTTACAAACCGATTGTTTGGCTCCGTTGGAAACAATAATCCGGTCGGTCGTGAAGTCCAATCCATTCTCTTTTTTTAGTTTGGCTACGATGGCTTTGCGTAAATCCATGTATCCGGGAACCGGTGAATAAAACGAGAAATTGTCATCAATGGCTTTCTTAGCAGCATCTTTGATGTGGGCGGGAGTAAAAAAATCGGGTTCTCCCACACTGAGATTGATGACGTCGATACCTTGTGCAGCTAATTCGCTGCTTTTTTGCGACATAGCCAACGTTTCCGATGGCGACAGGCTTGCAATACGTTCTGAAACTTGTGTCATTGAAGTGTGTTATTATTAAGTTATTTTTCGGGATACAAAAGTACGCATTTTTAGAAATTGCACAAAACAGTAAGAAGAAAAATTTGCCTTAGGCAGGGGGAGGTAAATCATTTCACATTATGCAATATATGCCCCATCCGTTCCTTTTTTGTTTTCATGTAAAATTCGTTGTACGGGTTTAGTTTTACTTCGATGGGGATATTTTCCACAACGGCAAGTCCGTAGGCTTCGAGGCCGACACGTTTTACGGGGTTGTTGGTCATCAACCGCATCTTTGTAACGCCAATCTGACGCAGTATCTGCGCACCGACACCATAATCCCGTTCGTCAATGCTATGTCCCAGATGCAGGTTTGCGTCGACCGTATCCAGTCCCTCTTCCTGTAGTTTGTAGGCTTTTATTTTATCCATCAGGCCGATGCCTCTTCCTTCCTGATTCAAATAAACAATAATGCCTTTGCCTTCTTTTTCAATAACTTGCATGGCATTGTGAAGTTGTTCGCCACATTCACACCGCAGAGAGCCGAAAATATCGCCGGTTATACAGGATGAATGTACACGTACAAGGACAGGTTCATCTTTTTCGATTGTTCCTTTGATAAGCGCTACATGTTCCAATCCGTTACTGGGCTGGAGGAATGGAATCAGGCGGAAATGCCCGTCTTTGGTCGGCATGTTTACTTCGACTCCGCGCACCACAAGCGACTCTGTCTGAAGACGGTAGGCTATCAGGTCCTGAATGGAAATTATTTTGATCTGAAATTTTTTGGCCACTTCCATCAGTTGAGGCAGGCGAGCCATTGTTCCGTCTTCGTTGATAATTTCGATTAAGGCGCCGGCGGGATACAGTCCTGCCAGGCGTGCCATATCTACGGTGGCTTCGGTATGTCCGGAGCGGCGTAATACGCCACGCGAGCGGGCACGAAGCGGATTGATATGTCCGGGACGGGCCAAATCGGATGGTTTAGTGGCCGGGTCGGCCAATGCCATAATGGTTTGAGCGCGATCGTACATGGATACACCTGTTGTACAACCACCGCCCAGTTTATCTACCGTAACGGTAAAGGGTGTTTCTAAAAGGGAAGTATTTTGGCTTACCTGCATTTCTAATTCCAATTCAGTGCATCTTTCTTCCGAAATAGGTGCACAAAGAACGCCTCGTCCGTGAGTCAGCATAAAATTAATCTTTTCAGGGGTGACTTTTTCAGCTGCGATGATGAAATCGCCTTCATTTTCGCGGTCTGCGTCGTCGACCACAATCAAAAATTTCCCTTCCCGAAAATCCGCAATAGCTTCCCCGATAGTGTTCAGTTGATACATGTTATATAATGATGAATTACAATTTACTAATGGTTTTCAATAACTTATCACAGGTTTGTTGAATAAGTAGAATGGTTTTTGTTCCCGCAATTTTTTTTATTTTATCCATATAGGTGTCTATATTCATAATTGCGGAATCTGTAGTCGCTTTATACGTTAAAAAAATGCCCAAAGGAAGAAGAACAGCCGAGCTGAGCCACATTCCCTGCCATGGCTGCCATATTCCGTTGACAGTCATTTTCATACCAATATTGCTTAAAACATGATAGCAGATAAACAGCGCAACGGATATGACGGTTGGCAGTCCCAAACCTCCTTTTCGAATGATTGCACCGAGGGGAGCGCCGATAAAGAAAAAAATCAGACAGGCAAATGATTGGGCAAATTTCAGGTGCATTTCCGTATGGTGCTGTCGCATCTTCTTTTCTTCAGAGGCTAAAATGCTTGAGCGATAACCATAATCGGTTTGTACGCCTTCGATGGTTGATTTAACCTGAGTGAGCAAAGCGAGTTGTTCTGTCGGTTGTTTCGCCCTGAAGATTTGGATAAAATCATGATTTGCAGAGGGTGTTTCAGTTAATTCAGTTTGAGGCGGTGCCGCAGTGTTTTCCTGAAAAGACAGCATCCGTTTATAGGATTGAGTATATAATTGTTTGGAATTAAGTTCTTTAATGCTATCTATCTGGAGGGTCATCGAATCAATCGAATTGCGTAGCTCAGACAGATTTTTACCGATATGTCTGTCTTGCCAGATAGATTCGCTTTGCATATTAAAATTGGCATCGTACTTAATCAGTATTTCGCGCGTTTTAAACGATTCTTTTCGGTAAGGTACGGCATCGGTCGGATTGATTCTTTCCTTATTTGGGTTATAATTACCAAACAATTCACCGTTGTATAAGGTGAGGATTAAATACATTTTGTCAACCGACATTTTCAACCGTCCGGAGTCGGCAACGGTAACTTCTAAGTTATTGAAGCCGTCAGAGTATCTGTAAATCAATAAATCTTTCAGAAGACCGGTTCTGTCTTTCTTCTTCACATAAAGATTATAATCATCTATTTCGTAAAAAAATGTACTTTGGGGAATGTCTAATTCGGGTGATTTCTGCCTCATCGAGTAAAGCATTGTCCAGAATTTCACATTCGTATAGGGGATTACATGGTCTTGAAAATAAAATGTACCGATGGCGATCACGCACAAAAACACAGTCAAAGGTTTCATGGTTCGAAGCAAAGAGATTCCCGAAGATTTGATGGCCAGCAACTCGAATTGTTCGCCCAGACTTCCAAACGACATCAGGGAAGCGAGCAGAATGGCAATTGGCAAAGACATGGGGACAAACGTAAGGGCTGCGTAAAAAAACAACTCGCTCAATGCGCTAATTTCGAGACCTTTTCCGACCATTTCGTCCACATATTTCCAGAGAAAATTCATCAGAACAATAAACAGACAGATACCAAAAGTCATGATGAAAACCGGAAAAAATGTCTTTAACAGAAAAATGTCCAATCTTTTAATCTTCATGGTAAAGTTAAATCCCCAATGTGCGTTTCAATACTTCTACCTGAGTATCCCAAAGAGCGATGGAATCAGCTTTTTCGTCCGGAGTAGCAAAGTCGGTAATTTCGAGCGATTTGGAACCGGTTAGTTCGATGGTATGAATGATAAATTCGAAATAGGAATCGTCGTCTTCCATCTCGTCGGACAACCAGCGGTAACGCACTCTGTATTCGGGTTTGAAAGCAATAAGTTCTGCTTTTTCCTGCTGTTTTTTCCATTGAAAAGTGTAGATATTGCCGGTAATAAAAACTTGATCGGCAAACCATGAGGATAATCCCATCGCACTTGTCAAATGATTCCACAAGCTACGGATTGATACCTTGTCGAAGACATATTCTATATGAAACTTTTCTTTTTTCATTATCTTGATACAATCCAGAGTGTATTTAACAGTTCCGTATCGACGGACTTGACTTTTTTAATAGCTTTTGCAAACGGAACATGTACGATTGCCTCATTTTGGATGCCAATCATCACATTACGCTGGTCTTCAAGCAATGCGTCAATGGCAGCAACTCCCATCCGGGTTGCTAATATGCGGTCTTGCGCTGTCGGTGAGCCTCCGCGTTGCAGATGGCCGAGTATTGAAACACGCACATCGAATTGCGGGTATTCCTTTTTTACTCTTTCAGCAACGCCCATAGCGCCTCCCGTTATTTCACTTTCGGCCACCAAAACGATGCTGCTGTTTTTCGATTTCCGGAATCCAAATTCAATCATCTCGGCTAACTGGTCTTTTTGTAGCGATATTTCCGGAATAATGGCGGCTTCTGCTCCGGAAGCAATGGCTCCGTTCAAAGCTAAAAAACCGGCTTCGCGTCCCATTACTTCGATGAAAAACAGCCGTTCGTGCGATGAGGCCGTATCCCGGATTTTGTCTACACATTCCACAATGGTATTTAATGCCGTGTCATATCCGATTGTGACGTCAGTTCCATACAAATCGTTATCGATTGTTCCCGGCAACCCTACAATAGGAAAATTATATTCCTGTGCAAATATCCGTGCGCCGCTCAGGCTTCCGTCACCGCCAATCACCACCAAGGCGTCAATATTTTCTTTACACAAGGTGTCGTAGGCCTGTTTACGGCCTTCGGGTGTTTTGAAAGGCTCGCAACGGGCGGTTTTCAAAATCGTCCCGCCACGTTGTACGATATTGCTGACATGCTGCGATTGAAACGTTTCAATTTGACCTGAGATAAGCCCCTTGAAGCCATGATAAATTCCTTTGATTAGCATTTCGTTAAAAATTGCGGCACGCGTGACTGCACGAATTGCCGCATTCATTCCCGGAGCATCGCCCCCCGAGGTTAAAACCCCTATACATTTAATTAATGATGCCATAATTATCTTTTACCGGTTATCTTGTGCAAAGATAACAATTAAGTTTTAAGTACAAAACACAAAATTAAAAAAATTTCATAAATAAAAAAAACCGTTTTTGGCAAAAAACAATTTTCAATTATCAAATTTCTCTTTAATTTATTTCAGGATTCAATTATTATTACTACCTTTGCACGCGCAAACAGAAAAATAGTGTTTTTTTTAGGCAAAAGAGGCCTGTTCGTCTATCGGTTAGGACGCAAGATTTTCATTCTTGAAAGAGGGGTTCGATTCCCCTACGGGCTACAAATCAATTAAGAATTAAGAATTAAAAATTAAGAGATAAGATGGCAAATCACAAATCATCACTCAAACGAATCCGCCAAACAACAACAAGATGCCTGCGAAACAGGTATCATGCTAAAACAGCCAGAAATGCCGTAAAAAAATTGCGTGGAACGACAGACAGAAAAGATGCAGAAACAATGTATCCGAAAGTTTGTTCAATGCTTGATAAGCTGGCTAAAAAAGACGTGATTCATAAGAACAAAGCGGGCAATCTGAAGTCGAAATTAGCTAAACACGTTCATTCATTAGCATAATCGTTCGCGACTGCTTTCCTGGCGAATAAACTTAGTGCCGGTCTTGTAAAGCCCGGCATTTTTAAGTTAATGAGGCCTGTTCGTCTATCGGTTAGGACGCAAGATTCTCATTCTTGAAAGAGGGGTTCGATTCCCCTACGGGCTACCCATCCATTAAAAATAAAACAGCGTGCGTTCCCGCAACGCTGTTTTATTTTTTTTATTCGTGAAAAATCACTACCTTTGTTTGCTTTTTTAAAAAAAGGATGCGAAAGCGTTTTATTTTGCATTTTTTTTGAATTAATAAGACAAAGATTGAATGAATAACGAAGAATTGAACGTAACAAATGGAGAATATTCATCCAAGAATATTCAGGTTTTAGAGGGATTAGAGGCTGTACGTAAACGTCCGGCCATGTATATTGGAGATACGGCCGAAAAGGGTCTCCATCACTTGGTAAATGAAGTGGTGGATAATTCGATCGACGAAGCGTTGGCAGGTTTTTGTTCCAATATTGAAGTATTTATCAATGAAGACAACTCAATCGTTGTAACAGACGACGGGAGAGGAATACCGGTCGATTTTCACGAGAAAGAAGGAAAATCGGCATTGGAAGTAGTTTTGACCGTACTCCATGCAGGAGGTAAGTTCGATAAAGGAACCTACAAAGTATCAGGCGGTTTGCATGGGGTAGGCGTATCTTGTGTGAACGCACTTTCTTCCTACTTAAAAGCGGAAGTGCATCGTGACGGAAAAGTGTATATGCAGGAGTATTCGATCGGAAAAGCATTGGCCGACGTTACGGTAGTCGGAAAAAGCAATAGTACCGGAACCATCATTTCCTTTAAGCCGGACACATCCATATTTACCGTATCAGAGTTTAAGTATGAGATTTTGGCAAACCGTTTACGCGAATTATCATTCCTGAATGCAGGAATACAATTAAGATTGACCGATAAAAGAGTTATTAAAGATGACGGATCGTATAAATCCGAACGTTTTTATTCGGAAGAAGGATTGAAAGAATTTGTAAGGTATGTTGACCGCTCGAAAGAATCACTGATCCATGACGTAATCCATATTGTTACCGAAAAACAAGGCACTCCGGTTGAAGTCGCTATGACATATAATACTTCCTATAATGAAAGTGTTTTTTCGTATGTGAATGATATTCATACAATTGAAGGAGGAACGCATTTGGCCGGGTTCCGCAGAGGTCTTACGCGAACATTAAAAAAATATGCGGAAGATTCCAAATTGCTTGAAAAAGCAAAAGTAGAAATTCAGGGAGATGACTTTCGTGAAGGCCTTACCGCTGTTATTTCCATTAAGGTAGCAGAACCGCAATTTGAAGGACAAACCAAAACGAAACTTGGCAACAACGAAGTGATGGGCGCAGTCGATATGGCTGTCGGTGAGGCATTGGGAAATTACCTTGAAGAGCATCCAAAAGAAGCTAAAATAATTGTAGATAAGGTTATTTTAGCAGCAACTGCACGACAGGCGGCACGGAAGGCACGCGAATTAGTACAGCGTAAAACGGCCATGACAGGAGGAGGCCTGCCCGGAAAATTAGCCGATTGCTCTTCGAGGAATCCGGAAGAATGTGAATTGTTTCTTGTTGAGGGAGATTCGGCCGGTGGAACAGCTAAACAGGGACGCGACCGCAATTTTCAGGCTATCTTGCCATTACGCGGAAAAATCCTGAATGTGGAAAAGGCGATGGATCACAAGATTTTCGACAGCGAAGAAATCCAGAATATTTTTCGTGCAACAGGCGTAACGATTGGCACCGAAGACGACCCGAAAGCAATTAACATGAGTAAGATTCGTTATCATAAAGTGGTGATAATGACCGATGCCGATGTGGATGGAAGTCATATTGCCACCCTGATTCTGACCTTCTTCTTCCGTCGTATGCGTGGGTTGATTGAAAACGGATATGTGTATTTAGCTACTCCTCCGCTTTATTTATGTAAAAAAGGAAAGGTGGAAGAGTATTGCTGGACCGACCAGCAACGGCAGGTATTTATTGACAGGTACGGTGGCGGAAATGAAAGCCAAATCCATACACAACGCTACAAAGGCTTGGGAGAAATGAACGAAAATCAATTGTGGGAAACCACCATGAGTCCCGAAAACCGTACCATGAAGCAAATAACCATCGAAAATGCTTTCGAAGCAGATGCGATTTTTGCCATGCTGATGGGTGAAGAAGTCGCACCGCGGCGCGAATTTATCGAAGAAAATGCTACTTATGCCAATATAGACGCCTAAATCAATTACGAATTACGAATTAGGAATTACGAAAAGAAAGACTTTACCCTGACTCGTAATTCATAATTCATAATTCATAATTCATAATTTAAGAATTATGTCGTCTTTGCTTGACACCTTATATAAAAAGATTGAAGAGCAAACATCGGATTGTGATGCTCGCCCTGTAATCGGTATTTCTGCAAATCGGAAAGAAGGCATGTCATGCATCGCAGATCCTTATTTTCAATCGGTTGTGCAGGCAGGTGGTATACCTGTGCTGATCCCTGTCGTGGCTGATACAGATGTGTTGTCGGGCATTGTAAAAAAGTTAGACGGATTGATTTTATCGGGAGGTGGAGATATAGACCCCGCGTTTTTGGACGAAGAACCCATTCCCGAAACAGGCAGTATTGATACCTATCGTGATACATACGATTTTATGCTTTTGAGGCTGGCGTTTAACCGGCAACTTCCTGTTTTCGGGATTTGCAGGGGACATCAATTGATTAATGTCACTTTTGGTGGTACTTTGTATCAGGATATCCATACCCAATTTTCGGCTGAAGCCATCCGACACAGTCAAAAAGAACCACGCCACTGTGCTACGCATACAGTGCAAATCGTCGAGAAAAATTCAAAGCTAAGTTTGATGATGCAGGGAAAAGATACCATACACGTTAATTCATTCCATCATCAGGCCGTGAAAGAGGTTGCACCCGAATTTATCACAACAGCCATTTCACCTGATGGACTGATAGAAGCGATGGAACACCCCGAATACTCTATTTTCAGCGTACAATGGCACCCTGAACCGATGGTAGCAGCCGGAAACGAAGAAATGACGGAATTGTTCCGCTACCATATTAGCTGTGCCCAACGATTTGCTGCAGCCAAAAAATTGCATAAAAGAATAATCACCATCGATTCGCATACAGATACGCCTATGTTTTTCCCCGGCGCATTTGATTTGAGAAAGAAAGAAGGCGGAAAAGTAAATATCCCCTTAATGACAGAGGGATATTTGGATGCAGTTTGTATGGTTGCCTATATTCCACAGGGGAAACGCGACGCTATTTCGTCAAAAAAAGCAACAGATTATGCCATCGAACGTTTAACACAAGTCACTAAACAAAACTATCCCCCTTTGGAGGGGGTAAGGGGGAGGTCCATACAGAAGCCGTTGTTGGGCATTGCCCACACCCCCGACGATTTGAGACATTTAAAAGAAGCAGGCCAAAAAGCTATTTTCCTCGGAATTGAAAACGGCTATGCCATCGGAAAGAAATTATCCAATCTTCAACTATTTAAAGATTTAGGCGTAATTTATATCACATTATGTCATAATGGAAATAACGATATCTGCGATTCGGCAGCAGATGTCACGGAATGGAACGGATTAAGCCCTTTCGGAAAAGAAGTTGTGAAGGAAATGAATAGGCTTGGGATAATGATTGATGTTTCGCATGCTTCTGAAAAGACGTTTTTTGATGTGCTGCAACACAGTCAGGTACCTGTTATTGCTTCCCATTCGTCTGTTCGCGCACTGACCAATCATCGGCGCAACCTTAGTGACGAACAAATTAAAGCATTGGCTGCAACCGGAGGCGTTATGCAGATTTGTCTGTATAAGGAATTTATCAATCAGGAACCCGAAAAAGCATCTTTAAGCGATGTGATTCGCCATATTCGATATGTGGTAGATTTAGTAGGGATAGACTATGTGGGAATTGGATCTGATTTTGATGGCGACGGCGAAGTAATCGGATGCCGTGCAGCCAATGAGCTGATTCAGATAACGATGCGTTTGTTAGAAGCCGGCTTTAGTGATGAAGAAATTGAAAAAATATGGGCCGGAAACCTGTTACGGGTTATGCAAACAGTACAGGAGCCGCTATCCCCCTTTGGAGGGGGCAGGGGGAGGTGAAATTGAAAATTGTAAAATGAATACAAATTTTGATTCTTTGCGTCCTTTGCGAAAAAACTTTGCGACTTTGCGGTAAAAGGCTTCTGAAACAACCTCACTTCATAATTGAGAAATAACTGAAAACTATATAAAGAATGAAAAAGTTAATTTATTTACTATCAGGATGTTTGTTTTTGTCATGTTGCGGACAAAAAACAGTAACCGAAAAAAGAATAACAGGGATATCCGAAACGGCAAGCAATATTTCAAGCCTTGTTTTCAATCAGGATAGCGCGTACGCTTTTGTAGCGAAACAAGTCGGGTTTGGCCCCCGTGTTCCCAATACAGAGGCTCATAAAGCCTGTGCTCATTATCTTGCTTCCGAATTAGAACGATTTGGCGCACAGGTATATGTACAGGAAGCTGTATTAACTGCCTATAATGGCGACCGGTTGCAGGCAAGCAATATCATTGGCGCCTTTAATCCGGAGCAGACAAAGCGCGTATTGCTCTTTGCGCATTGGGATTCGCGTCCATATTCAGACCAGGATACGAATAAAGACAATCATTACAAACCAATTGACGGAGCCGACGATGGCGCCGGTGGAGTAGGAGTGTTGCTTGAAATCGCACGACAGATATACTTGAATCAAATCGACAAAGGAATTGATATTGTCTTTTTTGATGCGGAAGATTACGGACCGCCGGCGTTCCTGAACGATTATAGTCAGGATCCCTGGGCGCTTGGTTCTCAATTTTGGGCAAAAAATCCACATATACCGAATTACAAGGCAGAGTATGGTATTCTGTTGGATATGGTAGGAAGTAAAAATGCTACATTTTATAAAGAATCCACATCCGTACAATATGCAGCACCGGTTGTTGAGAGGGTTTGGAGTACTGCCCGGAATTTAGGATACGGCAAATTCTTTGTCAATGCTTCGGGTGGCAATATTACCGACGACCATTTATATGTAATCAAAGGACGTGGAATACCCTGCATAGATATTATCTATTTAAATCCCACAACATCGCATGGATTTGGCAGTCATTGGCATACGCAGCAGGATACAATGGATAATATCGACCCCGAAACACTGAAAGCAGTCGGGCAAACGCTGTTGAATGTAGTTTTCAGTAATTAGTTTTCAGTAATATATCATGTTTGTAAACAAACAATTAGTTTCTATGACAATTAACGAAATACAAAATAGCATCATCGACGAATTTGATGAGTTCGATGATTGGATGGATAAATACGCATTACTTATCGAAATGGGAAATGCGTTGCCGCCATTAGACGAGAAATACAAGACAGAGAGCAATTTAATTACAGGATGCCAAAGCCGAGTCTGGCTGCATGCCGCATATACAGAGGGTAAAGTTTACTTTCAGGCTGAAAGCGATGCATTGATAGTGAAAGGAATCGTAGCCTTATTGTTCAAAGTGCTATCAGCACATTCACCCCGTGAAATCTTAGACGCCGACTTGTATTTTATCGATAAAATCGGCTTAAAAGACCACCTGTCCCCTACCCGCTCCAACGGCTTAGTATCCCTCCTGAAACAAATGCGCATGTACGCATTAGCATTTCAGGCAAGTGCGTAGCTATATTATAAAACAGTTTTCCGGTCTAAAAAAAGAAAGACCACCTTCGTAAGAAAGAAAATTGAAAAGACCGGATGATAATTCATCTTTTTTTATTGATAATCCTTAATAATTTTGTTCCGGAGGTTGTAATTCTATATCGTTGATTCGGACTTGTTTTTTTATCGGGAAATTCCATTTCTATCCAGCCGATCTTCAGCAGCGGGTCTAAATATTTTTTTCGGTTATCGTGGTGATTGCTCAAGTTCATGGCGGCAAACAATTCATCACGTTTTATCCATCGAGCAGCAATCGTTAAAACTTCCTCTATTTTATTATGGAGTTGATTACACAAAATAGCTTGAACTTGGTCACCGGCTTGGTCGTTAGCTTGGTCGTTAGCTTGGTCGTTAAATTCGTTTACGTATGAAATAATATCTTTTAATGAATTAAATATCAAAGATATAACTTGGTCGTTAACTTGGTCACTAACTTGGTCACCGACGCCAATTATACCGCTTTCGCTCGTCGCTTCCACAAATTTCGGATTGATTGGCAGCGTTACCATGAAGTAGTTGCTTTCCGCGTCTGTTTCAATGATGGGTTGAGGTGAACCATTGTTTTCCATTATTCGGAACATTTTTGGGAAACCGGTACCGCGACCTTCGGTCAAGTCGAGTTCTTTCAGAAAATCGCCAATACGCCGATTACGATAATTTCGGGCAATAATCTTTTGGTTTTTTAGTATCTGTTGGCCAACGGGAGGAACGGGCCCCGGATAGCTTAAGACAGTGATGTAGTCCTTAAATATTTGAACCTCAATGGGACTTCTTAATTCATAACTCTTATGATAAACGGCATTCGACAGCGCTTCTTCCAACGCTTCAAAAGGATAGTTGTAAAAACGCAACGCCTCTGCCTGATTGGCAACTTTTATCACATGTTCGTGAATGATGTTTGTTTTGATAAAATTGAGGGCATCACGCAACTGATGATGCAATGCGCCTTTGAAATAATGTTCGGTAAAGTTGTCGCCAACATCGTCTTTGTGCCGGACAACTTCAATCCATGTCCGGTCAAAGAATTTTTCGGGCGTATGCGAAAAAAACAGCAAACCGACGTTGACCGGAAGCAGATATTCATCCGAACCTTTGGCAATGTGCATGTTTCTCGTAAGATTGGCCAAACTGATATATTTACTTTCTTCATAAGCGATTTTTTTCAAACCAAATGGGAAATTTTATTTTAGTTTTCAATGTTCTTCAAATGCCAACTTTAACTGCTCGGGTGCGAGCAGTGTGAAACTTTTGCGGTGGTAAAGTGTGGCGCCATATTTTCGGATCGCTTGCCGGTGTGCCGGTGTGGGGTAGCCTTTGTTTTTAGACCAGTGAAACAGGGGGTATTCTGCAGCTAACTGCACCATATAGTCGTCGCGATAAGTTTTAGCCAAAACAGAGGCGGATGCTATACTGAGGTATTTGCCGTCTCCTTTCACGATGGTGGTATGCGGAATGTCGCCGTAAGGGAGAAATCTGTTTCCGTCAATCAACAGATGTTCGGGTGTCACTTTTAGTTTATTGATGGCGCGGTGCATTGCTACAAAAGAAGCTCGCAGAATATTGAGTTGGTCTATTTCTTCGGGCGAAACAATTCCGATAGCCCATGCAACGGCATTTTGTTCGATAAGAGGGCGTAGTTCATAACGTTTTTTTTCGCTTAACTGTTTGCTGTCATTCAGTTCGTCGCAATGAAAATCGGACGGTAAAATAACGGCTGCTGCGAAGACAGCGCCGGCCAAACACCCCCGTCCGGCTTCATCGCAGCCACATTCGATACAATTCTCTGTAAAATAGGGCAATAAAGGCATTTGCTCCGATTAAAACAGTTTCATTATTTGCCCGATTCCACCGATAAGTAGTTCGATTTCATCGGTAGTGTTGTATAGCGCAAACGAAGCCCTGACAGTTCCTTCTATTCCTAACGACCTCATCAAAGGCTCGGCGCAGTGATGCCCTGTCCGAACGGCAATGCCCATCCTGTCGAGCAACATACCCATATCGTAATGGTGCACAGGATCGATTAAGAAAGAAAGTACACCGCTTTTGCAGGGTGATTGTCCGAAAAACCGTATTCCTTTGATTGAATTCAATCGTTCGGAAGCATATTTCAACAACATCGTTTCGTGATTGTGAATAGGCTCCCAACCAAACGAAGAGACATAACGTAACGCTTCGGCCAAACCTGTACTCCCGATGAAATCGGGCGTTCCGGCTTCAAATTTGTAAGGCAGTTCATTGAATGTTGTCTTTTCAAATGATACGGAAGCAATCATTTCGCCTCCTCCCTGATAAGGCGGAATACGATCTAACCATTTCTCTTTGCCATACAAAACACCCGTGCCTGTCGGTGCGTAAATTTTATGTCCGGAAAACGTATAAAAGTCTGCATCTAAAGCCTGTACATCAACAGGCAGATGAGCGACAGCCTGAGCGCCGTCAATCAATACCGGAATATTGTGTGCATGGGCGATACGGATCATTTCACTGACGGGATTGATAGTTCCCAATACGTTGGATACATGCGAAAGGGCAACCAAACGAGTCTTTCCCGAAAATAAACGAGCATACACCTCCAAATCAAGTTCTCCGTTTTGAGTCAGCGGAATGACTTTAAGCGTTGCTCCCTGTAACTGCCAGGGGACGATATTGGAGTGATGTTCCATGACCGAAACAATGACTTCATCGGCTGGATTTATAAAGGCTTTTGAAAAACCTGAAGCAACTAAGTTGATTGCGTCGGTCGTGCCATGTGTAAAGATTATTTCGGACGATGAGCGTGCGTTTAGAAACTCCTTAGCCGTATCACGCGCTTTTTCGTGTGCTTCTGTGGCTAACTGGCTAAGGTGATGCACACCCCTGTGAATATTGGCATTGGTTTGGTAATAACCTTCCACAATCCTGTCTATTACCTGTTTAGGTTTTTGAGTTGTAGCCGCATTGTCAAAATAGACCAACGGTTTATCATAAACTTTTCTTTGTAAAATAGGAAAATCGGCGCGTATGGATTGAATATCTAACATGACTATACATTTTTGCAAAGCTACACTTTTTTTGTTAATTATGCACATTTTGAAAGAGTAAGTTGGAAGTAATCATTTTTTTTTATTTCTTTGTACCCTTTATAAAGTAATGAAATTAATAATAATATAAAAGTGATACAACATGGACAAACCGTATGTGATTGGGATTGATTTAGGCGGGACAAATACTATTTTTGGTATTGTTGACGCAAGAGGGACTATTTTGCAAAGTGGCTCAATAAAGACAGGCGCATATCCTGAGATTGATGCGTATGTAAACGCTCTTACAGAAGGTTTACAGGAAATTATTGAAAAAGTCGGCGGGCTTGAACTGATTAAAGGCATCGGTGTAGGTGCACCTATGGGTAATTATTTCAGCGGATGTATCGAAAATGCCGTGAATCTTCCATGGAAAGGTATCGTTCCGTTGGCTCAATTAATCAGTGAGAAGACAGGAGGTATTCCTGTCACGGTAACGAACGATGCAAACGCTGCCGCCATGGGAGAAATGGCTTACGGAGCAGCACGTGGAATGAAAGACTTTATTGTGATTGCACTGGGCACAGGCGTAGGCAGCGGTATTGTGATCGGAGGTAATTTGGTTTACGGCCATGATGGCTTTGCAGGCGAACTGGGCCATGTGATTATGCGGCGGGAAAACGGACGGATGTGCGGATGTGGCCGTCCAGGTTGTTTGGAAGCATATACCTCAGCAACCGGAGTAGCCCGAACAGCGAAAGAATTATTGATAACACGAACAGATGCAAGTTTATTGCGGAATTTAGACCCGGAATCAATTACCTCGAAAGACGTTTATGAGGCTGCCATCAAAGGCGATAACCTTTCCATCGAAATATTTGAATTGACAGGGGAAATTCTGGGTGAAGCATTTGCCGATTTCATCGCATTTTCAACGCCTGAAGCTATCATTTTGTTTGGCGGACTGACCAAAGCAGGCGACTTACTGATGAATCCGATTCAACGTTCGCTCGACAAACATGTATTAAAAGGGTGGGCCGGCAAAACGAAACTGTTATTTTCACAATTGAAAGAGAGCGATGCCGCCATTTTAGGAGCCAGCGCATTAGGTTGGGAATCAAAAGTGTAATAGCAAAAATATGCGCCAAAGAAATAATTTCGAGAACATAAAAAAAATGCTGAGAGATGCTGACGGCGAATTTCAGATTTTGGAAAATCAGGTTCCTGTCGAAACGCAAATGGAATATCTCATTTACTCCGGTCATTTGCGGGAATTAGTTCCGGATGATGCAGAATTGGCATTTCAGGAATTTGCTTCAGTGCTTTTCGATCCGGCCGGTTCTTTAGACAAAAAGAAAAAAATACTCTCTGTATTAGCCATTTCGAAAGAAATAGGAGCATACCGGATGCTGCAAAAGTATGTGCAGGAACCTGACAAAGAATTAAATGATTGGGCGCACATGGCATTGATGGAGAGCCGTGTGATGTTGGAATCTGAATTTACGAACGAAAGGCAGATATACATTTCAACAGGATTGGGGGGCAAAGGAAATAGACTTCGTTTTTTTGTGGTTCTTTTGTCTGCCGACGGCAAACCATTTTTGGATTACCAACGTCAGACGATAGAAAGAGAATTTGAATTTGCTATGCGTAATTTTGACGGCGAAATAGAAGAAATAACTATCCACAAGAAATATGTAGAATTGATGATCTTAATTCCCATTCAGGCAAATATTAAACAATTTATCGAAAATGTGGTTTCCGAATGTAATCAATATGGCAATTTCATTGCCAATACCATCACGATTACCAATGTAAAAAAATTAACAGAGAAAGAAATTGCTCAAATCATTAAAAAGCATGAAAATATTCGAACAGGCTTTTAAATTTGGCATAGTAGGATTAGGCAATACGCTGCTTACGCTTCTTATCATCTGGATAATGAAAGAACTGTTAGGATGTTCTGATATTCTATCAAATATTACCGGATATGCCATTGGTATTGTAAGTAGTTTTATTTTTAACAAACAATGGACTTTCAAAAGTACCATCAGTTGGAAGAAAAGTGCACTCCGTTTTTTCCTTGTTTGTGCAATTTGCTGGGTAATACAGTGGGCGGTTGTAGTTATATTAAACAACTTTTGTCCCGATAATCCGCCGCTATATACTTTCTTTAAGCCTGTATTAGAGGTATTTAAAATAAGCGCTTCATACTATATCCATATATTTGCCATGGTGTTTTATACACTTTTTAATTTCATAATTAATAAATTCTACACCTTTAATGCCTGATACCCGCTATGGAAAAATTGGCTGTAATCATACCATGTTTCAATGAAGAGGCATCGCTTGCAGAATCATATTCGCGCACAAAGAAAGTGATTGATTCCATCCGGGATTTTGACACTGAAATAATCTTTGTTAATGATGGGAGTCGCGATAAATCACGGGAAATTTTGAATACAATTGCAGCCGGTGACTCAACAGTCAAAGTCATTCATTTTTCGCGCAATTTCGGTCATCAGTCGGCTGTCTCTGCAGGAATCAAGCATTGCGACGCTGACTATGCGCTGATTATGGATGCAGACATGCAAGACCCACCCGAACTGATTCCGGAAATTCTAGAAAAATGCCGCGAAGAGAACGCGAATTGTGTGTACTGTGTCCGGAAGTCGAGAGAAAAAGAAAGCTGGTTTAAAAAACAGACATCCAAAATGTTCTACCGGACGATGAACAGGATGAGCGAAGTGCAATTTCCGGTGGATACGGGCGATTTTCGTTTGATTGACCGGAAAATCATAGATGCGTTCAACAAATTGCCGGAACATGGGAAATACATACGCGGTTTAGTCAGTTGGATAGGATTTAAACAAGTTCCTTTTTATTATGAACGAAAAGCGCGTATTGCCGGCCAAACAAAATATCCTTTGAAAAAGATGATTGGATTTGCATCGACGGCTTTACTGTATTTTTCAAAAAAACCTTTACAAATCGTGGTAGGTTTAGGTTTTTTCGCGATGATAGTCGGCATTTTTTTAGCGATATGGGTAATGCTCGGCAAATTTTTCGGATTCAGTAATGCGGAAACAGGCTGGACTTCAATCATAACCATTGTCGTTTTCTTCGGAGGAGTACAGCTGCTTACGATAGGCGTTTTAGGTCAATACATTGGCGTACTATTCGATGAAATTAAAAATCGCCCTGAATATATCATCGATGAGGTTAGAAATTTTGAATAATCAATGACAGCAGTCAATGTTTATGCAAAATATAAAAGGCTTCCAACGCTTTGGCTACCGAACCATGCATCAATAAAAGCGTTTGCGCCTGTTCTTCGCCGATAAATAATTCTTCCATTAACATGCGGGTGCCGCGTCTAATCAGTTTTTGATTCGAGAGCTGCATATTGACCATTTTGTTCCCTTTCACACGACCCAGCTTAATCATCAGGGAAGTGGTAATCATATTGAGAATCATTTTTTGCCCTGTACCGGATTTCATCCTTGAACTGCCGGTCACATATTCAGGTCCTACCACCATCTCAATCGGAATATCCGCTTCGGCCGAAACCGGTGAATCCGGATTGCTTGATATCGAAGCAGTTAAAATGCCTTCTGCCTGCGCGGTGCGGAGCGTTCCGACCACATAAGGTGTTGTGCCTGATGCAGCTATACCTACAACTGTATCATTCCGGTTAATATGATAAGCCTGTAAATCTTTCCATCCCTGAGCGGTATCATCTTCTGCATTTTCGACAGGCGACCGAAGCGCCTTATCTCCTCCGGCAATTATTCCGATAATACAATTTGGAGGCAATCCAAAGGTAGGAGGTATTTCTGAGGCATCGAGCACGCCTAAGCGTCCGCTTGTTCCGGCTCCGATATAAAACAACCGGCCGCCTTTTCTCATGCGGGGAATAATTGCTTCAACGAGTTTTTCAATCTGAGGAATTGCCTCCCGGACTATCAATGCGACTTTTTGGTCTTCCGTATTGATCTCCTCCAATAATTCCCTGACCGATTTGCGTTCCAGGTCGTCGTAAAGAGACGGTGATTCCGTGATTTTTAAATTTTTTTTCATTTGTGCTACTTTTGTGAAGAATGAAAAGCATCAAGCCATAATTTTTTGACTCAGTTATTCAAAATGAATGAAAGGCGACCAATCCCTGCAAAGGCGATTGAACAACGGTACCTATATGGATACCGGTTTCGGAAGCCGCCTCAACTAAAATATCCTTGTAATAAAAAGCAATAGAGCCGGTAAAATGTACCGGCCAGGTTTTGTAATCGTATTTATATACATTTCGTATGATAAATGATTTAAAACTGTTCAGTACCAATGTATGAATCATCGGCTCACGGATATTTTCCGCCAGAAAAGGGGATAGATTCGCCAAAAAACGATTGGGAAAAGGCTGACGATAGACACGATCCATAATTTGAGCAGGCGTCAGGTCGTATTGCTTCAAAAACTTCTCTTTCAATACGTCCGGCAACATTCCTTTTAACAAATCGCCTACCAATAACTTCCCCAACACAGCGCCTCCTCCTTCGTCGCCTAAGATATAGCCAAGCGGGGAAACATTTTGTACAATATGTTGACCGTCGTAAAAACATGAATTAGAGCCTGTTCCCAAAATACAGGCAATACCGGCCTGTCGGCCGCAAACACCTCTTGCTGCGGCCAACAAATCCGAATATACTTCAACGGACGCCGCAGTTATCAGTTTTTCAATCGCTTTTCTGACGACTTCAACCTTTTCAAACGCACAGCCTGCACCATAAAAACAAACCGCATTAATATCTTTGCTGTCAACCTCTAAGCGGGGCAATAGTTCTTCACTCAGTCTGTCGCTTATCTCTTCTTCCGATTGAAAGTAAGGATTGATGCCGGAAGTCTTCAGAAGTTGCAAGGGAGTGCCATTTTCTACTACGCACCAGCTTGTTTGAGTCGAACCGCTATCTGCAATAAGAATCATTTTATTTCAAATATTTATCCAACCAATCGAAAAACTCACGATTCCAAACGACCGAATTTTGAGGCTTGAATACCTGATGCGCTTCGTTTTCAAACACCATCAATCGCGACGGAATATTACGCAGGCGGGCTGCCGTAAAGGCCTCCAGACTTTGTGTGTAGGGCACCCTGAAATCGTTTATTCCCGTAATAATCAGCATCGGCGTATCCCATTTGGTTACAAATTTATGAGGTGAATTGGCATAAGAGCGTATCGCAACAGGGTTGTTGTCCCAATAGGTTCCGCCGTAATCATTATTCGGGAAAAAGAGTTCTTCGGTAGCGCCATACATGCTTTCGAAGTTGAAAATCCCGCAATGCGCAATAAATGCCTTGAATCGTTTATTGTGGTTTCCGGCTAAGAAAAACGCCGAATAACCTCCGTAACTTGCTCCTACACAACCTAAACGTGTTTCGTCGCACCAAGGCTCCTTTGCCACGTCGTCGATAGCGCTCAGGTAATCGCGGATATTTTGTCCGCTGTAATCGCCCGAAATCTGGTCGAGCCATTCTTGTCCGAACGACGGCAGGCCGCGCCGGTTGGGCGCTACAACGATATATCCCTGTGCTGCCATCAACTGATAATTCCAACGGTAACTCCACGATTGACTGACAACGCTTTGCGGTCCACCCTGACAATACAGCAGGGTCGGATATTTTTTGTTCGGGTCAAAATCAGGCGGGAAAATTACCCATGTCAACATCTGTTTGCCATCGGTCGTTCTGACCATGCGTTTTTGCACGTCACCTAAAGGAATATTTTCATAAATATCCTGATTCACGTAGGTGAGAGGCGTCATTTGGCCGTTATGAATATTGATATCAAACAACTCGGTGGCCATGGATATCTGGGTGACTTCGGCTACGAATTTATGCCCGTTTGCCGAAAATGCTTTTATATCGTGGTCGCCACGGGTAATTACCGTTACAATCCCGGATTGATCAACTTTGCAAAGTTGAAGCGTCGCTTCCATCGGTGCAATAAAATAAATCTCATTTCCATACCAAACGAAATTGGATGCATTGTAATCGAATCCGGCAGTCAGGTCTTTGAGCGAATTGTCCGCGCTGTTCCATATAAAGAGGCGCTCTTTATCCGATTCATTGCCTGCACGGCGCATTGAACTGAATGTAATGAGTTTGTCGTCGGGACTCCAGACAGGATATTTTTCATATCCGGGCATATTGGCCGATTCCATCGGGTTGTTTTTACAAATATTCGTAGTTCGGCTGCTTGCCAAATCGTAAATATAAATATCGCTGTCGGTCGAAACGGCATACGTTGTGCCGGTCTGTTTTTTACATGTATAGGCTAATTGCGTACCAGCATTGTTCCATGCGATTTCGGACACATCAAAAGAAGGCGATAACGGAGCATCCCAAGGCTCGCCTTCCATAATGTCTTTCCCGATGCCGACTTTACCGTCTTTCAGTTCGGCAATAAAAATATGCGAATAATTACCTTCAGTCCAGTGGTCCCAGTGACGTGCCATTAAATCATCGTAAATCATAGCTCTCGATTTATCCATATCGGGATAAATTTCCGCTGATTTGCGTTTTTCGACTGGCACACTTTGGAGGTAGAAAATTTTGCTTTCATCTTTTGTGATGCCGAATCCATCGATACCTTTATTGATAAAAGATTGTTGAGTTAAGGCAGTTCCATCCGGACGGATACTCCACAACTGGCTTTCGCCGCTACGTGTACTCAGAAAATACAACTTACTCCCATCTGCACTCCATTGCAGGTTGCTTTCGTTGCCGGCATTGTCAGTTAGCCGGAGTGGCTCAAAGTCACCGAAAGTCTGCATATAAATATTTGTAACACCCCGATTTTCGTCCATATTGTAGGACGTTACGGTATAGGCAAACCTGTCGCCTAAGGGCGAAACCGTACTGTTTCCCACACGTCCCATTTTCCACATTACCTCCGGGGTAAATAGTTTGCGGGCAATCTCCGCTTCTGTAAGTGCATTGTTGATTTCAATGACTTTCGATTCTTCGTTCGTCTGTTTCTCTTTTTGCATACAACTCGATAAAAAACCTGCTGCTATTATTAGCAGAATAATTGATATTCTTTTCATAATGATTTTATATTATTCATAATTTCAAATAGTTGTCCGACTGTTTCGGCGCGAAGCATGGCGACACGGGTTGGTTTGAAGTCGGGTATTCCTTTAAACAAAGGTGTGGCGGCTAAGTGGCGGCGGATATGCAGTATGCCGCGATGTTCGTCTAAGCGTTCGACACTTTGCAGTACTTGTTGCTTCAATACATCCAAATACCAGTCGAATGTTTCAGGGGGCACTTTTTCGCCGGTCGATAGAAAATGTTTTACTTCCCTGAAAATCCATGGACGGCCAATGCTTCCGCGTCCGATCATCACACCGTCAACTCCGTAACGCTCAAAACATTCCTTGCATTTTTCGGGTGATGTGATATCGCCGTTACCGATAATGGGAATCCGGATATGCGGATTGTTCTTTACTTCGCCTATCAGTGTCCAGTCGGCGACGCCGGTGTACATCTGCGAACGGGTACGGCCATGGATGGTCAATGCGGCAATCCCGCAGTCCTGCAACTGTTCGGCCAGCTCCGGAATAATCAAATTATTGGCGTCCCATCCGAGACGGGTTTTTACCGTTACGGGAATAGATACCGCTTTTACTACTTCGCGTGTGATCTGAAGCATAAGTGGGATATTGCGCAACATACCGGCGCCAGCGCCTTTATTAGCGACCTTTTTAACGGGACAACCGAAATTCAGGTCGATGAAATCGGGATTTGCCGCTTCACAAAGACGGGCTGCTTCGACCATAGCGTCAACTTCTTTTCCATATAGCTGAATGGCGACAGGTCGTTCAGACGGATCAATTGTCAATTTGGCTTTTGTTTTATTCACATGGCGTACAAGCGCATCGCTCGACACAAATTCGGTATAGACCACATCTGCACCGAATCGTTTGCACATCAAGCGAAAAGAAATATCCGTGACATCTTCCATCGGCGCAAGCATGACCGGGCGCTCTTTTAAGTCGATTGTTCCTATTTTCATCAAAAAAAACATACGAAATAGACTGCAAATGTAGTTATTATTTTCGTTTCAATAATTGTATTTTCTCTGTGCAACGCTGTGATTACTCTGTGTCTTCTCTGTGAAACATAATAATTACACAGAGAAACACAGAGAAGGAGTTATCGCAGTTTTATGGTTTTACGAGGAATACGTTTTTGAAACTTTTTCTTTGGCCGTCAGGATGATACAGTTCGGCGTAGAAAATATAAAGACCGGCTCGAAGTCGGCTTCCGTCAACTCCGTATCCGTCCCAGCGTGTTTCGCCTTCAAAGCCCAATAGTTGATTGTTGCTGATGTCGGCCACTTTTTTACCTTCGAGCGCATAGACTTCCATACGACAGCGGTATCCGTTTTTATCCATCCGGTAAGAAATTGTATAATGTCCAAAACCGTCGATATATTCGGGGATACCTACCTGAATTGCCTCGTTAGTATCGGATTCCCTGTGTTGCGAGTTTTTATATCCCGGCGTGCCATAACCGACTGCCGAAATGGCCGAAGTCCAGTTTTCCGGATTTTGGGTATCCGCTTCCGGATTGATCCGTTCGAGCGCTACTCCTTTAAGGTTTCGGATGAATTGGTCATGCCATTTGGATGTATAACTGACTTCGTCAATGGCGATTTCATCGGTAGTTCTGAATAAAACCAATGTGGCTCCGGTATTATTTAAGGTTGGCAGGCGTACTTCATAAATTTGTTGAGGCGTCGGTGAATAATAGAAATCCAGTACACCATTTCGATCGGAAGTAACTACAACATAATCACCCGGCAGAAAAGATTCTTTGATAGATGAAAGGGCGTAGCGTGTACCCAAGGTGCCGTCTGCTCTTCGGGTGGCAATCGATAATCCGGTTAGATAGAGTGTTCGGTTTGAACGATTGTACAATTCGATATATTCGCTGCCTCCAATAGATTCTTCGGGTAGTAATTCGTTGAAAATCCATTCTTTTTCACTGACGAACAAAGATGCTTCGTTTGGGTCTTCAGGATTGCTTCGTAACGAATTTACGGAACCGGGCGTTCCGCCGCGCGGATTGTTGGAGAGATACAGGCTTCCGTCGCGGTCGCGCTCCCAGGCCCAGGCTTGCTGAGCCGCCGGATATGTGATGGAATCAATCAAAGTACCTTTCTGATTTGTCAGGCTCAAATGCCTGCCTGTGTTGGCAAGTGTCGCCGGAAAGTTAGACAAAGGAATGGCGATGCCACCGTCGTCAATATGAATTTCTTTGCCTGTTCTGAATAGGACAGCATAGCCTCCGGCCGGCAAGATAACTTCCGGTAGTGTAATACTGACTCTTTCGTCGTAGATTAATGTCCAGTTTTTAAGGTCAATAGGGTCATTAAGGATATTATGCAACTCTATATATTCGGTTTCGGGGAAGGCGGTCGAACCTCTCGGGTCGGCCATAATTTCATTAATCAAAACATCGCCGTATTTGGCGTCATCAGGCTCAATAACAGGTTCTTTGGGCGAATTTGCCGAGCCTGGAGTGCCGCCGCGCGGGTCGGTTGAGAAATACCAGTTGCCTGCCGCATCGCGTTCCCATGACTGAGCGGATTTGGCGGTTTTGTAGGTTACGGAGTCAATCAGGACATCCAAAGAATTGGTTAATTCAAGTTTTCTTCCTGCATTAGCAAGCGTAGCAGGGAAGTTTGTCACAGGAATGGCGATTCCACCGTCATCTATATGTATTTCTTTGCCGGTTCTGTATAGAACGGCGTATCCGCCGGCAGGCAAGATAATATCAGGCAATACGATATTTACTCTTTCATCGTAGATAAGCGTCCAGTTTTTAAGGTTGATAATGACATTAGAAACATTATGTAATTCAACGTATTCGGTTTCAGGGAGTGCCGTTAAGCCTCGTGGGTCGACCATCACTTCATTAATAACCACATCGCCGAATTGCGAATAGTCCGGTTGTTTGGGAAGTTCTTTGGGCGAATTTGCCGAACCGGGCGTGCCTCCGCGTGAGTCGTTGGACAGATAATATTCCCCGTCCCGATCGCGCTCCCATGAACGTCCGGCAATGTTTGTGGAATTTTGATAGGTTACGGAATCGATCAAGACGTCTCTTGAATTGCGCAACTCGACATATCGTCCCGCATTGGCAAGTGTAGAGGGGAAGTTGGCAACAGGAATTGGAATACCCCCTCTGTCGATTTGCATATCTTTGCCGTCCCGATATAAAACTGCATAGCCTCCGACAGGCAAAATAATGCCGGGTAAGGTAACGACAGTACTTGACGTTTCGCTCGCATGGTAAATAAATGTCCAGCCTCTCAGATTGATAGCTGTTGCGGATGAATTATACAGTTCGACATATTCGGTTTCGGGTAAAACCGCTCCGCGCGGATTAACCATGATTTCATTGATCCACACATCCCTGAATCGGGAAACATCTAATGAATTGACCGAACCGGGCGTTCCTCCGCGCGGGTCGTTGGACAGATAAAAATTGCCATCCCAATCACGTTCCCACGAACACCCGGATATATTGGTGGAATTTTTGTAGGTTACCGAATCAATCAGGACGTCTCTTGAATTTCTCAATTCCAATAATCGTCCCGCATTGGCAAGCGTAGCGGGGAAGTTGGCTACAGGCATAGCAATCCCTCCCCTGTCAATCAGTAAATCTTTCCCGTCCCGATATAACACGGCATATCCGCCGGCAGGCAAAATGGTGCCGGGTAGTGTGACGACGGTTCTTGAATCATACGTAAACGTCCATCCTCTCAGGTTTATGGCATATACAGAGGTATTATACAGTTCAACGTATTCGGTTTCAGGTAAAACGTTTGCACCGGTCGGATTAACCATGATTTCGTTGATCCATACATCGCCAATATGCGAATCATCAGCCGAATTGACCGAACCCGGGGTACCCCCGCGCGGGTCGTTGGAAGGGTAAAAATTTCCATACCTGTCACGTTCCCATGAACATCCGGCAAGGGCTGTGGAATTTTTATACGTTACCGAATCAATCAGGACGTCTCTTGAATTTCTTAGCTCCACAAATCTTCCTGCATTGGCAAGAGTAGAGGGGAAATTTGATACAGGAATGGCGATTCCACCGGCATCAATCCGGATATCTTTGCTTTCTCTATACAAAACGGCATAACTGCCCGGAGGCAAAATAATACCGGGTAAGGTGACAACAGTATTTGTCGTTTCGCTTGCGTGGTAAATAAAAGTCCAACCTCTCAGGTTTAAAGCAGTTGCAGAGGCATTATACAATTCAACATATTCGGTTTCTGGTAAGGCGGCTGCTCCGGCAGGATTGACCATGATTTCATTGATCCGCACATTGCCAAACCGTGAATCTTCCGATGAATTTACCGACCCGGGCGTGCCGCCCCGCGGATCGGTGGAAGGATAAAAATTCCCAAACCTGTCGCGTTCCCACGAACATCCGCGAATGGTGGTGGCGTCTTTGTAGGTTACGGAATCAATCAATATATCTCTTGTATTCCTTATTTCCAACAGTCTTCCTGTATTAGCGAGTGATGAGGGGAAGTTTGAGACAGGAACAGGAATACCTCCCGCATCAATACTGATATTTCTGTCTGTTCTGTACAACACGGCATATCCACCGGCAGGCAAGATTACACCGGGAAATGTGACTACAGTTCTTGCGTCATAAATAAATGTCCAACCGTTAAGGTTTACTTCAGATGAAGATGTGTTAAACAATTCAACATATTCTGTTTCCGACACAGTCGATCCGCTTGGTATGACCATGATCTCATTGATCCATATATCGCCAAACCTCACATTATCAGAAGAATTTGCAGAACCCGGTGTTCCTCCGCGCGGGTCGGCGGATGGATAAAAATGGCCATCGCCATCGCGTTCCCACGAACAACCCTGTAAGGCAGAAGAGTTAGGATAGTTTACGGCATCTATCAGTACTCCCTTTGAGTTTTTGATTTCCAACAATCGTCCTGTGTTGGCGAGTGTAGAGGGGAAGTTTGCGACTGAAATTGCTATACCGCCCTGGTCGGGATTCAGACTTTTTCCCGTCCGGAACAAAACAGCATAGCCGCCTGCAGGTATTATTGCATCGGGCAAAGTGACTACGGTATTAGAAGTTTCTGTTGCATGGTAGATGAATGACCAGCCTCTCAAATTAATTTCTGAAGTTGTAGAATTATACAATTCGACGTATTCCGCATCGCCAAAAACCTGCGAATTGACCGGATTAACCATGATTTCATTGAGCAAAATATCGCCAAACCTAACGTTATCAGATGAATTAACTGATCCGGGCGTACCTCCGCGCGGATCGGCGGAAGGGAAAAAGTTACCATCGCCGTCGCGTTCCCATGAACTCCCGGCAAAAGAGGTGGAATTTGGGTAGGTTACGGCATCAATCAAAACGCCCTTTGAGTTTTTTATTTCCAACAAGCGTCCCGCATTGGCGAGTGTTGACGGAAAGTTGGCGGCAGGGATTGCAATGCCGCCTTCGTCGATAACAAGACTTTTCCCTGTCCTGTACAAAACGGCATAGCCACCGGCAGGTAAATTAACGTATGGTAATGTGACTACAGTACTTGAATTTTCGCTTGCATGGTATATAAATGTCCAGTTTTTAATATTAATTGCAGAGGAGGTAGGATTATACAGTTCGACATATTCTGCGTCGCCGAAAACCTGCGAATTGACCGGGTTGACCATGATTTCATTGATCCATATATCGCCAAACTGAACATTATCAGCCGAATTGACAGAACCGGGCGTGCCGCCGCGCAGATCGTTCGAAAGGAAAAAATGTCCATCGCCGTCGTTCTCCCATGAACTACCCGCAAAAGATGATGAATTTGGATAGGTTACGGCATCAATCAATACGTCTTGCGGACTTTTCAGTTCCAACAAACGTCCTGTGTTGGCAAGCGTTGAGGGGAAGTTAGCAAAAGATAGGGCCATTGCTCCTGCGTCGACATCCAAATTTTTCCCTGTCCTGTATAAAACGGCATAACCTCCTACCGGCAATAAAGTATCGGGTAATACGACCACTGTACTTGATGTTTCGCTCGCATGGTATATTAACGTCCAGTCTTTTAAGTTAATATCCGCAGAGGAAGTATTATATAGTTCGACATATTCCGCATCGCCAAAGGCTAATGAGCCGCCCGGGTTGACCATGATTTCGTTAATCAAAATATCTCCATGCGTATAATCAAAGGCAAATAATTGACCGCATAACAAGGAAATAAAGCAGAAAACAAAGAAAAGTCGTTTTTTATTCATAATTTTGCACGATTTTTTTTCATGTTTTTTACAAAAAGGAAAGAGCGCGAAAGATAATCATATTTTTGAATTATAACAAATTAAATGTGTTAAAAAAATGAAAGTTGCAATTGTTGGAGTAAGTGGCGCCGTAGGACAGGAATTTCTGCGGGTGCTCGAAGAGAGGAATTTCCCTTTGGATGAGTTGGTTTTGTTCGGCTCATCGCGTAGTGCAGGATCTGTATATACATGGTGTGGTAAACAGTATTCGGTAAAGGAACTGAAACATAATGATGACTTTAAAGGGATAGATATCGCATTTGCTTCGGCCGGAGCAAAAACTTCCATTGAATATGCCGAAACGATTACAAAGCATGGCGCGGTAATGATTGACAATTCGAGCGCTTTCCGTATGGAAGCGGATGTGCCGTTGGTTGTGCCCGAAGTCAATGCCGAAGACGCTTTGGTGCGCCCGCGTGGCATCATTGCCAATCCGAATTGTTCGACCATTCAAATGGTTGTTGCCCTAAAGGCGATCGAGAATCTTTCTCATATCAAAAGGGCGCACGTAGCAACCTATCAGGCTTCAAGTGGCGCCGGCGCTTCTGCAATGGCGGAGTTGATTGCGCAGTACGAACAAATTGTAAAAGGCGAGGAACCGACGGTAGATAAATTTGCTTATCAACTGGCTTACAACCTGATACCTCATATAGATGTATTTACGGACAACGGATATACAAAAGAAGAAATGAAAATGTATTACGAAACACGCAAGATCATGCACTCGGATATCGAAGTAAGCGCTACCTGCGTGCGTGTGCCTGTTTTACGCGCTCATAGCGAGGCAGTTTGGGTTGAAACCGAACAGCCTGTCAGCATTGATGAAGCCCGAAAAGCATTTTCGGAAATGGACGGTATCGTCTTGCAGGACAATCCTGCCCAAAAAGATTATCCGATGCCGTTGTTTATCGCCGGCAAAGACCCTGTGTATGTAGGCCGTATCCGTAAAGACCTGACCAATCCGAACGGATTGACATTTTGGGTTGTCAGCGACCAGATTAAAAAAGGCGCTGCGCTGAATGCGGTTCAGATTGCGGAGTATTTGATTAAGGTCGGAAATATTTAACGCATTATTCAGTTAATTGTTGCGTGATATCCCACGTGATAAGATATCCCAACCGAATAATAGTGATACATTTTTGCCAATTGACTAAGTTTAGTTTGTCCGTAGACTGATGATAATCGGGATGAAATCCTGTAAACCAACTGATAAAAGGGCGTCCGGCGGTTGAGAACGGGGTGAAGTCGGTTCCATCCGTATGGCCGATAGGTCGTGGGTCTTCTTTCAGGGCAATTGGGAGTTTATATTTTTCAATA
>Ga0082212_10000750_pt1 | contig 47508 bp, 35 predicted proteins | sample TergutNt197P3_FD_71548 | JGI IMG/M metagenome (GOLD analysis project Ga0082212, IMG submission 71548) | Neocapritermes taracua P3 segment gut microbial communities from Petit-Saut dam, French Guiana - Nt197 P3 | ecosystem: Host-associated > Arthropoda: Insects > Digestive system > Gut ... | reverse complement strand
GAACTGTTTTTTAAGAAGTTTATCGAAGATGATGAATGGTTAGATTTCGTTGTTGCCTGCCGCCGCGGAGATACACACGATTATGATATTGTAGAAGGTCCGATGGCAGACGATAAAATATGGAATGAAATTGACGATTTTATTGCGGGGGTTATAACCCGTGCCGCTTTTTGGGAACTGATAAAATTTACCAAGCCCACGCATCAAATAAGTTTTCATAGTGTAAAGGCATTACAAACATTACAGTATCTTTCAGAGGTGGTGGTTGTCCGTGCGTAGCAAGGAATATGATAAAATGTTTTATTTGTGCTGGTTACTGGAACGCCTTCATAGGTCAACCTGCTTGTTGCACAAAGAATTGGCAGAAATAATAGGCACAGACAGGTTGCTGCACTATTATAATTACGCCGACGCATACCATTGTGAAAACCCCGATAAAGTTATCGGAGAACTGGCGGGCGAACTTGGTTTGCCCGAACCACCATTATTTCAAGATTTGCCCGATGAACGTAAAAATCCATCATTTAGTAAAATGGCAAAGAGCGCGGCTCGGGTAATATATGATGTGTACGGCGATAATCACATACAGGGGGTATACAACTATTACACATCATTTTTACCGCCAATATTAGCTGATACAAAAAACAACCTGTACTGGTCAAGCAAAGAATATCTTGTTGCTTGTTACAAAGAAGGGGTTTTGTTGTAATTTCATGTACTCTAATTGCGATTGATGAAAGACGAGTTTATCAAGGAGCAAAAACATGAAGTTTGGCGGAATATGTATTAAGACTGACAACGCGCCGCGTCTCGCGGAGTTTTACAAAACCGTTTTTCAAAAGGAGCCGTTTGCCGAGGGCGGCCATTACGGATTTGGCAATTTCGCCGTTTATGATCCAGGCGGTATAAAGGTAACGTCGGAGAAAAATATCAGCATACAATGCTTTGACGCGGATATTGACGCGCTGTACGAACGGCTTCTGCGGGACATTCCAAACATAAACGTAACCTCGCCGCCCACAAAGAGACCGTGGGGCGCGTATTCCTTTTGGTTCCTTGACCCTGACGGCAACGAGGTCGCCGTTGCTCAACAAGAGGAGGACTGAGCCACGCAAAAGCAGACCATTACAGCCTGCTTCTTCTTTATAAACGTTTCGGTTTATGAGTTGTAAGCAATCTTGATTTGCTTTTGATGCCCTTCGTCGATTTTATCGTTGTAATGGTTGCGGCTGTTGAGAAAGTGTACGCAGAAATGGCCGTTGAAGTTGTTGCCTTTGATGGTTTGTACGCTGTGCGGTATCGCGTTGGTGGAAACAGCGATCGTCCTTCCGTTCACTTCCAAGATGGCGGCTTTGGGGGAATACGACCAAGTGCCGTTGCGAATTTTCAGCATATTGGCTGTGTCTTCCGCTGTCAGAGGCTCGACGTCGGCATGGTTGCGAACCGACATAACCTTGATATTGTAGCTGATCCCGGTCGCTACATCGGTCACTTTGCAAATGGTTCCGGGTTTCATCAGGCTCTTGCCCTCTTCCCACCAGTCCACCAGTTCAATGACCTGCGTATATTCTCCGAGCGACACATATTCGGCAAGGATGTATCCTTCTGTGCCGCTATAGTTCACCTTAGCCCAATCGTTCTCCAGTCCTATGACGGTAAACGCCGTTCCCTTTTTCAGCGTGTCCAAAATCTCCGAATCGGTATTGCTCTCCGCGCGCAGGCGGACGCCGCCGCTAACATTGACATATCCTTCCGCCGTTTCTCCTTCTTCCAGCGTCCACGGTTCATGCACGATCGGAACGGGTTCTTTGGCTTCGGGGGCGGCCGGTTTTACATAAACGCCGAGGGAGACATATTTGCCCAAGACATACCCGCTCTTGCCGCCGTATGTCACCTTCGCCCAATCGTTATCGTCCGCCGCCGCTTTTAACACGTTGAGTGCCGTCCCCTCGCTCATCGTCGCCAAAATGGCTGAGCTGGTATTGCTCTCCTCGCGCAGACGGACACCGCCGCTGACGTTGATGTAACCGGGTTGACCGTTTCCGTCTGAAGCGTCTTTGGATTGCGCCGCTTGTTCTTGAGCGGATATGGAAGCCTCGCTGCCGATGGTCACATAAATCCCTAAGATAAAGCCCTCTTTGCCGTTATAGGTCACCGCGACCCAATCGTGTTCGGCTCCCGTCACGGTCAAAGCTGTTCCCTTGCTCAAGGTATCCAATATTTTAGAGTCGGTGTTGCTCTCTTCGCGCAGGCGCACCCCGCCGCTAACGTTGATGAATCCGGGTTGATCGACCCAAACGCCCAGTTCCTCGTCTTCAAATTCCTGCTCAAATTGAATCTCAGACAGGTAATCCTCTTCTTCCGCGTCTGCGCCGCCTGTAATGTCTCCTGTGTCATCAATGTCTGTATCGCTGCTATCCATATATTCGCTTAGCGCGACAACCGGTTCTTCGATGATGACTATGGGAAGTTCCTGACCGTCTCCGTTTTCTTGCAGGAAGGCTTCTCCGGGTTCATCGATCTCTGCGGGCTGCTCGTGGCTGCTGTCAACCGATAAGGCATAGACGCTGACTCCGATAAGTACCAATGCTAAAACGGCCATGATGCCAAAACGTCTTCCGAACCAAACCGACATCCTTCTGCTGTTGCGGCGGCGTTTGAATTTCGGGAATGTAAATCGCATACTTCAACCTCTTTACTTTATGTATTTCCTATTGGTAACAATTATATTACAATTTGGAAACAATGTCAACCCTTTTTTTCATAAATATTGCCTTGTCTTTTTTTGCCTGATATACTGGGCTTGTTCCATAACTGTCAAAGTCTTGCAAACAGGAGGTTTCCCCGTTGAAACATTTTGTCATATTCATCGCCGTAATGATGATATTGTCCGCTTGCGCGCCCGTCTCCCCTTCCCCGGACGATCCGCCGGAACCCTCTCCGTCCGCTTCCGATAGTCCCTCCCCGTCTCATGAACAGCAGCCTTCTTCGGAGCCGTCCGTGCCTCCCGAGCCTTCCCCCGAACCCTCGCCCGAACCGGCGGCTCCGCCGCGGGAACTCTTTCATCCTTATTATATAGAGGATACCGACCCCGCCAAATACAAATACGACCGCCATATTCAGGTGAACGGCGAAACGGTCTCCGAATACCTGAACACCGAACACATCCTGTTCACTTGGCCGGAGGATTACGCCGCGTTGCCGGGCGTCACGACCTTCCGGGGCAGCAACTTCCGCAACCAACCCGCGTGGGGGTCGGCGGACGTCAAGGAAGAAACGCTGACCGAACTGTACCGCATCAACGTCGGTATACTCGGCCGCTGGACGGGCGTCGGCTGGTCGGGTCAGCCCGCCGTCGTTCAATGGGACTATGACGTTCAGCAGCAGATGAACCTGCTGCCGGAAAAGAAGGATAAAGCAGGGTTAATCGAAGTCATTCAGGGCGCGCTGGACGGCTACGTCTACTTCTTCGATTTGGAAGACGGCGAACCCACACGGGAGCGTATCCATTTCGGCGAACCGATCAAAGGCGGTATCAGCATTGACCCGCGCGGGTTTCCGCTGCTCTACATCGGGCAGGGCGACCTTGTCGCGGGGAGCCGTTTCGGGTACTACATCTATTCATTGATCGACGGCAAGGAGCTCTATTTCATCAACGGCAGAGACCGCTTCGCCCACCGAACATGGGCGGCCTTTGATTCCAATCCGATTTTTGACATTCCGAATGACCGTTTCTACCTGTGGGGTGAAAACGGCGTCCTATATAGTGTAAAGCTGAATACCAACTTCGACCGCGCCGCCGGAACGATTTCCATCGACCCGGACGTCGTCCGCCACCGCAACACCTCCACCATCACCAACGAGCAAGGGGTGGAAGGTTCGGTTGCCGCGTTCGGGCATTATCTCTTCGCTTCCGACAACAGCGGCATCGTTTATTGCATCGATCTGACAACCATGCAGGCCGTTTGGATGCGGGATACAACGGAAAACTGCGACAGCACCGTTGTGCTGGATTGGGAAGAAGAGAACGGGATGCTCGCTTTATACACCGGCTGCTCGGTCAAGTGGCGGGACGCCGGAAGCCCCGCCTATCTCCGCAAGCTCAATGCCGAAAACGGCGAACTCCTGTGGGAACGCTCCTATAACTGCAACAAAGACCCCGGTATCCCCGGGGGCTTGATGTCCACCCCCATATCCGGCAGAGGGGATATGGAGGACTATGTGTTCTTTTGGGTCGGAAAATTGACCAACGCCTACAAAGGCCGCGGCGTGCTGGTTTGTTTGGATAAGCAAACCGGGGAAACCGTTTGGGAAAACTTCATGCCGCATTACGGCTATAGCTCCCCGGTGGATATATATACCGAAGACGGAACCGGATACATTGTCGTCGCCGATTCGGCCGGATTGATGTATTTGATACGCGGGACGACCGGGGAGGTCTTGGATACCATCAGCGTCGGCTCGAATGTGGAAGCCTCCCCCGCGGTTTGGGGCAATAAACTGGTGGTCGGCACACGGGGTCAGCGGATATTCGGCATCGAAATCAATTAGGGAGCAGCCGCGCAATGATGCTTTGGGCGTGTTCGTAGTTCATCATACACGCCGCTTCCTTCAGATTATTGATCTCTTCCTGAAGATTTCCCGGTATTTCCAATGCGTCCAGCAGGTCAAGCTCTTCAAACAGTGCCGTGAAATCTTTTTTGTCCATAGCGGCGGACAGATGCTTGAGAACGGGCGGAAGTTCGGGAGGGAGGGGGATTTGTTCCCCGGCCAATTCCGAAAACGCGTCTTGCAGTTGAGCGATAAAATCGGCCAACCCGTTCAAAAACGCCGGAAGATGTTCTGTGCAGTACCTGCAATCATCATTGCGGGACGCGTTTTCAAGTTTCAACGCCTGACCGGCCAAGTCCGTCGCGCCTACGAGCGATAGCGAACCTTTGCAGCCATGCACATCAATGCGAAAACCGCGCATATCTTTATCATCTAGGGCTTTGCCCAAATACTCCGCGCTTTTTTGCAGTTCCCGGAGGCATATTTCTAAGGTGTTCTTATACACATTGAGCTGGCCGGACGCGCTGTCCAGTCCGACGTCGGTTGAAAGCCCGTTGATACGGTGAAGTTTATCCCAAAAACCTTTTTCGTTTTGATCCTCTGTTTTGATCTCACGGCGCAGCGGCTCTTCGGTGATTTTATCCGCAGGTATCCATTTCCTCAACACACGGTACAGCTCGGATTTGTCGATCGGTTTGGAGAGGAAATCATCCAGCCCCGAGGCCAGAAGCATTTCTCTCGCCCCCGAAATGGCGTTGGCCGTAAGCGCGACAATCGGTATTTTAACGCCCATATCCCTGAGAACCTTCGTCGTTTCCAAGCCGTCCATCTCCGGCATCATGTGATCCATAAAGATGAGGTCATATTGCTTATCCTTCGCCATTTCAACAGCGATGGCTCCTGAAATGGCTTTATCCGCTTGTATATGGGATAAAAACAGTATCCCGCTTATGACGCTCAGGTTTGTTTCCCTATCGTCAACCACCAAGACCTCCGCTTTCGGCGCGTATACGATCTCAGCGGCGGAACTGTCAACCTTGATCAATTCCTTTTTGCCCTTGATCAACGGCAGGGACAGACGGAAGACCGACCCTTTGCCGTATTCGCTTTCCACGGTGATATGCCCGCCCATCAGCTCGGTCAATGATTTCGATATGGTCAGACCCAGCCCGGTGCCTTGCTGGTACCTGTTTTTTTCCGTATCGGCTTGCTCAAAAGCGTCAAACAATGTCGGCAGGTCTTTGGAGGGGATTCCTAAGCCTGTATCGGTCACGGAAATCAGCATATCCGTCCCGTTAATACCGATTTTGAGCGTAATGCTCCCTTCGGCTGTATACTTAACGGCGTTACTCAGCAGGTTCAGCAATATCTGCCGCAGGCGCACGTCGTCCCCGTACAGGCATTCGGGCAGCTCTTTGTCTATATCTATACGAAATTCCAGGTTTTTGTTTTTATCCTTGATCAGGAAAAGGATCATGGAGCTGATATGCCCGATCAGCGATTTGATGTTGTAATGTACAGGCACCAGACTTAATTTGGCGGCTTGTATTTTTGAAATATCCAATATATCATTGATAATTTCAAGCAGCGACAGCCCCGAAACGCGTATATCCTCCGCGTAACGGTACTGCCGCGCATTTAATTTTTCTGTAAGCAGCAGATCGCTCATGCCGATGATGGCATTCATCGGCGTGCGGATTTCATGGGACATATTCGCTAAAAACTGCGATTTCGCTTCATTCGCCGCCTGTGCCGCCTGCTTTTGGATTTCCAGCTTTTGCTCCCGTTTTGAACCAAGCAGCATTTCTTGAATCAGGTTATGCCGCTGCATTGTATTGGCAATCATCAATCCGCAGGAGCGCAATATGTCCATTTCGGTTTGATCGAACAGCCGCCTCTCGCGGCAATGGCTGATCCCGATAAACCCCCAAAACTCGCCGCTTAAAAATATCGGCGCCACGCAAACGGAAACAATCCCCTGAGGCAACAGCTGTTTTTGCGTAACCGACGGCATATCCCTGACAAACCCGTTGATACATTCCCTGTTTGAAAGCGCGTCCTCCCAGCCCGGCATATCGTCGTCAAACGATACCTCCGTTGTCAGCTCCGTATTGATTTTGGAATCGACGCCTTCTGCCCATTCAAAGCTCTTCGTTGAATACAGCCGCTTTTCCTTGGTATGGTTTATCCATATGCTGGAACGGTCGGCGCCGACGGCTCTCCCGATCATTCCCAAGCAGGAAACGAGCTCATTCCGAAAATCACCCATTTCCGATTGCAGCAGAACCCCGGCTATTTGATTGGCTACATTCAGCAGTTCCCCTTGACGCTCTATCTCGCCTATCATCTTTTGATGCTCACGCTGATCCTGCACATATCCTATCACGATAAAATCATCTTTATAAGGGACGCGGATGAGCGTTACCTCGGAGGGGATCGGTGTGCCGTCAAGCTTTTGGTGCATCCATTCAAAAACAAAGCGTTCCCCCATAAAAACCCGGTTGACATAATTCTCCGTTTTTTTCTTTGAAAACCGTCCGTCGGGCTGCCGCACAGGCGAAAACTCATAAAACCTGTCCATAAACTCCTGTTTGCTTTCTACGTCAAACAACCTGATGCAGGCATCATTGCACTCGATCAGACGCAGATTCCTGTCCCATATCATGCAGCACCTCGGAGAGGTGTCCAGCATCAGCCTGACGCGTTCCTCCGCTTCATGCACATTCTGTTCTAAGTCCGCGCGGATAATGGCATTGGCATATAAGAATGCCGCCGATACCATCGTCTCGGCGAAGTCCGAATGAAACGTTCTTTCCTGTTTGCTGTCCCCAAACAGGGCAAATCCCCATAATTCTTTGTCAATTAAAATAGGGGTGGCAAACGCCGACAAAACGCCGAGCTTGCCGAAATCGCAGGCTACGTCATCCAGGGGTAAAGCCCGTACGGGGTTGTTTACCGTCCTGTTTTCAATGAAAAACGCTTCCCATTCTTTGGCTCTTTTTGAAAATACATAATCCGCCAGCTTATTGAACGACTGGGTCGTCCCCCCCATCCTTCTGCTCCAACGGAAGACTTGCGCTATACGCAGTCTTTTTTGATCTTCAAACTTACGCCATATGATCAGTTTATCAATGCCGATCCTATTGACAACAGGCATAATACCTATCGTCAGCATTTCTTCAATGTCATTATTGCGCTGCGATAGGAACGATATGGCTGTTTGGTTCAAGTCGTCCAACAGCTGTTCTTTTTGCATCAATACGTCTTGCGTCTCTCTAAGGTCGGTTATGTCCGTGCTGTATTGTATATGTACTTTCTGACCGCCCGGCCAATCAACGTAACGGTCGACATTTTGATAATGGCATTTTGTCATGGGGCTGTATTCCTGCCATGTAACCGCTTGGTCAGGGTTAACATCAAGCTGATGGCACGGACACCAATCGCACCTTTTCTTCAATCCTTCATTGAAGACTTCATAGCAATGCTGCCCGATCACGTCTTCACAGATATTGTAATGCCGCTTCATGCTGTCGGTGGCAAACAAGATCTTGTCGGTATGTATATCGGTGACATAAATCATGACTTCCGATTTATTCAAGATGCTTGTCATGACGTCAAGCGCATGGCTTGATTCGTGAAAGGCTTTTTCTATATCCCTCTCCATCCGCTTTTCATCGGTTATATCAACGACATATTGGACATGGGCTTTTGAGCCGTCCGGCCAGTCAATATAACGGTCGGTTCTCCGATAAATACGGTTGGTTGCAGGGTTGCTGTCTTCCCATATGACCGTTTTGCCCGGTTCTTTGTTAAGCTGATGGCAGGGGCAAAAATCGCATATGCCGTCCATTCCTTCCTGAAATACCTTATAACAAGGCTGTCCGGTCACATCTCCTTCTATATTGAAGCCGCGCCTCATGGCCTCGTTGACAAACAATATATCACCGGTTTCCGGCACGGTCACATAGATCATCGCATTAACGCCGTCAAGTATCCTTGTCGTAATGTCAAGGGACTCGACGGCTTTGTTTAACGCATTGACCATATTGGCTTGATGGCTTTTTTTAAGCTGGTTTATGGCATCCTTCGGCATAGTCCTCTCCGTCCTTATTGCTGATCGTCCATGTAAGTACGGGCTTTAACGAGCAGATTTACGTGATTGGAGGGTTTGACGATAAAGTCGCTGATCCCGAGGCTGATCCCTTTGGTGATATTCTCCTTAGAAGCATTCCCCGTGAGAAATACGATCGGTGTTTCGGCGTAAACCCTGTCCGCCCGTATCCGTTCCGCCAGCTCGAATCCGTCCATTTCGGGCATTTCTATGTCAAGGATGAAGAGATCCACATTTTGCCTCTCCATGATTTCCAAAGCCATCTTTCCGCCGGGCGCGCCAAGCACCTTATAATGCCCCCTTAACGCGGCGTTCACGTTGGACAGGGTATCCGGCCTGTCGTCCACAGCCATGACCGTCTTCTGCGATTTGGCGCCGCTCTGCTGCTGGATATGCCCGATGTGTTCTTTTTCCATGGTGTCCGCCAGTTCGCCGGCTCTGTCGTATTGGCGGGATTTGAGCATGATAATCATTGTACGGAAAGCTCCGTCCATGTCCTCCATATCCTCGGCCAAATTCAACGCCTTCTCATAGTCCCGGACGGTGATCATCCGCTTGAGAGCCGAAAACCCGCGGGCAATCTCCTCATTTTTCTCCACTTTTCTGTATTTTAGGGCATGGGATGTGCCGATCATCTGTGCTTTTTGCATGTCAATGGAAAGCAGCAGCAAATCCGCGATGGCTTGCTGCAGCAGACGCCGGCTGTGCTCCATCCCGCGTGTCCGCGCCGCGTCAAGCAGCGCGTTGATATAGGATATACACTGCTTTGCGTATACATCCTGCAGCAACACTTGAACCGCTTGCAAGGTATGGATAAACCCGCCGGTGTCTCCCCGGCTGAAGCAATCGTCCAAACGCTCGGTATGCTGTTCGATCGTGTTGATATAATGATCAATACACTGTTCTATATTCGCCGGCGTCTGATACGGGACAAACAATCCTTTGACCCTGTAGCAATACGCTTTGCCCTCATTTTTCCGCACCTTTCTTAGCCCCCTCTATCACAAACTAATATTTTCCGTAATCTCCGGTCTGCGCGGGTGCATAGCTGGCTATCTCCGGCATCATGATTTGCTTTCCCGCGGTTTTTGAGGGGGCGGGCAAGCCGCTCCGTACATGCTGCTGATTTCCCCTGAGCTTGAATTGCGCAACCATTTCCTCCAGCATATTGGCCTGACCGCTCATTTCCTCGGACGACGCCGCGCTTTCCTCGGCTGTCGCGCTGTTGGCCTGTACGACTTGCGCCACTTGGTCAATGCCGGTATTGATCTGCTTGATTCCGATGGTCTGCTGTTCGGAGGACTGCGCTATGTCATAAACGATCTGCGCGCTCTCATTGATGCCGCTGACGATCTTCTCAAGGCTTTGCGCCGTATCGTGGGCAATGCGGTTCCCCAGCTCGGCTTTTTCAATGGAGTTGGCGATCAGGCTTCCGGTATCGTGCGCCGCTTCCGCGCTCTTGCTGGCCAAATTTCGTACTTCTTCGGCCACAACGGCAAACCCTTTGCCGTGCTGACCGGCGCGCGCCGCTTCCACGGCGGCGTTTAAGGCTAAGATGTTGGTTTGGAAGGCGATGTCGTCGATGACCTTGATCACCCTGTTGATACTCTGACTGGCTTGATCTATATCTTTGACCGCGTTGATCATTTCATCCATCTTGCGGCTGCCCTGCTCGGCCGTTTCTTTGATCGACGCCGACAGACCGGCGGCGCGGCCCGCTTTATCGGTCGTTTCCTGTGTTTGCTGCGCGATTTGGCTGATCGAGGCTGAAAGCTGCTCAACCGAAGCGGCTTGCTGGGTCGAACCCTGCGCCAGTGCCTGCGCGCCGTCGGCGATCTGCTTGCTCCCCACCGCGACCTGCGCCGAGGAACTGTTGAGCTCACTGAAAATACTGTTGAGGTTGTCTGCCAAATGCTTGACCGAACGCCCCATGGTATCGTTCTCGGAGATCACTTCAATCTCCGTGGTCAGGTCGCCGTCCGCCAGGGATTCCAATTCATGGGCGATATGGGTGATATGCTCCATGAAGTGATCGACGTCGGTGATCATCCGGCCGATCTCGTCTTTGGAAACGCCGTATCGGTTGAGGGTTTCCCTTTCCTGCGCGCTGTGGGCTATATCCCCCGTATCCCCGGCTCTTCTCATAAAGGCGGAAAGGGCTGTCAACGGTTTGCTGACCATTCCCGCTATCAAGAGGGACAAAAAGATGCAAGCAATGATGGTGACAACGATCAGGACGACGTTGATAATTTCCATCAAGCGGGCAAATCCAATACTTTCATTGTCTTTCATCTCAACAATCTCCGCGAACCGCCCCTGCATATCGGCCAGGATCGAGATGACTTTCTCTGTCTCAGGAAAAACCGTATTTTCCAAATACATCTTTGCCGCTTCCAAATTCCCGGCTTCGATATACGATACGACGTTCTTCGCCTCGGTATGTATGAAAGCATGAGGCGCGTCAAGTTTCCCCAGCATACTCAGCAGTTCGGGGTCGTCCATATTTTTCGCTTCGTCGCTGTTGCGCCATGTTCCCAAGGCGCAGGTGTTCGGATCAAGCGAGCCTGTGAACGCGCTGCCTTTCAGAACCGCTTCGGTCAGATTCTGACGCCACACATAATGCGCGCTCAACACTTTCGAGACGCCGACGCTCTCGTGCTGGAGCTCCTTCAATTCGGTTGTTAATCCATCAAATTTATATGTGGTTATCAACCCAACAATACCCAATGCCACTGCAATAACGGCCATAACCGCAAACCCGCAGAGAATTTTTGCACGAATTTTCATTTCAACACTCCCAGTTATAGAGAATACATCGCTGAACTCCCCTATTGCAACCTTGACCCAAAGCGTTTTTCACGGATTCCTTCCCTACGAGCAATTATATCCGAGCGCGGCAGTATTGTCAAGGGCAATATAGCCCCCAAATCTCTATAAATGTGTCTTTTTTTGTTAAAAACGTCATGAATCACCGGTTTATAAAGGATTTGACGTCCATGTCAAAGGCGGCAGGGTTAAACCCGCCGCCTTAATGAAACTTTTTACAATCGTTCCGCAATCAGCGTATCCATGCAATGCCTGTGCGGTTTGCCCCCGCTGCCGCAATCAAAAATCCGCTCCGCGTCCGTGTATCGGAACGCCCAGTCGTGATACATTGAAAAGAGTTCGCCCGAACGCCAATAACGCTCGCTGTCTTCGCTGTCATGCGCGCGCGGGATGAACGGCTTGTCCACGAAGGCATTTAACATGTGCAATCCCCCGGGCGTCGTTTTTTTCTTATAAGCGTTTATCATATCCGCCCGCCTGTCCGGCTGAAAATACTGTAGACCGCCCGATATATAGATGACGTCGAAATCATCGTCCGGCATAAAATCACGCACATCAGCCGTAAAGAAACTGACTTCACAGCCATTCAGCTCCGCCAGCCTGCGCCCCTTCTCCAGCCCTTTCTCTGAAATGTCGAACGCCGAAACGATATAGCCGTTGTTGGCGAAAAAAACGGCGTCTTTCCCCTCTCCGCAGCACATGTCCAAAAGACGCAGCCGAGCCGTCGGCGGCTTGAGCCGCATGACTTCGTAGCACATCCGGTTGGGCGCGACGCCCCAGTAGTAGCCGTCCCGGTTATAACGGTTTTCGTAATCGGTGACGCCTTTTTTAACCGGGATATACCCGAACAGGGAATCTACGCTGGTGGTCAGTAACTCGGCCAACCGCGGCAGAAGCTCTATGTCGGGATATGTTTGCGCCGTCTCCCATTTTGAAACGGCCTGAAAACTCACCCCCACCGCTTCGGCCAGTTTTTCCTGCGTAAACCCGCGCTCTTTGCGCAGCCTCGCCACATTGTCCGCGAATGTTTTATTCATTATACATCGCCTCCTTGTCTCTCAGCATATCTCATGGTAAACGGGAAGGCAATCACTTGGTAATTGAACGGCCGGCATTTTTCAACCAACGGTTGAAGCACCCCCCGCTAGCATCGCCCGTCTGTACATAATTAGTGTAATTTATGTAATTTTTTACACAACGATTGCATATCGTCAATTTACGTGTTATTCTAGTAGATAGCTATAGACTCCGGCATGGATTTACGAAATCAAAAAGGTGTACCTTACTGTAAAAAAATGGAGGACTTTCGATGTCAATTCGCAAAAAAATCCTCGGAGGGTTCATCATCGTGGTCATTATCGGAGCGTTGCTGGGCATTGCAGGGCTTATTTCTACGAGTATGCTCACCGGAATGTCGGCTGAAATGCACGAGTTTCAGATTGAGTCCGCCAAATTTTCAGGAATACTAAACGCCCATTATAACTGGAGAAACGGCTTGACCCGCACAGTGATGGACGGATCGCCCTTCACCGGATCGCTGGATCCAAGCGCGTGCGCCCTCGGCACATGGCTGAGAAGTGAGGACGCCAAGAATGTAACCGACCCGCAGATATTATCCCTGCTCAATAAAGTCAACACACCGCATGATTTTATCCATCAAGGCGCGTCTCCTGTATTGGCAAAAGTAGACGCCGGTGATCTGACAGGCGCGCAGTATGAGCTTTTGAACGTTGTCTATCCGCAGCTTCAAGTCGTTATTGAAGGTCTGACCGCGATCGGGACGAGATACAATGAACTGATGGAAGAAAAAGTCTCGGATATGGAGAGTTTGGGGACGTTTATCTCGGTTATCATCATCATCTTGATCGTGATCGGCGTCATCATCGCGCTGGGGCTGGGCATTATCATTGCGGGTATGATTTCCAAACCGCTTATCTTACTGTCTTCATTTATGAAAAGGGCAGGCACAACAGGAGACGTTACCGTCACGCCTGAAGCCGCGGCGCAAATCCAAAAACTCTCCGGCGGAAGGGACGAGATGGCACAGTTGAGCAACGGCGCGGCCGCGTTTATCCAGCATGTAACACACATCGCCCAAGAGCTTGAAACAGTGGCAAACGGCGACCTGACAACAGAGATTGAAATTCTCTCAGATGCCGACACGATGGGAAAATCCTTGAATCATATGGTCAGCAGCCTAAATACTTTATTTAGCGGCATCCAACAATCTACCGTACAGGTTTCCTCAGGCGCGAAGCAAATCGCCGACGGCTCCCAGTCCTTGGCGCAAGGCTCGGCGGAGCAGTCTTCGTCTGTGGAGCAGTTGTCGGCCGAAGTCACGCAAATCGCGCAAAAAACCAAAGATAACGCCGAAATGGCCGGAAAAGCCGCCATGCTCGCCAACACCATCAAACACAACGCCGAAAAAGGCAGCCGCCAAATGGACGAAATGACCGCCGCCGTCAGAGACATCAACCAAGCCAGCCAAAGCATCGGCAAGGTCATCAAAACCATCGACGACATCGCCTTCCAAACCAACATTCTCGCCCTCAACGCCGCCGTGGAAGCGGCCAGAGCCGGACAGCACGGCAAAGGCTTTGCCGTCGTTGCCGAGGAAGTGCGCAACCTAGCCAGCAAGAGTGCCGACGCGGCCAAAGAGACCAGTACCATGATCGAGAACTCAATGGAGAAGGCCGAGCTGGGGAGCCGCATCGCCGAAGAGACCGCCGCCAGCCTGACCGAGATCGTTCAGGGCATCAACGAGAGCAGCCAAATCGTCACAGAGATAGCGCAATCAAGCGACGAGCAATCGGCCGGCATCGCGCAGATCAATCAAGGCATCGATCAAGTGGCCAATGTCGTCCAGCAGAACAGCGCGACAGCGGAAGAGAGTGCCGCGGCCTCCGAAGAGATGAGCGGGCAGTCGGCTATGCTGGAGGATTTGGTCGCGCAGTTTAAGCTCAAGGGGTCAGCGACCCCGGGCAATGTCGCGCTCGGCGCGGGACGAAGGACTCAAAAAAATATCTCTATGCCTGAGAAAACATCGTATACGCCCAGCGGCGAAGAGTTCGGTAAGTATTAAGGTTATTCCGTCTTCAAAATAGCGATCTCACGGCCGCCGTAGAGTTCATTCTTCGTATTCATCCTGCCTTCGGCGACCGTGAGGATGGAATACCATAAATCCTCGGCCAGCTTTTCCATCGGCGTCCCGTCCAGCAGCGCGCCCGCGTTGAAATCGATCCATTTGGCTTTTTTCGCGGCTAAAGCCGGGTTGGACGCTATTTTGATGGTTGGCACAAAGGCTCCCGCCGGTGTTCCCCGCCCGGTGGTGAACAGGATGATATGAGCCCCTGCCGCCGTAAGCGCCGTCATTGATATAAGGTCGTCGGGAGGCGCGTCCAGCAGGGTCAGCCCCGGAAGGCACGCACGTTCCCCATACCCCAAAACGTCCGTTACCGCGCCGCTTCCCCCTTTTTGGATATACCCTAACGACTTTTCCTCCTGTGTGGTGACCCCGCTCTCATTGCCGGGAGACGAATTTTGACAAACGCCTTGCCCGTAGCGGTTATAATAGGCTTTGTATTTTTCTGCCAAACCGACCGTCTTTTCAAACAGGGCGGGGGTTTGGCAGCGATTCATCAATACCTGTTCGGCACCGAACATTTCCGGCGTTTCTGTCAGGATCGCCGTGCCTCCGTATGCCCGAAGGGTATCGGCGACACATCCGACCAGCGGGTTGGCGGTGACGCTGGAAAACCTGTCGCTCCCGCCGCATTTCAAGCCGATCACGAGTTTATCCAGCCCAAATTCACAGCGTTTTGCCTTTCCGGCGTAAAGGATAAGCCCCTCAATCAGCTCCATGGCCGCTTTTTCTTCATCCTCATGCTCCTGCGCCACCAAAAATTTGACGCGTTCAGGATCGTAATCGCCGAGGAGCTTTTGAAACGCCTCCATGCCGTTGCTTTCACAGCCAAGCCCGAGAACGAGGATTCCCCCGGCGTTCGGATGGCGCACCAGCCCGGTCAAAATCCGGCGGGTCGCTTCATAATCGCTGCCAAGCTGGCAGCCGAGCGAGTGGGTCACGGCATAGATGCCGTCCACCCTCCCCGCGTACCGTTTGTTGGCTTCATCGGCGATGCGTTCGGACACCTTGTTGACACAGCCGACCGTATTGACGATCCAAACCTCATTGCGTATGCCGTAACTGCCGTCGCTCCGCATATAGCCCCAAATAGACCCTGTTTTCTTCTCAAACGACGACTGCGCCGCCGGTTGGTATCGATACTCCGTATCCGTTTCAGCGCGGGTTTCCACATTGTGGGTATGCACATACCCTCCGGCCGGAATATCCGCCGCGGCTTTCCCTATAGGAAAGCCATGCTTAACAACATCCCCTCCTAAGGGGATGTTGTTGAGTGCGACCTTATGTCCGGCCAGTATGGATTCCTGAACCCTGAACCCCAACATTTCGGTTCCGCTGACAATGGGTTTAAGGGCAACGGCAACATTATCGGCCTGGTTTATTTGAAACAGATCGTCCATTGGGTCACCTTCCTAAATGGGTTAATACAGAAATTTGGCGGTATAGTTTTTGCCGTCTCCGATGTATTGCATGGTATCGCTGCTTTGATTGCCGGTTGAGGCAAAGGTCGGATCCATCAGTTTCCATGTCTTTCCGTCAAACTGGACAACGCTGTCGATCCAGCCGGTCTCTTTGCTGTATACGGTCAGCCAGGCATGGTAAACGTCGCCGGTATATCCCACCACCAGTTTGGTCGGGATGTCCTGGCTGCGGAGCATGACGGCCATCACGGCGGCATAGTCAAAGCATATACCCTTCCCCGCTTTCAGGATTTCATCCACATCGGGCAGATAGCCGCTTTTAACGTTTTTCGCTTTTTCCTTATCATAGGTGAGATTTTTGATGACGTGGTTATAGACTGCGGCTAATTTATCGAGGGTGGTGTCCTTCCCTTTCACCAGTTCCGCCGCTTTTTTAACCGTTTGGCTGTCCTTGTTGTAGTTCACATATTGGTTGGGGCGGATAAAGGGCGCGAATTCATCCGACAGCTTGACATCCACCGTCGCCGATACAACGGTCGCGTATTTAGAGCCGTCAACCTGCTCGTATACGCCGACGGTATACTTTCCGTTCCCGTCCGACAGGGGGTACACTTCATAAACATCCCCGGATTTTAAGGAGTATTGGTATTGCGCGTCACTCGGCCCTTTGATGATGATTTTAATGTTTTTGGTGCTCTTCGGGATGTATTTGGCCATGATATATCCGTCTTTGGCGTTGGAATAGTCGATTACGGATTTATCGTTTTTCTTCACGCTGGTGCCGGGGGCTTCGGGCACGGGGATCGAAAAGACGGCCGGCGCGGCGGCCAAAGGCACCATTTCCGGCGCAATATCAATGAAATCCCCATCGTCAAGATACATAACGTCGAGGACGCCCTCGTCGGCATGGTATTGCGCGTCATACTCGGTTGACGTCACGCTTTCGGGGTGGTGGAGCTCCACAATCTTGGCGGCGCAGCCTCCCAGCAGCGCAAACATCATGAGGAGGATCAAACCGTTTGCAATCATTTTTTTCATGGTAACCTCTCCTTTTTAACCATCAGTCAATTTGGCTCTGACAATCAGCCGGTCTTCCCGTCTTCCGTATCCGCCCGCCGGGTCGCAAGTCACCAGGGTGAGCACATGGGTCTCTTCTTTCACCGATTTCAACACCCAAAGGTCGGTCTCGTGAACGATGAATTGGTCGTATACCTCGTAGGCGAACGTTTCCTCCCCCAGCTTTATGACGATCCTGTCCCCGTCCTGCATTTTATCGAGATGCCGGAAAGGGTATTTCCCCACGGTGGAGACCCGGTGGGCGGACAAAACAACATTGCCTTTTTCCCCCGGCATCGGCGACCCTTCCAAATGCCCGACGCCGTATCTCATTTGGTTCTCCGTTCCCTCAAAGAGGTTTTCGGAAATATCGATCCTCGGGATTTTGATTGTTCCCAGCAGAACGTATCTCGGCTGTGCCGGAGCGGGTGATTCTTCCGCCGGGTCGCCGGGGTCGGGTAAAAAAGCCGGGGTTCCGTCCGCAGCGGGGCTATTAATCATCTCTTGGATATACTCCTCATACCCGACAACGTCGAAATCCGGCGGGGGCGGGTCGGACATCTTTTCTTCCACACCCGGCGAAAAGGGATAATCGCGCGCCTCGATAAACACGAGAACGGCGATGCAAACGCACCCGGCCAAAATCAGCGCAGCCGAGAATAGCTTACGCCGGGAACGCTTCATATCCCCGAAGCGTCAAGACGCCGTTTCATCTGCTCCTCATTCACCGCGTTCTCCAGTGCCGTTTCGGCTGTGATAAGCCCTTGCTTGAACAGCCTGACCATATAAGAGTCCATACTCACCATGCCTTCGGCGGCCGACGTTTGGATGACGCTGTCGATCTGATGGGTTTTGCCTTCGCGGATCAGATTGCGGATGGCACTGTTGAGGCGCATGATCTCAAAGGTTGGGATCAGCCCGCCGTTTTTATCGGGGATCAGCCGCTGAGACGCCACCGCCACAAGCACCATCGAGAGTTGGATGCGTATCTGCTGCTGCTGGTCGGGCGGGAAAACGTCGATGACGCGGTCGAGGGTCGTCACCGCCCCGACGGTATGCAGGGTCGAAATGACAAGATGCCCGGTTTCGGCGGCCGTCATGGCGGTGCGGATGGTTTCAAAATCGCGCATCTCACCCAGCAGGATGATGTCGGGTGCCTGACGCAGCGAGGCGCGCAGTGCCGACATATAGGACTCTGTGTCGGCGGAAATCTCACGCTGGCTGATCAGGCTCTTCTTATCCCTTTGCAGATACTCGATCGGGTCTTCCAGTGTGACAATGTGGCAGTTGCGCGCCTGATTGATGGCGTCGATGATGCAGGCAAGGGTGGTCGTTTTGCCGCTTCCGGCTGTTCCTGTAACGAGCAGCAGCCCGCGTTTTTCGGTGGCGAGGTGCATGACCTCTTCGGGGATGCGCATGGTTTTATAATCGGGGATCTCAAACGCCACAACGCGGATGATGGCCGCCGCCGTGCCGCGCTGCATATAGGCGTTGACGCGGAACCGGGCAACGCCGGGCACGGCGACCGGAAAATCGTCGTCACCCGACTGTTTGAACCGCTCGATCGGCCTGTTGGCCATGGCGTACAACAAGCGGATAAAGTCCTCCGCCTCAACGGCGGACATCCTGTCGCCGCCCTGCGGCACAAGGACGCCCTCGATCTTAAAGAAGGGCTGGCGTCCCGCGCCGATGAAGACGTCCGACGCTCTCATCTCGACCGATTGCCGCAGCAGGTTTTCAGCATCAATTAGCATTGCGTTCTCTCCTTCTAGCCTTGCCACACAGGCAGTTTATCATCCTCGTCGCTCCACTCCTGGGTATCCTGCATTTTCCAATTCAGGATTTCCGCATAGCCGAACATATCAATGGATAGCTGGACATAGAGTTCTTTCTCCTCGGTGACCGGGCATCGGAACGCGATAATCGATTCATCGGTGAAAAAATCGACCGTTTCCTTAATGTCTATTCCGCGAATCGTTTCGGGAATCACATCTGCCGAGAGAATCTCGTCGAGGATATACTCGGCAAGGGTATCCGCTTCATAATAAGCCGCCACCAGCTCGGCGTTGACTTCGGTCAGCACTTTATCATTCTCAGCCGAGGTGAGAGAAATCAGCGCGAAAATAGTGAGGCAGAGCACCGCGAAGATCAAAATCAATGACGCGCTGCCGACGCCCATTCCTTCTTTACCCATTCCGCTCCCCCCTCACTCTCGACGCGGCGGTGATGGACACTAACTCTTCTTCGTCTAATACCACCGATATGACGCAGGTTGGAACCGGCGCATCCTCCACAGGGGTAAAATATACTGTAAACTGGTCTTCACCGGCCGCCAATGAAGCGGATCGGGCAGCATCCCCTGTTACTTTATAGGCTTCGGCGGCACTTTTGGCGATGTTGAGGGCGCGGCTGACGTCACGGGACTTTATCCCGGCCAAATAGGCCGAGGTAAATATCCTCACGCAGAAAGCGGCGCAGAGGGCGAAGACGGTAATGACAACAAGAAGCTCGATCAGGAACAACCCCGACTTACTCCGGCCGTTATTCATACGTCACCTCGATCGCTCCGCTTCTGGGGGTCAGCAGTAGTTGATCGGAACCGGCCATCACACTGACTAAGCCGCCCGGCCATTCCTCAAACCGCAGTGATTCGACTTGAACGATCGGAGCCCCGCTCCCGGCAGGAAGCGTCAGCACGGCGTCGAAGAAAAGCTCTCTCAGCCAGCCTTCATAGTGATAGATCACCGTCCGGTATACATCATCCCCGAACACCTCGTCAAAGCATAAAGCGGGCTGTCCTTGAAAATCCGCGATGTAAAAGCCTCCGGCGTCGTCCATGTTTTTCACTTTCGACCAAATATACGAAAGGCAGACGCGTTCCTCATAGTCTTGTTTTGCGGTATCGCTGATGTTTTTATACACACCGGCTCCCAGCATCAAAACGGTTAACACCGTCATGGCGAAGACGCAGAAAATCATCAGCGCGGCGGCGGTGCCGGCTCTCCCCTTCTTCATCCTTCACCACCCCTTTTATCAATGACCGTTATATCCGGCATGATGTTGGGCGCGAAAATACTATAGTGCACATTGTATTTGCTCCGGTCTATGATGACCCCGTAACGCTGCTCGATGTGCGCGATGCTCTCCGGGTAACGGCCTTCCAGCGCGTAACACTCCACAACGGCGCGCTTGACGCTTTCCTCCAACAGGCGGAGTCCTTCGGCACGGCTGGAGGCTTCGGCCTGCACCAGCCCGATCACGATCATCACGCCGACCAATATGGTAAAGAGAAGCATCCCGAATGCCTCTTTCATCACCGCCACAGGCCCTTTTTTGAAAACCGTCCGCTTTTTCATGCCGTCAACCGAGCGACGTCATGATCCCCATCAAGGGCAGCATGACCGAAAGAAGGACAACGCCTACGATGAGCGAAGTGATGATGATCAAGGTCGGTTCGATCCGCCCGACGACGTTTTCGATGTGATCCTGCACGTTGTTTTCCGCCCTGCGGGCTATGTCGGCCATCGCCGCGTCGGCCATGCCGCTGGTCGCGCCGAGCGATAAAAACCGGCTGTCGCGCACCGAAATGATCCCGGCGTGGCGCATGGCGTCGGGAAGGGTATGACCAGCCTGAAGATGCTCCATACAGGCGTCGTATTTTTGATTGGCCGCTTTGGTTCCGCCGCTGACGGCCGCCGCCATGGTCACCGCTTCCTGCGTGTCAAGACCGCTCGCCAAAGCAAGCGACATGGCCGAGATGAAACGCGCCGACGCCGTTTCCCTCATCAGCCCGCGGTTTCCCCATACCTTGCCGAGCAGTTTCCGCGCGCCGCCGCGAAACTTGGGGAAAACCCAAAGGGCAAGCGCGATAATGAAAATCAAACCGAATATAGCGGCAAAAACGACCGACGCACCGCTCAGCCATTCCCCGAAACGCATCAGGTTGGAAGCCAGCGTCGACATATTACTGCCCAGCCGTTCAAAGACGTCGCTGAAAATCGGCAGGACGCCGATGATCAAAATCAAAACCACCGCCATCATCATCAGAAGCAGGATTCCCGGGTAGAGGATGGCGTTTTTAACGGCCACCGCCACGCGATCCATCCGCTCGTAATGAACGGAAAGGCTCTTCAATGTCTCGGAAAGCCGTCCCGTCTTCTCGCCCACCTCGGCCATATTGACCATGTACTTGGGGAAATAGGGCGATTTCTTCAAGGCGGCTGAAAGGGGCAGCCCGTCCTCCAACGGGTCGAGCAGGCTTTTCAATACCCGCTTCCCGTCCGCGTCTGTCTCTTCATCCAGCAGCAAATAGACCCCCTCCGCGATGGAGATGCCCGACTGCATGATCATCGACAGCTCCATGCAGAAGACCGAGAGGTATGTATTTGCCAAGCCCCGGTACTTTTTCATAACAACGCTCCCTTGCCGTTCGTATTTTAGCGGGTAAATTTAGGTCTGTATGATTTTCCGTCGGTGGTCATTTTTTCCAGGTCTTTGCTGTTGGCCGAAGCTCCGTAGGTGGGATCCATCAGTTTCCAGCTTTTGCCGTCGAACTGGATAACGTCGTCGATCCAGCCGGTGTCTTTTGAATACGCGCTGATCCAAGCGTGACTGGGGACGTCATTGCCTTTGGCGTCCTTGGCTTCCCCGATCACCAGCTTGCAGGGGATGCCCTGGCTGCGCAGCATGGCCGTCATCAACGCGGCATAATCGAAGCAGATGCCCTTGCCGTCCCTGAGCGTCGCGTCCACGCTGGGCAGGTATCCGCTTTTGACGTTGGAGGCCTTCGCTTTGTCGTAGGTGATATGGCCGGTGATATAGGTGTATATCTCCCCTATTTCCTCTACTAGGTTTTGGGAGTATTTGATCAGTTCGGCGGCTTTTTTTGTCGCCTGACTGTCTTTGCTGTAGTTAACAAATTGGTTGGGGCGGAGGAAGGGCGCGAACTGGTCGGACAAACTGACGTCCACCGTCACCGCCGCGACGGTCGCGTATTTGTTGCCCTCAACCTGCTCGTACAGGCCGATGGTATAGCTTCCGTTGCCTTCGCTCAGCGGGAATGTTTCATATTTCCCGTCGGGTTCGATGTTATAATTGTAAACGCTCCCTTTGGGCGGCGTGATTTGAACTTTCAGGGCGTTGGTGGTCTCGGCCGTATACTTTACACATACATATCCGTCTTTGGTGTTGGAGTAATCGATAACCGCCTTCTCATTTTCCTCCGCAGCGGTTCCGGGCTGAGCAGGCATAGGAATGGTATAGGCTTTTCGAGGGTTGAGTTTCTTTTCCTCCGGCGTCGGGGAAGGCGACGGTGAAGGCAGCGGAGATGGGGACGGCGAGGGGGAGGCGGCTTGCTGCGTCGGAGACGGGGACGCAGCATCCGGCGTCGGCGAAGACGGGTTCGTCACAACGGGTGTTACAGACGGAGACACTTGCTCCGGCGCAGACACCGGCACATCCGGCGTCGGCGACTCGTCCGGCGGCGGGCTGTCCGGCGCGGGGGAATCTATTGGAGACGGTGTTTCTACAGGCGGCTCATCGCTCGGCGGCGGCGTTTCGGGCTCCTGGCCGGAAACCTCGGGCTGCGACGGGTCGGGTATGGACGGCTCTGCCGTTGGCGGTGCCGGGCTTTGAAAGCCCGAATCAATCGGGAGTACGTCAGGATCGGAGGGCAGCGCATCGGTTCCGCATCCAGGCAGCGGGATGAACAATAAGAAACCCAGAATCACAATGATCCCTGTTTTCCGGCTCATCTCATCCGCCCCCCTCTCCGAAACTGAATACAGGCTCCCAGCCTCCAAGGTTCATTATACTGTTTCGGTGAGCAAAAAGCAATACCCACTTGTCTAAACGTTGATTAACTGATATACTGGTTTGGATTTACATTTGAAGATGATTGATGGGGGGATGGCAATGCGCGGGATCCGCAGGACAATATGTCTGATCCTCGCTTCCCTGCTTTTAGCACCAATACCTTTGGCGTTTAGCGACGCGGTGCGGATCGGCGACGATTTGCCGCAATTTTCACGGTACAAAACCATACCCGGCGTGACGACGGAGGAAACAGAAGCCATTGATCAGCTGCTGGAAAAATATGATTATTTTTTGTACGGGATGAACTTGAGCACCGAGGCCTTCATGGATGAAAACAATGAGATCAGGGGGTTCACCGCCCTTTTCTGTGATTGGCTGACCGAACTGTTCGGCATCCCGTTCATCCCGGAAATCGTTGAATGGGATGACTTGATGTCCGGCCTTGCGTCTCATACCATCCATTTCTCAGGCGAGCTCACGGCAACCGACGAGCGGCGCGCGCTGGATTATTTGTTCACCGATACCATCGCCGAACGTTCCGTCAAGCATATGCGCATCCGCGGGAGCAAGCCTTTTGCCGACATCGCTTCAGAACGGGCGGCTATGATCCCGCCGCAAAAGCTCCGATACGCTTTTTTGGATGAATCAACCACCGCCGATCAGGTGGCGGAACTGTCTATCTACGATTTTGACGCCACCTTCGTAGGCGACTATGAAAGTGCCTACCGGATGCTGGAAAGAGGAGAAATTGACGCTTTCTTTGACGAAGGCGTCGCCGAAGCGGCTTTTGACAAATACGGCGACATCATCGCCGATGAGTTTTTCCCTTTGATTTACGGGCCGGTCTCCCTGACAACGCTAAATCCCGAACTCAAGCCCATTATCTCAGTTGTGCAAAAACTGCTTGGTTTTGACAGCAGCAGACGCTATCTCTCCGCCCTCTACTCCCTCGGCGAGCAGGAATACCTCAAGCATAAACTTTGGATGACCCTCTCGGAGCCTGAAAAAGACTTTATACGCGATCACGTTGACAACAATCGCAGCATTCTCTTTTTGGCCGAGTATGATAATTATCCCATGAGTTTTTACAACTCGCATGATGAAGAATGGCAGGGAATCGCGTTTGACATATTAAAAAGCATCGAAAACCTCACCGGGCTTAAATTTGTCATTGCCAATGACGCCGAATCAACTTGGAATGAGCTGTACGAAACACTAAAAAGCGGAGAAGTGCCGATGATCACCGAACTGATCCGCTCCAAAGAAAGAGAAAACGAGGGGATCTTCATTTGGCCTTCGGCCAACATCCTGACCGACCATTACGCCCTCCTTTCCAAAACGGAAGACGACAACATCAGCATCAATGAGATTCTCCACAAAAAGGTCGGCCTGATTGAAGGAACCGCCCACAGCCAGCTTTTCAAAAACTGGTTCCCGGATCACAAGCACAAAGAAATGTATACAACCATGCAAGAGGCATTTGACGCGCTGAAGGATCAGGAAGTAGAGCTGATCATGGCGAGCGAGGTTTTGCTGCTGCAGCAAACCAACTACAACGAGCAGCCCGGTTATAAGGCCAATATCGTTTTTGACCTGTCGTTTCAATCCACCTTCGGCTTCCATGAAAGCGCGGTCACCCTCTGCTCCATCGTCAATGAAGCGTTATATTTGGTTGATACAAAGAGCATTTCCGGGCAGTGGATGCGCAGGACTTACGATTACAGGGCAAAGCTGGCTCAGGAACGGGAAAAGCTGGCTCAGGCGCGGCTGCCTTTGGTCATTGCCGGAACCGCACTTATCTTCATGCTCCTCCTTATGTTCCTCATGTTCAGGAGAAACCGCAACGAAAGCAGCCGTTTGGAAGGATTGGTGCAGAACAGGACGGCCGATTTGAACAAACAGCACGCGCTGATGAGTGTCGTGAACGACGCGGCGGCTCTCCTTTTGGAGTCGGACACATTGGATTATACAAGCACCAACGCCGCGAGTATGGAAATGGTTTGCCGCAGCATCGACGCCGACCGTGTGTATCTATGGCAAAACATTAAGAAATCCGACGGCAAAACCCATTTCCGTCAGGTTTGCCGCTGGCGGCGCGGCGAATTGGTCGCGGCTGAGGCTCCGAAGGAGTATCGGTATGATACCATCCTCCCTCAATGGAAAGACATCATCGCATCGGGGGCAGTCCTCAACGGGCCGCTGGAGACCTTGCCGGCCGAAATGCGTGATTTTCTGCATCAGCAGGACGTCCGCTCCTTTTTGGCCATCCCGCTTTTCTTAAAAGGTGAGTTTTGGGGATTTGTCAGCCTTTCCGACATCCATCAGGATCGGGAGTTCCCGGAAGCCGAGAAAAACGCCCTCCGCTCATGGGGTCTTTTGGCCGTCAGCGCGATACAGCGCGGCATCATCGCGCAAGACCGCCGTCAGACCTTGAGCAAACTGGAAGCCGTTATCGGCAATTACAAAGGGATCATTTGGTCTGTTGACAACGACCGGGTGGTGACCACATACGACGGCCAATACCTGAAAGAGATGGGCATCACGCCGGATACTCTGCTGGGCAAAAAGCTCGCGTCCTCCAATCGTGAAGACCACGCGGATATGCTCAAAGGGGTAGAAAGAACCTTCAATGAAGGGCCGCAGGATTGGATATCGGACATCAACGGCCATGCTTTCCACTCCTATACCCTGCCGATGCAAGACGGCGGCGGGAACATCAACGGCGTCGTCGGCAGCACCGACGATGTGACCGAAGAGATCCGGCTTCAGCGGGAACTCGAACAGGCCGTTGTGGAAGCGGAGGCTTCCAGCCGGTCGAAGAGCGTCTTTTTGGCCAACATGAGCCACGAGATACGAACGCCGATGAACAGCATCATCGGGTTCTCCGAACTGGCTATGGACGAAGAGCTGACGCCTCAGGTGAAGGATTACCTCGTCCGCATATTGGATAACTCCCGCTGGCTCTTGCAGATCATCAACGACATACTGGATATTTCCAAGATCGAATCAGGCAAAATGGAGCTGGAAACCCTGCCCTTCGACCTCGGGGAAGTTTTATCACATTGCCAAACGGTCATCACGCCCAAGGCTTTGGAGAAGAACATTGCCCTTCATTTCTACGCCGAACCGGTCATCGGCCGGAAACTGCTGGGCGACCCGACGCGGCTGCGTCAGGTTTTGATCAACATCCTCTCCAACGCCATCAAGTTTACCCACGTCGGCTCGGTCAAAATGTCGGCTTCGGTGAAGGAAGCGGTCGGCGAAACCTGCATGATCCACTTTGAGATACGCGACAGCGGTATCGGCATGACGGCTGAACAGATCGAAAAAATATTCACCCCCTTTGTTCAGGCCGACACCAGCACCACCCGCAAATACGGCGGCACCGGCCTCGGGCTCCCCATCACCAAGAGCATCGTCGAACTGATGGGCGGCGAACTGGTGGTGGAAAGCGCGCCCGGCATCGGCAGCCGTTTCAGCTTCAACATCACCTTCGAGACACAGGAAGCCCCTGCCGAATCCGCCGCGCCCCCTTCCGGCGAGATCGAAAAGCCCATGTTCAGCGGCGATACGGCGATATTGGTTTGTGAAGACAACGAAATGAACCAGCGGGTCATCAGCGAACATTTGAAACGGGTCGGTTTGCAGGCGACCATCGCCGAAAACGGGAAAATAGGCGTGGAGATGGTGAAAAGCCGGATCGATAAAGGCGAAAAGCCGTTTGACATCATCTTTATGGATATGCACATGCCGGTCATGGACGGACTGGAAGCCGCCGAAAGGATCCTCCCGCTCAAAACCGGATCGCCCATCATCGCGCTGACGGCAAACATCATGAGCAACGACCGGGATCATTATATCAAGAGCGGCATGGATAGCTGTATGGGAAAACCCTTTACATCTCAGGAACTATGGGAATGTCTGCTCAGGTACCTCAAACCGGTCGGGGCGGCCGGAACGGCCGCAGTCATTTCGGAAAATAGCGGCGAGGATAGCCTTGAACAACAGCTGAAAATCGACTTCGCCAAAGGAAACCGTGAGAAATTCGCCGAAATCAAACAATCCCTTGAGGATAACGACATAAAGCTGGCGCACCGGCTGACCCATACCCTGAAAAGCAACGCCGCGCTGATCGGCAAACCCGGGCTGCAAAAAATCGCCATGGAAATGGAGCAGTCGCTGGCCGGCGGCGAAAACAAGATCAAGGAAGAACAGTTAAGCCTTTTGGAAACCGAATTGGCAGCGGTTTTGCAAGAGCTTGCCCCGTTGGTTGAAGCCGCTCAGAAACCAAGGGAAGCGGCGGAGATTTTGGATAAAGACGCGGCGTTGGAACTGCTGAACAAGCTCGAACCCCTTCTGGCAAGCGGAAACCCTGAATGCCTGGAATTTACGGACACCCTGCGCGGCATAGAGGGAAGCGAAACGCTCATCGAACAGATGGAAGACTTTGATTTCCGGCCGGCGGCCGAAACCCTCGCCGGATTGAAAAAAGAGTTGGAGGCGCGATAAATGGAGCGGGAGAAAAACAGTATCCTGATCGTGGATGATGAAAAGCTCAACTTGAAAGTGCTGCTGAATATCCTCCATGCCGATTACACCATTTATACGGCGAAGGACGGGCCGACCGCCATCGAAATGGCGCGTGAAAACAAGCCCGACCTCATCCTCTTAGACATCATCATGCCCGGGATGAACGGGTATGACGTCCTCTCGGAACTAAAGAATGATGAGGCAACACGGCGTATCCCGGTTATTTTCATCACAGGTCTGGACAGCAAAGAGGAAGAAGAAAAAGGGCTTTCGATGGACGCCGCCGACTATATCGGCAAACCCTTTTCGGCCGCGATCGTCAAACTGCGGGTGAAAAATCAGATACAAATCGTCAATCAGATCCGCACCATCGAGCAGCTGAGCAAGCTCGATCAGCTGACGCAGATTCCCAACCGGAGGAGCCTCGACCAGCAAATGGTCATGGATTGGGGTTTGGCCATCCGCGAACAGATGCCGCTCGGTTTTTTAATGATGGACATTGATAAATTTAAGGTTTATAATGATACTTACGGGCATCTGCAAGGAGACGTCGTTCTGCAGACGGTCGCTAAAACATTTGAACAGGTCTTGAAGCGTTCAAGCGATTTCGCGGCTCGTTTCGGCGGTGAGGAGTTCTGCATTTTGCTGCCCAATACCGACATAGACGGCGCCGTGACGATCGCCGAGCTTGTCCGCAAAGCGGTGGAAGCCCTGATCATCCCCTGTGCGGACGGCACGACGACCACCGTGACCCTCTCCATCGGTGCCTATTCATTGATCCCCACCAAAAATGACAGCATCCAAGACATGATCGACAAATCCGATCAAGCCCTTTACAAAGCGAAGGAGACGGGACGTAACCGAGTTTGCAGGTATGAGGAATGAGAAAAAATGCTGATCAACCATAAACGGGAAAACAATTCGGAGCATACGGCGATCATCACCGCCATGTATGATATGCTTCCCGATGTTATTTTCAGCTTGGATTGCTCTCTCCGGTATACGAGCTGCAACCACGCTTTTGAAACCTTTTCCTCCATGCGTGAAGAAGACATTATCGGCAAGACCGACCACGAGGTCTTCGGCACAGAAACGCCGATGGTCAGGTATTTCATAGAAATGAACCAAAAGGTGCTGGATACGCGGGAATCCGTGAGGTTTAACGAGTGGGTAGTCTACCCCGACGGAACCAAACGGTTTTTGGAGACGATAAAATCCCCTCTTTTCCAACACGGGAAGCCAATCGGATTGATGGGATTCGCCAGAGACATCACCGAGCATAAATCGGCGGAAGACGCCGCAAAGGACGCCTCCCAAGCGAAAAGCCAGTTTTTGGCCAATATGTCCCACGAAATCCGAACGCCGATGAACGCCATCATCGGCATGGCAGAACTCCTGATGAAGGAAGAACTGACCGGACGCCAGCAGGAGTATGTGGATAGCATCAATACCTCTTCCCACGCGCTGTTGGGCATCATCAACGATATATTGGATTTTTCCAAAATAGAAGCCGGAAAACTGGAATTGATCCCGGTGGATTATAACCTGCCCATGTTTATAAGCCATTGTTCCTCCATGTTTCAATACATGGCGAAGAAAAAGGGGCTTGAATTCCGCTTCAAGGAGGAAGGCTTGATTCCGGGATGCGTCTTCGGAGACGACGTCAGGCTGAGGCAGGTGCTTGTCAACCTGTGCGGCAATGCCGTTAAATTCACCCAAAAAGGGTTTATCAAGTTCACGGCAGCCACCAACGATCATTCCCTCTCCTTTTCCATACAGGATACCGGGATGGGCATCCGCAAAGAAGATTTTTCCGGCTTGTTTGAGCTGTACACGCAGGCCGACGAGACGAAAAACCGCAACATTGTCGGCACCGGGCTGGGCTTATCGATCAGCAAGGCGTTCATCGAAATGATGGGCGGCACAATCACGGTTGAAAGCGAGTATGGGGAAGGTACGGTGTTTACCGTAACCGTCCCGATGGTTCTCGGCAATGCCGAAAACGTGATCCTGCAAACCCAAAAAGAGAAAAGCGGCGGGGGCTTCTCCGCGCCGGGCGCGAAAATCCTTGTTGTGGACGATAACGAAATAAACCTCAAGGTTGCCGTTGGTTTGTTGAACCTTTACAACATTCAAGCCGACACCGCCTTATCAGGCAAAGAGGCGATCCGCATGGTACGGGAGAAGGATTACCACATCGTCTTTATGGATCATATGATGCCGGAGATGAACGGCATTGAGGCCACGGCGGAAATCAGGGCTTTGGGGGGAGTTTTTCAAAAACTGATCATCATCGCTTTCACAGCCAACGCCATCCTCGGCGTCAAAGAGATGCTCTTGGCCAACGGGTTCAACGGATTTGTTTCAAAACCGATCAACTCCGGCGAGTTGTCCGATGTATTGAAAGAATGGCTGCCGCCTGAGCTCATTCAATCACCTCAAAAACAGTCCGAGCCCCCCCCGCCGCCGCAAACACCGCTTGACCACATACGGGCGATCGCGGAAATCAACGTAGAAGCCGGATTGAGTTACTTCTCCGGCAACGATGATTTATACATCGAAACGCTGGCGTATTTCTGCGATTCCATCACAAAAAACTGCAACACAGCGGAAACCCTCCTTCAATCCCGCGATTTGAAGAACTTTGCCGTGAACATCCACGGCATGAAAAGTGCTCTTGCCACCATCGGTGCCATGGGGCTTTCCGGCGGCGCGTTTGAGTTGGAAAAAGCGTCAAAAGCGGAAAACCTCTCTTTTTGTCAGGATAACACCCCGGAATTTATCGAAATGGTGCGCGCTTTGCGGGATAAATTGCTCCCGCTCTTCTCATGACGCTCTATATCTCCGACCTCGACGGAACCTTGCTGAACGGCAAGGCCGAACTATCCGAAGGTACCGTTCGCACCTTAAATAAGCTGATGGCCGGCGGAGTGCATTTTTCCGTTGCCACGGCGCGGACAGCCGCTTCCGCCTCCATGATTTTATCCGGCGTGGAGTGGAGCGTCCCGCTGGTGCTGATGAACGGCGTTTTGATTTATGACCCTTTAAGCAGCGAATACATTCAAATCCTCTCCCTGGCCGCCGAAACTGTATCGTCGGTCATTTCGGTCTTTCAATCGCTGGGCGTCACAGGACTTATGTACCAAATGAAGGGTTCCGTACAGCATACATATTACGAATCTTTGGAACATACGCCGCTCCGCGACTTCATAGAAGAACGGAAGACCCGGTACAATAAAAAATTCAACCAGGTAAACCGTTTTTCCGACGTCCCGCCCGAGGCCATCATTTACTTCTCCCTGCTGGACACACAGGAAAAACTCCAACCCGTCCATGACGCGCTTTCCGGGATTCCCGATTTGAGTCAATTCCTGTATAAGGACAATTACAGTCCTGATTTATGGTATTTGGAGATACACAGCGACAAGGCGTCCAAGCAAAACGGCGTCGATTATCTGCGTAAAGCATATGGCTTTACACGCATCATCGGCTTCGGCGACAACCTCAACGACCTTCCGATGTTCGCCGCCTGCGACGTTAAAGTGGCGGTCGCCAACGCGAGGGACGAAGTGAAGGCCGCCGCCGACTATATCTGCGGAACGAACGAGGAAGACGGCGTCGTCAAATGGCTGGAGGAGCATATATGAACCGCCTCCAAACCGAACGGCTCATCATCCGCGACCCCTTGCCAACGGACATAGATCATTGGCATCACCTTATGTCCGACCCGAAAACCATGACTTATTTACAAGATATTATGACGCATTCGTTGGATGAAAGCCGCCAAAATCTTGAGGCGGCCATCGCCGCGGCAAAGAGTCCCGAAAGGGTTCAGGTTTTCTTTGCGATGGAGCACAGAGCAACAGGCGTGTTTATCGGCACAATCGGCTACACGGTGACAGATTTGACCCCATTGGGTAAATTTGCCCATGTCGGATATTTTATCCTGCCCGAACACCATGGGAATGGTTATACCACTGAAGCGCTCCGGGAAATACTCCGCTTCGCGTTTGAGGAGGATAACGTATTTCGGATCAACACGGGTTGCCTGAAAGAAAATCAAGCATCCGAACGCGTCATGCAAAAATGCGGGTTGATTAAAGAGGCGGAACGCAAGGCTTTTCAGTGGCATGAAGGACAGATGAAAGACCGGGTGGAGTACCGTTTGCTGAAGGATGAATGGGAAACAATGTAAAACCTCCCCGGTTGGGGAGGTTTTCTTGTTTTTGTGACTACATTTCCAGCAGTATGTCATTCTCCGCTTTCAGCACCGTGTCGGGGATGAAAATGCCGTCCAGTTTCTGCCCGTTGACGGTAACGGCTTTGATGCCGTGGACACTGCCGTTCGGATTGCTGATTTTGATGTTCAGCGTCTTGCCGCGCAGCTTTTTCACCATGCTCCAATTCTTCCACTCGCCCGGGATCGACGGGTCTATGACAATGCCGTCGGGTGTCGGGCGAAGGCCGAGGATACCCTCGACGGTTCCCGCCATGACGGCGGAGGATGTCCCGGTCAGCCAGTGAACGATGGCGCGCCCCGCGAACGGGCTGTCCCTTCCCTCGATGGTCTGACCGTGGACATAGGGTTCCAGCACGCGGCGGTCGGCGTCTTCGTTGTATGTTGCCGGGCTGGCTTTGCACCAGTATTCATAGGCTTTGTCGCCGCGCCCGAGAAGGGCTTCGGCGAGGATGGCCCAGCCCTGCGTGTGGGAGAAAATGCCCCCATTTTCCTTGATGCCTTTGTTGAAACACAGCATCAGCGCGCCGTTGAACGCGTGGTTTTCATAAGCCGGGTACATGACCATGACGCCGTACGGCGTGTTGAGTTCCCTGTAAACGGAATCCATCGTCGTAACGCCCTGCTCCGGCGTTGCCGCCCCGGAAATAACGCCCCATGACTGCGGGTTGAGCCACATCGACGCTTCGGGGTCGTCCCGTTTTCCGATCACGGTTCCATCCTCGCGGAAACCGCGTATCCAGCGGTCTTCGTTCCAGCAATGCTGATTGATCAAGCCGTTTGTGCCGGCTATTTTTTGATCCAGCCAAGCCGCGTATTCGGTATCGTTTTTGAAGACGGCGTAGCCTTTTAAGATGCGCAGGGCGTAATAGAGCTGGAAGAGGACAAAGGTGCTCTCCCCTTTCTTGCCGAGGCGCAGGCAGTCGTTCCAGTCGGCGTGCAGGCCGGCCGGCATCCCATGCGCACCGATGTTATCCATCGAAAATTGAATGGCGCGTTTGAGATGTTCGTAAACAGAGGCTTTTTCCTCTTTATCGGCAAAGAGGACTTCGTAATCCAAGAAGGCGGTTTCGCCCGATTCGTTGATGTATTTATGGATGGTCGGGAAGAGCCAGAGGGCGTCGTCGGCACGGTAACTGGGATGCCCGGTTTCCTTGACGTATGAGGCGTCGTCCGGCGTATCCTCATGCCCGGGGTTGTGGTTATATTTGACCAGCGGCAGCCCGGCACCGTTGGATACCTGCGCCGAGAGCATGAATTCGAGCTGCTTGCGCGCCAGTTCGGGCGCGAGATGGATGACGCCCTGTATATCCTGCACCGTGTCACGGTAACCGAATCCGTTGCGCAGGCCGCAGTATTGGAACGAAGCGGCGCGCGACCAGGTGAAGTTGATGAAGCATTGATAGGCATTCCACACATTGACGATATTGTTGAATTTATCGTCGGGGGTTTTGACCTGAAGATTGTCCAGCCTGTTGTGCCAAAACCGTTTGAGTTCCTTAAGTTCCCCTTCCACCCGGTTGGATTGCTTGTAGGAATCGATCAGCTCGGCGGCTTGGGCTTCGGGCTTTTGACCGAGAAGGTAGATGATCTCTTTCGTTTCGCCCGGAGCTAGGGTGATTTCGCTTTGCAGCGCGCCGCAGGAGTTCCCGTTGTAGTTGAGGTCGTTTTTCAATCCGTCGGTGATCCCGGCGGGGTTGGCGTAACCCCGGTACATCCCGATAAATTTATCCCTTTCGCCGCAATAAGCCGAGACATCGGCCCCCGCGACGCCGAAGAACCGCTCATTGTTCGGGTTCTTAAAGTTTTCATTGATGACTTGCAGGATATGGTCGCCTTTGAAATAGGTGCGGGAAATGAACAGGGTGTATTGCAGATTGACTTGATCCTGTTCATAATTCGGGTGGTTGGTAAATTCCACAACCCCTGTGACGGCCAGCTTACGCGGTTTGCCGGCCGTGTTGGTGATTGTCAAACGCCAAACCTCATGTGTCGCGTCCAGCGGGACGTAATACAGCGTCTCTGTTTTAATCCCGCTATATTCGGAGCTAATCGTTGTATACGCCGTGCCGTGGCGGCATTCCGATTTGTATGAATCCGCCGGTTTACAGACCGGAGCCCACGACGCCGACCAAAAGTCACCGTCTTCGTTATCGCGTATGTAGATGGTTCGGCCCGGCTGGTCGGCGGACACTGAATTGAAGCGGTAGCGGATGATCCGCCCGTTCGCACCCGACTTGACAAAGCTGTAGCCGCTTGCGTTGTTGGTGATGATGGCACCGTATTCAGGCGAACCGAGATAGTTTGCCCAAGCCGACGGCGTCGCCGGGTTGGTGATGACGTATTCCCTGTTTTTTTCTTCAAAATGTCCGTATTGCATATTGATTCTCCTTCATGTATAATAGTTTACATAATGTTGAACTTTGTCGAAACGGGGGAATTGAATGTTCAAGCCAATTCCGCGAACCTTACTCGCTTTGCTGATCGTAACGATATTTGCAGCCTGTGCGGCCGACAACTCCTATCAACCCTCTCTCTACTCGCCGGACGAACCGAACGATATTGGTTCCGAACAATCCGGGTACTCCGATATGCTTGGTGAGTATTTAACCGATTATAAAGGAAGTGTTGCTGTGGCACTTACAGCCGTGGAACCGGATTACAAGCCCGTTCCCTCTCCCGAACCTTCTGAGCCAATCACCGAACCCGAACCCGCAACAGAATCGTCCCTTGAACCGCCCCCCGAGCCGTCTTCCGAACCTTTATCCATCCCGCTGATCGATCCGTCTAGACCGATGGTCGCGCTGACGTTTGATGACGGCCCTAGCAAACACACAACCCGAATTTTGGATGTGTTAGAGCAAACCAATGCCCGCGCCACTTTTTTCACCATCGGAAATCTGATCGAAACCCGCAGAGACACCGTATTCCGCGCCTTTGACCTTGGTTGTGAGATCGTCGGGCATTCCTGGGATCACAGCGATATGACAAAACTCTCTGAGGAAGCACTCCGTGAACAGCTTATCCGCACCAATGAAGCGGTCGAAGCCGTCACCGGCATCGCGCCGGTTATGTACCGCCCGCCGTACGGCGCGGTAAACGACAGGGTCAAGCGTGTATCCGCCGATTTGGGTTTCGCCATCATCAACTGGTCGGTCGATCCTTGGGACTGGAAAGTGAGAGACGCCGATTCGGTCTACAACGCGATTATGAAGAATGTGAAGGACAGAGCCATCATCCTCAGCCATGACCTCTACGGAACAACGGCCGACGCGATGGAACGGGTTATCCCCGAATTGATTGCGCAGGGGTATCAGCTCGTCACCGTTTCGGAACTTTTATCTTTTACATATGACGAATTGGAACCCGGAAAGGTCTATACCAAGGGATAAAGCAACGGTATTTTGATAATAAACCTCTTGGAAACATCGAATTTCCAAGAGGTTTGGCGGAGAGATGGGGATTTGAACCCCAGGTGCGTTTTTGCGCACACACGATTTCCAGTCGTGCTCCTTCGGCCGCTCGGACATCTCTCCGTGGTTTTTTATTATAAACCAGTTTTTCTGTCTTGTCAAGCAAAGGAAAATGATGTATAGTAAATAAAGGTCGTCTGATCGTCACAGGAAGGGAGCGTCTGCGCGATGCTGCATAATATCGTAGAAGACCTTGTGGAGGAATGGCTTGAGAAAGTCATTGCGCAGTATCAATGCTGTAAATGCGCGAAATGCCGTTTGGATATGATGGCTATGTCTCTCAACAAACTAAAGCCGCATTACGTTGTCGCGCGCGACGTCTATTCCAAAACCCGTTATCTCAACACAGCCATGCAAAACGATATTATGATGGCCGTTGTGACCTCGGTCGATTTTATCAAAGACCATCCCCGTCACGAAAGGGACGATTAAACCAACACTTAACAAAGCAGAGCGAATGATCGCCCTGCTTTTGTTTTGTTGTGCGGTTATGGCTGCTTCAATAGGTTCTGTAGTTTGTCCATCCATGCCAATGCTTCTTCATACTCAAACCGTTCCGCATGATCCTTGATCTTCTCCAATGCGTTATCTTCCGCGGTGCCGAAGGATTGACCGCATAAAACAGATAAGTAATCCATCGCGCCCGGCCGGTCATACTCATGCAGCGCGGCGGCAATGTCCTTCAACGCGGCACTCAACTGCGCGCGGCAGCCTTCTGTTTTCTCCTTCTGTTCCTCTTGCAGCCCTTGCATGTGCCTGGCCAAGACAATCATTTCCTGTATGAATGTGTTGTGAAGCTCCCGGCATGATTCAAAATCACCGCTTTTACTTTTTTTCTCCAGCTCGTAGGCCGTTTGACCGAGGTCATAGGCTCCTATGCTGTTCAGCGCGCCTTTCACTCCATGTACCGATACGACGTAATCCGGGTGTTTTTCCGCCATTTGCCTGTTCAGGCGTTCAATATGTTCCGGCATCGTCCGCGCCGTCAGGAGAACGACCCTCTCATACAGTTCTGTCATCCCCCCCATGGCATTTAACGCTTTTTTTACGTTGATCTCAGGAATGGACGTCAGTTTCTCCATAAAGCTGTTCATCGTAACACGCCTTCCGAACCTAAATCATTTCCTTCAATACGATCCTGTACTCCTGCTCTCTTTCGTGAAAAACCGCGGCGGGTTTGGGGGCAAACCGCAGCGGGTCGCCTTCTTGAACAATTTTGTCCGCTTCCCCCTGTAAAAACTCATGCGCTTTGAGCACCTGTTCGCTTGTAAGCGGGTCAAGCTCCCCGGCTATTGCAACCAATAAATGCCGTACAGCTTTGTTTAGCTCTGCTAAGTCGTTGGTGCGTTCGTCAATGATGATAAACAAATCCTCGCTCAGCGATTTAAGCTCCCTTTTTTGCGCTTCCAGCAGCAAATGCAGTTCGATGCGTTTATGCAGCAGCGGCGGGGAAAACGGCTTGCGGATATAATCCACCGCGCCGAGGGTCAGCCCTTCCAGCTCGCTGGCCATATCCGACCGGGAGGTGAGGAAAATGACCGGGATATGCGCTGTTTCCACCTTGTCTTTCACAGCTTTGATCACATCATATCCGCTCATGTCGGGCATTTCGATGTCCAACAGGATCAAATCGGGGGAAATGATCTCCAGCAAGCTCAGCAGATCGGTGCATGAATTGATCGTAACCACGTCATACCGGTCGCTGAGGGTCTTTTTCCCCATGGCAAGGTTGGTCGCGCTGTCGTCAACCATCACGATGATTTCTCTCGTCTCTTCCATGGTCTTCCCTCCCTGTGTTTACGGCCGCAATCCCAACGGCGTCACCGTATAGCTCCTGCTTGCCGTGATATTGGCTTCTCCGTTCCGTTGAAGATTGAGTATTAGTTCATACTGACCCGCTGCTGTTTCTTCCAAACTCATGCTGACGGTATAATTCCTATAATACCCCATTGGCAGCACAGGCTGACCGTTTCTCATGATATAGCCGTTACCGCCGGTGATTGTCCCGGTGTCATCCTCTACCGAATAATTGATAAAAATGTTAGCTCTCACTCTAAAATCTGATGCGTTTGACAGATTGATAACCGCGGTTTCTTTTGAACTCTCCAAGTCATTGATGATGAAGGAAGAAAGGGAATTGAGCAATGAGTTGACTTCGGCGAGGTCGTTTGCCATAAAATAGGTCATAAGGGTCGGCGCGAAAAAGGAGCTGACAGCGATCAATATGATAGAGAGCAGCATCATAGAGACGATCAGCTCGACCAGCGTCAGGCCCTTTTTGCCGCGTATTTTTTTACGCATATATCCCGCCTCCTTCCTCTTATTACGCTTCATTATTATGGGGCAGGGGCAAACGCCGTGAATCCCCTATCTTCCGTTATCCTTATGCTTATCGGCGGCAATGCCGCACTTAAACTGGTGCTGCTGGCTGTAAAAGTGATGCTGCCGGAAACAGGGATGACATCATTGCCCTCCAGCAAATTATTGACCGCGACCTGATCAAGCCCGGCGTCGCGTGTTGCCCTTCCGGTGATCTGCAAGGAAACCAAAATCGTCATGGTGACCGTGATGGTGAGGATGGTAAAAAGCATGATGCTCACGATGCCTTCCATAAGGGTCTCCCCTTGTTTCCTCTTCAGGATGGCATTGATTTTACAAAACCGTTTCATCATTCACGCCTCCCCTTATTTACTCTATATGAATATCGACAGACGTCGCCGGGAAGTTTAACACACCCGAGGCATATCCTCCCAGCACCGGGTCATAGAAGACGCCGCGGAAGCCCGCCGATGCCGCGTCTTGCACAATGCCGCCTTCGTCTCCGATATATTCTATGATGTATTCAGCCGTTCCGCGTCCCCCGGCCAGAGCGATGGCCGGAATGGTGAGCAGGGTATTTCCGTTGGCGAGTTTATTCGCCGTAGACCCTGCCGGCATGGTCACGAGTTTGAACTCCTTCGATATTTCAACGGTGGCGGTTCCTTTCGCCGTAATGGCACCCAAAGGATCAGTCCCCGACGCGTCGATGGCCAGCCTGACCGTAAACGTCCCGTCACCCATATCGGTCACCGTTTTCCGCAGATCCAGCGGATGGGTCGAGTAGCCGGGCGGTTGGGTCAGATGCCATCCCGCAATCGGAACGCCTTCCCACAGCACGGGATAGGGATACTCATCGATGTGACGCCATTGTTTGTCGAAGGTGTTTTCGTAGGCCGACGTCAGCCAATCAAGCGTCATATACTCGGTGATAAGGCCGCTTCCCCCGCCGCTGTTTTTGTAGAAGTTATATCCGTCTTCCGTCCAGCCGCCGTTATGTAAGGCATAACGGCTTCCCAGCAGGTAGAAGTTGTTGGCCGCTCCGGCAGGCGTCCCGCCCCCGGCGATGGGGAAAACGGTATCAAAGGTATGCGGTGCGGGCGCGAGGTAGAAGGCGTGGCTGATGGTACCCGTATTATGGCCGGTAATGCCGCCCGCTACCCAACTAGACGCCGACGCTTTGACCGGGACGTCGTTCAGCCCGTTGACCGAAAGGAAGGACACATTTTTGATGGTTCCGCTGTTGCCGCCGGTGAATCCGCCGATGTTGGTGTTCCCGGACACGGCGCAGTATTCCGCGCTCACCCGTTGGATGGTTCCGGCATTGGTTCCGGCCAGTCCGCCGATGTTGTTGGCCGTGCCGGAGCCTCCCCTGATGATATTGTTCCGCAGGATGAGGTCTTCAACAACACCGCCCGCGCCGATCTGCGAGAAGACGCCGATATTGCCTGTTCCGGCTTCCCCTGTCAGCGACAGATTTTTGACGGCTTTGATGTAACTGCCGCCGGTTTTGTCAAACTCCCCGTCCGGCTTATATTGGCTCTTGGCCGAATAGCTGCCTGTGAAAACGCCTTGCGCGGCCGATTTACCGACGTTGATATTGACTCGGTTTGAAGACGCGGGCGAATCGGGCTTCGTCCTGCCGGCATTGTTGTTCCGCCAGTAGCCGTTGGCTGTATTTAGTCCGCCGAAGTCAACGTCGATCTCCTGCAGGTAATGCCCGGCCAGCGTCGTTTTGTCCGCGGCGTTATTGAAGCCGATGTTTCCGATGTGCCTCGGCGTGCGGACGATATATTGGAAACCGTTCTTCCCTTCAAAATGAGCCATTTGCGCGCTGAGATTCCCGATGCGGTTTACTTGGTTTCGGGTATAAAGGGCTTTGGCGAAGAGCGGGTTGATGTATCCGTCGAACATATCGGTTCCGCCGTTGTTTTTCCCCATCTTCAACCGAATCGGGTAAATGGCTCCGTATTTATTATCTGAGGATCTCATATACCCTTCAATTTTATCAAGCTCCAAGACAAACCCCAATACATCATCAAAGCGGGACAGTTTATCCGGTTTTCGTTTGTCATCATTGCCCAATGATATTTTATTGCCGTTTATATCTTCAACCTGTAAAAAGTGCTGACCCGCGTTTGCCGAGGCTAAAACGATATACCCGTCCTCGATGACCCTTTGGGTTTCGCGGTAATCCAGCGTATCGCTCCCGTCAGGGCTCCAAAGACCGTAATATTTGCCGCCGTTGTTGGGGTTGGGGTACAGATAAAACTCATAATAAGCCAGTTTCGACGTCGATACCTCGGGCATCGGCCACCAGTCCGGTTCGTCCAGCGCGGCCAGTTTCGGGTAGGCATATGTTGTCCCCTGCGCCCACACATTCGCGTTGTTGGTATTCAACAACGTGGCGTCAGCGCGAAGCTGCGCCGCCGTCCGCGCGCTGACCGCCGGGGCGACTGTCGCCGGGACGTTGGAGTCGGTGTTATACCCGCTCTGCTTCAGATACAGCACATTGGACGGAAGGGCGGCCGAAGCCGTTTTTCCGCCGATCAGCAAATAGTTCCCGTTCATCAGGTAGGCGTCACTGTAGGCGTAGGAAAGCGACCCCGAGCTGATATGACCGACTAGATACCCGGTATTGGCTGACGCGCCGAAAACGGTTTCGATATAGGCGTATTCCTGCGGGTCTAAGTTCCCGTAGTTATAGAAGACATTCTTGACCGTTCCGCCGTTCAAATGCCCGACGACGCCGCCCACGTTGGTTGACGTCCGATTGACCCGGCCGACTTCGGTGTAATCGGCGTAGCAAACTTGAACGGTTCCCGTTCCGCTGTTTGCGCCAACGACCCCGCCGACATTGTTCACGCCCCGTACGTAGTTCGGCGCGGCATGTTCGTTGTCGTCCCCGCTGTCTTTCCCTTTGCTGATGCCGATGAACGAATATTGAAGGGTTCCGGTGTTTAACCCGACAACCCCGCCGACATTGCTGCCCGCTCCGATGATCCCGGCAAACCCGCGCAGGGTGGTGTCGGATAAAACCTTTACAGGCTGCGCCGTTGTTCCGCTGATTTGCCCGATGGTGCCGCTGCTGCTCCCCGCAACCGCGCCGACATTGTTGTTTCCGCTGATGTTCGGATTGATCATGGTTACGGCATAGATGGTTCCGTTGTTTTGCGCAAACAAGCCGATATTGTCGGTTGACGGGGCGTTAATCCGCAGATTGCGAATCTCCTTGCCGCCGCCGTTGTATGACCCGGCAAATTCCCCGGCAACCACGGCGGAGCTTGTGAAGGAAAGCTCGCTTCCCGTTTTGGGTGAGGCTGTGTTGTTGGTAACAGCCAGCTCTTTGAGATAGATTCTGAAATCCACATGGAGCTGCTGGGTATATGCTGCCTCTAAAGCGAGGCTGATGTTGTTGATATGGCGGGGTGAGCGGATCAATCCTGCTTCTTCCGGGGCAAAACACGGGTTTATCGTCCGCCGCAGAACCTCAATGCCTTTTTCGGATAAGACTACATCGATCGGTTCCCCTTTGGAGGCTTCCTCCAAGACACCGTTCGGGATATAAATAACGGCTTTCGTTGTGTCGGCGGCGGATTCCACCGTCACAGGCCATGCGGGAACGCCGTTGACAATAGCTGCCGCACCGCCGTCTAAAGACAGTGTGAATTCCGTATCGCCCAACTGCAATTTGCAGTCTTTTCCTTCGTAATCCAGCACCGTCAGCATATAGCCGTCATGCTTTACAACGTCCGACCCAAGCCCTGTACCGGTAAACGGATAAGGCAGAGACGCGAACGAGCCGTTTTGATAGAACTCATAGTATTCCAATTCGGACAAGCTCTCACCGCCGTCGGCAATCGGCCAGTTTGGATGAGCCGCGAGCTTGTTCAAATGGGCGGACAGGTGGGGATACGGATAAATCGGATTGCCCAAGTCAACAACGATTCCCGCCGTAAGCCCTGATTTTACAATCCAGCCGGGCATCATCCGCGCCGCTTCATCGGTCAGTGCCCAAGTGGACAATCCTTCGCCGTAACCATTATTCGCCTCGCCGTTATAATCAATCCGTCCGCTCGGCATGGCGTCCGGCCAAACAGGGCTGCCCGAGAGATAAAAGGCTCCGTTGAAGGTTCCGCTGAAATGACCCGCGATGGGTTGGATGCCCCCCCCGGACTTGGGAGCCAACGCCAGGTAGAGGACGTTTGAAATCGTCCCGTCGCCGCTGCCGATGATCCCTCCCGCGAAACCCCGGGCATTGATATGGACGGCTGCGTTCGGGGAAATAAACACGGAGTTCAAAACAGAGCCGCCGCTGATCGAACCCGCGAACCCACCGGCGGCTCCGTCACTGTTGTGTGCGGTGATGCTGTGTTCATTAAGCAATGTATAGCGCACATAGACGTCGGTGACCGAACCTTCCAACACACCGCAAACCGCTCCCGCATTCTCTCCGGCGTCAACGGCGGGGTTGTCAAGCGTCAGGTTCTGCACCAACCCGTTTTGTGTGATCTCGGCGAACAAACCGGCGTTTTCGCCGCCTTGCGCCGTTAGATTTGCAATGGTTTTGCCCGAACCTTCCAATGTGCCGCCAAAACCGGGGATGGGCGCGAAATTGGTGATCCCATGCGCTTCAAGGTCAATATCCTCTTCAAGATGGAAGATTTGATCCTGAGCGTATCGGATATTGTACAAGTGCCTGGCCGACATAACGGAAAACCCGCTTCTCGCGTAATGCGATTCGCTGTTTGAATTGAAATATGGGTGGGCTTCCCCAGATATGGCGGAAGAGCCGTCGCTTCCTTCAAGCAGCACATAAATATTCCTGGCCGCGTCAAACAACCCGCCGATGTTATACATACTGGAAATGCCCATAATACCGGACGGCCTGTAATGGTTAAGGTTTGCCGTATCGCCGCTGACATAGTCCAAAATCCATATGATACGGACATAACCTTCCATATCCGTATCCCAGCTGTATAAGTGCGGCCCCTCGGCCATCGCTTCCGATAAACCGGAGGGCAAATGAGCTGGGTCAAGCGAAAGTCCTTCATAGCTAAGCTGGCTTCCGGGTATGGAAAGGGTATACGTTTTTCCGATCTGATCTTTTGAAATGAGAATTTCGGCGTACAGGACGTTTTGATTGCCGCTGCCCGGGATCGGGACGTCAAAACTATCGTAGATATTGATGATCGGGGCATGGAATCCGCCGTCTGTATGCCCGGTATTGTCAACCCCGAAATAGCCCTGCTTACGGTCGCGGGCATATTGATACCCGGCCGACGCATCCATACCGCGCCCGCCGGAGATATTCCTCTCGCTTTTTTCATCCCCTAAGTAATCGAAATCTACGCCTTCCTCAAATCTGTCCCCGTAGAAAACAGACAGAACGACCCCTGTTTCGATGTTGAATTCGATCAGGATGGCGTCGTTGAGGATCGTTTTATCCAAAACGGTGGGATCCAAAAGCCTTTTGATCAATCCGGCCGGTGCCTGACCCGCCGGTTTGGATATGTAATGGACGTAATCCCTTGCGTTATCGTCTTCCCCTTCCGGCACCGTCTCCTTTGGGAAACCCAGCAAGTCATAGACATTTGTGTTTACCCCGTCATGCTCGTGCAAATTCATGTTGATCAAATCGCGGCTGCTGTCGTAATAATCATCCAAAGTGGCTTTCATCCCTTTGGTGATCCTCAGTTCATTCAGCTGCTCCTGCGCCGCGAGATAGAGCGTCCTTGCGACGTTCGTCCGATTTGTCTGACGTCCCGATTCAAGATACCTGAATACCGACGGAACGGTAATCGCCGCCAACACGGCCACGATGACCAAAACGATCGTGACCTCTATCAGGGTGAACCCCAAGCGGTTTTTACTTTTCCTCATAATACCCTCCCCGCCGCGGCACGGCGGCGGCCGATCAGCCGTTTAGCAAGGTTACCACAAACGTCACGGACACACTCATGGCCTCGTTGAGATCGGCATGGTTCAAATTGAACTTGATGTCTCTTACGTGTATCCCCGGATCATTATCGACAGCATCCAAGAGGTTCTTGAGCGATTGATAGCTTCCGGTTATTTCCATTCGTACGGTAACTTCAGAGAACGCGGAATAATCGACGTCTTTTTCCACCATTTTCCCTGTTTCCGCATCCCAAATGTCCATCTTGATCGAAAGCCCTTTTGCATTATCCAATAAATTGCTGGGAACGGCAAGCCCGTTGTCCTCACAGATTTTACCCATCTTGCGGATCAGGTCGGTATTGGAATTGGTCAGTTCATACAGCGAAGCGACGAATCCATACTCCGCTTTTGCGTCCGTGTTGCTCTGTATGACATATCCCTCTGTCCGTAAATTCAATTCCAGCTCGTCTTTTTTGAACTGCAAATCACTCAGTTCGGTATTCTTTTCCCCGTTCTTGTCAAACAGCGGCATAAAGCCGAATTGAAAGGCCAGGTAGAACAATCCGACAACGCCCACGACCAGCAGCATGACTTTCTCCCGCTTGGAGAGGCCTGTATTCTGCACCTGCATTATTCCGCCTCCTCTTCCGCCGGTGTTTTCACCGCGAGTTTGATTTCCACCGAAAACACGACGCCTTCCGTGTCCGAGTTGTACCCGCTGTTGTTCGCGTACTCGATCATGCCGGTGTTTCTCGCAAGCCCGTCAAGATAATATGTCATGTCGGTATATGTGCCGCTTTTTGCCTGTAATCTCACGGTATGGGTCAATTCATTATAGTCAAAACTTGTGACCGTTACCATCTCGCTGAACTGCATGATGATAAATTCCAGCATTTCGCTGGTTACCGCGTTCCTTCTATTTTGCCAATCCACAATTTCATTGTATTGGCTGACGATCCCGCTGTAATGCCTCGTCTCGGCGGTCAGGGCGTCCAGCGCGTTCCGTTTTTCTATGGTTGCCTCGTCATTGATGAAGGCATTGATGGTTTCAATTTCTTTATCCAAATCTCTGTTCATCCACCAAAAATATCCGATGGGCAATGCCAAAATCAGCACATACGCGATCAAAAGCGGCACGGCCAGTTTTTTCGGCTTCTTATGCTTGACATGCTTATCCAGTTCACGGCGGCCGGACATCAGGTTGATGCTGTCGGGGCGCATCAGCGTATTCAGGTAAACGAAATGCGCCTCGGGCGGCAGGTTCCCCCCGGCGTCCGAATATACGTCGAGCAGTTTCATGGCGATGTCCGCGTAAGGATTGATGGCTTCGATCAGACGCAAATCGGCTTCGTTGACGCCGAGATAATAACACTGGGTGATTTCGGCGAATTTTTGCGAACGGTTGAATTGGATCAGGCCGTTCATGTTGTCCAGCACATTTTGGAAGAGCTGTTCTTTGGTATCGCCGTAGAGGCGGGAGCGCGACATGAAGACATTGCTTCCGTTGTCGAAAATCATCGAAAGCATGGTCGGCCCGTCAATGACATTGAGGACAAACGACGCCTTGTTCAATTCAGGCTTTGCGTTCACATAATTCAACAATGCCTCGGCTCCGACGCGGATGCTGCTGAGTTTGATCCCCGCCGAGCTGAAGGCGGAAACATACGCGTCCACACGCGTCCTGTCGACGGCGCAGGCGAATATGATGTCGCTGTTGCCTTCGGTGCCGAACTTGTGATACCCGCAAACGAGATTGTCGGGGTTATCGGTCGTATCGGCAAAATCGTCCCGAACCAGCTGCTGATACCGCTTCTTGCTCAGGCGGGGGGTGACCAGCCTGCGGGAAAGGATGGCACTGCCGTCCACGATCAGCGACGGCGCGTTGAACAACTGCGGGTTTTCCTGACGCATGGCGGTCAGGCATTCGGTCAAAAAGGCCGCGTCGGTGATCATGCCGTTGATCATTGTCCCCTCCGCAAGGGGATACTCGACAAACCGCTTGACCTTCTTGCCCTCGTAACCAACCACTTCGATCTTTTCCGTTGAGATATAAACAGATGATTTCATAAAACCCTCCTCTAACCTTGTCAAGCCTCTCGACGCCCGCGGACGGCCGGCTAAAGTGAATTTAGCCTTCCTGCGGGCTGTTCGGCTCTTCTATCCCGCGAACATATCAGGATTATTATAAGCCGACATCAATGGTGTCATGACCGAGATCAAAACCGTCCCGATCACGCCGGCCAAGACAATCAGCATAACCGGCTCCAGCATCTGCACCAAACGCCCCGTCGCTTGTTCGGCTTCGTATTCAAAACTGTCGGCGATCGACACCAGCATCTGCTCCAGGCGGCCGGACTCCTCGCCGATCAAAACGGTGTTGGGCAGTTTGTTGTCAAATCCGTCTATTTTGCGCACCGACACCGACAACGCTTCGCCATTGCGCACATCCCGGATGACGTTGGGAAATTGACCTTCTATATATTTGTTGCCGATAATGGTTCCTGATATTTCGAGGGCTTTGATCATCGAGACGCCGCTGGAATACAAGGAAGAGAGGGTGCGGGCGAAGCGGGCCGTATAGATGATGTGCAGCAGACCGCCGATGGTCGGCAGTTTGAGTTTCAGTTTGTCAAATTTAAGCCGTACCGAGGGAACCTTCATCACATAAGAAGCCAGCGCGGCGATGCTCAAAACCACAATGATCAGGATATACCATTTTTCCACTAGGAAATTGCTGATAAAGACAACAGCCCTTGTGATGGCGGGCAGCGGGATGTCCCCCAACGCTTCAAAAAAGGACGGCATGATGAAAACGAAGATGGCGATGACCACAACCAAGGTCACGACCGACAGGATTTTCGGGTAGTTCAACGCCGATTTGATCTTGCTGTTGAGCCTGTGGTCTTTGTCATAATGGATGGCCATTTTATCGGTCACGCTCTCCAGCTGGCCGCTGGCCTCGCCGGAAGCAAACATATTCATCAACAATTCGGGGAAGGCCGAGCCCTGAGCGCGCATGGCCTCCGACATGGTAAGCCCTTGCTGGACATCCTTGTGTACATTTTCATAAATGCGCTTGATCCTGATGTTCTTGAAGTCGCGCTCCTTCATGATCTCCATGGCGCGCACCGCCGTGATGCCGCTCGAAAGCATACTGGCCAGCTGGCGGCAAAACTCGGAAACCTCGTTGGCTTTCAGGCGGTATGTCGTCCGCCTCTCGTCGAGAATCTTGAATTTGACCGGCACAAGGTTTTTCGCCCGCATGGTTTTGCGGAAATCGTTCTCGTCCCTCGCGTCTACCGTTGCCGTGATTTTGGTGTTATCAATGTCCAACGCGGTGAATTGATACTTGGGCATTTCTCATTACTCCTCCCGCCATCTGCGGATGGTACCCTCCTCTCAGAGGAGGGCAAGGGATTCTTTTGGCTCCCTCCCAGAGGGAGCTAAAATCCATATAACCCCAAATAAACCGATATGATCTCATCCCCGTACAGCATCGCCGCCGCGACGCCGAAACTGAGGTAGGGCCCAAACGCCATGTGCTTATGTTTGCCTCTTTTTCCGCTGATTATCAGAGCTATCCCGTATCCGCCCCCGCCAATCAGACCAATCAAAAAGGCGAGCAGTGTGTTCTGCCAGCCCAGTAGAAACCCGCAAACCGCCATCAGCTTGATGTCGCCCCCGCCGAAAGCGTCGGTGATAAGGAGAGCTAAGAGGAGCATCGGCAGGCTGACGGCCGCAAAGCCGATCCCGCGCTGGAGAAGGGTGACGTCCGGCCTTGCCCATATGGCGGCAATCGCCAGCGGAATCAGGGCGATGACCAGCCCGTTGGGGATTTCCATCGTCGCGGCGTCAATCAGCGAGATAGCCAGCAGAAGCGCGCAGACCGCAAAGGCAAGCGGCGTCATCCAAGTGAAGCCGAACCTGAGAAAACACAGAGCCGCCGGGAGAGCGCAAGCAATCTCAGCCAGCGGGTAACGCAACGAAATCCGCGCTTTGCATCCCCGGCAGCGACCCAGCAGAAAGAGCCAGCTCAACACAGGAATCAACTCAACCCATTGCAGCGTCTTCCCGCAATGGGGGCATTTGCTCCGCCCCTTGACAAACGATTCCTTTTTCGCGTATCGGAG
>Ga0082212_10000749_pt1 | contig 47529 bp, 34 predicted proteins | sample TergutNt197P3_FD_71548 | JGI IMG/M metagenome (GOLD analysis project Ga0082212, IMG submission 71548) | Neocapritermes taracua P3 segment gut microbial communities from Petit-Saut dam, French Guiana - Nt197 P3 | ecosystem: Host-associated > Arthropoda: Insects > Digestive system > Gut ... | reverse complement strand
CTTTGAATGATTAGATTCCCTTGCTAAAGGATGATTATAGGCATTCAACCAGATTGGTGCTTGCGATTGGTGCCTGCATTTCCACTGATTCAGACGGAGAGTCTACGTTTTGCAGCGAAATCGAGGTTGTGCTGTGTGGTTTCTGCCTATTTTGGGGTTTTTTGACCTCATAATGGGTAAATCGGGGTGATTTCGAGGTGTTTGACACAGCACAAGTTCGATTTCGATGCAAAACGATACCACTTTGTCTTTTCTTGGTCGCGCGATGGGCGGATGCGCCTGGCGGAGTGCGGCCGCGCGGCTTGAGGCGCTGAGTGGGGGCTGAGCCGGGTTTGTCGTTATAAGGGCAGTGCGAAAAGCGTATCTATGCGCTGTGATAATCGAGCAACTCAGATAGCGTTGCCGTAGATTGCCACGCCCCGCCTGGGGCGGGGCTCGCAATGACGCGGGTGAGGGTTTAGAGCGAGGTGGCCTGGCGGCTGGCGAAGCGGATGCCGGCTACCAAGAAGCAGAGCAGGGCGAACAGGCTGAGGATGCCGCTTGAGAGGAGCCAGGCATCTGCGTTGCCTGCCGCGAGTTGCCTGACGCCGTCGACCAGCCAGAACTGCGGGGTGATGTGCGCGAACTGCTGGAGCGTCTGCGGGGCGTACTCGATGGGGAAATAGGCGCCGCCGAGCAGGCAGAAGATGGTCGAGACCGACAGGATGAGCCAGAGGCAGGCCATGCGGGTCTTGGAGATCAGCCCGACCACCAGCGCAAAGCCTACGCAGAACAGGGTGAAGAGCAGGCTCATGACCAGGATGGGGCCTACGGCGATGAAGTCGCCCAGGCCGTTTGCCAGGCAGAAGACCATGTAGATGAGCACCATGATGATAGCCGCAATAAAGCCGGCCGCACAGACGCCTATCACGTAGGACGCGGCGGAGACCCCAGAGACCTGCACGCGCTGGTAGGTGCGGTTGGCGCGGTCCTCGAAGACAATGTTGGCCATACCCACGGTGATGAGCGCGCTGATCATCACAAAGAAGCCGAAGAGCGTGACAAAGATGTCGCTGCTGTCGCGTCGCAGGACCAACTGCTCGTCGAGTTGGAGGGTGGTGACACTGGCCTGGGCCGAGCGCGCCTCTGCGATCAGCGCCTTGAGGCTTGACGCGTCGCCCTGTGCGTAGGCGGCAAGCACCTGCACGGAGGAGGTGTAGGCCTCAAAGTAGCTCTGGAGGAAGGCGCGGTTGGCGTAGTCGTCCATATAGGTGACGAGCAGGGCGCTGCTGGTGTCTGTGAGCAAGGCCTGCTCAAAGCCGGCGGGAACCTCGACGATGGCGGAGATCTTCTTGTCAACGAGTTGGCTCTGGAGGCTGCCCTCTTCGCCGGTGACGAGCTCCACGCCCAGGTCCTGGGTGAGGTAGCGCTCGAAGTCCGCTGAGACGGCGCTTGTATCGTTATCTATGTAGCCCAGTTGGATGGGGCTGTCAAAGCTGAACACCACGGAGACCAGGATGATGAGGACGGCGCCGAGCAGTATGCCGGCCACAGCGGAGGCAGCGACCAGGGCGCGCATGCGTTGGAGCGTGCTTTTCAGGATGAGCCCGGTGATCCTGAGGGTCCTCATGACACCACCTCCTTCTTTCTGAAGAGTGCTGAGCCGATGAGAGCCGCGATGACGATGAGCACAGCGCTGACCGCGAGCACCCACAGACTACGGGTGGTCTCACCAAAGAGCGTCAGGTCGAAGGCGGCCTGTTGGATAAGACTGGGCGGCAGGAAAGGCGAAACACTGGGGATGTTGATCTCCTTGGAGAAGGTGCCACAGAGGAAGAGTATGGGCCAGATGACAGGCATGAGCAGGATACCTGGGTTTATCTTGATGAAGATGCCCAGTATCAGAGCCAGCGACGAGCAGGCCATGCCGGTGACAAGCAGCATGACGAAGAGCAGCACGTTAAGCTGCCAGGTGGCGGCGTAGTGCGCCCCAAAGAAGGTGGTGGAGACAAACATGACCACGAGGATCTGGATGAGGTTGAGGGGCAACTGGCTGGCCATGTACTGCAAGAAGACCGAGGCGCGGTTAAGCGGACTTGCCAGCACGCGCCTGAGGGTGCCGTCCTTGCGGGCCTCGTAGAAGGACATGGCGCCGCTGAAGAAGGATCCCATGAAGAACATCATGACGATCATGGTGATGGCGTAGTAGTCCATCATGGTGCGCGAGATGCCAAAGTCCTTCTCCTCAACGCGCGCGGTGTCATAGATGTCTGTGCTCTCCAAGGTAGCCAGGGCGTTGGCTGCGTTCAGAGCCGCGGCGTTGGGGGCGGTAGCTCCTGTGGCGGCGGCCTCGGCGGCGGCCAGAAGGTCCACGATGGCGTGGGTCCTGACCGTTGAGATGCAGCTGTGGATGCGGGAGACGCTGGTGAAGATGGAATACACCGCCTTGTTCTCCGTGGTGTCCATGCCCTCATAGATATCTATGGCAAAGGGCTCGCGAAAGACGACAAGCGAGGTGATCTCTCCCCTCTCAAGCTGCTCCTTGGCCTGGTCCAGGTTGGTGACGGGTGTGAAGTTGAGCTGCTCGATAGCTTCGAACTCCTCGACGATGGCGTCTACGGTCGCCACGATCTCAGGGTCCTCACTGTCCACGTGGTAGGCGATCTCCATGCTGCCTATGGTTGCATCAGGGTTGTCCAGGTTTGCGAGCATGGTGCCCAATATGAAGACGAGAAGTGTGGGGAAGATGGCGATGAAGAAGATGCTGCCCTTGTCGCGCAGCAGGTTCTTCTGGTGACCCTTGAAGATGGCAAACATGGCGCAGCCCCCCTCTACCTGAGCTCACGGCCTGTGAGGGCCAAAAAGGTGGTCTCAAGGTTGGGGGCCTCGCTGTTGAGCGCCTCCACACGGACACCCTGGGCGATGAGGATGTCCATCAGCGGGGTGATGTCCTCGTGGGTCAGCGCCACGTCGACACGCAGCGCCTCGCCTGTCTCGTTGAAGGAGGTGTAGCGCACATCCGGGAGGAGCTTGAGTTTCTCGGTGAGGGTACTGCGCGCTGCCTCGTCGCCAAAACGCGCCTGGATGACGATGCTCTTGACGTCGGTGACTGCTTCGAGCAGCTCGAGCTCGGTGCCGATGGCGACGAGCCTACCGTGGTCGATGATGGCGATGCGGTCGCAGATCTCCTGGACCTCGGGCATGTAGTGCGAGGTGTAGATGATGGTTGCACCGCGGTCGCGCAGGGTGCGGATGCTGCCCATGATGTGCTCGCGGCTCTGGGCGTCCACACCTACGGTGGGCTCGTCCAGGATGATGATCCGGGGGTGGTGCGCGATGCCGCAGGCGATGTTGAGACGGCGCTTCATGCCGCCGCTCATCTTGCCTGCGCGCTTCTTGGCGTGCTCGGCGAGGCCCACAAAGACGAGCGCCTCGGCAACAGCGGCCTTGAGTGGAGCGCCCTTGAGGCCGTAGAGGCCCGCGAAGTAAGCCACGTTCTCGGCTGCGTTCAGGTTGGAGAAGAGCGCTATCTCCTGGGGTACCAACCCGATGAGCGCCTTGATCCTGCGCGCGTCCTTATCCAGGTGGTAACCGCCTATGGTGAGCTCGCCCTTATCGTAAGAGAGCAGGCTTGAGATGATGTTCAGCGTGGTGGACTTGCCGGCGCCGTTGGGACCTAAAAAGCCGAATATCTCGCCGTCTTGGACCTCGAAGCTGAGGTTGTCAACGGCGATGACGTCCCCAAAGCGCTTGGTGAGGTTCTGCACGGTGATGATGGGGGCGGCGTTTTGTTGTAGCTCGCTTGAACCGTTGCTGCTTACCATGGTCTGCCTTTCTCAGAGGAATCCGACAGTAACCATGGTATGGCTTGGTAAGCTGGCCCGTAAGTGTCAGGTGTTTGAATCAGCTATGACAAATGTCACGGGTTTGACAAAGGATGTGACAAAGGGGTGACAAAGGGGACGGACTTGACAAGGGGGACGGTCCCTTTGTCATATTGCTTTTTAGCAATATGACAAAAGGGACCGTCCCCTTTGTCACATGCCCTTTGTCACCCCTTTGTCACATCCCCTTTGTCACATCCCAGTCAAACCCCCATTTTGCCCTACAGGAGTTCGAACTGGTTCCTGTGGAAGTCGATCAGGCCCTCTTTGCGCATCTTGCTGAGCTCGTTGGACAGGGCGCTGCGGTCGACGCAGAGGTAGTGGGCCAGCTCCTCACGGTTGAAGGGCAGGGTGAACTTCTTTGCGACCCCCCGCTGCGTATCGAAGTACTGCAGTAGTTTCTCGCGGGTGCTGCGCTTTGACAGTATGTCTATCTTCTGGTTGAGCATGAGGTTGTTCACCGCGACCAGCCTGAGCATGTTCTCGATGAGCAGGGCGTGGAAGGGGCAGGCGGCAGTGCAGGTGGTGATGATCCTTCGGTAGTCGATGAGGAGGACCTCTGAGGCCTCTGCAGCCAGGATGGTGACGGGGCTTTGGGAGATGCCGGCGCAGGCGAAGACCTCGCCAAAGGTCTCAGCTACGCTGTGCTCGGTGAGGATGGTCCTGCGCCCCTCGATGTCCTCCTTGATTATCAGGATGCTGCCTGACAGGATCAGCCCCACAAAATGGACCGCGTCACCCGACAGCAGTATCACGGCGTCCTTGTGATAGCGCATGGTCTTGGCCGAGAGGCAGGTGAGCATCTTCTCAAAATCACTGAAGGCAATCCCCTGGAAAAGGGGGTTGTGCTTTGCTACCTCGAAAATCCTTTTCAAAATGCCTCCATTGTTGTTTATACAACCGACTTTTTGTTATTACCACACTACCATAGCTCATGAAGTGGTTCTACAACCAGTCAGCTTTACTACCGCCAGGGAGGTCAACATCATGTCAATGTTCTGTTTTCAATGCGAGGAGACAGCCAAGGGTACTGGCTGTACCGTCAATGGCGTCTGCGGCAAGAATGCCGCAACCGCCAGCCTGCAGGATGAGCTCACCGGCGAGCTCATTGGATTGGCAGCGGCTGCCATGGCCAACGCAGCCGGCAAGCCCACAGGAAACACCCACAAGGTGATAGTGGATGGCCTGTTTGTCACGGTGACCAATGTGGCCTTTGACGACAATGCCATCATCCAGCAGATAGCTGCCGCAAAAGCGGAGAAACTGAAGCTTGTGGCGGCAGGTGGGGGCAACCCCGCAGAGGCCTATGACCTGGACCTGCTCTGGGAGGCCGACCCGGACATCCGCTCCCTGAAGTCGCTTCTGCTGTTCGGCCTGCGCGGTATGGCCGCCTACGCACATCATGCCGCCGTCCTGGGCAAGACCGATGACACGGTCTACGACTTCTTCTACCAGGGACTTGCCGCCCTTGGGCAGGACATGCCCGCAGATGAGCTGCTGGGTCTGGTCTTGGAGCTTGGCGATGTCAACCTGCGCTGCATGGAGCTCTTGGATGAGGCCAACACCGGCGCCTTTGGCAAGCCGGTACCCACCACGGTCAGCTGTGACATAGAGCCCGGCCCCTTCATCGTGATCTCCGGCCATGACCTCAATGACCTCAAGCTTCTGTTGGAGCAGACCCAGGGCACGGGCGTCAACGTCTACACCCACTGCGAGATGCTCCCTGCACATGCCTATCCTGAGCTGAAGAAGTATCCGCAGCTGAAGGGCAACTATGGCACCGTCTGGCAAAGCCAGCAGCAGGAGTTCGCGGGCATCCCCGCCCCTATCCTCTTCACCACAAACTGCCTGATGCCGGTGAGGCCCAGTTACGCCGACCGCGTCTTCACCACCTCGGTGGTCTCCTACCCAGAAATGGCCCACATAGGTGACGATAAGGACTTCACCCCGCTTATCGACAAGGCGTTGGAGCTTGGCGGCTTTGATTCGTTGCACCAGATGCGCGGGATCAACGGCGGCAGTAGCATGACTACCGGCTTTGCAAAAGACACGGTCTTATCGGTAGCTGATACCGTCATTGGCGCCGTCAAGGCCGGCGCCATCAGCCACTTCTTCCTGGTGGGCGGCTGCGACGCTGGGACACCGGGCAGGAACTACTACACGGACTTTGTGAAGCAGGCGCCGGCGGACAGCATCATCCTCACGCTGGCCTGTGGCAAGTTCCGCTTCAACGACCTGGACCTGGGCGAGATCGGCGGCCTGCCCCGCATCATGGACATGGGACAGTGCAACGATGCCTACAGCGCCATCCAGGTAGCGCTTGCCCTGGCCGCGGCCTTTGAGTGCTCGGTGAACGAGCTGCCGCTGACCTTGGTGCTCTCCTGGTTCGAGCAGAAGGCGGTGGTCATACTGCTGACCCTGCTCAGTTTGGGTATCAAGAACATCTACCTGGGCCCCAGCTTGCCTGCCTTTGTCTCGCCGAACATCCTGAATGTCCTGGTCGAGCAGTTCGCCCTGACCCCCATCTCCACCCCCGAGGCTGATCTGCAGAAGATCCTGGGATAAACAGGAGGCTACGCTCGTCGCAAACCAAGAGCAAGGCCCCTCGTGAACCGGTCTTTATGGCCGGTTCACCGTTTATTGGGGCAAAGGGCGATGCGCGTGGATTGCTGGGAATACCAGATTTCTTGCCTGTACCGGCAGAAAAGTACTTGACAAATCTAACGGTACCGTTTAATAATGTTCCTAACGGTACCGTTAGTATTGTTTGATGTATGTAGGAGGTACTACCATGAACAACGAATTGTATGAAAAATTGGCTCGGCTTCAGTGGCTGGTTCATAAACAACATCTGCGCGACCATCGCCGTGGCAACCGCTTTGCGGATCCCGCGCGTGGACAGGGAAGGATACTCACCGCGCTCCAGATGAAGGATGGCATCAGCACCAAAGACCTCTCCTATCTGTTAGGACTGGCGATTTCATCGCTTAATGAGTCTCTCGCGAAACTGGAGAAGAAAGGCTTTATCACCCGTGAGCCGTCCGAGCAGGACAAACGCGTGATGTTGGTCATGCTCACAGATAAGGGCAGGGCAAAGCAGGAGCGTCACGATGATCCTGCTAAGATTGAAGACCTTTTCGCCTGCCTTTCAGAAGAGGAGCAGGTGGTTTTGGGCGAACTGCTCGACAGGTTGACTGCTTCCCTGGGAGCGAAACAGGGGCTTGATGATGACGAGCTTGAATGGCTGAAGATCAATAATGCGAAACGTGACAGGATGTTCGCGGAGATGATGGACGCAGATGAGCGTGGTTTCAGGGCACACGATTTCCGCGGGGGCCACGGGTCCCCAAACCGTCACGGTGGCTATTACGCTCGCGGTGGCTTCGATCCCCGAGATCCGCGTTGCGGCTATTACCCTGAGCGCAAGAACAATGAATACCGGTGTGCGGCGAGCAGGCGCGGCAGTTACAAACCTGGATCCTACCCAGAGTGGTGAGGGTGGACTGACGCGAGTTGCCACAGCGGCTACTACGTATTGCGCCTATTTTTTTACGATTAACATTAAATAATTGTTGACATACGTTGTTCAAGCAATTACTATTGCCTTGTCGCGACAGACCGGTCTATCGATTCACTTCTGCTAGTCCGTCAGAGAAAGGCAGCATATGGACACTCGTATATCAGACAAGCTGGTTCGTTCTGGGAAGGTGCTCGATGTGGTTGGCAAGGTGTTGGCTGCCATCTGCATCATCGGCGCCGCAGGAGCCCTGCTCAGTATCATCATCGTCGCCTTCCTGCCCGCTGACTTTGTGATGAATCTGCTACACATGATCCCACGCCTCGCCCCTGTCTTCAATGAGGCCAGCCTGGGCGGCGCCATCACCACGGCGATCGTCGGCACCGTGAAGGCGGCGTTCATCATCTCAACCATAGGTTTCGGCCTCTACTGCGTCCTGTGCGCTGTTATCCTCTTCATCCTCAGCGCTGTGTTCAAGGCCACCGCTGTCCACCGCACCCCCTTCCTCTTTGAGAACGTCAAACGCCTGAAGATCATCGGTATCATACTGATAGTGGCTTCCATCGCCCTGGGTTTGACCAACCTGATCTTCGCGTTCTGTGTGTTCGCCCTGGCCTACGTGGTCCAGTACGGGGTTGAGCTGCAGCAGCTCTCCGACGAGACACTCTAGGAAGAGAGAGGCAGGCACAGATGGCCATCATAATGCGACTCGACAGAGTCATGGCAGACCGCAAGATGCCCCTGGGCGAACTTGCAGACCGTGTGGGCATAGCAAACGTCAACCTCTCAAAACTCAAGACCGGCAAGGTCAGCGCCGTGCGCTTCTCCACCCTGGATGCCATCTGCGACGTGCTCGACTGCCAGCCGGGCGACATCCTTGAGTACCAACGGCAGGCGGTTTCAGCTGACATCAGCACGGCTCCCCTAGACATCACCCCGGCTCCTCTCGACATCACTCCCTTGAGCTGACAACAACTTAGAATCAACCAAGATCAGGAGGCTATCATGATCACCAAGCTTCGCTTCATTGAGGCGGGGGCAGTCAACCGCTACCAAAAGACCTGGAAGAACCGCATCCTCTACAACCGCAGCATCTGCAACCCCTCAACCGGGCTCATCACGCTGACCACCATCGCCAAGGGCCTGGTAGACGACACGCTGATGTACAGCGAGTCCATCAGCGAGCTGAACTGGGCAGACATCCAGGACGCGGATGTAGTCTTCATCTCCATCAACACCTTCAACGCGGTGCGCGGTTATGAGATCGCCGAGACAATCCGGGCCTTCGCCAGTGCAAGCGCCTCACATGCCCGGCCTTTAGTGGTGCTGGGCGGCATGCACGCCACGCTCAACTACCCCGAGGCTGTGCGCTACGCTGACTACGTGTTGCTGGGCGACGCGGATGAGAGCATCGTGGAGTTCATCGAAGCGCTTCAGGCGCAGGGGCGTATCAGCCTTCCCATGCGCCTGGGCAAGCTCGCGCCGCCAGAGGACGGCGACTGCGCCAAGGTGCCCGCCCGTCTCGTCAGCGCCTGGTTGGAACCCGGCCCGCCCGTGCAGATACCCGGCTTGGCCTACCTGCGCCTCAACAACGATGCCACCGTGGAGGTCGCTCTCACAAAGGCGCGCCCGCAACCCTGCGACATCGAGACCATCCCCAACCGCTCGCTGGTCTTTGACTATGCCCGCATGGCTAAGAAGTACAACACGCTCTGGCCGCAGGTCCATGCCTCGCGCGGCTGCACGGGCACCTGCGACTATTGCTGCGTCATCGCGCATTTTGGCCGCAAGGTACGCACGCGTTCGCCCGAGGCCGTGGTGGAAGACATCCGTCAGGCTGTTACCTTCCACAGCCGCAGCTTCCCTCCCCGCCTGAACCGCGCCGTCTGGCTCACGGATGACAACTTCGCGCTTGACCGCGCCTGGGCCAAGTCCGTGCTGCGGGCGATCATCGCAAGCGACATCTCCTGCCCCATCACGGTGCAGGCCCGCTGGGAGCTGGGCTTTGATGATGAGATGCTTAGCCTGATGAAGCAGGCGGGCTTCTTTGAGGTGAGCCTGGGTATCGAGTTCATTGACGATGCCTCCTTTGTGCATTACCACAAGCTCTGCACGCGCGAGCGCATCGAGCAGTCCATCGCCAACATCCACGCCCATGGCATAGGCGTGCGCGGGCTGTTCATCCTGGGAACCGACGAGGACACCCCCGGCGTAGGCGAACGCCTGGGCCAGTTCATCATCGACAATGACATCCACGGCTGCCTCATCCAAAGCATGTTCTTTGTGCCCGGAACACCGGTCTACGAGCAGAACAGACACCGCCTGCTCCACCACAACTGGGAGCTCTTCAACGGCAACGTGGTACACCGCCCACTTCAGCTGACGCCCGCCCAGCTGCAACAGGAGATGATAGATGCCAGCCGCAAGGCCTATTCGCTGCGCCGCCTGGTGCATTCCCTGCTCCACGCCAAACCGCTCTTCAAGGCGCTGGCCGTGGGTGAGACCTTCTGGCACGCCTACCTGCGCCACGGATGGCGCAGGCGACTGGTCGGCCTGCATGCCTATGACTTTGTGATTGAGGGCGCAGACGAGGTGGCAACCTATGCCCTTGGCAAGGAGGATGCCCAAGTTGCCGCCTGAGCTCCAAAGAGTTCTATAATGAGCACACATATGACAAAAGGGACCGTCCCCTTTGTCATGACAAAAGGGACGGGGCGTTTTGTCACAAGAGTTGTCAGGGGGCGGACGTCATATTCTTGGATGGAGATTATGAAGACCTGGATAACGAGAAAAAATGGGATTGAGATCTTCAGGTTGCTGGGCATAAGATGCAACTGCTATCTGGTACGGAAAGACGGCATCAGCGTTATTATCGACACAAGCGTCCGACGTGAATACGCCACCCTGTTACGCCGCCTAAAGGAACTGCAGGTAGATAAGCTTGCCTGCATTTTGCTCACCCACGTGCATTTTGACCACGTGGCGAACCTGACGCGCCTTCAGGGACGGTTCGACTGCCCTGTGTATGCCCACTCGCTGGAAGAGGGTTTTCTACGGGAAGGGCACACGCGCCTGCCCAAGGGGACCAAACCGTTCACAAAGCTCGCCATAGGTTTTGTGGGAAACAATGTATGGCGCATGCACAGATTCGCCGTATTCTGTGGCAGGGTCTTCACCGAGCTGTCAGACGACCTGATGGTGGTGCTGGGCCCTGTTTTTGAGCAGCTGAACCTGCAGGTGCTGCATACACCAGGCCATACCGCTGGCTCTGTGAGCTTTGTTGTTGATTCAGAGATCGCTTTGGTAGGCGATGCGATGGTCAGCCAGTTCCAGAGAGATGTCTTCCCACCCTTTGCCAATGCGCCTGAGCAGCTGCCGACAACCTGGCGCACGCTGTTGGACACAGGCTGTCGCTGCTTCCTCCCCGCCCACGGTTCAGAGATCAGCCGCAACCAGGTAGAGCGCGGAATCAGTAAGTATCGTGCAGTGTGACAAAGAGGACAGAAGCGCTGCGAGTCTGGCTCGTCGCGAAGCGATGAGCCCAAGGTGCCCTTAAGCCGTGCGTCAGCACCTACAGCCCCGCCTTTAGGCGCCTGCGCCTGCGGTCACCCACGATAAGGAAGGCTTCGCCTCCTGCTGAAAGCGCCAGCAGGGCAAGCGCACCTGCCACCTGCATGTTGCCGGTATCGCCCGTGGCGGGCTTGCCGGCACCGGAATCGCCGCCTGAGCCGCCACCTGAGCCGCCACCTGAGCCGCCATCACCGCCTGTGCTGTCCTGTTGCCAAGTGGCGGTCACCTCCACGTCGTTTGCAGGCATCACAAAGGAGGTGCGGGTGTTGGCGGCGTTACCTAGTACCACACCACCTGATACCACTGTCCAGCCGGTGAAGCGATACCCTGTACGTGTCCCTGCATCTACGGTGACTACAGAGCCTTGCATATAGGTGCCTGCACCTGATGCTGTGGCATAACTTGCGTTCACTGTGACGGTGTAAGTCGCCTCTGCCTCAGCCACCCATCTGGCATAGACGGTGATGTCGCTATCACCAAAGGTGACGAAAGACACCGCTGCACTCCCTGTGCCAGTAGTTGCCCTCTCCCAACCGTCAAAGACATAGCCTTCACGTGAAAGGGGCGGGTTGCCTACATTGCCCACAAGGGTGACGCTGTCTCCCGGTATATGCCCCCCGCTTGTGGCAGGGACGTTTCCTACACCGCCGTTGGCGTCATAGATGAGCAACAAGTCGGAGAACGCATCTTCCGTGTCCCCCCAGATGGCATAGAGCACAACCTCGGTGGTAGTGGAGCCGCCTGTGCCAAAGAGCAAGGCTATCTGGGCGGCATCGAGTACGAAGGACTCCCCATTGAAGCGGAAGGATGAGGCGCTACCGTCCTCATGGGCGCCTAAAAGCACATAGCCTGCGAAGGAGAACTCATCAGCAGAAGGAAGCGTCACCGTGTCTCCTATGTAGGCGACAATGGGAGCAAATGAGCCTGTGCCCCCATTGGCGTTAAAGCTGATGGTATAGGCCACCGGCGCCCAGTGCGCCGTAAGCGCGACATCTCCTGAACAGCCTACCGGTATGCTGTAGCCTGAGGTAGGCACCGTGACGTTTGGGATGGCAGGATTCGCATAGGAAACCGTCCAGCCCGTGAAGGAATAGCCTGTACGGGTGGGGTTTCCTATGGCAAGCGGCAAGGCCGTCTCCGCGTTGTAGCGCAGAGGTGATCCTACAGCCTGAAGCCCTCCTGTAAGCTCATAGGAGATCCTCCAGTCAGGCACGTCGCCCCAAACAGCATACAAGGTGATGACGGAGGGCCCCCTGCCGTCTACAGTGAAGCTGCCGGAGCCTGAGTAGGTGAACTCTGCCACCACGGCTGAGGCATCCTTAGCCCAGCCTGTGAACGTGTGTCCTGGCCACGTGGGCTCAGGTGAGAAGCGCACAGGCACCACAGGTGGTGTATTCCCCGTATAGCGGTAGGTGGCAGGGTCTGAGGGTACCAGACCCATACCCCCATTGGCATCGTAGGCCACGGAGAAGTCCCTCACTGCCCAGATGGCATAGACGTAGATAGCCTCACCGGCGACAGTAAAGGTCACATCATTGATGCGCCCTGAGGCATTGGCGTCCCCTGGGACAGAAGACCAGCCGTCGAAGGTGTAGCCTGGACGCGTAAGCCCCGCCCAGGTGCCATCCAGTGCAACCGTCTGGCCAACACTGTAGTTGCCGGATGTGTCAGGCACGTTGCCTTGCCCCCCGTTTGCCGCGTAGTGCAAAGAAGGCGGCAGCACCGCTTGCCAGGAGGCATACAGCGTGACCGTTGTGGCTCCTGAGGGGAACAGTGCGAGCAGTGTGGCGTTATCAAGCACAAAGGATGATCCGTTGAAGCGGTAGGCGCCTGAGTCCGCCAGTGGGCGTGACTCTATGAAGCCCTTGAGCTCATAGGTCACCCCTCCACTTGAGTAAGAGAAGTTCACCCCTGTGGGAAGGGTGACGGTATCTCCCAGACGTACGGTCTGTGAGGGATAGGTACCTGAGCCGAGCCCGGGGTTAAAGGCCACCGTGTAGGTAACAGGTGCCCAATGCGCCGTAAGCGTCACATTCCCGGTTGCCCCAGAAGGCAGAGCATAGCTTGTTGTGGGTGTGGTGACGTCAGGAAGCGAGCCGGCGGCAAATGCCACCGTCCAACCTGAGAAGGTATACCCCGCCCGTGTGGGATTACCGATCGTAACCGGGAAGACAGAGGTGGCTGAATACGTTGTGGGGTTACCCCAGGCGTTTTGTCCCCCATCTAACACGTAGTCGATGCGGTAGTCCAGCGCAGACCCCCACACGGCATACAGGGCAATCTCTTGTGTGTCTGAGGCTGAGATGGCAAAGGAGGACGTGCCGGAGAAGGTGTAGGTGGCCACAGAGGCAGAAGAGGACTTGGACCAACCTAAGAAGGTGTATCCCAGCCTGGTGGGCTCAGGGCTGAAGTGCACGTTTACCACAGGCGCCACGCCACTGAAGAAACGATAGGTGGCAGGGTCTGTAGGCACAGGCCCCACTCCCCCATTGGTGTTATAGATCACACGGTAGGTATCCGGTGCCCAGATGGCGAATACACAGATCACATGTCCCGGATAGGCGAAGGTGACCTCTGTGGCCTTGGAAGTGGCGTTGTTCTCACCGGATGAGGTGGCCCAGCCTGCGAACACGTAACCGGGACGGGACAGCTGCGCCCAGCTGTTGGCCAGTGTCCCCGGTACACCCAGTGTGTGCCCGTCTGTGGTGGCAGGCACGTTGCCTGACCCGCCGTTGGCGTTGTAGTACAGCGCCGGTGGAAGCACATACTCCCATGCGGCATAGAGTGTGACCGTATCAGATGTGGAGAACAGAAGGACACGCGTTGCCTCATCGAGTATGAAGGAGGATCCGTTGAAGCGATAGCTCCCTGCATCTGCTGCCACAGAAGACTCATGGAATCCCTTGAGGTCCCACTTGCCTCCTGAGTTATACGAGAAGTCCGCCTCTGTGGGAAGCGTGACCGTGCCTCCCAGCTGCAAGGTCTGTGAGGCATAGCTGCCTGAGCCCAGCCCGGGGTCGAAGACGACCGTGTAGGTCTTAAGCGCCCAGTGTGCGGTCAGCGTGATGTTTCCTGTGGCGCCTGAGGGCACCGCATAGGATGTGACCGGTGTGGTGATGTCTGTCAGCAGTGGGTTTGCGTAGGTGACCGTCCAGCCCTCGAAGTCATGTGCTGCCTTTGAGGGGTTTACGATGGTAAGCGGCAGTGCGCTTTCCACACTGTAGGAGGTGGGATTGGTGGCCACACCCGTGCCACCGTCCAACATATAGTCTATGCGGTACTCTATGGCCGGCCCATAGACGGCGTACAAGGTGATAGTGGTGGGATCTGAGATGGTGATGGCAAAGGAGGATGTGCCTCCTGCGCTGTAGTCAGCAATGGTGGCTGATGAGGTGCGTGCCCAGCCGAGGAACTCGCGCCCTGGTGATGCAGGTGCTGGTGAGTAGAACACCGGTACGACCGGTGCCACACCTCCTGTGAAGCGATAGGATGTGACATCTTGCGGTACATTGCCCGTACCGCCGTTGATGTCATACGAAACGGTATAGGTAACTGGCTTCCAGATGGCGAAGACATAGATGACCTGCCCCACGTAGGTGAAGGTGACCTCCGTCACACGCCCTGAGGCGTTGTTGTCCCCTGATGCCATCGACCAGCCATCGAAGGTGTATCCCGGGCGCTCTAACTCATCCCAGGCGTTCTCGAGAGTCACCGTCTGCCCCACGTTGAAGTAGCCTAAGGTGTCAGGCAGGTTTCCGGTGCCCCCGTTGGCGTTGTAGTGAAGGGCGGGGGGAAGCACCAACTCCCAGGCAGCGTAGAGGGTCACTGAGGTGACAGAACCTGTGAACAGGTGTGCGATATGCACCTCATCGAGGATGAAGGATGCCCCGTTGTAGCGGTGATGTCCTGCATTCGCTTGCAGTCTCGCCTCATGGAAACCCATGAGGTCGTAGCGGTCTGTACCATCTTTGTAGGTGAAGTCAACATCTGTGGGAAGTGCCACCGTCTGGCCTAAGGTGGCGGTCACAGGAGTGTAGCTTCCCGTACCCAGCCCCGGATCGAAGGTGATGGTGTAGGTGATGGGTGTGAAGTGCGCTGTCAAGGTGATATCCCCTGTGGTGCCGGCAGGTATCTGGAGGTCCTTGGTGGGAGTGGTGATGTCAGGGATGGCCGGGTTGGCGAAGGTTGCTGTCCAGCCGTCGAAGGTATGGGCGTATCTGGTTGCATCCGCGATAAAGAGCGGGAAGGCGGATTCCACGTTGTACGATACCGGGTTAAGCCCTGCTGACTCACCGCCTGCAAGCACGTAGTTGATGCGGTAGTCGGACTCCAACCCCCAGATGGCGAAAAGCGTAATCTCTTCCGGGTCATCGCGTGAGATGGCAAAGCTTGCCACCGTGGCAAGTGAATAGGTAGGACTTACGGCGAAGGGGTCCTTGGACCAGCCGAGGAACTGATGTCCTGTGTAGGTGGGTGCGGGAGAGAACATCACATTGACGGTTGGTGCGACAGATCCTGTGAAGCGATAGGTGACAGGGTCGAGAGGAACCGATCCCTCTCCCCCGTTGGCATCATAGACGACGGTATAGGTCATAGGCACCCAGATGGCGAATACCACTATGGCCTGGCCTGCTGAGGTGAAGGTGACATCCTCTACTAGACTTGAGACATTGTCATCCCCTGAGGTCGAAGACCATCCCCCGAAGGTATAGCCGGCACGCGTGAGTCCCCACCACCCATTCTCCAGCTCGACTGGTGTGTTCAAGGGGTGATAGCTCGAGCTCTCAGGCACATTACCGGACCCCCCATTGGCGTTGTAGTGAAGCGAGGGTGGCTCCACATACTCCCAGGCGGCATACAGTGTCACCGAGGTGGTGCCCTCGAAGAGCTCTGCTATGAGGTAGGCATCAAGTACAAAGGAAGACCCGTTGAAACGGTACTCGCCGGCATCTGCTGACGCGCGTGACTCGATGAACCCCTTGAGCTCCCACTGGCCGCTTGAGGTGTAGGTGTAGTCGTCATCTGTGGGAAGTGTGACGGTATCTCCTATGCGCACGGTGGCCGCAGGGAAGCTGCCTTGCCCAAGCCCCGGGCTGAAGTTGATCGTAAAGGACACGGCTGCCCAGTGGGCGAAGAGCGTGATGTCCGTGGTGCGCAGTGTGAGCGCATAGCTAAGCGTAGGTGTGGTCACAGGGGTACTGCCGTCTTTGTAGGTGACCGTCCAGCCCGTGAAGGTATGTCCTGTCTTTACCGGAGTTAGGACATCTATGGGGAAGTCGTCTTCCACCGTGTAGGAGTAGGGGTTGTCCACATCGTTCATGCCACCGTCTAACTCGTAGCTGACGAAGTAGGTGTTCAAGTCCCAGTTGGCCGTCAGTATGATGTCGGATAGCATCCCGGGAGGCACTTGGTAGGCGGGGATATCCCTGAGTTCCCGCATCCTGCCGTGATCAGAGTATTCCACCGTCCAGCCCGTGAAGGTATAGCCTGGCCGCGTGGGGTTGTCTATGTGTATGGGGAAGGTGGATAACACGGTGTATGAGGTGGGGCTTATGGCCCCTGTCATGCCCCCGGTGTCCAACACATAGGTGATGGTGTAGACGACAGGCTCAGACCAATGCGCCGTAAGCGTGATGTTGCCTGTGGTCCCTGCAGGGATTATGTAGGCAAGCGTAGGTGTGGTGATGTCAGTGATGAGCGGGTCGGCATAGGCTACCGTCCAGCCCAAGAACTCATAGCCGTCGCGTGTGGCATCCGCTATGGATACCGGCAGGTCCCCCACCGTGTAGGCAGCGGGGTTTGAAAGCGGGTTGTCCCCTGCATTCAGTGAATAGCCGATGTGGAAGGTAAGAGGGGCAGACCACACGGCGGCTACTGTGATGTTTCCCGTCGCTGTGGCCGGTATGGTGTAGGAGGTAGTAGGCATTGTCACATCTGCGACCGAGCCGTCGTGGTAGGTGATGGTCCAGCCACTGAAGCCGTAGCCCGGGCGTGTGGCATCGACAAGTACGATGGGCAAATTGCCCACCACATAGCTTGTGGGGTTGCCCGTGCCGTTGGTGCCGCCATTGAGTGTGTAGTTGATGGTGTAGACCTCGGCTTCCGACCATACAGCGGAAAGAGTGACGGTGCCGGTGGTGCCTGAGGGGATGGCATAGGTCCCTTGAGGCTCGGTGATGTCGGTGAGGTCTGTGTTGGCGTACTCCACCGTCCAGCCCGTGAAGGTGTAGCCGCCTTTCGTGGGGTTGTTGATGGTCAAGGGAAGTAAGCTGACGTTGTAGGTTGAGGGGTTACCTGTTACCTCACCATCCCCTAAGTGGTAGTTGATGGTGTAGTTTATCGGAGCCGACCAGGTGGCCACAAGGGAGACGTTACCCGTGGTATCTGCAGGGATGGTCACAGAGGTGGCAGGCACCGTGATACCAAGCTCTATGGAGGTCCAGCCTTGGAAGGTGTAGCCCAAGCGTGTGGGCGGCGCTATCACAAGCGGCAGGTCCTCCACGGTGTATGAGCCCTTGTTGGTAGCAGCGTTTATGCCACCGTCCAAGGTGTAAGAGATGGTATAGCTTATCGCCTCTGACCAGATGGCGGAAAGCGTGATGTGTCCGGTGGTGCCGTCTTGTATGGTGATAGACGGTGTCTGAGCGATATCTTGTGAGGGGTATTCTGCGAAATGCACACTCCAGCCCTGGAAGGTGTAGCCCGTCTTAGAAGGTGAGGCGATCGATATGGGAAAGCTGCTCTCCACCGAATAGGTCAAAGGGTTGGACGGATGGTTTATGCCACCGTCTAACACATAGATGAAGGAGTACTCGATGGCCGCGCTCCACTGGGCATACAGTGTGAGTCCCGTAGCGAGGTTATAGGGTATGAAGCTATGCTGATTGGCATAAGAGGTGCCTGATCCTGAAGGCTCTGTGTCCCAGCCCAAGAAGGTGTAGCCGGGTTTTGTGAAGGCGTTTTGCTTGAGTGTGAATATCTGGCCGTAGGTGACACGGTCAGCTGCCATGGTACCTGTGACGCCTTCTGTGTTGGCCACATAGATGATGTCGAATCCCTCCATGCGCCATAGCGCATACAAGGTGATGGTGTCTGTATCCGTAGCTGAAATGGAAAGCGAGGTCACCCCGCCAGAGGTGTATTCGGCGACCAAGGCGGCAGGGTTCTTGGACCAACCCACGAAAGAGTAACCATCCCTGGTTGGCAGCGGGGAGAAGAGCACGGTGATGGATGGTGCGGTATTCCCTGTGTACTGGTAGCTTGCCCCGTCTGTAGGAACCGTACCTGTGCCCCCGTTGGCGTCGTAGGTAACAGAATAGGTGCGTGGTGCCCAGATGGCATAGACGGTCTTCACGTCGCCTACGGCAGAAAAGGTCCACTCGGTTATCCTTCCTGCAGCGTTGCCGTCCCCTGAGGTCTCCGACCAGCCCGTGAAGGTGTAACCCGTACGTGTAAGGCCTGCCCAGCTGTTCTCAAGTGACAGGGGAGGTGGCCCCACTATGTAGTAGGCCACCGTATCGGGGACTGACCCCTGCCCTCCGTTGGCATGGTAGACCAGTGTGGGGGGCTCAAGCTCCGACCAGGCGGCATACAGTGTGACGGAAGTGGAGGATGAAAACAGAAGGGCGACCTTGGCCTCATCGAGTATGAATGACGATCCGTTCAGTATGTATTGCCCCGCATCCGCAGATGCGCGCACATCATGGAAACCCGAAAGCTCCCAAAGCGCCACTGTGGCAGGAGGATCGAAGACATCTGTTGTGGGCAAGGTAACGGTATCGCCCATCTGCACGTTGACGGATGGGTGTGAACCTGTACTCGAGCCGAGTCCGGGATCGAAGCTTATCGTATAGGTGATAGGTGACCAATGCGCTACAGCCGAGATGTCTCCTGTGGTGCCTGAGGTGAAGGTGGCAGATGTCGCAGGCGTGGTGATGTCCGTGATCTCTGTGTTCGCGAAGGTAACCGTCCAGCCCTCTAAGGTATATCCCACCCGTGTGGGGTTTGAAAGCGTGATGGGTAGATCGGTGACGATGTAGCTTGTGGGGTTGGCTGAAGTGACACTGCCACCTTGCAGGTCATAGCCTATCTGGTAGCTTGAGGGGGAAGACCAGGTGGCGGTCAGTATGATGTCATCTGTGGCGCCCAGGGGAACCGCATAGGAAAGCGTGGCTGTGGTGATGTTGGGGATGGCCGGGTTGTCGTATACGACCGTCCACCCTAAGAAGGTGTATCCCAAACGGGAGGGGTTTGCGATAGATAAGGGCAGTGTGGTCTCCACGGTGTAGGAGGTGGGGTTTGAAGGTGCGTTGGTGCCACCTGCCAGTTGGTAGTTGATGGTGTAACCCAGTGCCTCTGACCACACGGCGGAAAGTGAGATATGCCCTGTGGTACCAGAGGTCACTGCATAACTTGTGGAAGGTGTGGTGATGTCTGTGATGTTTGGGTTCTCGAAGGTGACTGTCCAGCCCTCGAAGGCATAGCCTGACTTGGTGGGCGCGTTGAAGGTGATGGGGAAGGAGGAGGCGACCGAGTAATTTACGGGGTTGCCTGTTGCTGCCCCCCCATCCAGGTTGTATGAGATGTTGTAGCTTATAGGGGCAGACCATGAGGCGGAAAACGTGATGTTGCCGAAGGCCCCTTGGGGGATTTGGTAGTCCTTGGTGGCTACCGTCACGTTCTGCACCGGACACTCCGCAACGTATGCTACCGTCCAGCCTAGGAAGGTATAGCCTGTGCGTGTTGCATCAGCGATGTCAAGCGGAAGGTCCAACACCGTGTAGGCGGCAGGGTTGCCTGCACCGTTAGTCCCTGAGGCCAGGTTGTAGGTGATGGTATAGCTCAGCGCAGAAGACCAGTGCGCCGTAAGCGCGATGTCGCCTGTAGTGTTCGCCGGAATCGAATATGTCAGTGTTGCCGTGGTGATGTCTGTGATGTCAGGGTTTGTGTAGGCCGCCGTCCAGCCGGTGAAGGAATACCCCGGCTTTGAGGGTGCGGCGATGGATCTGGGCAGGTCCTCTACCGTATAGTCAGGAGGGTTCCCTGTAGCGTTAGTGCCGCCATCCAGGTTGTAGGTTATGTTATAGGAGGTGGCTGATGACCAGTTGGCCGTAAAGGTCACATTGCCCGTGGTACCAGACGGTATGCTCACAGTAGTTGAAGGTGAGGAGATATTTAGCTCTGCAGAGGTCCAGCCTGTGAACTGATAGCCTAGCCTTGTGGGGTTTGAGATGGTGATGGGGAAACTTGATTCCACCGAGTAGCCCACAGGGTTTCCCACTGCATTGGTGCCGTTGTTCAAGACATAGGAAATGGAATAGGTGGTCGCCTGCCAGTGTGCCGTCAGTGTGATATCTCCTGTGGTACCCGATGTGATGGAGAAGTTCTTCACCGGCGTGGTGATAGGTGGGATCGAGGGATTGCCATAGACCACCGTCCACCCCTCGAAGGTATAGCCTGAGCGGGTTGGCTCGGCAATAGGGATGGGGAAGGTGTCTGCGGTTAGGTAGGTCTCTGGGTTGCCAGCAGCGTTGGTGCCTCCTGCCAGTGTGTAGGTGATGTCGTATTCTGCTGCTCCCCAGGTGGCGGTCAGTGTGATATTGCCTAATGTACCTGCAGGTATCTGGTAGTTCATCACCGGTGTGGTGATATCGGGGATTGCGGGGTTGGCATAGGCAACCGTCCAGCCCTTGAAGCCGAAACCGTCCTTGGTTGGTTGTGGTATTGGGATGGGAAAGCTGTCGTCGATTGTGTAGGCACCTGGTGTGCCAGCAGCCTTAGTGCCGCCATCCAAGTTATAGGTGATGTAGTTGCTAGCTGCCACCCAATAGGCCGTGAGATGGATATCCCCTATGGTGCGCTGCGGGATACTGTAGTTTTTCACCGGAAGCCAGTTGTTCTCGATCTCTGGATAGCTATAAGACACCGTCCAGCCAACAAAGCTGTAGCCTAGGCGCGTGGGATCGGTGATCTTGAGTGGATAAGTATCGGGAAGCGAATATGTGGATGGATTGCCGACATCATTGATGCCGCCTTGTAAGTTGTAGTTGATACTGAACTCACCTTCATAGACGGCATAGAGGATGACATCAGTAGAGGGGAAGTTCGCAGGTGGGATATAGGCAGCCCCGTTGTAGGTGGTAGACCACCTCAGGAAGGTAAGGCCTGGATCCGTCCAGCCTAAGGCATCCACATCAGAGCCGGTCATGAGCGCGGGAAAGGGGGTGTTAGCCGTTATTGGGCCGTTGTACTCGATCTCATAGGGCCCATAGTTCCTATCATAGATGATGCCTCGGGTAGCTACCGCGTTGTAGATATCTGCATTGTTGTAGGCATGGGTGAAGGGCACCGTGTAGGTTGTATTGAGGATGTTGTTGGTATGGGAGGTGAGGTTCGCTCCACTCAAAGCAGCGGAGTTTACCCCTGCCGTTGCCCGATTACCCGAGAATACCACATTATTGGTCTTGGTGTTGGTGTAGTTGGTAGCTCGTATGCCTCCCCCATGGATGGCGGTGTTGCCGCTGATGGTGGAATCCGTGATATTAATCGCCCCTGTGGTAGTGAAGATGGCTCCACCGCCGTTTGCAGCTGCTGTTCCGCTCGCGGTATTGCCACTGATGGTTGAGTTTCTTATGTTGATTGTTCCAGTTGTCGCATGAATGGCACCACCGATTGACGCTGTGTTTCCTTGGATAGTAGTGTTGTTAGTGGTAAGAGTACAAGTGCCAACAATGGCTATTGCGCCACCGTTTGTTTTACATGAGTTTCCAATAATTGCTGCATTTGAAATCGTTAGATTATCTGTTGAAGCTGCAACTGCACCCAACTGTATGGCCCCACCGATGGCATTTGGTGCTTTATTGCCAGAGATCTCGCCTCCATTAATGTACTGTGGTGTTGTGCTTTGGTACAAGATTATGCCACCGCCAGAATTCACGTTGTATTCCGCTGTATTATTAATTACCCTCCCGCTGTTCATCCTAAAGGTGCTAGCTGAATAACACGCGATGCCACCACCGTTAGTCGTGGCTGTATTATCAGAAATCTCACCTCCGTTTATTATCAAAGTCCCTCCATTTGAATAGATTCCACCACCATTACTAAGGCTTTTGTTTTTAGATATTACGGCACCCTCGTTCATTTCGAGATAAGCATTAGAACGATCCAGCAAAATCCCGCCGCCGCCGGCACCACCGGCGGGATTTTGCCCTCCAGTAATGATGATATCTTCCAAATTAAGCCTGCCACCTGCAGTTACAGTAATAACACGTGTTTTCTGAGCTGCATCAATAGAAAAAGGGCTTCCAGCAATATCTGCGCTCTTAAGCTTTATCATCTTGTTGGCAGGGATGGTTATCTCGTTTGCAGCTGCTGTGTAGGTTATGCTGGCGGTCAGCTCTATGGTGACAGGGGTGTTGTCAGGGGCAGCGGTTATGGCTGCCTTGAGTTGTGCCAGTGTTTCCACTTGAACGGGTGTCTCCCAGTTGGGTTCGAAGCGAGCGTAGAGGGTGAGGTCTTCGATGATGGGGAGGCTGAAGTTGAAGGAGGTCTCCTGCCCCAGGGCGTACCAGCCGATGAACACATAACCTGCCACCGGCATGGTGGTGGGGGCACCGGGGTTTACACAGGTGGCGCCCTCGGAGGGAAGGACCTGGGTGTCGAAGACCGAGGTGAAGCTCGTGGGGTTGTCCTTGTCGTTTCCGGTAGCCCAGGTCATGAAGGTAACAGTGGGGTTGGCGGAAAGGGGTGAGAGTTCGATGCCGGTGGCGGTTGCGAGGGCTGTGCAGGGTAGCCCCTCGGTGCAGTGTGCATGCTCGCAGGAGAGCGTGAGGTAGGCGCAGTGGTAGGCGATAGGGGCTGGGGCATCTGTCACCCCGGCCTCCGAGCCGGGGCCTAGCCCAGCGGGTGGTGAGCCTTCTGTGTCGTCGTCCAGAGGATTTACTGGAACGTCAGGGAATGAGCCTTCACCAAGTGAGCCTTCCAGTTCAACGCCATCAGGGCTTTCGGTGTCCTCTGAAAAGGGTGGTTCTGCAATCCCTTCCGGCAACAACTCCCCTGATTCTGAGGGATCCACGCTAGGCCCCGGATCTAAGTCCGGGAAAAAAAGGATATTTGTGTCTTCGTCGGCGTAGATAGGGAGGCAGCCGAGTTCTATGGAGCAGACGTGCCCCTCAAGGGCTGAGTAGCACTCTGGGGTATGTATGTGGTCGCAGGGGATCTCTGGTAATGAAGTCAGCCCTTCAGCCATCAAGCCCAACTCTGCACCTTCCACTCCTAGGTTGCCACGCTCCGCTTCCGCGGAGCTCGCAATGACGGGGTTGTTTTCGTCTTCCGCGGAGCTCGCAATGACGGTGACATCGTCGGCGAAGAGGGGTGGGAGTGGCCCTGCGGCCTGGTGTAAGAGAAAGAGGGTCAATACAAAAGCGACGGCCTTGTTGGCCTTACGGAAGTATCGCTTTGTGCCCCCACCCCCTCGATTCTTATCCATCTGAACGTCAACAGAGCCGCCCGAGTGACGGCGCGGCTTAGTGGCACCCTTGCTGTGCAGGGGCCGGTGTATTCTGTTGTCCATGTTGCTACCTATTCATCCCTGCTCGCCTTGTTGCATTTTTTGCTACGTTTTATGGCATATTACAAGCATAAGGCTACAGAAACAAGCAATTATTGTCAATCGTTTTCGCATTTTTGGGGATTCAGGGTGAGTGTCTCTGCCAGCGGATGTGACAGAAGGGACAGGGTGTTTTGTCACATTGTCACCCCGGGCTTGACCCGGGGTGACAACGGCAAGTCCGAAGGACACAAAGGGGACGGAGCGACACGGTTCTTGCGTCAATCGGGCGATTACGCCCGTTCTTGCACGGTGATGTGGATGGTGTCGCCGGGTTGCTTGCCGGTCTTCTCGCGTATGGTTTTTAGGATGCCGATGATGTAGCAGATCGAGCCGTCTGGGTTCTTCAAGCCCATGTTCACAATGCTGCCAACGTAGGGCTCGCCGTCAAAGGTGACGTGGACTTTCACCCGGCCCGCGCCGAACTCCTTGCGGATGTCATAGGGGAACGGCACGTAGGCGCCGCCTTTGCCTATCTCTGAGGGGCGGATGACAGCGTCGTATTCATAGATCTTCTCGTTCATTCCCTACCACCGATCTCAGATGACAGAGGACGGACAGCGGAAGACCAGTATACTGTTCTTCAGACAGAACCAACACTGGCAGCGTGAACCGTTAGAGGGAGTGACTATGGACCTTATCGCAGATATCCGCAGACGACTCAGGGCAAATGCCGATCCCGACGCAAAGGAGTCGGGTGAGCGCTTCTTCAAGGAGCCCATCAAGATGTACGGCATGAAGCTGACCGTGGCGCGTAAGATCGCCAAGGATGCACTCAAGGCCGGCAGGTCAGCGAATATGACAAAGGCCGAGGTCTTTGCGCTTTGTGAGGAGCTGTGGAAATCCGGCATGCAGGAGGAGGCGATCATCGCCTGCGTGTTCTCCGAGTCGCAGAAGAAGAACTTCAGGCCCGAGGACTTTGAAGTCTTTGAGCATTGGGTTGCCGAGTATGTGAGCAACTGGGCGACCTGCGATACCCTGTGCAACCACACAGTGGGAGACCTGCTCATGCTGTTCCCTGAGCTGGGTGAGAAGCTGCTTTTGTGGACTGCCTCCGAGAACCGCTGGCTGCGCCGGGCCGCTGCCGTCACGCTCATCATCCCGGCAAAGAACGGCGCCTTCCTCCCCCTGGTATTCAAGATAGCCGATAGGCTTCTGCTTGATATGGATGACCTGGTGCGCAAGGGCTACGGCTGGATGCTCAAAGAAGCTGCAGCTAACTATGAGGACGAGGTCTTTACCTATGTGATGGAGAACAAGGCCGTCATGCCGCGTACCGCGCTACGCTACGCCATAGAGAAGATGCCGCCAGAGCGCAAGAAGCTGGCTATGGCGAAGTGAGGGTAGAAGGTTAGTCGAATGGTGGGCTTGCGGACGACAACCGCTGTTGTTCTGCGACCGCTGGGGTAGGCCCCGGGTCAAGCCGGGGTGCCAAATGGCGGGCCTATCTCCCCTTTTCTGCTTTGGCTGCCAGCTCCTCGCTGGTCAGCTGGGTCTCTGTGAAGACCTGGTCGCTGTCAAGGCCAAAGGCGGTATGTAGCTGAGTCATGGCCAACTGGGTCTTGGCGCCCTCTATCACCACACTGACACGAATAGCCGAGGTCGATATCATGCCTATGTTGATGTTGTTCTCGGCCAGCACCTGGAACATCTTGGCGGCGATGCCCGGGTGGCTCTTCATGCCCGCGCCTACCAGCGAGATCTTGGCGATCGACTCATCTATGAGGTATTCGCGCACGCCCAGCTCCCTGACCTGCTGGTCAAGCACGGCGCGCATCCTGTCCAGCTCGCTGACAGGGCAGGTGAAGCTGATGTCTGTGGCCCCGTTCTCTGAGATGTTCTGGACGATCATATCGACGTTGATGTTCTTTGCGGCAATGGCTCCAAAGACACTGGCTGCTATGCCCACCTGGTCGGGCACGTCGCGGATGGTGACCTTGGCCTCCGAGGTGTCGTAGGCGATGCCTGAGATGATGGCCTGTTCCATGGTATTGGCCTCCTTGACAAGGGTTCCGGGGGTCTTGGTGAACGCACTGCGGCAGTGGATGGCCACGCCGTAGTTGCGCGCCACCTCCACCGAGCGCATCTGCAGCACGCCCGAGCCGGATGCGGCAAGCTCGAGCATCTCATCAAAGCTTATCTGGTCGAGCTTTTTTGCACGGGGCACCATGCGCGGATCCGCGGTATAGACCCCGTCCACATCTGTGTAGATCTCGCAGACATCCGCCTGTATGCCAGCGGCAATGGCAACCGCCGAGGTGTCCGAGCCGCCACGTCCCAACGTGGTGATGTCGCCCTCCTTGGTCTCGCCCTGGAAGCCGGCAACAATGACTATGCGGTTGTTCTTGAGCTCGCGCTTGAGGCGGTCCGCCTTGATCTCTGCGATTTGCGCGCGGTTGAAGGCCTGGGTAGTGACGATACCTGCCTGCCTGCCCGTCATGCTGACCGCGCGTACCCCGCGCGCCTCGATGGCCATGGCGAGAAGCGACATGCTCACCTGCTCACCGGTCGAAAGCAGCACGTCGAGTTCGCGCGCCGGGGGTTTCTCGTTGAGGCTGCGCGCCAATTTGAGCAGATCATCGGTGGATTTACCCATGGCGCTGACCACTGCGACCACCTGGTTGCCCTGTCGGTGGTAGGCCACAAGCCTACCCGCCACATCCTTGATGCGCTTTGGGTTGGCAAGCGAGGTCCCGCCGAATTTCGCGACTATAAGCGCCACTGGTTGCTGTCCCTTCAGGGTTTCTCTTGGAAATGCAGTTTACAAGTGTACACGAAGTGTGTATCTGTCGTGTGGACTGTTGCGTATGCAAGCGCTTCCGGCGACAACCGCTGGCATCAGGACAAAGGAGCGCCGTGGAAGTCGAGGTTGTGGGTTATCTGGGAAGCGGGATGACCCTCCAGGACGGTTGTGCAATTGGTGATGGCAGCAGTGATGGCCTGGGCATAGAGGTCTGCGAAGCTGGCGGTTGAGACAGCGCCTGTGAAGGGGTTTGTCCAAGCAGCGTGCTCATGGTTATCGAAGTCGCAGGTCTCCCCCACATCGCAACGTGGAGAAAGCGCCTGTGCAAAGCTGTGACGGGAGAAGAGCCGCTCCGCTCCGCCTATGAGGGCGCGCTTGATGCCGCGCGGTGAATACAGCAGCCGTATGGTCAACCGCATGTCGCGAACACCTTGAGAGAAGGTCTGTGCCGGGTAGTTGTTATGGTGGACCTCGTGCGTCATCGCAGTATAGGCGCTGGCGAGCAGGGCGAGCAGGTCCTCTGAGACCTGCAGTACCTCAAGCGTGTAGTTGTACTCGCGCGGGCCCAAACCGCGGCGTTGCCGCAGCAGCATCATGTCCAGGTCGGCCTCCATCTGCACGTGGACCGTGTTGCCGTCACGGCGGTCGAGTCCCTTGACGCCGGCGTCACAGATGGCGTACTGCTGGGCGTAGACAAGCGGATGCGCGGTGCTGTCAAGCGCGTAATGGCAGATGAAACCCATCAGGTAGGCCTTGAGCAGAGTCTGTTGAGGTTGAGGCATACACAGCGCTATCCGCTGGAAGGACTCGATTGTCTCGTTCACCCTTTCTGTATGCAACAGCGAGCCGAACCTCTTGCCCTGCACAAAGCGTGGCACCCGCTGTAGATAGAAGAACGGGTCAGGGCCCTGGTTCCCCAGGAGGAAGAGCTCATAGACCTGTTGTGCCAAAGGGCTGTCTTCTGGTGGGCCGAGATGGTCTTTTGCGCCTTGTGCCCAGACATCTTGGCCAAAGAAATCATGTGTCAGTAACGCCGGCATGGTCCCCGCTCCTTATGGTTTGTCCAGCCCAACAGGTCACTCTCCTCAATCCCGTGCAGGGGGAAGCGAGGGGATGGCAACAATGAAACAGGCTCCGCCGTCGGGCAGGTTGATGGCCTCGACCGTGCCCTCGTGCGCGGTCACAATGGCCTTGACGATGGTCAGACCAAGGCCGATGCCGCCCGTAGCGCGGGCGCGGCTGAAGTCCCCCCGGTAGAAGCGGTCGAAGAGCCGCGCGGGGTTGATGTTCCCAAAGCCGGGACCGTTATCCGACACAGTGATGACCGAGTGCGCCCGTATGCCGCTGAGCTCCACATGGATGCGGCCGCCCTCGTCGACAAAGCGGTTCGCGTTGTCTATGAGGTTTTGGACCACCTGCTGCAGGCGGTCGGAATCCCCCAGGACGTCTGGGGCCTCACCGGAGATGGTGAGCAGCACCTGACGCTCGTCGAGCAGTGGTTCCAGCATGGCTACGGCACGCTCGACTATCTTATGCAGGTCGATGCGTTTGAGGTTGAGCTCGCCGTCTCCCTCGATGCGCTGCAGGGTGAGCAGGTCGTTTGCGAGGCGGGTGAGGCGTTCGCTCTCGTGGATGATGGTATTGCAGAAGCGCTCGTGGATATCGGAGGGTATGTCCTCGTCCAGCATGGTCTCAGCAGCGCCGCGTATGGCGGTCAGCGGTGTGCGGATCTCATGGCTGACGTCCGAGATGAACTGCCCCTGGCGCTTGCTCTCAGCTGCTGCCTCGGCCATGGTGGCGCGCACGCGCGCGCCCACGGTATCCAACGATTCACTGAGCTCGCGCACGGCATAAGGGGCATAGGCGGTCGATTCATCCGAGAACCGCACGTTCATGTCGCCTGCGGCGAGCTTCTTCGCCTTCTTCACGATGTTGGACAGCGGGTGCAACACCATGCCCGAGAGCCATAGCGCAATGAAGAAAGCGAATATCGAGAAGGGAATCGCCAACAGCAGAAGCCGATAGGTGAAACGGGGATCGATGATGATGACAAAGGCAAGGGCCAGCGAGAATGCCAGCGTGGTCAGCGCGCAGATGCTGGCGAGCATGATGCGAAGCGAGCGGTTATGCACGGCTAGGCCAACCGGTAGAGTGGAGCCTGCGCCTGGCTGGATCGGCTGGAGCAGCTGGAGCAGCCAGAGCAGCTGAACCGGCTGAAGCAGCCAGAGCAGCTAGAGTAGCTTGAAGCGATAGCCATAACCACGCACCGTCTCGATCAGGGCAGGGTCGACCTTTGCAGTCTCCAGCTTGTCGCGCAGGCGTTTGACGTGGGTGTCGACCGTCTTTGTCTCCACCAGGTATTCCCAGCCCCAGGCCTCATGCAGCAGTTGGTCGCGGCTCATCACCTTGCCTGCGTGGCGCATCAGGGCTGCCAGCAGCTCGAACTCCCGCGGGGTCAGGTCGATGCCACCTGCAGGGCCGGCGGCCAGGTGGGTGCCCTCGTCTAGCGTGATACCCGAGGCCTCGATGACCTCGTTGTAGTCCTGCGCTGTGCTGGCGGTCTCCTGTTGCACGGAGCGGCGCAGCAGGGCCTTGACGCGGGCAATGAGCTCCCGTATGCCAAAGGGCTTGGCAAGGTAGTCATCGCCTCCTATCTCAAGCCCCACCACTTTGTCGAGCTCGGTGTCACGTGCCGAGAGGAACAGCACCGGCATCGTATGGTTGCTGCGGATATGACGCAACACCTCATAGCCATCCATCTTGGGCAGCATGACATCCAGGATTATGAGATCGAAGGGGTTGGCGTTCACCATGGCAACCGCGCTCGCCCCGTCGGCAGCGACCCAGACGTCATAGCCCTCCTTGCGGAGATTGTAGCTCACTACCTCGGTGATCGAAGGCTCATCATCGACAACGAGAATACGTGCTTGCGTCTTGTTCATGGTGCTTCCTCTCAGTCGATCCACCATGTGGCCTGGTTCGACGTATGGATCCTGGCAAAGGTACAACTCCGACAAATCAGCTCTCAACAGGAAATGATACCACGCACCTGGGGTACAATTGTGATTGTTGTCTAGACGTTTTGGAGGTAGCGTATGTTCTTCGCAGTGGATGTGGGTAACACCCAGACCGTCATGGGGTTGTACCAGGATGACCAGCTGCTGTGCCACTGGCGCATAGCGACCGTGACCACCGACACCGCTGATGAACTCGCAGCCAAGATAGCCGCGCTCTTCTCGTTGGAAAGCCTGGACAGCGCACATATCACCGACATGGCGATCGCCTCGGTGGTCCCGCCGCTCACTGAGCAGTGGCAACGAGTGGCGCAGCGCTTCGCTGAGAAAGAGCCGCTGATCCTCACCAGCCAGACTGACACCGGCCTTACCATATCCTACGCAGACCCCACGGAGATAGGCGCTGACCGCCTGGCTGACGCAGTGGCCGCCATCAGCCTCTATGGCGCGCCGGTCATTGTGGTGGACTTTGGAACCGCCACCAATATCGAGGTTATCGATAAAGACGGGGCCTTTGTGGGCGGCATCATAGCGCCGGGCCTGCTGACCTCAGCCAAGGCCCTGTTCGATGCGGCTGCCCGTCTGGCCAAGATGGATATCGAGGTTCCCGCCTCGGTCATTGGCGCAACCACCCGCGAGGCCGTGCAATCCGGCCTCACCTACGGCGAGATCGACCGCATCGACGGGTTGATCAACAGGGTGTTCGCTGAGCTGGGCTACCCGGCGACCGTGGTAGCAACCGGTGGTCTCTCCTCACGCGTAGTCGCGCTCTCAAAGACCATAGACGTGGTGAACGACGACATCACACTTGAAGGCCTGCGGCTTATCTACCAGCGCGCATCCTCATAACGAGAAGGGCGGGATTTCCCCTAGGCGCTTTTAACCTTTTTCTTCTTCCACACATAGTAAAGCCCAAGGATCTGTATGGTGATGAGCGGGGTCATCGCGACCATGGCGATCAACCCAAAGGCATCAGTCACCGCGTTTCCTCCCAGGGTGTGTGATGCCCCTATGGCCAGTGGCAACAGGAAGGCAGAGGTCAAAGGGCCAGAGGCTACACCGCCTGAGTCGAATGCCACCGAGGTGAATATCTTTGGGGTAACAAAGGCCAACCCAACCGAGATGATATAGCCAGGCAGGAGTACCCACATGATAGGCAGACCGGTGAGCACGCGAAGCATGGCTATCCCAATGGCCAGGGCTACCCCAATGGACAGCGAGAGCTTCATAGCCTTTTGGGAGATGACGCCCCTGGTGATGTCCGCAACCTGCGTGTTGAGCACTGCTACTGCCGGCTCTGCCCGTATGACAAAGTATCCAAAGACCATGCCTGCGATGACCAGTGCCCACCTGTAGTCCGAGCCTGCCAAATGATGCCCCAGCAGGTTGCCAACAGGGAAGAAGCCCAGATGTGCCCCCGTCAAGAAGAGTACCAAACCGACATAGGTCGCAAGAATGCCGAGAAGTATGGGGATCATCTTCTTCTTGGGGGTCTTTATCGCAAAGACGGAGAATGCCAGGAAGACCACGACGATGGGAGCCAATGACAGGAGCGTCTCATACGTGTACTTGAGCAGGGTACCCGCATAGGCGGTCGATAGTGCCGTATGCTCAGCGGCAGTCGCCGTGTAAACGGCATACTCCGCAGAACTGTTGTCTGGCGTGTATATCAGGCCCAGCACCATGACCGTGAGGATGGGGCCAATAGAGCATATGGCGATCAGGCCGAAGTTGTCATCCTCTGAACAGTTGTCCCTGTTGATGAAGGCGATACCAACCCCAAGCGCTATGATGAACGGCACGGTCATGGAACCCGTGGTGGCGCCGCCGGAGTCAAAGGCCAGAGGCAGGAAGTTCTCCGGCACAAAGCAGGCAACTATGAAAAGGATGGAGTAACCGATCAGGAGGATGAGCCTGAAGCTCAGGTGAAGGACTTCGCGCAGGAAGGCTATTGCCAGGAAGGCTCCCACGCCTGCCGCAACCGAGACAATGAGTATCGAGCTTGGAATGCCCGCTGCCAGTTCTGCCAGGACAAGGAGCCCTGGTTCGGTAATGGTGATGATGAAACCCAAGACAAGACCCATAAGGGCAAGGAACCATATCTTCTTCTTGCCTGCAATAAAAGAGCCCAGGATGTCGCCCATGGGTTTCATGGCGATGTCTGCGCCCAAGGTGAACAGGGTCATGCCTATCAGCAGGAAAACAGCGCCGATGATAAAGCTGACCGCGGCGTCAAAGGGTTGCGGAACACATACGAACATGAAGATAAGCACCAGTATTGTGATGGTAAGCACAGAGCGAAGCGCTTCAAGGAACTTCCCTTTTAAGGTACTGCCGATTCCGGGACTCAACCCTACTCCTTCTGACAATTCATGCCATGTATCCTGAGCCAAGCATAGGGTGGCTGACACATATTCGTGAAGCCTTACAGCACAAGGGCGGAAGCCTCCTGAAAGGAGACTTCCGCCCTGAAGTCTAAGCTTGAAACAACCTGATAGTTGCCAACCGAGTTTATTTAATTATGCATTTTATAGCACTCTGTATCACGTTGGTCAATATTGAGAGTGAGGATATGACACCCTACCCCGCTTGGGAACGCCTGGTTCTTAGCCGGTATCTACTGGTTTCACCTGGTAGTCTTCGAGGAAGTCCCTGAGTGAGCGCTCAAAGGGCGCATTGCCCTTATTGTCGGCTGGGATACTGGGGAAAGGCTGCACGCCAGGGGTGTCCACTCCATAGACCCCACGGCTTGCCCCGGTCAAGAGAGCGATAACGCTGTAGTTGCGGTACTTCGCCTGAGGAGATAACACGCAGCTGAGATTATTGTCCTCTGCGACGGGCAGTATGGTGTCTGCGAACTTCTCCTGCTGGACGAGAAGCGCATAGTAGCTCAGATCCCTTTCAAGCTGCTCGCTGGGAAGCTCGCCGGCCAAGTGGGACTCACTGGCATCGAAGAGCAGGTACGGCAGCATACCAGCCTCGCCGAGAAGGTCGAATTGCTGGGTGATACAAAGCGCTGTCTGATCCAATCTGGGTAGCGATGACCCTGTCGGCCAATAGACCGCCGTGTTGATGATGCCGTTGACACTGTAGGGCAGCTGCTGGTTCTGCGCCTGCTGATAGGCTAGTTTCTGTGTTGCTAACGCTTCTGACTCTGCCTCCGTTGCTGCGCTGACTGTGTCCAGTATCGGCCGATAGGATACCGTGACCTCAAGATACCCGGCCTCGACAAGCTTTGTGGTGAGGGGGTAGTTCGAGTCAAAGGCAACGGCGATGCTGGTGGTTCCCAGGGGGGTTGCAGGGGGGGAGACGACTATCTCACCCACTGCGCTCTCATCATCGTCATCTTGGGCCTTTATGTCGCCGGACTCTGGTTCACCTGAGAGCCCCGTGGTTCCGGAGGTTCCGGAGGCTCCGGGGGTTCCCGTCGCGGTGGATGCTGCCGTGGGCGGGCGAAACGCCTTGTACGTGAAGCTCCATTCCTGTGCCAGGGCCCGAGCGAGGGTCACCTCATAATCCTCATTGTCAGCTTTAGGCAGGATCTCCTGGAGTGCGCTGAGCAGCTGCTCGTCGGTGAGGCCGAAGCCATGCTCGCTGTTTATACGGATGAGGACCGGTATACCACCGTTGCGGGTGATGAGCGAACCCAACTCTTCAACAAGATTGTCGCCGTCTGCCGTTGTGCGGGTGAGCAGGACAACGGTGCGTCCCTTGAGGCGGTCTTTCTGCCAACCGGCTGCCAGCTGGCTTGCAAAGAGCTGCTCGTCCTCAAGCTGGTCGGTGAGCTCGCGATTGACCCTGTTGAGCTCATCGAACTGCTCGGTGAGGGATTGGGCGAGATTGCTTGAGGCGTCGCGCACCAGGTCAGAGCCAGTGAGCGCAACCCCTAGCAGCAGGCCGATAGCCAGCGCTGCGAAGATCGAGACTATGGTGACCAGGTGGTAGCGGAAGTTATACATAAACATGCAGCCCTTCTGTAAGCAGGCTTATTGTAACGCTTGCGTGCGCTCTGGGCACGCCAGGGGCCCTCATATGCCCGACCTCATATGCCCGACCTCATATGCCCGACCTCATATGCCCGACCTCATATGCCCAGCCAGAAGCGGAGGTTGAGCCAGATGACGGTGAAGATCTCACGCAGAGGCGGTGAGGCCGCGATGACGATTATGAGCACGGCAAGGAAGCTCAGCACTATGACGGGGATCTGCCAGGCGGGCGGGGTGGCGCGGTAGAGCTTGCTCACGCCTTTGGCATCGACCAACTTGGTGCCCACCTTCAACCGTATCAGAAAGGACGAAGCCATACCGCTGCGCCCCTTGTCGAGGTATTCCACCAGGTTGGAGTGGGTGCCCAAGGCGACGATAAGGTCGGCCTTCTTCACCCAGGCAAGCAGCAACGCCAGATCCTCGCTGGTGGCCGGCAGCGGCCATTTGGTGTATGCCAGGCCAAGCTCCTCCATGTGCTCAGAAGCGGTGACTGTACCGTCCTCAAAGGCGTGGGCGATGACCTCGGCGCCACAGAGCAGCGCCTTGTCGGAGACCGAGTCCATGTCACCGATGATGATATGGGGCTTGAAGCCCGACTCAAGCAACGCATCTGCGCCACCGTCCACACCGATGAGCACGGGGTGCATCTCCCGGATATAGGGTCGCAGCATGTTGAGGTCCTCGCGGTAGTCGTAACCGCGGACCACGACAAGCACCTGCTTCTTGCGGATCTCGGTTGTGATGGGCGGGACCCAGGGGTCGAAGATCAGCTCGCCTTTCTGCCGGTCGATGTACTCGACGGTGTTGGTGACGAACTGCTCCATCTGGGTGTCGAGGGTCTCCTCGGCGGCCTCCAGCTTCTGTTCGATCAGCTCCTTGGTGAGTACGGTGCCGGTGGCTATCGCCTTATCCTTGAGGTAGACCGTATCCTGTTTAAGGGAGATGGGAAGGTTGTCCTCCAGGTCGTCGAAGACGGCCTGACCCGCCTCATCCAACAGGAGCACTCCCGCGTCCACGATGATGCCGGGGCCTATGTTGGGATACCTGCCTGAGATGGAGCTTGCCGCGTTGACCACGGCCTTAACGCCAGAGGCGACCAGGGTCTCAGCTGAGACGCGGTCTATGTCCTCATGGTCGATGATGGCGATATCGCCCGGTTTCAGGCGTTTGACCAGGTGCTTGGTCCGCTTACCCAGCTGTGCCGTACCGTTCAGCGTTGCCGTGTTGTCGCGACGGTCATCGTCGCGTTGGCCGGGTAGGCGGATACGTGTCGGTACGGTTGGTGTCACTGCGCTCCCCTGCTTCTTGTCACTGCGCTCCCCTGTTTCTTGTCATCACCTACGCCCGCTCGTACTCACTGCGCTCCCCCGCTCTCCAGCAGGGTGCGGGCATGCTCCAGCGCCACCTCATCAGCGCGACCAGAGAGCATCCGGGCGATCTCTGCGACCCGCTCCTCACCCGCTACCTCGCGGATCTCCGTGATAGCCACCCCGTCTACCGTGGACTTCTCCACTAAGAGCTGCTTGTCCGCCACCGCTGCGATCTGCGCAAGGTGCGTGACGACGATGACCTGGTTATCTGCGGCCAAAAGGCGCAAACGCAAGGCGATGGCCGTTGCCGTGTTCCCTCCTATGCCCGCGTCGACCTCATCGAAGATAAGAGTGGTGGGCCGCTCATTTGACCGGAACAGCGTCTTGAGTGCGAGCATGAGGCGGCTGAGCTCACCACCGCTGGCTATCTTTGCAAGCGGGCGGGGCTGGCTCGCCTCGCTGGGCTTGTACAGCAGCTCATACCGGTGCGAGCCCTTCTCGCTCCAGGACGGCCGGGGCAATGCCTGTGAGGCGTACTCCACAGAGGCGCCCTGCATGGCGAAGTCATCCAGCGCCGCGCTCAGTGCTGTGGCGAGCTCTGCGGCTGCCTGTGCGCGAACGGCGACAAGCACGTCAGCGGCGGCAAGCAGCTGCTCCTCTGACAGCGCTGCCTGCTGCTCGGCCGCGGCGATGCGCCCGGTCAGGTCCTCACAGAGGCTCAGCTGGTCCGCCGCCTGCTCCCAAGCAGCGAACACATCCTCCATGCGCGGGCCATAGCGCTTACGCAGCCCCTCAAGCGCAGCAAGGCGGCTGAGCGCCTCGTCAAGCGCCCGGGGGTCGAAATCCACGCTTTCACGATAAGCACGCAATGATGCCGCCAGGTCCTCGCCCGTGATACTAAGGGACTCAAGCTGTGCTGACAGTTCGTCGAGCCGTGGGTCGACACCGGCCTGCTGGGCAAGCTGGCGTTGGGCATCTGCCAGCGCATTCAGCGCGCCCTGCTCGTTGCGCAGGGCCTCCAGCGCTGCCTGTGAGGCGACCGCCAGCGACTCACCGTTGCGTAGTACAGGCAGCTGCTGCTCAAGGCTCTCATACTCGCCCGGTTGCGGGGAGGTGGCCTCCATCTCGCGCAATATATGACGGGCGGCATCCTGGGTCTGCGCTGAGGTGCGCGCCGCTTTTTTAAGCCCTTCCAGCTCGCGTTTCCTCTCCTCGCAGGCTGAGAGCACCTGCTGGTAGGCCGCAAGGGCCTCAGCCCCTGGGACGCCTGCGAACTGATCGAGGTAGTCCAGCTGGATGGCCGTGGAGAGCAGGGATTGATGCTCGTGTTGGCCGTGCAGGTCTATCAAGGGCCCGATCTTCTCGGCAAGGCTCCCCACGGTAACCATGGCATCGTCCAGGGTGCAGCGCGACCGGCCTTCGCGGTTCAGTCGGCGCCGGATGACATGCTCTGTTGCGCCTTGGACCAGGAGGCCTTCCACCAACAGCTCAGATGAGCCGTCGCGTATGGCCAGCACGTCGCCGCGCTCGCCCAGCAGTAGTTTGATTGCGCCAACCAGGGCGGTCTTACCGGCTCCGGTCTCGCCGGACAGCACCGTCAGGCCACTGGAGAAGGCCAGGTGCGCATCGCGCACCAGGGCGTAGTCGCGGACGTGGAGCTCATCAAGCATGTGTGCCTCTGAAGAAGGTCCGGGAGATATGGTCATAGAAGTCGTAGGGACCAAAGCGGGCCAGAAGCAGCTTCTCAGGACAGACGCTGACTTCGATGTTGCGGGGCTCATTGGAGGTGGTGGAGGGAATCCAGAAGACCTCACCGTCTATGAAGAGGACAAGCTGCTGGCGGTTCTGCTGGTTGGGGACTATGCCCACCACGTCGTTGCGGGTGGTGACTATGGCGCGGCTGGTGAGGCTGTGGGGCGAGATGGGGACCACGCAGAGGCCCTCATGCGCGGGCGAGATGATGGGGCCGCCGGCCGAGAGTGCGTAGCCGGTGGAGCCGGTGGGGGTTGCAACCAGGATGCCATCACCTTTTACCGAGGTGATGTAGGTGCCGTTGATGGCTAAATCGAGCTCTACTATGCGGCCGAAGTGGCCGCGGGAGACCGCGAGCTCATTGACGGCTATCTGGTGGTCTGTGTGACCGTCCTCATAGGTCACCGCGACGTCAAGCAGAGAGCGGGCGTCAAAGCTGAGCTGGCCGTTCAGGGCAGCCTGCAGGGCTGGTATGAGGTCGTCCACCGTAGCACCGGAAAGGAATCCCAGGCGGCCGAAGTTATAGCTGAGCAGCGGTATGCCCGCCCTGCCCACCAGATGGGCCGCGCGCAGGGTGGTGCCGTCGCCGCCAAAGCTGCAGACCAGGTCATAGTTGGTTATGGCTGCGCTGAACTCACTGAAGCGCGAGTCCTGCTCCTCGAAGATCCCGCTGGAGAAGAGGTCATAGCTGATCCCCTTGGCCTCAAGCCACTCGGACATGGCCTGCAGGGCCTGCGCGGTGGGATCCTTGGTGGTATTGGAGAACAGCAGCACCTTCATAGTTATCGAGCCAATCTCTTGTGTGCCTGGTGGACCACGGTTGGTACGTCAATGGTAACAGGAATGCCGCTGTGGTGGGCGAGCAGGAAGAATTCGATATTGCCTTTTTGCCCGGCGAGGGGCGAGAAGGTCAGAGCCTGGGGGGCAAGGCCGACTGTAAGGGCGGCCTCAAGTACCTGCTCGAGAGCCTGTTGGTGGGCCGCGGGTGCGGTGACCACTCCCCTGCCGACCAGCTCAGGCGCCAGCTCGAACTGCGGTTTGACCAGAGCGATGAGCACACCGGCCTCGCCAAGGAACGGCAACAGCACGGGCAGGGCTGAACGTAGTGAGGTGAAGCTCAGATCGCAGACCACCAGGTCAAAAGGGGCGTCGGCTAAGGCCGGGTCAAGCTCACGGATATTGGTGCGCTCAAAGACCGTGACGCGCCCGTCCTGGCGGAGCTGCCAGGCGAACTGCCCATAGGCCACATCCACGGCGACAACCTGGGCAGCACCGCGCTGCAGCAGGCAGTCGGTGAAACCGCCTGTGGACGCTCCCACATCAAGGCAGCGCAGGCCACGGGGGTCAAAGCAGAAATCCGCCAGGGCGCCGGCAAGCTTGTCGCCGCCGCGCGACACATACCTGCTGTGGGCCTTCATCCTGATGTGTGTCTGGGGATCGACGAGCAAAGCGGGTTGGGTCAGGCAGATATCATCTCCCAGCACCTCGCCTGCGCGTATCCTGCGCTCAGCCTCGTCCGTGCTGGCGCAGAAACCCTGCAAGACCAAGAGCTCAGTCAGTCTGACCTTGTCCCTGGAGGACATCGCGGATCCTCTCTGCAATCTGGGAAGCGGTTAGCCCCAGCTCTCTGAGAAGCTCCTCCACACTTCCGTGTTTGACAAAATCGTCCGGTATACCCAAGGTGAGCACGCGCGGTTGCGATTGCGCCGTCGCAGTTGCAGGCGCTGATCCCTGCCTGGCGAGCTCCTCAAGCACGGCTGAGCCAAAGCCGCCCACCACGGTTCCCTCCTCCAGCGTCACCAGCAGAGGCGCCAAGGCAGCCTGTGCGACAGCTTCCTCGTCCAGCGGCTTCACCCAGAGCATGTTGTAGACGGAGGCCTCAATACCTTGTTCGGCCAGAAGTCCCGCGGCATCGAGGGCTGTCTTGACCATGCGGCCCACCGCCAGGATGCTTGCTTGGGCGCCGTCACGCAGCTTGATCGCCTTTCCAACTGGCAGCAGCTGCGGATCAGTGTCAGTGGCAGCACGTGTGGCGTCATCTGCCTGATCCGGCACCGAGCCACGGGGGTAGCGCAGGGCCACCGGGCCATCATCCAAGACGAGGGCCGTATGCAGCGCGTCGCGTAACTGTTGGGCGTCCGCTGGAGCGAGCAGGCGCATTTTAGGCACAGTGCGCAGGTAGGCAAGGTCAAAGAGGCCATGATGGGTGGTACCGTCCTCCCCCACCACGCCAGCCCGGTCCACGCAGAACACCACATGCGCATCCTGCAGGGCGACGTTTATCATCAACTGGTCGTAGGCCCGCTGCAGGAAGCTGGAATAGATGGCGACCACCGGCAACTTGCCACCCAGGGAAAGGCCCCCGGCAAGGGCGACCGCGTGTTCCTCGGCAATACCCACGTCGAAGAAGCGGTGCGGAAAGGTCTCGGAGAAGGCTGTCAAACCTGTGCCATCACCCATGGCGGCGGTGATGGCCACAAGATTGTCGCGCGCTGTTGCCTCGGCGAGCAGGGCTTTGGAAAAAACCTCCGTATAGCTGGGGTTATGGCTCTTCTTACCGTTGAATCGACCTGTCCTTGGGTCATAGCAACTCACTCCGTGGAAGCGCTCCGGTTGCATCTCTGCCGGGGCGTAACCCCTACCCTTCTGCGTGACCGCATGGATAAGGACCGGTCCCTTGGACTTCTTGGATGCCTGCAGGGCCTCGCTTATCGTCTCGATATCATGTCCGTCGATGGGGCCGATGTAGACGATACCCATGTCCTCAAAAAAGGTACCCGGCACCACAAGCTTCTTAAAGGAGCCCTTGGCCGTCTCGCCCGCGTTGACAAGGAACCTGCCAAGCCGGCCGGTGCTTGCCATGCGGCCCTCGACCGTATCGCGTAATGTGGTGTAAGCCCTGCTCATCCGGGCCTTGCCCAGGTGCAGGGAGAGCGCTCCCACATTGTGCGAGATGCTCATCTCGTTGTCATTGAGCACTATGGTGAGGTCGGTTTGGAGCTGGCCGATCTGGTTGAGGGCCTCGAAGGCCAGGCCGCCTGAGAGGGCGGCATCGCCGATAAGCGCCACGATGCGCTCGTCGGTCTGGTTCAGGTCGCGTGCCAGGGCAAGGCCCAAAGCGATGGAGAGCGAGTCCGAGGCGTGCCCGGAGTCATGGGCGTCAAAGACGCTTTCCTCGCGGCGCGTGAAGCCGCTGATACCCTCGAAGCTGCGCAGTGTCTCGAAGTCCTGCTCCCGTGGGGTCAGGAGTTTGTGCGCGTAGGCCTGGTGGCCCACGTCGAAAACCAGGCGGTCGACGGGCAGATCGTAGGCCCGATGCAGGGCTATGATGAGCTCTACCGCACCCAGGCTGGAAGCCAGATGCCCGCCGCTGATGGAGGTCACCTGGATGATGCGCCTGCGAATGAGCGCAGCAAGCTCCGCAAGCTGGGAGAAGCCCATTTGCTTGAGTTCATCGGGATCCGGTATGTTGAAGGTGTTAGCCGAGTTGTTCCCCATGGTCGCTGTGTTAGTCGCCTTCGCTGGTTGCCTCTACGTCCGCGCCGCCCTCGCCGGAGTTCTCGTCGTCGCTGGTGCCATCTTCATCCTCGTCATTGCGAGCGATGGCATCGCCATCGCGTGGCAACCTAGCCGACACGGTTGCGGTTTTGGGCTCGATGGCTGACGTGTCTCCTTCATCCTCCAAGGCTGTCTCGTCCAGCTCCTCAGCTGAGAAGTCTGTACGGTCTATCATCTCGGCGCAGGCGGCTCCCAGACGCAGTGCCTCCTCGTACAGGTCGAGGCTTTTCTCCAGGGGCATATCCTTTGCCTTTATCTGCGTTACTATCTCCTCCAGGCGCTCGCGCGAGCGGCCGTATGAGCTCTGTTTATCCATGCGCAGCCTTCTTCTCTCTCTTGGACTTCGCCTTCTTTCCCCCAGCGCCGTCCCCTTTTCCTGCCTCCTCATCGAGGTGGCCGGCGATCCTGCCTAGCACCCCGTTCACGAAACGCGAGCTCTCGTCCTCTCCCCCAAAGCTTTTCGCCAGCTCCACTGCCTCGTTGATGGAGACGCTGTAGGGGATGTCATCCCTGAACAGCATCTCGAAGGTCGCCAGCCGCAGTATACTCCTGTCTACCAGCGGCATGCGCCCCAACGACCAGTTCTCCGAGATCTCGGCGATGAGCCTGTCTATGGTCTCGCTGTTCGCCTGCACTCCCGCAAGCAACATGCAGGTGAATTCACAGGGAACCCCCACCTCGTCCACGCAGAAACCCTCTTTGAGGATGGTCTCGTAATCCTGCCCGGTGATCTCCGCCTGGAAAAGGATCTGCAGAGCCTTTCTGCGGGCGGTCGAGCGTGCCTGATGCTGTTCTTGCGTGGAACTCATAAGCCGCCTATTCAGGGAACTGGATGCCGTCCACAAAGACATCGACACTTGCCACTGTAACGCCCACTTGCATCTCCATGGTCTCGATAACCACAGCCCTGATCTGCTCGGCGATCACCTGCAATTGGAAGCCATAGAAGACCTGCACGTGGACGGCGATGTTGATCTGCCCGTCGTCCTCGGCTGTGATAATGACGCCCTGGGCCGGGTGCTTCTTGCTGAGGGCTGAGATCAGGCTGTCGCTGATGCTTGGCGCTTTGACCTGCGCAACCCCGTCTACCTCGTGTACCGCATAGGAGACGAGCGTCTCGACCACGCCAGGAGCAATGGTCACACCGTCGCTTGTGATAGTCTCATACATGGTTCCATCCTTTCGGGTCCTTACCTGTGAGCTGCCCGGTGTTGTCCGGCCTCACGGTATCTTCCTGTCTCCTTATAGCAATACCTGCTCATGGGTGGGGATGTAGTCCGTATGGGCCAGCCCCGCGTTGAAATCCTGCTCGTCGACAACCTTCTTATGGAAGGGGATGGTTGTCTTGATGCCCTCTATCTTGAGTTCATCGAGGGCCCTTCTCCCCCGTGCGATGGCTTCCTCGCGCGTGGTGCCCCAGACCACCAGCTTGGCCACCAGCGAGTCGTAGCTGGGGGGGACTGTGTAGCCGTAGTAGAGGTGCGTGTCGAGGCGCACGCCGGGGCCGCCCGGCACCGACAGCGCGGTGACCGCTCCGGGACTCGGCCAGAAGTTGTTGGCGGGGTCCTCGGCATTAATGCGGAACTCGATGGCGTGCCCGTTGGGCTCAAAAGGGGCCCGGTCGACAAAGCTGATGGGCTCACCTGCGGCGATGCGTATCTGCTCCTTGATGAGGTCGGTGCCGGTGATGAGCTCGGTGATGGGATGCTCCACCTGGATGCGGGTGTTCATCTCCATGAAGTAGAAGCTGCCGTTTGTATCAAGCAGGAACTCAACAGTGCCAGCGCCCACGTAGCCAACCTCGCGGACCGCCATAAGCGCGGTCTCGCCCATGCGGGCGCGCAACTCGGGTGACACGGCGGGCGACGGCGCCTCCTCCACCAGCTTCTGGTGGCGGCGCTGTATGGAGCAGTCGCGCTCGCAGAGGTGCAGGGCGTTGCCATGAGTGTCGGCCAGTACCTGTATCTCTATATGGCGGGGGCGGAGCAGGTATTTCTCAAGGTAGACCTCGTCGTTGCCAAATGCTGCCTGAGCCTCGGCCTTTGCCGCGTTGAACAGTGATTCCAGTTGGTCGGGACTCTCTACTATACGCATGCCCTTGCCACCGCCGCCTGCGCTCGCCTTGATGAGCACGGGGTACCCGACCTTCTCGGCGAAAACCGCAGCCTCCTCAGGGGTCTCAAGTGACCCGTCTGAGCCGGGCACGGTAGGCACACCGATGCGCATCATGGTCTCGCGGGCAACGTTCTTGTCGCCCATCATCTCGATGGCCTCAGGCGAAGGGCCTATAAAGACCAGGCCGTTGTCCGCGCAGATGCGAGCGAAGGTCGCGTTCTCGGCCAAAAAGCCGTAGCCGGGGTGTATTGCCTGCGCTTTACGGGAGGAAGCGGCCCCGATGATGGCCGGGATGTTGAGGTAGGACTGGGCCGAGGGGGTGGGCCCTATGCAGACACTCTCATCCGCCAGCTGGACGGCGAGCGTGTTCTTGTCGATGTCCGAGTAGACCACAACGCTGCAAACACCCAGCTCACGCAGGGCGCGCACCACACGGACGGCCACTTCACCACGGTTTGCGACGAGTACTTTGTCAAACATGCTCAACCCACGCTCTGCGTTGGCTCGAGGTAGAACAATACGGTGCCGTATTCCACCGGCATGCCGTTCTCGATGCAGACTTCGCGGATGGTTCCCATCTGCTCTGCGACAATCTCACTCATGAGCTTCATGACCTCGACGATGCATAACGGCTGACCAGCGACCACATCATCGCCTACCTGGACAAAGGGGTCGGCTCCCGGTTTTGGCGCTGAGTAGAAGTTGCCCACAAAACTCGAGGTGATGGGGACCCAACTACCGGGACGGTCTTGAGCATCTGGTGGCAGAGGGGTTGGCGGCTGGTCGGGTTGCAGCGCACCTGTGCCGGTCTGCACCACAGGATCTGCCTGAAGCACACCTGTACCAACCTGTCCGGGGGCGCGCACCGTGATCTTGGTGCCTGCCTCCTCTACGGTGATCTCGCCGACTTTTGATGCTTCGAACACCTTGACGAGTTCTTTTATCTGATTGATGTCCACGTTCTGTTCCTCCTTGGTGCCAATAGCCTCTTCTTCAAGCAGGAAGCTTGTCTTCTCAGAGGTGCGGTGCTTGGCAAGATAGGTGCGCGCCTCGTTGGGGAAAAGCGCCCACATGAGCACGTCTTCCTCGCTGCGGGCCAGCTCGCCCGCCTCCTGAGCGACCTCTTTATAGGTGTCGGTAACCAGGCTTGAGGGCGCTATGTCCGGATCGAGCATCTTGGCTTCAGGGTCGCTGAGGACCCTTGCGACCACGTCTTTATCCAGGGGACCTGGCGCCTTGCCATAATAGCCGAGGATGTAGTCTTTCATCTCCTTTGAGATGATGCTCCATCGCTTGCCAGTGAGCACGTTGATCACTGCTTGGGTGCCCACTATCTGGGACAGGGGCGTCACCAGTGGTGGGTAGCCAACCTCGGCGCGGACGCGGGGCATCTCCTCCATCACATCCGGCAGGCGGTCAGAGGCCTTCTGTATCTCCAGCTGGCTGATGAGGTTGCTCATCATGCCGCCTGGCACCTGGTGGCTGTAGACCTGCATATGGATGAGCGAGGTGACGCCGCGCTTGTAGTTGCCGCGCATGCGCACGCTTTCCCAATACTCGGCGATCTCAAAGAGCAGGTCGAGGTCCAACCCGGTGTCATAGCCGCTCTCCTTGAGCGCGGCCACTATCATCTCCACCGCAGGCTGCGAGTTGCCAAAGGCCAGAGGGGCGGCAGCGGTGTCCACTATCGCAGCGCCGGCTTCGGCCGCCTTGAGGTAGTTCGCCGGGGCCATACCACCTACGTAGTGGCAATGCACGTGCACCGGCAGCCCGATCTGCTCGCGGAAGGCCTTGACCATGCGCTCCGTGCGATACGGTGTGAGCATGCCGGCCATGTCCTTGATGCAGATGGAATCGGCTCCCAGGTCCTTGAGCATCTGTGCGTAGTCGATGAAGCTGTCCAGGGTATGTACCGGGCTCATCGTATAAGAGATAGCGCCCTCAAAATGGGCATCAGCCTCCTTGATGGCAGCAGCGCAGTCCTTGACGTTACGGATATCATTGAGGGCGTCGAACACGCGGAAGACCTCGATGCCGTTACGGTACGATGCCTTGATGAAGCGGTCGACTATCTCTTGGGAGTAGTGGCGGTAGCCCACCAGGTTCTGCCCGCGCACCAGCATGGAAAGCGGTGTCTTGGGGCAATGCTTCTTTATGGCGCGCAGCCGCTCCCAGGGGTTCTCGTCCAGAAAGCGCAGGCAGGTGTCGAAGGTAGCCCCGCCCCAGGCCTCAATCGCCCAGTAACCGACCTTGTCCATCTTGGGCAGGATGGGGAGCATGTCGCCAATCTGCATGCGCGTTGCCCAAAGGCTCTGATGGGCATCGCGGATGGTTGTGTCCATGATGTGCAGGGTTCTCACAGCACCTCCTTATTCCTCGTTTTCAAAACAGGCGCAGCTCCCGGGGGAAGGGGAACTGGTGGCGAAAAAAGCGTAATTGTTGATTATATCGGAATTCAGCCCTTTCAGGCGAAATCCGTGGTCTGTGGATCAGCTTTGGTGGGGCAGACGGCAGGTGGGCGGCTCTGTGGTGACTGGGTTGGCGGAGTCTTCTCCTACACCCGTGTGATATAACGAGAATCGCGCGTGTCTATCTTGAGCACGTCCCCGTTATTGACGAACATGGGCACCTGCACCACCGCGCCGGTCTCCATGGTCGCGGGCTTGGTACCGCCCTGCACCGTGTCGCCCTTGAAGCCGGGCTCCGTCTCGGTGACCTCCAGCTCCACAAACATGGGCGGCTCCACGCCAATGAGCTCCTCGCCGGCGTACTGCAGGCTGGCCACCTCGTTCTCCTTGAGCCACTTGGCCGCCTCGCCCACTATGTCCGCGGTGAGCGCGATCTGCTCGTAGGTCTCTGTGTCCATGAAGTTGAAATCGCCGCCATCTGAGTAGAGGAACTGCATGTCCTTGGTCTCCATGCGGATCTCATCGAACTTCTCGCCAGCGCGGAAGGTGAGGTCGTTTACGCGCCCTGTGCGGATGTCACGCACCTTGGTCCGCACAAACGCGCCGCCCTTGCCCGGCTTGACATGCTGGAACTCTATGATGGTGTAGGGCTTGCCGTCGATGATGATGGCCTTGCCGTTCTTGAAATCAGCAGTAGAGATCGCCACTGGCCTTCCTTTCTCGCAATACGTGTGAGCTTACCAGTATAAACGATTGCCGTTGGTGCTGCTTGGCTGCAGGACGGGGGGCGGTACGATTATGACAAAGGGGACGGTCCCTTTTGTCATATTGTCACCCCTGTCACACTATATTGTCACCCCGCGCTTCATGACAAAGGGGACATGACAAAAGGGACCGCCCCCTTTGTCATGACAAGGCGCGAGGGAGATGTGAGCTTGGCGCGCGGAGGTCGCGCCTCTTGAGGACGGGCGCTGGGCGTGGGTTGCGGTTGCCTCGTTATGAGAATGCGGGACGGCTGAGTTTCACGCCGTGGTTGCGGGGGTGGCCCAGTAGCCTTGCCTCTGGAAGTACCGAGCGTTGCCTTTGGCGGTGTCGGCGCTTTCGCAGACACCGAAGACCGTCGAGCCGCTGCCGGTCATGAGCGCGGCGTATACCCCGGGCTGGGCTGCCACATCTGTGATGAGAGCAGCCAGCTCTGGCAGCAGCGAGCAGGCGGCGCTGGTGAGGTTGTTGGCAAGCTGGTTTGCGATGAGCTGCGGGGATGCGTTGCGCTGCTCCAGCAAGGTTACCAGGGGTTGCGCAGGTGGCTCTGGCTGCGGGTCTGCGTCAAAGGCCGCATAGGCCGCAGCGGTTGAGACCCCGGCTGGGGGCTTGACCAGCACTACGTCGAGTGCGGGTTGGGGCAGCAGCTTGAGCAGCTGGCTGCCGTTGCCGCCCATGAGCGCGCAGCTGTTGTAGAGGAAGTACGGCACGTCGGCGCCCAACCTTTTCGCGGCCTCAATCACGGAGGCGCCAAGCGGGTCGAGATCCCAGATGCTGGCGAGCGCCTTGAGCGTTGTGGCGGCGTTTGAGGAGCCGCCTGCCAGGCCGGCCTCAGGGGGAATCGACTTCTCGAGCAGTATATGCAGGTGCCCTTTGAGCTCTCTGGCGCAGCTCTCTTCCAGTGCGGCTACAGCTTTGTAGACGATGTTCTGCTCCATGGGCAGGTTCAGCGGTGGGATGTCTGGGGCGCTGAGCACCTCAAGGGTGATGCGGCGCTCCGGGTTGGATGCGAAGGAGAACGTAAGCTTGTCGCAGAGGTCGATGGTGGTGAACACCGAGGTGAGCGTGTGCCTGCCCTGCTCGATGGTGGGACTGACCGCGAGCAGGAGGTTGAGCTTTGCGGGAGCTTGGAGGGTGAACCTGGTCATGGGGTCGCCCCGTTTTTCTCGTTGGCTTTGTTTGCACGCAGCACGGCGAAGAAGGAGCTGAGCAGCTGTGAGCACTCCTGCTCGCAGATGCCGGGCGTCACAGCGAAGCTATGGTTGAGGCGCGGGTCGCTGTTGACCTGGTAGAGCGTGCCGAGGGCCCCGGCCTTGGGGTCGAATGCGCCAAAGACGCAGCGGTCGATGCGAGCCTGGTGCATGAGGCCGGCGCACATGAGGCAGGGCTCAAGCGTCACGTAGACGGTGCAGCCGGTCAGCCGCCAGCGTCCGAGCGTGCGTGATGCCTGCTGAAGGGCTGCGAACTCTGCGTGCGCGGCTGGGTCCGCGTCGATCTCGCGCCTGTTATGGGCTGACGAGACGAGCATGCCGTCACAGACGACCACCGCCCCAATGGGCACCTCACCGATGCTGGCAGCAAGTTTTGCCTGCTCGAGGGCGAACTGCATGAAGCGGATGTCGTCAGGATTGCCTGCGGCCTGGTCTGCGGTTCGCCCTGCAGTCTGGCCTGCGGTTCGCCCTGCAGTTGATATGTCCTTATCAGTTTTCATATGCCAATTGTAGTGCAATCTGGTATCCTGTGATGCGCTCATTGAGCGCTCGTGCGGAGGGATGGCAGAGCGGTTGAATGCGGCAGTCTTGAAAACTGTTGACCGGGTAACCCCCGGTCCCGGGGTTCGAATCCCCGTCCCTCCGCCACAATAGACCTCTGGAAGCCTTTATGGTTTCCAGAGGTCTATTGCTGACTGGAAGACGGGGATTCGAACCCTTAGTCCTTCAAGCCCAAGGCGATCAGCGAAGTAGTCGAAGGCGATTTCGAGCGTGAAACCCATAATAGTTGGTTCGTATGCGAGGACTGTTTGAGCTGCGAAGCAGCGAGTTCCGCAGCAGAACCTACTATTATGGGTTTCGCGACGCGAGTCAGCCGAGATACTTCGCTGACTGCCTTCCCCGTCCCTCCGCCACTCAGAACACCCAATAAAGCCTGCTGTCTGTCAGTGTGTAGCCCAGCTTTCTGTTCAGCGCCAAAGAGGCCACGTTATCAACCACTATCTGCCCAAAGGGGACCAGCCCCTGCTCAAGGAACAGGTTGGTCATGAAGCTGAGCAGCTCTGCCCCAAAGCCCTTTCTCTTGTGGCCCTCGAACACCTCCAACATCCCTAT
>Ga0082212_10000748_pt1 | contig 47531 bp, 43 predicted proteins | sample TergutNt197P3_FD_71548 | JGI IMG/M metagenome (GOLD analysis project Ga0082212, IMG submission 71548) | Neocapritermes taracua P3 segment gut microbial communities from Petit-Saut dam, French Guiana - Nt197 P3 | ecosystem: Host-associated > Arthropoda: Insects > Digestive system > Gut ... | reverse complement strand
CATTTTGGCTGAGGCTGGCGCTCTCTCATACTGCATCCCGCTTTCCCTAACAATCCAAAACGGCCTTGCCGAAGCGTTTGGCTGGATTGGGCGCGAAGAGCGAACAGACAGCCGAAAAGAAGATGGCGTACTCTTCACATCTATAATAAGCTAAGACGAATTCATGAAAGCTGGTATCGCAATGTCCATAGGCGAGAGGATTAAGTATTTTCGCAATCTAAGAGGAATGGCACAAAAGTGGCTTGGAATGGCTGTTGGTTTTGATGAAAACACAGCTGATGTGCGTATAGCGCAATATGAAACAGGTGCGAGGTCGCCAAGAGAAGGCGTGTTAAGTGGCATCGCAGCTGTTCTTGGCGTAAGCCCGGCTGCTCTTGATGTTCTCAAGATCGACTCGCTTACCGGATTGGCCCATACTTTCTTTTCCTAGAAGATATTTATGGGCTTGGCATCAGCAGCATTGATGGAGAGATATGCCTTGAGCTGGATAAAACAAGAGGGGAAATTTATCTTTCAATGTATGAATTCTTTAAGGCATGGCATAGAATTTCAGAAAAGTACAAAAACGGCGAAATAACAAAAGATGAGTATAATGCTTGGCGCTACAACTTTCTCGAGGAGCAAAAAAAGAGCTAAACGGCTATAAATAGCGCTAGCTCAGGTGCTGGAATTTTATGGATGTTGTCAAAATGTTGTCACTGGGCAGGATTTTGACCAAAAAACAACGGTTTTAAGCCATAATTTCGAGCGTGTTTACTATTCCCACTCCACAGTGCCTGGAGGTTTTGGCGTAATATCAAGCACAACGCGGTTTATACCGCAAACTTCGCTTGTTATCCTGTCCGCTACAGTTTCAATGAGCTCATATGGAAGGCGGGCTGATCCTGCTGTAACGAAATCAGTGCTTGTGATCGCGCGAAGCGCAATCATATCTTCATAAGAGCGCTCATCGCTGCGCACCCCTACAGTTTGAAGCCCGGGAATTATTGCAAAGTATTGTGCGACTTCATCATTAAGCCCTGCTTTTTCGAGCTCTTCGGTGAATATTGCATCAGCTTCCCGCAGCAGTGCAAGCTTTTGCTTTGTTACTTCGCCAAGGCAGCGCACTGCAAGGCCCGGACCGGGGAATGGCTGGCGGTTGGCAAAAGAATCTGGCAATCCAAGCTTTCTTGCGCACTCACGGACTTCCTCTTTGTAAAGAAGCTTTATTGGCTCAATAACAGCATGAAATTCAATATTTGTAGGCATTCCGCCTACATTATGGTGGGCTTTTACCTGTTTGTGGCCATCTTCACCGCTTTCCATGATGTCAGGGTATATTGTTCCCTGGACAAGGCAGCCTATCTCGCCAAGCTTAGCGGCTTCTTCTTCAAACACACGGATAAACTCCTCGCCAATAGCCTTGCGCTTTTCTTCAGGGTCGGTTACGCCTTGCAGCCTGGCAAGAAAGCGATCTTCAGCATCAATTCTAACCAAGTTAATTGAGAATGCGCTTTCAAACATTTCGCAAACTTGGTCACCTTCATTTTTGCGCATTAGGCCTGTGTCTACAAATAGGCATGTAAGGCTGTCGCCAAGAGCTATATTCGCAAGCACAGCGCAAACAGCTGAGTCAACGCCGCCGGATACTGCGCACAGCGCCGGCTTGCCATCTGCCTCGGTTTTTATAGATTCACATGCTTGTTTTATAAATTCATCTATTGTGCCGCTAAAATTTTGCATTCATTCTCCTACAGCTGAATAGTTAGCGCTCTTAATGTGGTATTCTTGCAGCGAATACGCTTTGTCGCTCTTTTGCTGCGATTTTTCTAAGATTCCCTTCGCAGCTGCCATAGCAGCGGTAAGGGTTGTAACGTATGGAATGTTATACTGGATTGCTGATTTTCTTATATAGGAGCCATCATCATTGCTCTGCCGGTTGCCGCTCGGCGTATTGATAATAATATCAAGCTGGTGGTTTTTTATCGCATCAGTAATATTCGGGCGGCCTTCATGCAGCTTGTTTATTGCAACTGCTTTTATGCCTTTTGAAGAGAGGTATTCATAAGTGCCTTTCGTAGCGTAGATGTTGAATCCGAGGCTCTCAAAGCGCTGTGCAACTTCATAGGAGTCTTCTTTGTCTTTCTCGGCTATTGACATAAGAATAGAGCCTGACAAGGGAAGGATGCTCTTGCTTGCTTCTGATGCTTTGTAAAATGCCAGCCCAAAGGTATCGGATAAGCCCAATACTTCGCCAGTTGACCTCATTTCCGGCCCAAGCACCGGATCTACTTCCGGAAACATGCTGAATGGGAAAACGGCTTCCTTAACTCCATAGAATGCTACCTGTGGAGGCTGCATTTCAGCCAGTTTTATATGATCGCCAGTTGTCTGCGCCATTATAATCCTTGTTGCCATGTTCGCCATGTTAAGGTTGCAGACTTTTGATACAAGAGGCACTGTTCTTGAAGCGCGGGGGTTAGCTTCGAGCACATACACTTTTCCGTTTTGTATCGCATATTGGATATTCATAAGGCCGACAACCCCAAGCTCTCCAGCGATTTTGCGTGTGTATTCGCGAATGGTGCCAAGCTGCTCCTCAGAGATGTTGATTGTTGGAATAACGCATGCTGAGTCTCCTGAATGCACACCTGCGTATTCGATATGCTCCATAACAGCTGGAACAAACGCCTGTCCGCTATCAGCCAAGGCATCTGCTTCGCATTCAATGGCATTGTCCAAAAACCTATCAATCAGAATAGGGCTGTCATCGCTTATATACTGCGAATTTTCGTGTATATAGCTTGCTAGCTGCTCGCTGTCAAAGACAATCTCCATCGCTCTGCCGCCTAAAACATAAGATGGCCTGACCATGACAGGGTAACCTATTTTTTCAGCTTCCAAAGCAGCTTGTTCATAATTGCATGCCATTCCTGATTCCGGCATTGGAATGCCCATCTGATCCATTCGCTTTCTAAACAGATCCCTGTCTTCTGCCAGCGCAATTACTTCAGGAGTTGTTCCAAGCACAGGCACTCCCGCCTTTTTGAGCTCCATTGCAATATTAAGCGGGGTTTGCCCGCCAAATTGCACGATAATGCCAAGAGGCTTTTCATGCTCGTAAATAGACAGTACATCCTCCACAGCCAAAGGCTCGAAATACAGCTTGTCTGAAGTGTCATAGTCAGTTGACACTGTTTCAGGGTTGCAGTTAACCATTATAGTTTCAAAGCCCATTTCACGCAGGGCAAACGCTGCATGCACACAGCAGTAGTCAAACTCTATGCCCTGGCCTATCCTGTTTGGGCCGCCGCCCAAAACAATAACCTTTTTGCGGCTGCCTGTTTCCTTTTCGGTTTCTTTTATCCCTCTAGATGCGGCAAGCTCGCTTTGGAGCCTGCCGGGGCCATTGTATGTGGAGTAGTAGTACTCGGCGCTGACGCCGCTGACAGGGACAATATCCCATTGCTCGTTTACTCCAAGCGCTTGCCTTTGGCTGCGTATGCTCTCTTCTGCAGCGCCTAAGAGCTTTGCCAGGTACTTATCTGCAAACCCGTCCTTTTTTGCCCTGACAAGCAAGCCATCCGGTAAAGGCATGTTTTTGTACGCTATTATTTCTTCTTCAAGCTCGACGAGCTCCTTCATCTGGCTGAGGTAATATTCGTTTATGCTCGTTAGGCTATGCACTTTTTTAGTGCTGGCGCCTTTGCGCAGAGCTTCGTAGATGGCAAAGTAGCGCTCGCTGTTAGGGTATGAAATTATTGAATAGAGCTCATCAAGGCTGAGCTCGTTAAAATTCTTGGCAAAGCCAAGGCCGCTCCTGTTTATCTCAAGGGATCTTATCGCCTTTTGGAATGCTTCCTTGAAAGTCCTGCCGATGCTCATAACCTCGCCAACAGCTTTCATCTGTGTGCCAAGCTTGTCTTCAACTCCGGGGAATTTCTCAAAAGCCCATTTAGCAAATTTTAGAACGACATAGTCGCCATGCTGGGTATATTTTTCCAGCGTTCCATCTCTCCAATACGGGATCTCATCAAGCGTCAAGCCGGCAGCAAGCAGCGCTGTTATATATGCTATCGGAAACCCTGTTGCTTTTGAAGCGAGGGCTGATGAGCGTGACGCTCTGGGGTTTATTTCTATTATTACGATTCGGCCGGTCACAGGATCGTGTGCAAATTGGACATTTGTTCCGCCAATGACTCCAATGGCAGAAACGATGCTAAAAGCAATCGATTTTAGCTTTTCCTGCAATTCGCTGCTAACAGTTAGCATAGGCGCTGCACAGAACGAATCTCCGGTATGCACTCCCATAGGATCGATATTTTCAATCAGGCAAACAGCAATCATCTGGTTTTTTGCATCGCGTACGACTTCAACCTCCAGCTCTTCCCACCCTAATACGCTTTCCTCTACCAGGACTTGGCCGATCAGCGATGCCTGCAGCCCTCTTGAGGCGATAGAAACCAGCTCCTCTTTGTTATAGGCTATGCCGCCGCCAGTGCCGCCCATTGTATAGGCCGGCCTGATTACAACAGGGTAGCCAAGTTCATCAGTTGCTTTCAGGGCATCCTCAATTGAGAGGGCTTCTAAGCTTCTTGGCATTTCTATTCCGATCGCTTCCATAGTTTTCTTGAACTCGATGCGATCTTCGCCGCGCTCGATTGCATCGAGCTGAACGCCAATAACTTCAACGCCGTATCTATCCAATACTCCGGCTTTCTGAAGCTCCAAACTCAGGTTTAAGCCGGATTGGCCGCCTAAATTCGGCAGCAGCGCGTCCGGCCTTTCCTTAGCAATGATATCTGAAAGCCTTGTTACATTAAGTGGCTCAATGTATGTAGAGTCGGCCACGAGCGGATCAGTCATTATCGTGGCTGGGTTTGAGTTTACTAAGATGATCTTATAGCCCAAGTTTCTCAGCGCTTTGCATGCCTGGGTGCCAGAGTAGTCAAATTCACATGCCTGTCCGATGACTATTGGCCCTGATCCGATTATCATTATCGATTCTATGTCTGTTCTTTTTGGCATTTTTTATCTGCCTTTCTAAACTTGCATTATTAGCTGCGCTAAAGCCTCTTATTCGGCTGCGTTCCAGCAGTATGTGCAAAGCTTGCATTTGTCAATGCCTACGGAGCCAAGCAAACCGTCTAAAGAGTGGTAGCCTAAAGTGGAAAGATTGAGCTTTTTGCAAATAATATCAACCATGCGGTTATACTGCTTCGAACCATATTCAGCGTAGCTTTCTATATTTGCCGCGCTTGCGCCTTCCAATTCATTTATCGCCTGCCGGGAGACAAGCTCGTTCTCAGAATTGGTTCTGGTGAAATTAAGGTATTTGCATGTATACATTATAGGGGGGCAGGAAGTGCGCACATGCAGATGCTTTGCGCCGAATTCATATAGAAAATCCGTAGTTTCGCGCATCTGGGTCCCTCTGACTATCGAATCTTCGACTAAGAGAAGGTTTTTTCCGCCAATAAGCGAATTGATAGGCACAAGCTTCATGCGCGCGATTAAATCGCGAAGCCCCTGGTCTGCCGGAGTAAAGCTGCGAGGCCATGTAGGCGTGTATTTTATTAAAGGCCGCGCAAATGGGATGCCTGAATGGTTTGCATAGCCTACAGCATATGCCGTGCCCGAGTCAGGCACCCCGGCAACATAGTCAATATCGCTGCCAATGCCGCTGGCCATATCTTGCTCTGCAAGGCTTTTGCCGCTCATATAGCGCATTTGCTCTACATTAACGCCCTCATAATCAGAGGTCGGGTAGCCGTAGTATGCCCATAGGAAGGTGCATATCCTCATGTCGGTGCCTGGCTTTTGAATGCTCGCAACTTCATCAGGCGTTACGCGCACTATCTCCCCGGGGCCCAATTCATAGCAGTGCTTGTAGCCTAAATTGTAGTATGCAAATGATTCAAAGCTAATGCAGTGGCCATCGTGCCTTTTCCCAATAGACAATGGCGTTCTGCCCAATTTGTCGCGGGCTGCATAAATGGCGCCGTCCATGCATGCCATTATGCTCATGGAGCCGTCTATAGCGCCCTGGGCGTATATAATGCCTTCGCGTATGCTGGCTTTCCTGCATATCAAAGAGGCAACAAGCTCTGTGTCGTTAATGCGGCCGGCGCTTAGCTCAGTGAAATAAGCATTGTCCTCGCTTATCAGCTTGCTTGCCAATTCCTCTTTATTGTTTATGCGGCCAACTGTAACAATTGCGAAGTCGCCGATATTGGAATGCAGTATCATTGGCTGGGGGTCATAGTCGCTTATGCAGCCGATGCCCGCGAAGCCTTTCAAGCTAGGAATATCTGGCTCAAATTTTGTGCGAAAAGGAGAATTCTCAATATTATGGATGGAGCGGCTAAAGTGCTTGCCATCGTAAACAGCCATGCCTGCTCGCCTAGTGCCAAGATGGGAGTGGTAGTCAGTGCCAAAAAAAAGGTCCATAATACACTCGTTTGCTGAGCATACCCCAAATATTCCGCCCATTGCTGTACCCCTAGTTATAGATTTTGCTTTGATTTCTGCCTAGCTGGCTAAATCTTTAGTGTTTGAATTTCGATTATGCGATGCGTTTGGTTTATTGGTTTATTGCATTTGCCCTATAAAAAGACGCTCGTCACATGATGAGGAGATTGCTTAGCCTATTTACAATAGAACTTGGTAGCTTCTGCACCATTTGATGAACGCCGTTGTTCGATCCATACTATATTATTCATGCCCAAAAGTCAACAAAGACGCCATCCAAACGAGTTCGCTTGAGGCGCCTGTGAAGCAAGCCCAGGGAGCGATTGCCCCCCGGATTAGCTGGCATATTCCTGCCTAGAACATTTCCTTGCTCATTCTGTCGATTTCTTCGTTTACAGTGTCATATACGCCCGGGAATGTGCTGCCAGGGCCTCCCATGGTCAGGCATGGAATGTAGTAAAGCTTTCCATTTGTACGGCATGCACGCTCAACTTCGCTTCTGATTAGCTCAGGGGTCCAGTTGGGGATATCCAGAACGCCATTGTTCAGATCGCCCATGAATGAGATCTGGCCTCCGAAGTCTTTTATAAGCTGAGGGACATTATTGGATGTCAGGCAGCCTTGGAACACATCAATGCCTATTTCAATCATTGAAGGCACAAGGTTGGCTGCATATGAGTCTGAATGGTGAACGATAACCTCAACGCCATTCTCTTTATAGAAACTGTAAATCTGCTTATATGGCTCAAGGAAGAATTCATTGAACATTGCCGGGGACATGAAAGAAGAGTTCTGTGCGCCCCAGTCATCATGGTGAAAGAGCATGTCAGCTTTGCCGTGCTTTAGCAGCTGCTCTGCCCATTTAATTTCATATTCAGTGAAGTACCAGACGAGCTCTTTTACGCTTTCAGGCTCCAAATAGAAATTCTCAAGCGCCACTCCCATGCTTTGCATATGATGGCACATTTCGAACAGGCCAGGCGCAGCCATTACTGTGCAAAAGACTTGAGAGCGGTCGATTTTTGCAGCAGCGGCAGCATAATCTGCCCATTCTTCATCCGGGAAGTCTGTGCGTGGCATATGCACAACGTCACGCCACTTTGTAATGTCCTTGATTACAATGTTTTCTTCGTTCTGGTGGTCAGGCATTCCTCCGGGCATGCCTTCCGGCCAGGTATAGGTGACGCCCCAAGCGGTCTTCGTTGGCGGGCCGCCTGGCGATGGGAATGAAGCCAGCCGTGACTGGGGTGTTGGCGCAAATACCATGCTTAGAGCTTCATATTGCTTGACAAATCTGTCAGGATTGCCGCCATTGATTGTTTCCAGGAAATTTTCTCTTATAGATAGCATCAATATCCTCCAAAATTATTAATGCAAAAGCATTCATGTGGCTTCGCTTGTTATGCCTATGAAAAAATAGCGCCCTATTTATCGCCAAAACATAAGCAATTTAGCGTTTAGCCCCAGAAATATAATAACATGCAGCGCTTAGAAAATGCTAGGAAATGCATGCAATTCAAAGAATTCGAGGCAGTGCCAGAAATACATGGGAAATCCCGCACTGCGAAAGGCGTGCAATTGTATCTTTACAATAATTTACTAATTTCGCAAAAAGCATTTGCAGGCCTGCTGGCTCTTTTTTGGCAGAAGCTTATTGCTTTAAGCCGACCTAATTTGCCCATAGCTATAAATGTATTTGCTTTTTGCCACCCAAATTGATTCACAGCGAAATAATCGATATAATAAAAAATAACATGCTAAATATTGTGCTATTCCAGCCAGAAATACCACAAAACACCGGAAATATTGCAAGGACTTGCGTTGCTACAGGCTCTAAGCTTCATCTGATAAAGCCTTACAGCTTTACCTTAAGCGAAAAGGCTGTAAAGCGCGCAGGCTTAGACTATTGGAGCTATTTGGATCTAAGTGAATACAACTCATACGATGAGTTTTTGGCAGCATGCAATCCCGAAAGGCTCTTTGCCCTTACAACAAAAGCGACTAAAATCTATACTGATGAGAGCTTTCGCGATGAAGACTATTTCCTATTCGGCAACGAAGATTCCGGATTGCCTGAGGGCATTCATAAAAGCCTCGAAGGCAGGCGCCTCAGGATACCTATGATGCCATATAATTACGCAAGATGCCTCAATGTTGCGAACAGCGTGGGCATTGTCTTATATGAAGCGCTCCGGCAGATTGGTTTTGGGGGGCTTGGGTAGTTGGAGGTATAAAATTGAAAGAATATGATGTAGCAATACTGGGAGCGGGCCCTGCGGGCCTTGCAGCCGCTTTGTACACATCCAGATCGCTTCTCAAGACTATTGTTATTGAGCATGAAGCCGTTGGCGGACTCATAATCACAACGGATATTGTAGATAATTACCCTGGAGCCGAGGTTGGCTCAACAGGCTACTCAATTGCCGAGAGAATGCGCGAACAAGCGCAAGAGGCAGGCGCTGAAATCGCTATGGCAAGCGCCAAGTCTGTACAGGCGCTGGAAAACGGCCTAATGACAGCTCTAAGCATTGGCGAGGATATTTTGTCCAAAGCTGTAATAATAGCAACAGGAACAAAGCACCGCATGCTTGGAGTGCCTGGAGAGACGGATTTTAGGGGAAAAGGCGTTTCCTATTGCGCAACCTGTGACGCAGGGTTCTTTAAGAACAAAAAAGTGGCAGTAATTGGAGGCGGGGACACAGCGCTTAAAGAAGCTGTTTATTTAGCCAAGTTTGCTTCTGAAATAGTAATTGTCCACAGAAGGGATGCCCTAAGGGCTTCCGTTTCAGTGTCAAAGCATGCTTCGCAAAACCCCAAAATCAGTTTCATGATGGATTATGCTGTTAAATCGATTAATGGCGACAGCAGGGTTTCATCGATAACGCTGGAGCACAACCAAACAGGCATAGCAGAGGAGCTGGCGGTTGACGGAGTGTTTATCTTTGCAGGCCAGCAGCCAAATTCTGATATATTCCAAGATATTGTGGATACTGATGAAAGCGGCTATATTATTACAGATGAGAAAATGCAGACATCAGCCAGCGGCATTTTTGCAGCAGGCGATGTTCGGGCTACGCCGCTAAGGCAGGCGATCACTGCAGCCGCAGATGGGGCAATAGCTGCCTATACAGCGGAACAATTGATATCTGACATATGACACCAGGAGAGCACCGGCAACATGAGGAAATTCGCCAATGCAATATTTATACTGATTTTTGCAGCTAGCTTTTGTGGCTGCTCGACGCCATCAAGCTCTAAAACAGTTGTCTTAGTAACAGACCAGCAAGGAACGAATGACCATTCATATAGCCAAATAGCCAGCGAGGCGATAAAGAAAATAAGCCCTGAGCACTCATGGCAAACAAAAACGATAGTTCCTACTTCATCGGTAGGCTATATTGAAAGCCTTTCAAAAGCAGCTGAAGCTGCCACAGCGTTTGTGCTTGCCAGCTCGCCAATGCTTGAAAATGCTTGTGCCCTCACCGCCCTGTCATACCCGGATGTATGTTTTGTGCTCATAGACGCGGCAGCGGATTTAAATATGGACGGCATTCAGGATGCGCCGAATATATATTCGGCACTTTTTGCCCATGATGAGATGGGCTATATAGCAGGATACGCTGCCGGGCTTAAAACGCAAGGGTTTGCAGGCTTTATCAGCGAAGAGGATTCGCCCGCATGCAAAGAGTATGAAGCAGGGTTTGTGGCTGGAGCTAAGGCGGCAAATCCGGAGGCTGAGCCAATAATAGTATACCTGCAGCCAGGCAGGACAAGCGCTGCTACGATTGCGGAAATAGAGGGCCTGGCAGGCTTGGGAATTGACATTGCCTTTAGCATAGTCGAAAAGCAGGAATATGTCAGCGCCCTGTCGAAAACGCCTCTGCAGCTAATTACTGTTTCAACTCTTACCCCACAGCCTGCAAACAGGGTTATGAGCGTTTGCAAGGAGTATGGCAATGCAATATCTATAATCGCCAATGACTATGCCAACGGCAGGTTTATCGGGCAAATGAGAGTATTCAGCGCCCGCGAAAAGTGCATAAGCTTCATTTCGGTGGACGACGCTTTTATGAGCCAATCCTTGCTTGCAAAGCTCAACGAAATGGCCAAAACACTGGGCACTTTTGATATACCAATAACAGACTAGATAAGGAGGCTCGCCGCATATGCTTTTGTGCCTTAAAAAAATGGCTGCAAACAAAAAAAGCGCTTTGGCGCTGGCATTGCTGCTTTTAATATCATATGCTTCATGCAAACAGCCTGCAAGGGAGCCGGAAAACAGCATAGCATACCTTTCTGATCCGCCTTGGCTTCAATCTAGCAACACTCAAGCTGTATCCAGCGTGCTCGAGTCATTAAGCAACGAAAACGGCTTTGGCTACAGCTTGCTAAAAGCAGGCAATGAAAGCGAAATGGCCGCTCTGGCTAAGTCTGCAGTGGAAAAGAATGGTTTGGTCTTTGCAACAAGCTTTGCGACAGACAAAGCCCTAATTGATGCCGCCTTCGACGACATGGACACAATTATCGCTTGTTTTGGCGCGAACAGCGAAGAAAGCAATGTATGCAACCTTTCTATAAGAACAGAGGAAGCAGCATTTTTCGCAGGCATAATTGCTGCTGTGGAATCAAAAACAGGGGCAGTCGCATATCTTGGGGCATACCAGAACACCAGCAACGATCCAATGATGGCAGGCTTTACCGCCGGAGCAAAAACTGTAAGGCCTGACATACAGGTATTCCACCAGTATGTCTTTTCCTACAACAGCCCGAGCCTGGCTTCCACCTATATAAGCGAGCTTATAAACAGCAGCGTTGATATAATCTTTGCAGACTGCGGCGCTTCTATAATAGGAATAGAAGGCACAGCAAGAAGCGAAAAGATAAGAATCATATGCTCAGACAGCTTTCGGTATGAATCAGAAAAGACAATAGCATTTCTTGAAATAGACTTAAAGCCAATGGTTCGCGATCTGGTTAGGATGTACCTGGACAAAAATCTTGTCAGGGGCGCCTCATATACTTATGGCTTAGACAATAAAGTGTTTAATTATGACTTGGCAGCTGCCTCGCAGGAAACAAAAGACGAGGTAGACAAATACAAAGTCATACTTTTTGAATTTGCTACCGATCTTCCAAGGAACCAGGACGAACTGGACAAGTTTGATTTTGAATACTTCAGATCCGTCCAATTTGGCATATAATATGCAAAGCGCTGTGAATGCCACTGCGCTTTTTTTGCCCAAAATCTTGACGATTGCATTATTCATGATATTCTCAATATAAGCAACAACTGCCGGCTAACCTGCACTTAGCCGGCAAGAGCATTAATTTAGAAAGGCATTTTATGGAGCTTATAATAAACAAAACCCAGAACCCGAGGCAAAAGCCCGATTACAGCAATCTCGGGTTTGGCAATTATTTCACCGACCACATGATGACAATGGAATATGATGAGGGGCAAGGCTGGCATAACGCGCAAATTCAGCCATACGGGCCTATACCCCTTGAGCCAAGCGCGAATGTATTTCATTATGGCCAAGAAACGTTTGAAGGGTTAAAAGCATACAAAACAAAAGACGGCAAAATCACTCTTTTCCGCCCAAGGGAAAACTTCCTGAGAATGAACCGCTCAAACGAAAGGCTGTGCATGCCCGCAATTGATGTTGATTTTGCGCTCGAATCGCTTAAAGCGCTGATTATGCTTGACAGCGAGTGGATTCCGACAGAAAAAGAGACTTCACTTTATATACGGCCTTTCATGATCGGCACAGAGGCTACGCTTGGCGTGAAGATATCATCTTCCTACCTGTTTGCCATCATTCTCTCGCCGGTTGGCACCTACTATCCGGAAGGAATGAAGCCAACAAATATTTATGTTGAGAGCAAATACATCAGGGCTGCTGTTGGCGGCACAGGCGCTGCAAAAAGCGCCGGCAACTATGCCGCAAGCCTGAAGCCTCTGAAAGAAGCCAAAGAGAAAGGCTATTCGCAAGTGCTCTTCCTTGACGGCATTGAAAGAAAGTATGTTGAGGAAGTTGGAACAAGCAATGCATTTTTTGTTATAGACAGCGAGCTTTATACAACGCCGCTCGAGAGCGGAACGATCCTTGCCGGCATAACAAGAGACTCTACGATCGCTATAGCCGAAAGCCAAGGCATAAAAGTAAACGAGGTCCCGCTAGCCATTGATGACATCTTCGAATTTGCTGCGCAAGGAAGGCTTGAGGAAGCATTCGCAACAGGAACGGCTGCTGTCATTTCGCCTATCGGCCAGCTCTCGTATAATGGAAATGACATAGCAATATCAGGAGGCGAAATAGGCAAAATTACTCAAAGCCTTTATGACAGCCTAATCGCTATTCAGTATGGCGATGCGATAGATCCATATGGCTGGGTAGAAAAAGTTAATTAGCATGGCTATCTTGATCTCGCCGGCAGGCAACCTGGAAAAGCTCAAGCATGCCGCTGTATACGGGGCAGACGCTGTTTACCTTGCTGCTAAAGACTTTGGCATGAGAAGCAGGGCTGGCAATTTCACGCTGGAAGAAATGGAAGAGGGAATTGCTTTTGCCCACCGCTATGGCGCAAAAGTGGAAGTGGCAATCAATATTGCCGCACGCGACTCCGATCTTGGCGGGATGCTTTCGCTTGCACAAGATGCAGCCAAAATGGGGGTGGACGGCATAATCGCAGCTGATCCCGGCCTGATAAGCATTTTAAACGAAAAGCTTCCGAAGATTGAGCTTATACTGAGCACACAGTCAAATACAACAAACAGTGCATCATTGGAATTTTGGCGCAAAAATGGCGTATCAAGGATAGTGATGGCAAGAGAGCTTAGCCTTTATGATTTGGAAGAGATTGCTGAGAAAAAGCCTGAGGGCATGCAAATAGAAGTTTTCGTGCATGGCGCTATGTGCATATCATACTCGGGTCGATGCTTGCTTTCCTCTTACATGGCAGGCAGGGACTCAAATAGGGGAGAATGCGCACAGCCATGCAGATGGAGCTATGCCCTTATGGAAGAGCAAAGGCCTGGCGAGTATTTTCCTATACAGGAGGACAGCCATTCGACGTATATTTTGAGCTCTAAGGATCTATGCCTCATCAGGCGGGTGCCTGAGCTTATAAATATGGGCGTTGACGCGTTTAAGATAGAAGGCAGAATGAAGAGCGCATATTATGCAGCAGCTGTTACGAACGCATACCGAATGGCGATCACAAGAGCATCAAGTGCACAGTATGCGTGGGACGACCTGAACAGCGAGCTCGGCAAAGTCAGCCATAGGCAATATACTGAAGCCTTTATCGGCGATGAAGGGGAAGAGTCTTTCCAGCACTATGGCGAAGCTTCCTACGACAGAGAGTATGAATACTCAGCTTCTGTTGTCAGGCAAACAGTTGGCAGCGTTGCCCTGGCAAAGACTAAGAACCCTTTTGCCGTAGGCGAAACACTCGAGTGCCTCACACCAGGCGAAATCGGAAAGGCCTGCACGATTACTGAGATCATTAGCCCGGATGGCAATACAATCCAAAGGTCAATACACCCGAATGAAATTGTCGGGATCAAAACTGACTGTGAGCTGCTTGAATACGATATCCTGCGAAAGCCGGTATAGCAAGCAGCAATAAATGAGAGGAGCTTGAAGCCTATTATATGGGTTTCAAAATTTAAACACTATGAGCGATGTTCTAATCAATGTTTCCAACAGGCACGTGCACCTGCAGGCAGAGCACCTTGAAATACTCTTTGGCGAAGGCTCAAGCTTAACAAACATAAAGGATTTAATCCAGCCTGGCCAATTTGCAGCAGATGAAACTGTAGAGCTCGTTGGCCCTAAAAGGTCGATTCCGGGCGTTCGCATTATCGGGCCGCTGCGTGCCCAAACACAGGTTGAAGTATTGGCAGCAGACACCTTTACGCTTGGCATTCCTATCGAGCTTCGCGACTCAGGCGATCTGGCCGGCACCCCGGGGCTTAAGATTGTTGGCCCAAAAGGCGAAATTGAGATTAGCGAAGGCGCAATTGTTGCAGCCAGGCACCTGCACCTGCATACAGACGAAGCCGCCGAGCTTGGCTACAAGGACAAGGACACTGTCGTTGTGAAAGTTGAGGGCCCAAGGGAAGTAGTCTTTGGCAATGTGCTTGTCAGGGTTGGGGACAATTACAAGCACGAGATGCATATTGATGTTGAAGAGGCTAACTGCGCTTTGCTCTCAAACGGGGCAATAGGAAAAATAGTATAGCATAAAGCAAAAAGGCTGCCGGCATGGCAGCCTTTTTCTATGAAAATGGCATTAAGGCAAGAGCAGCTTCTATTGTTCCAGAATCACTGTTGCCAGAACCCGCCCCATCAAGGCTGCAGAATGCTTTGCTTCTTCAGGCGTATTCAGGTCAATGCCTACCTCAATCAATAGCGAGTTGGGCCTTAGAAATTGGTTAAACTGTGAAGTTTCCTTGTCAATGTCCTTTTGCCACAAACCTGGGTACATTGATTCCATGCGTGATTTAACTTTAGATCGAAACTCTTTGTTCTCATTAACATAAGATGCCTTTAGGCCTAGCACCAATTCCACTCTTGCCGCAGGCATGCCATTAATCATTGTTGTAAAGTGGCCCTTTGTATGTTCATTTGCCTCTGATATAGAGTCCCTGTGCACATCGATTATATATTCTATGCTGCTGTAGCGCTCAAGGGCTGAGTTGATAGCTGCCAAGGAAGCATCATATGATTGAGTGTATATATCGTTGAACACATCGGTTAAGTGAAGCGACTCAATGCCGTAGTCTTCGTATAGCGTCTTGCACATGATGGTTCCAATCGAAACTACATTTATCTGATGGTTTTTTGAGTGGCTGGCCCCTTGCTCGTTTGCGTATGACTCTGTTGTATGAGTATGGTATATAAGCACACGCGGGTTTCCTCTGTGGTATTGCGCTTGGGTATCTATATAAGAGGCTTCTGACATGCCTAATGTCTGGGCATACCTATTGTAAATATCGTTTTCGCCATAATGCTCCGGATTTTGCATATAGCCGTTATAGTAGCTTAGAGCCGGGATTGCGTAGCTGAGCAGCATATATGGCGCGTTTATTTTAGCTCTGGCCATCGAAGAAGCGTCTTTGTTCATGTTGGCTGTTCCGGTTCCGCAAAAAAAAATGTTGCTGTACAGTGCAGCGAAACTGCCAGGCTTTATATAATTGGGGCTTTGCCCTTGCGGGCCTTTTGTTGGGCTGTATTGAAATGGAAGATTAACCAAAAGCAATGCAAGCAGCATTGCAGCGGCTTTTATTTCTTTGTCTTTTCTCAACCCCCGCCTCCTGTAAGCGATAATGACATGTTTAGAGCCTCTGCTGCTATGCTTGAAATAGTTGTAACGTATGCATCGCAATCCGCAGGAGTTACAACACAAGCTTGCCTGTTTGGCAGCTGCAAGCTGGCAGTTGTTGTATACCCGATTGATAAGACGCTTTTTGCTTTCGGCAGTTTGGCAAGGCTATCCCTCTTTTTATCAATGCCGCTGCCGGCGCCCAAAGGCGCGTTAGCAATTTGGATGCTTTCTAGGAGGTTTGAATGGTTTTGGGTAAAAAGGGAATCAACCATAATAATATGATCCGGCAAAGCCGCAGTAGCCAAAATGCTAATGTAATCTGCGCTCTCCATCCCGCTTTGGGCGGCAACTCCCGGAGTAATTGAATAAATAGAATTGATCTTTGCATCAACCAGCTTTGCTGTCAAAACGCCAAAGCTGTCAGCTGTAAGCATCTCATTGCCAAGCCCGATAACCATAGCCTTTTCGCTCTTCTTAAATTTTATTAGCCGCTTGATGCATTTATGCATTGCCTCAAGCAATTCGGCTCGATTGAGCTCCAGCCGATCAAACCCCAGCACGAAATATTTTCCTGCCGGCTTGTTCAAAGCCTGGCTAGCAGCCTGGCCAATGTTGATTTCATCTATTGATATACGGCCTTCAGAAGTTGTATAAAACCCGCCCTCGGCGCCTATTTCGCCTGCAAAGTCAGTCATTACATCAGATATAAGCATTTCATACCTCGCATAACTCTTATATGCTGTATTTTCTGCTTGCTTACGTGAAAATATGATGATAGAATAATATAGTTTCAAATAAGAGAGGAGGGATATTATGGCAAATTCAAAATCTGCAAAGAAAAGAATTCGCACTAATGAAAAAAGCAGGCAGAGAAACAAAGCTGTGAAAACGAACCTGAAGACAACAGAAAAAAAGCTTAACGCTGCCCTGGCTCTTGGCGATGAAGAGCAGGCTGAAGCTGCATTAAGGCTCGCTTCGCGAAAATTTGACAAAGCCGCCTCAAAAGGCGTTATTCATAAAAATGCTGCGAATAGAAAAAAAGCGCAATTTGCAAGAAGATTCAATCGTATGAATGCAAGCGCTGATGTATAAGGCGCTTCTTTTTTTCCAAAAATAGGGCTGCTTTTTTCATATCGCTTTGTCTGCCTTAGCTAAAACGCAGTTTTCGGCAGTTGATCAACCTATGTTAATATTGGCGGAAATTATGTTAAAAACATGACAAATGATGTACAATTATGGCATTATAAGCATTAAGTAAAATGCTTTTTTTTGATGAATATCGCCAAATGCATGGCCTCTGGGCCGCTAAATGGCAATAGCTCATTTTCACGGCACTTATTAAAAAAGCGAAAGGAAAAGCTCCCCTGATGAATTAGAACGACTGGGGGCAGCTCTCTGTTTTGCATGCGGGAATAGAGGGCTATTGGTATAACACAGCTTTATATGCAGAGTAAGAATGAGCGAAAAGCGAATCGCAGCTCAAACATATATTGGCATGACAGAAAGCGCATATTTGGATTGCCGATAACTTTTACTAAGTATTCGCTGGGCGATGGCAGGCTTATTGTTAAGCGGGGCGCTTTTAAGACTACCACAGACGAGCTGCTGCTGTATAGGATTATTGACATAAGAATGGAAAGAAGCATGCTCCAAAAGCTTGTTGGAGTTGGCACTGTTACACTATATTGCGCAGATAGGACAGACAGCATCATAGTGCTGGAGAACATAAAAAACCCTAACAAGCTTCGAAAAATGATAAGCGATGCAGTTATTGCTGACAGGCTGGGCAAAGGCCTTATTATGCGGGAACTGTATGACTCGCGTGAAAGCTACCCTTGCCATTATTAGTAAAGCGCCCCTGATGCCTCCAGGGCGCTTTGCATTATCTGTATATTTTTGTGTAGTCCACTTCCTCAGAATCTATAGCCTTGCTGACGCTTTCTACAGCCTCTTTTGGCTTTTCGCCGAACTTCCTTTTCGCTGAAGGGGCCTCTGTTGCCTTTTTGGTATCCAGCTTTGTTGTATGTGTGCCAACAGTTGCAGCCTTTCGCTGAATCTTGGTCGCCGGGAGCGCGACTCGCCTTGTAAACAGCAAAAATGCTGCAAGCGCGAATGCTGCTATAGCTACAGCGGACAATGAAGCAATTATTATTTTTTTATAGCTAGTGGCCGCTTTGCCGATGTCTCTTGTGCTTATTCGCCCAACTGATGACTTCTCAACTTCAATTTGGCTGTCATCCATCGTTTGGTTGCCATATATTCCCGACATTAGTGCTGTTACGCGGTATGTATACTCGACTCCGTCTTCAGCGGTGTTGTCGATGAATGAAGCGCTGTTTGGGCTGCCCAGGACTGTGTATTCATTGACAAGCTCCGAAATCTCAATGCTGTTGCCGTCCTCTCCCGGGCTTTCGCCTCTGCGCTCGATTGTCAGCGAAGCCAAAGACAGGCTTCCTTCGCCATCGACATTTTGCGTTTGTATGCTTGGCCAGCTGATTATTGGCTTGCCTGAGCTTTTGTCCCGGGATATAGAAAGCGTGAGAGGCTGCGCTTGCAGCCTATAGCTCAGCGAGTCCAGCTTGTTTGAGAGCTGGCTGATAATGGCCGAGCTTTCGCTCAGGTCGATATTGTTAAGCGAGACCTGCAGCACCCTGAGCTTTGGCATGTTGGCCAAAAATGAAGGGAGCTCTTCAATACAGTTTACGTTAAGGTACAAAAACTCGAGGCTGGAGTAATCAGCCAACCCTTCGGGTATTGACGTTATGCTGTTGTTGCTCAGCTTCAGCGTTGTCAGAGGCATGCTCGGGGAAAATGAAAGCGGCACCTCTGTAAGCTTGTTTCCATCAAGGTTAATCGATATAAGCTTTGATAAGTTTGACAGGCTTGGCACGCTGCCAATCATATTGTTAGACAGATCCAAAAAGCTCACTTCCCTTAGCTTTGTCAATCCGGTTGGCACAGAAGCAAGTTTGTTGCCAGACAGGTTGAGCATTTCAAGCATAGGGCATGACTCCAAGTTCGCTACGCTCTCAAGCTCGTTGCCATGCAAATCGATTGTCCTGAGCTTATTTGTGCCATTGTAGGCGATAAGATTTTTGGTGCCGTTTTCAGCGCCGTTAAGCTCAACAAGCGACTCCATAGAGAAGAGAAACGAGGGCGCCCGCTCAACTTTGTTGTTGGAGTAGTCAAGGCTCTCGAGGCGGTTGAGGCTGCTAAGCTCGCCTAAATCGGCTATATTGTTGCCTGATATATTCAGGCTTTTTACACGGCTGGCATACTTTAGGCCGCTTAGATCGCTTATGCCCTTGGACGAAAGGTTCAGGCTTTCAGGAAGATCCAGCATGTCACCTACAGTAAGCATGAAAGTGCCGGGCTCGCACAGTTCCAAAAGCGCAAAGCTCAGCGCTGAATCAGGCACGTTAACCGGCGTTGGCCTGTAGCTTTCAAGGTAGGCAGGATCCAGGCTGTCTATATCAAAGTCAGGATCGCCAAAAGGGTCATCAAATCCAGGGTCTTCATATTCCGGCTCATTGCCCCATTCGGGGCTTTCAAGCTCATAGCTAAAGAATTCATCAATTATATCCAGCACTGACACCATTCTTCTAAAGAGTGATGCCTGTGCAGTGAATGCTGGCATTATAACCAGTGATATTGCAAGGGCGGCTGCTAATGCTCTTTTCATAAACAAGCGCAAAGGGAGCTAGATGCGCTTCCTCCTCTCGTTTCTTTAAAATAACTGTGATCAATAATAAAATTTAATTAATACTTGCAGTTGTTAACGGTTCTGGGGAAGGGGAGCACATCCCTGATATTTTTCATTCCTGAGATATACATAATCGCCCGCTCAAAGCCAAGCCCGAAGCCGGCGTGCTTGCATCCACCGTATTTTCTGAGGCCCAAATACCAATCCAGAGGCTCTTGGCTTATGCCCAGCTCATTCATTCTCGCCTCGAGCACATCGAGCCTTTCCTCTCTTTGGCTTCCCCCAAGAATTTCGCCAATAGCGGGAACAAGGCAGTCTACAGCTGCAACCGTCTTGGCGTCATCATTTAGCCTCATATAAAAAGCCTTGATGTCTTTTGGGTAGTCTACAACGAAAACAGGCTTTTTGCAGTAGCGCTCAGTCAAGTACCGCTCGTGCTCTGTTTGCAGGTCAATGCCCCAGCTTGGAGTGTATTCAAAAGCCTCGTTTGACTTTTCGAGGGCTGAAACTGCTTCAGTATAGCTCATTTTCTCAAAATCAGAAAACAATACACCTTCGAGGCGCTTTATAAGCCCCTTGTCGATGAACTCGTTAAAAAACTCCATTTCATCCGGCGCATGCTCGAGAGCATATGAAATGAGATACTTAAGCATGTCCTCAGCAAGCAGCATATCGTCATTGATGTCTGCAAAGGCAATTTCAGGCTCTATCATCCAGAACTCAGCTGCATGCCTGGGCGTGTTTGAGTTTTCAGCGCGAAACGTAGGCCCGAAAGTGTAGATTTTATTGAATGCAAGCGCAAAAGCTTCGCCTTGGAGCTGCCCGCTTACAGTGAGATACGCATCTTTTCCAAAAAAGCTTTCGCCTGCTGCGCTCTCTTTGCCTGTTGTTTCAACCTTAAACATTTCTCCGGCGCCTTCAGCGTCAGCTGATGTAATTATCGGCGTGTGCACATGCACAAACCCTCTTTGCTGAAAAAAGCTGTGCACTGCAAAGCTTAGGAGTGAACGAAGCCTAAAGACAGCAGAAAAAGTATTTGATCTCGGCCTTAGGTGGGCTATTTCCCTTAAATACTCAAGCGTATGGCGCTTATTCTGCAAAGGGTAGGACAGATCGCTTTCCGCCTCAACCTCAATTTCGCTGACCATAATCTCAAACGGCTGCTTCGCCTGCGGAGTCGGCACGAAAACCCCGCTGGCTTTTACTGCAGTATACAACGGGTATTTGGAAGCCTCGGCATAATTGCTTAGCGCGCTATTGTCTAGCACCAGCTGAGCATTTTTGAGGCAGCTGCCGTCGTTTAGCTCAATAAATCCATAGTTTGTGGAAGAGCGGGATCCCTTTATCCAGCCAACGAGTGTAACTTTCTGATCGCTTTTTATGCTGCCAGGGTTCTCATAAAGCTCTTTAACTGTATACATCATTGCACCTACCATGTTTTATTGCCTCGCGGGCAATTGTATCGCACTGCAGTTGCAGTGGCCTTTGCGCTGTTTTTTTTGAAAACATGCACATAACTGCATTATAACACTATCAAGGCTGATTTTAGCCTTGCCGGCAGGCTGAAAATTGGCATTGGCAAATCAAAAAAAGCTCCAAGAGCATAATGCATGCAATTTGAAGCTGTTTTTTGCTATGTATGTAAAGCTTAAGCGCCTGGCAGCCCTAGTAGGAGATCTGCTCATTCCTCTTGTCTTTTTCTTCTTTGCTTTGCAGATACTTCATTCTTGTTGCCATACCGCCGCGAATGTGCCTCTCCGCTTTATTTTTGTCCAGGCAGGCTCTCACGCGCAAATATAAGCCGTGATCGATCTCTGATAACCGTTCCGTCATGTCTTTGTGGACGGTTGATTTTGACACGCCCAGTTTTTTTGCTGTTTCACGAACCGTTTGGTTTGTTTCTGCAATATATAAAGCTTCCGAAATGACTCTTTCGCGCAACAAATCAATCATACAATAACCTCCACTGGCTATATTTATGTGATTTGTTTGCGCTTTAGAAGCTTAGAAGGCAATAAAGGCTAGGACTTCGCCCAATTTAAGTAGGAATCAATAAAGGCCTGGATGTCCCCATCCATAACAGCGCTGACATTTGCCGTTTCCTCTGAAGTCCTGTGGTCCTTTACCATTGTATATGGCTGAAATACATAGGATCTTATTTGGTTGCCCCAGGCTATCTGGCCATAGTCCCCCTTTAGATCAGAAATCTTTTCTTTGTTTTCTTCGATCATAAGCTCCAGGAGCTTTGCCCGAAGCATTTTCATTGCAACATCCTTGTTCTGAAACTGGCTCCGCTCATTTTGGCATGCTGCCACTATGCCGGTGGGCAGGTGCGTGATGCGCACCGCTGACTCGGTTTTGTTAACGTGCTGGCCCCCGGCGCCTGATGATCTGTATGTGTCGATTCGCAAATCTTGCGCATCTATTTCAAGCTCGATAGTTTCGTCTATTTCCGGCATGATGTCTACAGAGGCAAACGAGGTGTGCCTTCTGCTTTGCGAGTCAAACGGAGATATCCTCACAAGCCTGTGCACGCCTTTCTCAGCTTTTAGCAGCCCATATGCATACGCTCCCTCTATAAGGAGCGTTACACTTTTTATTCCGGCAGTGTCGCCTTCAAGAAAATCCAGGGTTTTTACCTTAAAGCCGCTTCGCTCTGCATAGCGGGTATATAGGCGCAGCAGCATTTCAGCCCAGTCCTGCGACTCAGTCCCTCCGGCGCCGGGATGAATTGAGAGCAAAGCATTGTTGGCGTCATACTCTCCGCCAAGCAGGGACTTTGTGACAAAAGCGGCCACCAGGCCCTGCAATTCGGCAAGCCCTGCAGAAGCCTCAATGAGGGAGCTCTCGTCTTCCTCTTCTTGGGCAATCTCAAGCAGGACGCCTATATCTTCGCATGCGCTTTCAAGCCTGGCCAGCTCATTTGGCATTTGCTTTTTGAGGCTAAGCTCTTTGAGAAGCTTTTCAGCTTCCTGGGGATTAGACCATAAAGCCTGATCGTTTGCTTTGGACTCAAGCGCTTCTATTTCATCTGCAACCCCTGACTTGTCAAAGGGAGTCTCGCATTTGCACAAGCGCTTTTAGCGTGCTGTTGTACTCACTTCGCACAGAATCGTAATATAGCATATTGCCTCCTTTAGGCGGCGTCCTTTCCGCAGCAGCGTTTATATTTTTTGCCGCTTCCGCACGGGCATGGGGCATTTTTGGCTACATGGCCTTCACGCTGGACTTTTTGCTGCGGCTGCGGGCTGTTGGTTGACATTGCTGGCGGCTTCATGCGCTCCTCCGGCATGCTTTCCTGCTCTCTCACTTCGAAGTGGTAGAGCGTTCTGACAGTGTCGCTTTTTATAGATTCGCCCATTGCATCGAACATATCCAGGCTTTCTTTGGTATACACTTGCACAGGATCATTTTGGGCATATGCATGAAGGCTAATGCCTTGCCTGAGCTGGTCCATGTTGTCTATATGATCCATCCACTGGTTATCAACGATTCTAAGAAGAATCAGCTTCTCAAAGTGGCGCATGTTTTCAGGCCCAAAGTGCTCTTCGCGCTGTTTGTACTTTTCCAGCGCCTTCCCGAGCGCAGCAGCTTTAAAGCCCTCAGCGCCAGAAACGCCCTCAAAGCTTATGCTTGTGCCAAAAATATCGTTGAGCTCATTTTCGAGGCTGGCAAGGCTGCCGCTGTCGCTTTCCTGCCTGGAAGCAAAGTATTCGCCTACAGATTCGCTTACAATCTCTTCAATATAGGCCATTACCTTTTCATACACATCAATGCCTTCGATAACTTCCCTTCGCTGGCTGTATATAACTTCGCGCTGCTTGTTCATAACGTCATCGTACTTAAGGACATTTTTGCGTATGCCGAAATTGCGCCCTTCTACCGACTTTTGCGCAGACTCTATAGTTCGGGTCAGAATTTTTGCTTCGATGGCTTCATCCTCGTCCATTCCGATCTTGTCCATAACAGCAAACATGCGGTCCTGGCCAAAAAGCCTGAAAAGATCGTCTTCCAGCGACAAAAAGAACTGGGAAGAGCCAGGATCTCCCTGCCTGCCCGAGCGGCCTCTTAGCTGGTTGTCTATTCGCCTGGCCTCATGCCTTTCAGTGCCTATTACATGCAGCCCGCCAATGCCGGTAACGCCTTCGCCCAGGATAATGTCAGTGCCGCGGCCTGCCATGTTTGTTGATATTGTTACATTGCCTGCCTGGCCGGCTTTGGCTATTATCTCAGCCTCTTTCTCGTGGTGCTTGGCGTTTAGCACCTCATGCGGAATTCTCTTCTGCGTGAGCATCTTGCTGAGCTTTTCGCTCTTTTCAATGGATATGGTGCCGACAAGGATAGGCTGGCCTGTTTTGTGCCTTTCTTCTATCTCGCTTAGCACTGCCTTAAACTTGCCCTCTTCGCTTTTGTATATCAGGTCATTGAGGTCAGATCTGATCATTGGCATGTTTGTAGGCACGCTGACTACCTGCATGCCGTAAATGGATTTAAACTCTTCCTCTTCTGTCTTTGCCGTGCCGGTCATGCCGGCAAGCTTGTTATAAAGCCGAAAGTAGTTCTGGAACGTTATTGTTGCAAGCGTTACAGACTCTCTGGCAACCTTTAGGCCTTCCTTTGCCTCTATTGCCTGGTGAAGCCCTTCGTTGTAGCGCCTGCCAGGCATCAGGCGGCCTGTGAATTCGTCTACGATGATGATCTCTCCGTCAATGCTCACATAATCAACATCCAGCTTCATTAAGAATTGCGCTTTTAGCGCTTGGTTGATATAGTGCTGCATTTCAATGTTGTCGAATTCAGCCAGGTTGGCGATGCCAAAGTAGCGCTCTGCCTTTGAAACCCCCTCATCAGTCAGGGTTGCTGCATTCTGCTTTTCATCTACAGTGAACTCGCCCTCCCTGAGCGAAAGGGCGAAGCTGTTTGCCCTTTTGTACATCTGGGTGCTTTCCTGGCCGCTTCCCGAGATGATTAGCGGCGTTCTGGCTTCATCCACCAGTATAGAGTCAACTTCATCAACGATTGCATAGTTAAGCTTGCGCTGCACCATGTTTTCCAGCGACACAACCATGTTGTCGCGCAAATAGTCAAATCCGTATTCATTGTTGGTTCCGTATGTTATGTCTGAATTGTATGCTTTTCGCTTGTTCTGGCTGTCTTCGCCGTGAACAATAAGGCCAACGGATAGGCCCAGGAACTTATGTATCTTGCCCATCCAGTCTGCGTCGCGCGTTGCCAGGTAGTCATTCACTGTGACTATATGCACTCCCTGGCCGCTTAGGGCATTCAGGTATGAAGGCAGCGTAGCAACAAGCGTTTTGCCCTCGCCAGTCTTCATCTCGGCGATATTGCCGGAATGGAGTATTGCCCCTCCGATAATCTGCACAGGGAAATGCTTCATTCCCAAAACGCGCTGCGAAGCTTCCCTAACAGCAGCAAATGCTTCAGGCAACAGCGAATCAAGGCTTTCGCCATTGTCAATGCGGTTTCTGAATTCCGCAGTTTTGCCTTGCAGCTGGCGCTCAGACAATTGCTGGTAAGAACTGTCAAGCTCAATAACCCTCTCAGAAAGCTTTGTGTACTGCTTAAGCTCCCTGGCGTCAATTCTATTTGAAATCTTTGATAATAATCCCATATTTATTCACCTGCTGTTTATCGCAGCTATTATACCACACACAGCCTGAGGCGAAAATGGCAAGCATGCAGGATGCTCAACCCCCATTTGCAGTTTAGCTGCACCATTATGAACGCTGCGATCATAATAGCCATTGGAAATATAGGGAATGCAGCCAAAAAGCATTCGGGAGCTTGCATATTATTGAAAGAAGCTGCTAAATTGTGCTAGCTTTGCATATTTTATGCTTTTAGGCAGAATGTGCTAAAAGAATGCGCGCTTAACGGCTTAAGCCTGGCCAATGCCTTTAGCCAAAATGCAAGCCTAACTTGCTTAGTTGCGGCAACTTCCCTAAAAGCTATTCATTTTAAGGCTGTAAAATGGTATCTTTAGTGCCATGGACTGCGAAAGAAAATTCTCTGAAGAGCTCTTTGGCCGCTCGCTTGCTAAAGCCGGCGATCATATTCTTATTGCGCTTTCTGGCGGCAGCGACTCAATGTTTTTATTGCACATGCTCAAAGCGGCGTCACAAAAGGCTGATATTGCGATAAGCGCATTTCACCTTAACCATATGCTCCGGCCGGAGGCGCAGGGCGATGAGCTTTTTGTTATAAATGCATGCGAAAGCCTGGGCGTAAGCCTTATAACGCAAAAATCTGATATCAGGCTGCTAGCAGAGCGCAAAAAGCTCTCTATTGAAGAGGCCGGCAGGGAGGAGCGCTACAGGCTGCTCAGGCAAGCTGCCGAAAAGCTTGGGGCCAATCTGATAGCCACAGCGCACCATGCAGACGACAACGCCGAGACTGTGCTCATGAGGATAATAAGGGGCACAGGGGTAAGGGGCCTTGTTGGCATTAAAAGCAGGAACGGCAATATTATAAGGCCGATGCTGGCATTTACCAAAGAGGAGATCCTCAGCTGCCTTGAGGCGAGCGGGATAAGCTATAGGCAGGATGAGTCAAACTTTGACAGCGCCTATTTGAGAAACCGCATTCGCAATACGCTGCTGCCGCTTATTAAGCAGGAAAACCCAAAAGCTGTCAGCGCGCTTAACAGGCTTTCAGCCTCTGCCGCTTCATATGAGGATTACATTTCAGCCTCAGCCGGCATGGCCGGCATATCTTACGCGCAAGGCTGCGCGCTGGCCAGCAGGGAAAAGCTGCGCTGCCTTTCCGGCGCTGTCCTCGAGTCTGTGGTATGGCAGATGGCAAGCCACATAAACGGGGCGCGGGACTTGTCCGCTGCAGTTGTGCTGCATGTATGCGCCCTTATACGCCAAGGCGCCTCCAGCTGGGCTTACAGCGCTCCGGGCGCTGTCTTTGAATGCAGCGGCGATATAGTGTCAGCCAGCAGGGATGGCTTTCTAACCTTAGCCCAAAAGCCGGTTTCATTTAATATCCCCCTTGTTGTTGGCAGCATGCAGCTGCTCGCCTCATCCGGGGTTATGGTATGCTCGCAAGTGGCTGGCAAAGCGAAAAAGAATTGGAATAACAATAAAATAATGCTACTTAACTATGATAAAATGGATGGGAAAAATCTTGCGCTTCGATCAAGGATTCAAGGCGATGTATTTCAGCCCCTTGGCATGCCAGGAAAGAAAACTCTCAAAAAGTTCTTCATTGATGAGAAAATCCCCGAAAAATTGCGTGACAGAGTGCCTATTTTTACATGTGGCGGCGAAATAGCTCTTGTTGGCAATTATCGCATAGACGATCGGTTTAAAGTGCAGCCAGACACAAAAAACGTCTTGGCAATTCAAATAGAATATTTGGAAAAAGGTAATGGACTGCAATATTAAGCGCATGCTCATAAGCGAAGAGGCCATTCGCAGCAGGATAGACGAGTTGGCAACAGAAATTGCGCGCGACTATAAAGGGCGCAAACCGCTGCTCATTGGGATTTTGAAAGGCTCTGTTGTTTTTATGGCTGATCTTATACGAAAGATCGACATACCAATTGAGATAGACTTTATGTCAGTTTCCAGCTATGGCAATGACACTTCGTCAAGCGGCGTTGTCAGAATCCTTAAGGACCTTGACAGCCCCATTACAGGCAGGGATGTCCTAATCATCGAGGATATCCTGGACTCCGGGCTGACGCTTGGGTACTTAACAAGGGTGCTGGGCGAAAGGCAGCCAAAATCCATCAAAATCTGCTCTTTGCTTTATAAAATGAGAAGCGCTGATGAGCAGCTTCCGATAGATATATCATATCTTGGCTTTGCCATTGAGAACGAGTTTGTGATAGGCTACGGCCTTGACTATGCCGGCTTTTACCGAAACCTGCCATTCATTGGCATTTTGGACGAAAAGGCGTACAGCAATGAGTAGCGCTTGTCATAAACAGCCTGATTGTATAGGAGATGAACGTTGAAAAAAAGTAATAGCCTGCTAAGAATTATTTTTACCTATGGCGCCATATTCACTGTGCTCTATCTGATATGGAACAATGCTTCAACAGGCAAGCTGTTCGGGAAGATGGCAACAAAGGAAGTTAATTACACAACGCTAATTGACTACCTCAACGACGGCAAGTTTGAGTCTTTTGAAGTTAAAATGGGCAAGAATGGAATAGCTTCGGTGCTTGGCAAGGTTAAGCCAAGCTTTGCCGCTGAAGTAGGCTCAGATGCACTTACTTGCTACGCTCCTGCTGACGCTTTCACCGGCGCGCTGGCTGCATACGAAAACTCAGGCGGGGAGAAAGTGCCTGCAAAGTACTCGCCGCTTAACGAAGACAGCTTTTTTAACATTCTGCTTGTTGTGTCAACCCTTGTCATGATAGGCGTGCTTTTATTCTTCCTGCTAAGCCAGCAGGGAGGCGGCAGCGGCAGGGTTATTAATTTTGGCAAAAGCAAAGCCAGGATGTATATGAGATCTGACAAAGACGTAAATTTCGATCAGGTTGCCGGCGCAGACGAAGAAAAGGAAGAGCTAAAGGAAGTAGTTGACTTCTTAAAGCATCCTGAAAAATACAACCGCCTTGGCGCGAGAATACCAAAAGGGGTGCTTTTGGTTGGCCCTCCCGGCACCGGAAAAACGCTTTTGGCGAGGGCAACAGCCGGAGAGGCTGGAGTGCCTTTTTTTACGATAAGCGGATCTGAATTTGTGGAGATGTTTGTTGGAGTGGGCGCTTCGCGCGTCAGAGACCTTTTTGAAACAGCCAAAAAGAATGCTCCATGCATTCTATTCATCGATGAAATAGATGCTGTTGGCCGCCATCGCGGAGCGGGCCTCGGCGGAGGCAATGACGAGCGTGAGCAAACGCTCAACCAGCTGCTCGTGGAAATGGATGGTTTTTCGAACCATCAGGGCATAATAATAATCGCCGCGACAAATCGGGCAGACATCCTGGATCCTGCCTTGCTTAGGCCGGGGCGCTTTGACCGCCAAATAACAGTCAGCCTGCCGGATGCAAGGGGCCGCGAGTCGATACTAAAGGTTCATGCCCAGGGCAAGCCATGCGATCCTGAAATTAGCTTTAGGGTGATAGCAAAGTCAACAGCCGGCTTTACAGGGGCTGATCTTGAGAATGTCATGAACGAAGCTTCTCTGCTCGCGGCAAGGGGCAAGCAAAAGTTCATAACGCAGCCCAACATCCAGGAGGCTATAAAGCGGGTGATAGCCGGGCCTGAAAAGAAAAGCCGCCTTGTAACAGAGCATGACAAGCGCATCACAGCATACCATGAGGCAGGCCATGCCCTGCTGTTCCACCTGCTTCCTAATTGCGATGACGTGCATGAAATCTCGATTATCCCGCGCGGGTCGGCAGCAGGCTATGTAATACCGCTATCTGAAAATGACAACAGCCATGTATCAAAAACACAGCTTTTAGAGACGATAACAGCTACTCTTGGCGGAAGGGCAGCTGAGGAAATAATGCTCGATGACATATGCACAGGGGCTATATCAGACATCGAGGAAGCTACCAAGGAAGCCCGCAGAATGATAACCCAATACGGCATGAGCGACAAGATTGGCCCTGTAGCTTTTGGCAGCGGGGCAACTGAGGTTTTTGTCGGCAGGGACTTAATGCGCTCAAAGGATGTGAGCGAAGAAATTTCCTCAATCATAGACAGGGAGACAAAGGCTATAATTGACAGCTGCTATGAACGCGCAAAAGAAATAGTATCAGCCAATAAGGATACACTTATAAGGGTTGTGCAAGTTTTGTATGACAAAGAGTACCTGAGCGGCAAGGATTTCGCAGCCATTGCAAACGGGACCTACGAGTTTGACTATTCAGCTGGAAATGAAGGGCTATGATAGGTTTTTTTCAAAAAAAGCCTAAATCGCATATCAAATGGCAATTATGTTATTTATATGATATGATGTATGTGTTTTAAGCTTCAAAATAAAAAACTAACAAAAATGCCGAATTAAGGCAAGATTATGAGAGGAGAAGCTGTCTGTTCAGCAGCATGCGAAAGCGTGCTTGAACTGCATTGGCAGCAGCAAAAAATGAACCAAAGAAGATTTGCGTATGGGTTTCTAATTGGCATTGCAGCAGGCGTAACAGCAAAGATTCTTTACGACAATAGAAAAGAAGTATATGTTGTTATTACTGACAAAGCCAAAGAAGCCAAAGAAGACATAAATGATTTTGTCGAATATGCTTCAGATCGCGTCCAAAATGCAAAAGAGGAAGTTTCCAAGAAAGCCTCTGATTATATTGAGATGGCCAAAGAGCAGATCAATGACATGAAGGCTAGCCTTATGACTGAAGCTGATGAAGCTGAAGCCGAAGAAGCTCCAATAGAGTAGGCTAAAGAGGCGCTGTCTTAATGGTTATTCAGGATGTTATTCAGCTTCTGACTCTTGTTGTAGTCGCTTCATTAGGAACTGCCATTACAATTTACCTTGTACTGGCGCTTAAGAAACTGACCCAAACAATGAATAGGCTTGATATGGTTGTAAGCGAAAACTCAGAGCAAATCGCTTCAATCATGGAAAACGTTAACAGCATTACTGCCGATGCCAATGACATTGTTGGAAAGGTAACAAGCACAGTTTCAGGCATAAACAAAGTCGTAGAAGGCGTAAACAAACAGTCTGCGATTGACAATGTCGCGAATGCAAAGAAAGCGTTTGATGTAGCTAAGTTTGTGTGGGGTGGCTTTCAGTTTATGAAAGAGCGTAGGCAGCGAAAAGATTTTGATAAGTTGCTAAAAGAAGCAAAATCGAAGTGATGTTAATAGCTTAGTCAGGGGCTGTAGCAAGCAGCCCCTTTTTGCAGTTTGCTACAATTTTGCTTGGAAACCATACTGAACTTGCCAATAAAACAATCGTATGCTACAATATTGTTCGAGTGTTTTTGTGCATTCGCGCACTTGATATTAATTCTTGTATTTTCGCCCTATTTTTGAGGGCACACTATTATTGTTAACTACAAAGCCCAAACAAACATAAAAACATCGGAGGCAACATGAAAATTTACGATAGCAAGGATATTCGCAACGTAGCCTTGTTGGGCCATAGCGGAAGCGGAAAAACTTTGCTCGCTGAAGCTATGGCTTTGAATACAAAGCTGATTGACAGGCTTGGCAAAATCGAGGACAAATCGACTATTTCCGATTTCGACTCTGAAGAGCAAGCGAGAGGCATATCCATATCAGCAACGCTTGTCCCTGTTGAATATGGCGATATAAAGATCAACATTTTGGATACGCCAGGCTATTTCGATTTCGCCGGTGAGCAGCATGCGGCGCTTAGGGTTGCTGACGCTGCGGTAATAATAATTGATGCCTCAAGCGGCGTTGAAGTTGGCACAGAGAAGGCTTGGGAGCTTATTGAGGAGCGCAATATTCCTGCAATAGCTGTTATAAACAAGCTTGATCGGGAGAATGCTGATTTTGACAAAGCCTTTGAATCTGTTTCCCAGCTTCTCGGCACAAGGGCGGCTGCGCTCAATGCGCCTCTTAACGCAGGCGTGAATTTCTCCCAAATTGTCGATATACTCACAGGCAAGCTGAGCGAATACACTGCAAACGGCGTTACTGTGTCAGATGCGCCGGAAGAAGTGCTGGAGCCGTTTAGCAGCCTCAAGGAGGCAATGCTCGAAACGATAGCTTCAGCTGATGAAGAGCTGATGGAAAAATACCTTGAGGGCGAAGACCTCAGCGAAGCTGAGATTAATTCAGGCCTCGCGCAGGCAGTTGCAGCCAGGGAGCTGATACCTGTTTTGTGCGCATCTACGGGCAATAGCATTGGAATAGACAGCATCCTGTCTGCAATAGCCAATCTGCTCCCATCGCCTCTTAGCAACCCTGAATGCGAGCCACAAGCGCCAGTTGGCCTGTTTATATTTAAAACGATAGCCGACCCGTATGTAGGAAAAATATCTCTTTTCAAAGTTGTAAAAGGCACAGCTCTGGCAACAATGGAGCTTTTAAACATTGACAAAGGCAAGAAGGAAAAAGTGAGCCATATCTACACTATGGCCGGCAAAAAGCAAATAGAGCTCGACAAGCTTAACTGCGGCGATCTTGGGGCATTCTCAAAGCTCTCAGACTCAGTTACAAACAATACGCTTTGCGATCCGAAAACAGAGTTTGAAATTGAAAAGATACCGTTTCCCAAGAGCAATATTTTCCTGGGCATTACACCGAAATCCAAAGGCGACGAAGACAAGCTCTCAAGCGGCCTTAGCAGGCTGAGGGAAGAAGACCCGACTATTAGAATAGAGCGCAATTCAGAAACGAGCCAAACGCTCATTCATGGCGTTGGCGAAATGCAAATAGAGGTTATAGCCAGCAAGCTTAAGGGCAAGTTCGGCGTTGAAGTCAGCCTTGAGCCGCCTATCGTGCCTTACCGCGAGACTATCAAAAAGAAAGCGACTGCTGAAGGAAAGCACAAAAAGCAGTCAGGCGGAAGCGGCCAATTTGGCGTTGTAAACATTGATTTCGAGCCGACATTCGATCTAAGCATACGGCTTGATTTTGTTGACAAGGTTGTTGGCGGCACAGTGCCTCGCCAATTTATACCAGCAGTTGAAAAAGGGCTGATGCGCTCGATTGAATCGGGTACGCTTGCAGGCTATCCTGTTGTTGGCCTTAGGGCTACGCTCTTTGACGGCAAGTACCACCCTGTTGACTCTGATGAAATATCCTTTGTGACAGCAGCCAACCTTGCCTACAGAGAAGCAATGCCAAATGCAGCTCCAGTGCTGCTCGAGCCGATCTATTCAATAAAGGTAGTCGTTCCAGAGCGCTACATGGGCGATATAATGGGCGACCTGAACAAAAAGCGCGGCAGAATCCTTGGCATGGAGCCGGTCAAGGGCGGCAAGCAGCAAATAAACGCTGAAGTGCCGCTGGCAGAGGCATTCAGATATGCAACTGAGCTCAGAAGCATGACCCAGGCCAGAGGGGCTTTTGAAATGGACTTTGAGCGCTATGAGGAAGTGCCTGCCTCTTCTACGGACAAGATAATTGCTGAGGCAAAAGAAAGGGAAAAAGCAGCAGCAAGCAGATAGCAAAAAATTTCAGAGGCTACATGCGCAGCATTAGCCTCTGTTTTTTTATGCACTTGGCTTTAGCATGCCAAAGGCGCTATGCCACAGCCACCCAAGAAAAAAAGCCGCTCAGCTATATAGGCAGCACTGCTCATTGCCATGGCAGGCGGCAGGCGTTTTTATAGTGAGCTTGCGCTGAATATGAATCCGTTAACGCTGTCAATTGTAAAATTGTATGCAATCTCCCCAACGCTGTATGAAGCCTGGTAAGCGCTGTCTATAGTGCTGCCATCCTGAAATAGGCTGTTGGCTACAGGGTGTATGTACTCAAAGCCAGAAAACCTGTTTATTACGGATGACATAAGCGCTCCGAACTCTGCAGCTGCTTCCTCCTCTGTCCCCTTGCCGGGCGCCATTTCTACGCCAACTCTCTCGATGTTGGCTTTGTCTTTAGACAAAGTCAGATAGACGCCGTTTTTAGTCGCTGATACATACAGCTCCTTATAGCCAATATCTGGCTGCTTTGTGAATTCATCCATTGTGAAAGAGTAGGCTGAACTCAAAAAACTGTTTACATCATGCAGCAATTGCGAAGGGGAGCCGATTTTTAGCTTTGTAAACCCCATTAAGCAAGAACAGGCAAAGATGCAGATTAGAATTCCCGCAATAATTATGGCAGCGCTCTTTTTTGACATTGTCTATACCTCATTTTCATAAAAACAAATACGCACAAATTCGATTGGCATGCCATCTACTGTTATCTTGCCTCGGCTTGAGACTTTCAAGCTATAGGGCTTTGCGTTTTCGCGGTAGCCTTCTGGCATGCCAATCGCCTTGAGAGTGTAGCTGCCCGGGCATAATGGATCAACCAATGCAATGCCGCTATCGTCTGACACAGCCCGGTACAGCTCCTCTACGCCGTCTCTGACAGCCAGTCTGGCGCCCTTGATGCCTGAGCAGCTGAGAGCATCTATGCACACAACCCGAAACGGCAGGTGCTCATGCGGATAGCAAAAGCCTTGAGGCTGCAGCGAGCTGCATAAGCTTCTTAATGGGCAGTCATTCATAATATCCACGCTAATAATTATTCGCCAGCGCCGGTGTATATGCTTTCAAAGCCTTGGCGGCAAGAGAAATGAATTGGAATAATAGCAAAAGAAATGTATAATAGCTTTGTGTTAGCCAAGAATACTATATAGTTGCCGATAAATGCCATTTGGCATTTCAAGCATAGCTAGATTGGCTATAACAATATAAGGAGTTTGCATATATATTGCTTGGCATTCATTATGGATATAATTAAAAGTAGCATTGACAACGAAGATTACATCGAAGATAGGCTGGAACTGCTAAGAGCAGCAAAATATGCAGCTGCAGCTGCAGCAACTATTGCTATTGGCATAGGCATTGCCTTTTTAGTGAGAAGGCTTAAAGACGCTAAGGACTTAAATGGGCATCTTGTTAAGGTAGACTATAGATTTTCGAAAGACTACGATATCTAGCAGTGCCAGCATAGCTTGGGCTCAAAGCTATGCTGCCTGATTGAGCGCATGAAGGCAAACGGGCAAGCCGGCTTTTGGCTGCCCGTTTTTTGTGTGCCCGGTATGGCATTCGTTATAAAACAAGTTGTAAAGAATGCCGATAAACTAATTAAATGCAAGCCACAGGCAAGAAACGCGGCAGACAGGGCGCTGTTGTCTGAAACGGGTTAGGGATATTATTGCAGCATGCCTGCACAAGCGCGCTTGCCCATAATAAAAATCTTGACAGCCTTGAAATAAATATAATATAATCCATTGGTAGCAAGCTAGAAGATTGGAAAAACCTTTAAGTTCAAGCATTTGTGCGTACAGTGCTGATGTGGCTCAGCTGGTAGAGCAACTGATTCGTAATCAGTAGGCCGGAGGTTCGAGTCCTCTCATCAGCACCATTTTTGTAGCTAGTTTTGCGGGTTTCTGCGTTTGCACTTTGTTGAAGCCTGTTTTTTTTTACCCTATTTGCGCTTCTTTGCAATCAAAATTAGGGAAATAGTATCGTTTTCTGTTAAAATCTTATATGCTTTATTTTTATACAATAGGAGGCATTTATGCTTTACTTTAAGAACGATTATAGCGAAGGCGCGCACCCGAAAGTGCTTGAAGCAATCGTTGAAACAAATATGGCAAAAACCGTTGGCTATGGCGAGGATGAGTACTGTGAGGAAGCAATAGAGATTATTCGCAGCGCTGCCAACTGCCCGCAAGCCGACATTCATTTTCTGGTTGGCGGAACTACAGCAAATATTGTTGCTATCAGCGCCTGTCTAAGGCCATTCGAAGCAGTTATATCTGCTGAAACCGGCCATATATGCGTACATGAAGCTGGCGCTATTGAAACAGCAGGCCATAAAATATTAACTGTCCCGACCAGTGATGGCAAGCTGAGCGCTGATCTGATTGCCCCGATTCTGCGCGCCCACTCTTCTGAGCACATGGTTGTCCCTAAGCTGGTGTATATTTCGAATGTGTCTGAAACGGGCACGATATACTCCAAGGCTGAGATAGCTGAGCTGTCTGCCTTCTGCAAAGAAAATGATCTGCTGTTCTTTATTGATGGAGCCAGGCTTGGGCCAGCAATATATGCCAGTGGTGATATATTGCTTGAAGACTTTGCGCAGCTATGCGATTTGTTTTATATAGGCGGAACAAAAAATGGACTGCTCTTTGGAGAAGCCCTTGTTGTAGCAAACGATGCCATCAAGCCTAATTTCAGGCATTATATGAAGCAGCACGGAGGCATCCTGGCAAAGGGAAGGCTTCTGGGCATTCAATTTGCTTCACTGTTTGAAAATAGCCTGTTTTACGAAAACTCAAAGAATTCTGTTGATATGATGCAAAAAGCAGTTGCAGCGCTAACTGGCATGGGCATTGATTTCTTATATAAGCCTGAAGCAAACATGTGCTTTCCGATTTTGCAAAACCACCAGATCATAAAGCTTGCAGAGGAAGTAAAATTTGAAATGGATGCGTTCGTCGATGAAGGCCACAGAGCAGTGCGCCTGGTGGCGAGCTGGGCAACTACATCCGAAGACATCGACAGCCTGGTAAGCGCGCTTGGCAATGCCTTGTCATAATGGCGCTTATAACCCACCCCTATAAACCGATCTATGACGAGCGCTCCAAGCTGCTTTTGATTGGGTCATTTCCATCAAAAGCATCGCGCTCTGGGGGGTTTTACTATGCCAACCCCAGAAACCGCTTTTGGAGGGTGCTTGGCAATGTATTTTCTGACAACAGCGCTACTGGGGCAATGAGTGAAAAGATAGCATTTCTCTTGCGCCATGAAATCGCTTTATGGGATGTTGCTGCGCAATGCGACAGCATAGGCTCGCTTGACTCTCAGATTAAGGTTGCCAAAACGAATGACTTTAGCGCGATTTTTGCATCTGCCAAAATTGCAGCCGTTTTGGCAAATGGCACTCTTGCATACACAGAATACAAAAAGCATTGCATGCATCTTTATAATGTGCCGCTTGAGCGCATTCCTTCAAGCAGCCCGGCCAACGCAGCTTACTCTTTGGAAAGGCTTGCCAGTGAATGGGCAGGCGCTATAGGCCGCTATATAAAGATCCCGGATAGCCAGCCTTAAATAATAACGGATTGGCCCGGCTTAATAAAAAAGGTCGTCTGCTTTGGGAGCTGTGTTTTATGCTTAAGGTATGCGTTGTAGGAGTTGAAAAGCCAATTCCCCTCATCCTGTGCTTTATCAGGCAGATGGGTTACCAAAACCACTTGAGGCTCCATTGACTTGATAATTTTCCTGCCAGCAACAAGGCCGATAAAAGGGAATGGCACAATCAGTATATCGACCCTTCGGCCATACAGCCCAGCATTTTGGAAGTTAAATATTGTTGGCTGAGCATCGCCAACATGCAGAATTAGCTTGTTTTTTAGCTCTATTAAGTACGAATAATTCTCAATGCCCTGGTATGTGTCCCCATCATGGCTAAGCGATGTAATCTCAAAGGCAATGCCTTTGAGGTTCATTGAGAGCGACTTGTACAAAGGCAGGCTCAGAGGCTTTAGCTGGCTTGCAAAGTCATCCAGGTATGCTGTTGTTGACGATAGCTGATCAAGTACAGCAGGTGTTCCAATCATCTGCAGCAGGGGGTTTCTGTGCATGGTCTCCAGTGTTGCTGCAGGGTGGAAATGATCTGCGTGGTGGTGTGTATAAAAAAGGATGTCGAGATTGTCAAAGGGCTCTTTTTTCAGAATAATTTTATCTATATATTTTTTTGGCACAGAAAAATAAGGCGGAATGTCTTCTGTATGTATGCCGTCTATGAGTATTTTTTTGTCTTTTGAGCTTATCATCACTCCAGAATTGGCAACGTATAAAATCTCAAGTTTGCGCTGTGTAAACATGCTAACTCCTGTATTTCGTCCATAGCTATATAATTATATCGTTTTATATATCCTAGTGCAAAGGCATAAATTCAAACAATGACAATATAACAGAGATTTAGATTTACATTGCAGAGTTTCAATTAGAATACGATTAGAATGTGTATGCCAAACAATAAATTTGTTTTTTGCTGCCTATTTTAGTTTTATATTAGCTAATTAGTGTTTCTTCAGCATATAGCAATTTGCTTCTCATGGCTCGAGTGCGATTTTTGCTAACTCCGCTTTGAGGCTTTGCAAATGCGCACTAATAATTGCTGCCACGGCAAAAGCTTCACTTGCCCTCTCAGCCCCATGTTATAACAGCGCGATCTCTAAAGGAATGCTAAGTGAGGCCGCTTGATAATGCTTCAGGCTAATTGTGAAAAACAGGCAGATAGGCATCGGCATTCTGGGATCGGCGCTTATGAATAAATTCAAAAATAGCGCATTGGCAGAGCGCGTATATCGCTTCTTTTCAAAATAAAAACCAACAAAAAGAATATGCCAAAATTTTCTTAAATCATTGGCTACTGCAGAGAGCCAGTTTAGAGCTGCATTATTCGACAAATTGCATTTATAATTGACAATAACAGACAATCCAATGCATAACCCTATGAAATGTGGTAGACTAATATTGGCAATTATGGAAACAATGCATTTTACATATTTGATTCGGAGCAGCGCAGGAACATTATGAAAATACAGCGTGGATGCTATAGCATTGACTGTATTGCGTTCAACCTCGTTAATGATATAATATAACAAACATTGTGATCTTGCAGAGGATATTATGCAACAGCCTCATGTAGAGGAAATCAACTTCTTAGCAAAAGAGACTGGGTTTTCACGAAAGAAATGCCAAACAGTCCTGGCACAAAGTGCATATGACTGTGACAAGGCGCTTGTTACATTAAATAAAATGAAAGGAAGCCTCTTTGAGGTAAGCTGGGATCGAATATCTGCTTACTTATATGGGGAAAAAACGCGCGTTTTTTACGTATACGACGGCGATAAGCTGGTGATGAGATGGCCTGCGTTTTTCCCGATAGTAATTTTGCTTATAACAAAAGTGCCATCATGGGTAATTGCAGTATTGCTATTGATGGTCACAATCTTTGATTTTGATATAAGGACTGAGCCTATAAGAGATGGCCAGGATCTTGATTTGGCTGTCATGACAAAGCCGAAGCGCTTTGATGCACAGGAGAGCACGGCCCTTTCCGAGTCAGGCGATGGTTTTTATGAATATACAGTAAAATAACCGCTCTGCGCTTTTGCAGGCTGCCCGAAATCGACGACTCTTGCATAGCTGCACTGTATGCGGTTAGCATTATGAAACTCACACAAAAAATTATCATGCAATGAACAGCGTACATGAAAGGAGGCCGCACAGCTCTGCTGTGCGACAATGAATGAAGAAAATACTCATTGTAGAAGACGAACAAAGAATTAGCCGGTTTTTGCAGCTCGAGCTTAAACATGAAGGGTACACCACAGAGACATCAGCAGATGGCCGGGAAGGCTATCAAATGGCACAGGCTGGCAATTATGATCTTATAATATTAGACTTAATGCTACCAAACCTTAGCGGAGTGGAAATATGCAGAAGGCTTCGCGCTGAAGGCATAGCAACGCCAATAATCATGCTTACTGCTAAGGATGACGTATCTGACAAAGTTACCGGGCTTGACGTTGGGGCAGATGACTACATGACCAAGCCTTTTGCTATCGAAGAGCTCCTGGCACGCATGCGCACAGCGCTTAAGAAGCAAACAAAGTCATCTGAGACGCCTGTTCTTAAGGGAGGTAAGATTACTTTAGACAGAAACAGGTATGAGGTGTTCTTTGACAGCGATGCTGTGGTGCTGACTAAGAAAGAATTCGAGCTGCTGGCATATCTCCTGATGAACAAAAACATGGTTTTGTCCCGTGAACAAATAGTTGAGAATGTATGGGGCTACGAGTATGAAGCGGAGACTAATGTAACAGATGTATATATCAGGTATTTGCGAAGCAAGATCGATGAGAAGTTCGGAACCAGCTATATTAAAACGATAAGGGGTATAGGCTACCAATTTAAAGATGAATAGTAGGCGATCAAACCCGTCTTACAAACATTCAATAAAATCTAGAATTGCAAATGCATATTCGCTTATTTATGCGATATCAATCGTACTCGTCCTATTAGCTTTTTCAATATGCAATATGGCAATGGCACATTATAAGTACAAGGTAGTAGCAGACGAGATAGCAAGGAGCGTAGAACATGAAGCTGCGGCTAACCCGTACTTTGACGATGATTTCGAACATGACTTGCAACAGTTGGCACGGGCTTATCCTAATGTTAGTGAGCTTTTTGTGTTCAAAGCCGACAAGCCTAACGAGAAGCTTGCTGATACAAGCGCTTTAATATATGACGTATCCGGTTACTTTGACCCTAAAAAAAGAAAAAGTATTTCCTTGCTGCTCCCGGGCCTGATTGAAAAGGCTAAAGGGGAGTATATTGTAAAGAGCGAATTCAAATATGGTGAGATGAGAGAAGAACGGGCGGTTATTTTAGTGCTGTTTAATACTATTGATGTCGTCTTAAACAACTTTTATGTTTCACTATATATTTTAGGAACCGTTTTGGTATTTGGCTGGGTGCTTTTTTATATCATTGGCAGGGCAAGAATTAATACAATGCTGGCGCCAATCGAAGCCATTTCAAACGTCGCCAAAAGAATCAATGGCGAAAACCTGGCGCTGCGCATTGATGAGTCCCAAACACAATTCGAGCTGTATGAGCTTGCGCGCACAGTAAATACTATGATGGACCGCATACAGTCATCATACAACAAGCAGATGAGGTTTGTGTCAGATGTCTCACACGAGCTTCGTACGCCCGTATCTGTTGTATCAGGCTACGGCAATATGCTTAAACGCTGGGGCAAGGAAGACGAGGAAATACTTAAAGAGGCTATTGACGCTATAATAAATGAGACAAATGCAATGAATGATCTAATCGAGAAACTATTGTTTTTGGCCCGCCATGACAATGAGTCGCTTAAGTTTGAGTTCGAGCTGACGGATCTGGGAAAGATCATTAGGGAAGTTATAAAAGAAACAAAGCTGGTCCATGCTGAATTCAGGTTTGAAGAGTCCATCGCCCCTAACATCATTGCAGAAGCAGATCCTGCGCGCATAAAGCAGCTTACAAGAATCCTTATCGACAATGCCCTAAAGTACTCTAGCAGCATCAGGACTATTAGCGTAAAAATGAATATTGAAGACAGCTACGCTGTTCTCTCAATCCGTGATTTCGGCATTGGCATTTCAAGCGACGATCTCCCAAATATTTTTGATCGGTTTTACCGCACTGACGATTCGCGAACCAAAGCTACTGGAGGGTACGGCTTAGGGCTCCCAATGGCCAGCATCATTGCTTCCGGGCACGAGGGAAGCATAACGGTTCGAAGCAAGTTGGATTATGGCAGCGAGTTTATTGTTAAGCTGCCCGTCTCCCAGCATTCAATTATCAGAGCTGCAGACAGCGAAGCGGCTATGGCGCCTACGCCTTAGCAAGCATATACCCCCTCACCGATTTTGGCGCATAGGTATATGTTTGCACGCTTAAGGCATGCTTTACATGAAAAAATCAGTTTTAAGGCAATCGCAGGCCTTGTTTTTGATCAGGCTGCCAGCGGCATGCGCCAAATAATATAAGCGCATTCAGATGCAGCAGCATAACTTCACAGTGCGAGAGCGCATAGCTTTGCTTTTTTGTTGTGCGCTCTCTAAAAAAAGGCGCTTGCAGCAGATTCGCTGGCTTTGAATAGAATGAAATTTGAAAGAGCTAATATGGCCAAGACTGCCAGCACCAACTATATCAACACGTTTATTGAAGCTGCTGATGGCTGCCCTTCAGCAGGCATTGTTCCGCCTGCAAAGGAGCCGAAAGGCGCTGCGCAGACTGAATATGAAATGCTTTCGCAAAACCCTTACAAATACACATCGGATAATGTGCTTTGTGAATCCAATGGCAAGCGGCGCGGCATATCACGCGAGAGCTTTTTTGCAAAGCCGCAACCGTGCTTTCGGGCTTCTGCTCTTGGCAAGAAGTACGGCTGTGGCGTTCACTTCGACGCACAAGGCAAGATTGCCATTTACCCTGTCGAATCCGATAGCTACAAGAGCCTCGCTGGCAACGAGAGCATCAAGCACTTGAAGTCCATGAGATCATCGCAGAAGAAATCCTAAGCATGCTTGATGAAGCAGGAATGCTGCACTCCATCGCAGCAGGGCAGCTTTAGGCCGACGTTTAGCCTATACATTGCCACAGCAGGAATGCTTGCCAGCTTTGGAGCCGTTTGCGCAGTTCATGAGCAAGCCTGGCAACCGCCACTTTGCACATTGTTTGCATGAATTAGGCCTTTCCTGCGCTTCATCATTTAGCCTTTAGCCTTGTGCCAGCTGGCGCAGGAAACAAAAATTACTCTCTTTATAGCGCTCAGCGCTGGCAAGAGCAGCCAAAAGAGCATAGCAGAAGGGCACTAAAATAAACTGCCATGATTTTGGCAAGGCCGATAATGCATTAGCCAAATATGGCCATTTAAGCTATTGGCTTTAGCAAATGAATAAATCTCCATTTATTAGTCAAATATAAATATGTGACATAAAGCAAGCTAGCCATTACATGATAAAAAATTCACGATATCGACTCTTTTCCATAGAATATGAGTAGCACGAAATATTCTGGCTCTTTATGTGGCAATAAAGTAATAAACGGAGAAAAGCATGAATATTAAGAGGGGAGACGTATATTACGCTGATCTTAGCCCTATTGTTGGAAGCGAGCAAGGAGGGGTCAGGCCAGTCCTTATCCTTCAAAATGATATAGGCAACAAATACAGCCCAACAGTAATAGTGTCAGCGATAACTTCTCAAACTAATAAAAGCAAGCTGCCCACTCATATCCAAATATACTCTGGATCAGGCTTGTCTAAAGAATCAGTTGTGCTTTTGGAACAAATAAGAACAATTGACAAACAGCGCCTAAAGGAAAAGATTGGCCATATTGACGAAGGGACAATGTCCCAAGTAAATGATGCCTTGTCTATAAGTTTTGGAATGCAGCGCCAATTCAATTAATGCTGAGCGCAAAGCTTATTGATCTACATTATTCCTGCCAATGCAATTTTGCCTTGGCGTATAAACCCAGCGGCACAGATTTAGCTGGGTTTTTGAATACATATAATGATTTATAATAACTCCATCGAATTTTTAGCATTTACAGCAAAGAAACTGCATATTAACTTTATGAATCGCGTCTCTTGTGCTAAAATATCTATTTAGATGTTAGGAGGGCAGAATGGCTTTTGTAATTGAAAATAACGAGAAAAGTGTTGCGACGGTTAAAATGATAATCCCCGCTGACGAATTTGAAAGGGGAATGCGGACCGCTTACCAAAAAAACAAAAATCGTTTTAATGTACCCGGTTTCCGCTTAGGAAAAGCGCCACGCAATTTGATCGAAGCCCGATATGGGAAAGACATTTTTTATCAGGATGCTTTAGATGCAGTCTTTGCAGATGTTTATAATAAGAATATGGAAGAGTCTGGGCTTGATGTTATATCACAGCCAAGGCTTATGTCAGTTGACAAGATTGATGAAAATGGAGCAGAGCTAACGCTCGAGCTTTCCCTGATGCCAGTGTTTGAGTTGGGCGATTACAAAAACATTCCCATAGGCTCGCTTGAGTATGAGCCCACACAAGAAGATATAGATGCTGAAATAGACAAAAACCTGAAGTCAAATGCCAGACAGCTTGTTCTTGAAAGCGAGCTTGCTGAAGAAGGCGACACCATGGCATTCGATTTTGAAGGCTTCTTGGATGGTGAAGCATTTGAAGGCGGCCAAGCTGAAAATTTCTCTTTGGTTTTGGGAAGCGGCAACTTTATCCCTGGATTCGAAGAAAAGCTGATTGGGCATAGTGCAGGCGAGGAATTTGACATTGAGGTTGTGTTCCCTGAAGACTACGGCAGCGAGATGCTTGCTGGAAAGCCTGCAATTTTTAAGATCAAGGTTAATGATATAAAGCGCACAGAGCTTCCTGAGCTCGATGACGATTTTGCAATTGATATTGGCTACGAAAGCATTGAAGATATGAAGGCAAACTTTGCCAGCAGCATTCGCGAAACAAAGGAAAGCAGCATTTTAGCTGAAGCCAATAATTACCTGATGGGATATCTGATAAAAAATACGCCAATTGACCTGCCTCCGAAATTCGTATCAGAGCAGGCGGTGTATGTAAGAGATGACTACGAGTATAGGCTCAGGCAAAGCGGCTATGAACCACAGCAGTTTTACCAATACATGATGGAGACCAGCGAAAACATCGATGAAACGTATTTCATGCAAATGTGGCTTGCCCAAGCAGCAGAGCAAATTAAGGCTGATCTGATAATGCAGGAGCTCATAAAGGAATTCCTGGTTGAGGCAACTGAAGATGAGATCGAAGCTGAGATGAATGCGCTTGCAGAGCAGCAGAGCATTACGCTGGATGAATTCAAGGAAGACACTTATTACGATTCATACCGCGCGCGCGTTATAAATGAGCTCCAAGCCAAGAAGGTATATGAAAACCTTGTTAAGGAATCCGATACTGAGAACCCAAGGGTGCCGCTTGTTGATTTAGTAGATAATGATGCCGATCAAGAAGGCGTATTAACAGGCATACAAGACGATGAAGAAACATCTGCTGAAGGCGCTTTGGATGGGCAGGAAGTTTTTGAGCAAGAATCTGAAGCAGATGAAAGCCTGGAGGGCGAACTGTCTGTTGCTAGCGAAAATGATGGAGAAGATCAGCAGGAAAGCTAGCTTATAAGAATAAAAATGTACTCCGGATGCTTATTGGCAAAAAAGCATTGTGCCTAAATATGGCAAATACGTAATAAACTGCAAGCAAAAAAAGGCAAATGTTTTGCAACGATTAGTGCATTTGTTAGAATTATTTTTGGAGGTAACCTAAATGCCACTTATTCCATATGTTATAGAACAAACGAGCAGAGGCGAACGCTCATATGATATCTATTCGCGGCTGTTAAAAGACAGGCTTATCATTCTGACTGGTGAGATATCAGACCAATCTGCTGATGTTATTATCGCGCAGATGCTATTCCTCGAATCAGAAGATAAATCCAAGGATATCAGTTTATATATAAACAGCCCTGGAGGATCAGTCAGCGCCGGGCTTGCCATATTCGATACAATGAATTATATAAACTGCGATGTATCGACCATTTGCATAGGAAGCGCAGCGTCAATGGGAGCTATATTGCTGTCTTCTGGCACAAAAGGAAAGCGCTTCTCGCTGCCAAACAGCGAGATCATGATTCATCAGCCTCTAGGCGGAGCTTCGGGCAAATCTACTGATGTAGAGATTTACGCCAACAGGCTTCTTAAAACACGAAACACTCTAAACCAAATACTGGCTGATAATACAGGCCAGCCAATAGACATCATTGCCCGAGACACGGACAGAGATAATTTTATGGATCCTGAGCAAGCTCTCAAATATGGGCTTATCGACAAAATATTCTCCAAAAGAGCCTAGGGCATATATTTTTGGGGATTGCTCCCATATGATGCAGGAAACGGAGACAATATGGCCAACGATTATAGTGGACCATCACGGTGCTCTTTTTGCGGGAAGCTTTCAATAGATGCCAACCATCTTGTAAAAGGCAACAATGCAGCGATATGCGATGAGTGCGTGAGCATTTTGAGCAACCTTATGCAGGACGCAAAGAAGAGCCAGGGAAACAAAGTAAGGCAAAAGCTCTTTAAAAACAAGCTGAAGCCATCTGAAATAAAAGCTGCTCTTGATGAGTATGTAATTAAGCAGGATGATGCAAAAATAGCGCTAGCGGTCGCTGTATATAACCACTATAAGCGCATTCGCTCACTTAGCAAGGATCGTGACGGAGAGATACAAAAAAGCAACATCCTCCTTATCGGCCCGACTGGAAGCGGAAAGACGCTGTTGGCCCAAACCCTAGCCAAAACGCTAAATGTGCCAATAGCCATTACTGACGCTACATCCCTCACAGAAGCAGGCTATGTCGGCGAGGATGTTGAGAATATCCTTCTTCGCTTAATACAAGCCGCTGATTATGATATTGAATTGGCGCAGTGCGGCATCGTCTATATAGACGAAATGGACAAGATCGCCCGCAAAAGCGAAAATGTTTCGATTACCAGGGATGTCAGCGGCGAAGGCGTTCAGCAGGCCCTGCTAAAAATCCTTGAAGGCACTGTGGCAAATGTGCCCCCACAAGGCGGGCGCAAGCACCCTAACCAGGAATTTATCCAAATAGACACTACAAACATCCTCTTTATCTGTGGCGGGGCTTTTGAAGGCCTTGACAAGATCGTCCAAAGCAGGGTTGGCAAGAAGGGCATAGGGTTTGATGCTGATCTAAGCCTAAACGATGAGCTTGACAAATCCCTGTTGCTTAAGCAGGTTCTTCCACAGGATATAATGCGGTATGGCTTAATACCAGAGCTCGTAGGCAGGCTTCCAATTATTACTGCTCTTGAGTCTCTAGACAAAGAGACTCTTGTAAGAATAATGAAAGAGCCAAGAAACGCTATTTTGAAGCAATATACTGAGCTGTTGAAAATGGACGGCGTCAAGCTGACAATAGAGGAGAAAGCGATTGAGGAAATTGCAGAGCTGACTCTATTGAGAGATACAGGCGCTAGAGGCTTGAGAAGCATTGTAGAGAGATTAATGCAGCAAATAATGTTTGAGATTCCTGACATGGACGGCGTTGAGGAAGTAATCATTACGAAGAGCGCTGTCAAAAACATAACAACAGCAGACAAATTTGTGAAATTCAAGTTTCGGGAAGTTTCATAGAGCAACGCTTGCACGCTTTGGCGCCATTTCAGGTTTGGCGCCTTTTTTATTTGCGCCAAGGCCAATGCTTGCAGAGCCTTTGCGCAAGCATGCAAAACTCTTGAGAGTCCAAAGTTCTACATAATTCTGCTATTTAAGCCAATTAAAGATAGCTTTTGATGGCAAAATGGTTTACCCTTGAAGTTGTAAAAACAAATAAGGGGAGCAAAATTGCCAAAAGCTATTTAACAACAGTATAGCACATGCAGGCAAAGAAGCGACAGGCTGCAGTTATGTGGGATATGGCTAATGATATATTATTAAGATTTAGAAATTGCTTTTCGCGGGAGGCTGCTTTCAGATGGCAGCGAGCTGCACCATGGGTTCTGCATAGCAGTGATCGGCATCGCATGCAGGCCTGACAGCCTTGGGGCGACAAGCATTGCCAGGGCCCTTATGCTCGCGCCAGATGCATATACAAGCCTTTTGCACTTTTTTCATGCAGGCTCATGGGATGCCAGCAGGATGCACGGCCCATGGGCCGCAGCCCTCAAGCCTTTGGCCTACAGGCTGCACGGCATGCCCGTTCTGGCGGCCGACGATGTGAAGGCAGCCAGTGAGGGGGCCAAAATGCCGGGCGCGCAAAAGATTGCTCTAAAGACCGGAGGCAAGGCAGCTCAAATAGGCCTTGGCCGCATGTACGGGGCTGTAGGGCTTATTATCGGAAACTGCTTTCAGCAATTTTGCGCAGTCGTTTCTATCTCTGTTCGATCTGGGCAAAAGGGCATGGCAGATTGGGGCGGCGATGGGGACGCCCAAAGGGCGCTAAGCTCTGTTGTGACGGCTTTCAGGGGCGCTGTGAAGTGCGCACAGGGCATGGGCGAAAAGTGCGCCCTTGTTATGGACAGGGCATATTTGAGCGTGCCGGGCCTAAGGGAGCTGGCGAACAGCCCGGGGTGGATCAGCGCTATAATGCGCGCGAAGATGAACACTGTCGGCTATGCGGATCCAGCGGGCAGGCAAAGAAAGAAGGGCGCCAAAGTTAAGCTGGCCGAACTTTTTGAAACAAAGGCAGGCGAGTTTAGCAAAACAACAGTCTATATCTATGGCAGCCTCAGAAGGGCTGAATACTATAGCGCTGATCTGCTTTGGGGAAATGGGCTTTGGCAAAAGCTGCGCTTTGTGCTGCTAAAGCCTGAGGGCGGCAGCATGATGGTTATTGCATGCACGGATCTGGGCCTGAGCGCTGAAGAGATAATAGAGATGTTCAGCCTCAGGTTTAAAATTGAGCCAAGCTTTAAGGCGCTTAAGCAAACAATATATGCTTTCAGCAGCCATTTTTGGCCAAAGGCCATGCCAAAGATCAGCCGTTTTGGCAAGAACAAAGACTCAGACAAAGCGCTTGAAGAAACATCAGATCCAAAAGCAAGGGAAGCGATAAGAAGCGCGCTTAAGGCGACAGAGGCTTTTGCCCAGATCTCAGCTATAGCGATGGGATGGTGCAAATGGCCTCGCTAACGCTTGATTGGAGCAAAGAGGAGCTTCGCTGGATGCGCACGCCAAGCAAAAAGTGCCCCTCAGAGGCAACTATTGCAGAATATATGGGAAGGCGCATTCTTATAGACATCGAAAACTTCAGCTATCTGCCAATAATGGGCTATATCAAAAGCAAGCAGGGC
>Ga0082212_10000747_pt1 | contig 47563 bp, 49 predicted proteins | sample TergutNt197P3_FD_71548 | JGI IMG/M metagenome (GOLD analysis project Ga0082212, IMG submission 71548) | Neocapritermes taracua P3 segment gut microbial communities from Petit-Saut dam, French Guiana - Nt197 P3 | ecosystem: Host-associated > Arthropoda: Insects > Digestive system > Gut ... | reverse complement strand
CTTTGCGCTGGCGTTGCGCACGCGGCGCCCAGCGTCAAAATATCGGACAAGAAGGATAACGTTACCATTCAGGAAGGCGTGACGGCGGAGATACTGGCGCAAATAAAAAAGGATGCCGCGGAGGAAAAAAACCTTGTGTTCAGGCTTGATAAAATTGGCTCCAACGATGACCTGACGAAGCTCTGCGACGCTTTCCCGGGCATGAAGGAACTGAATATCGACGGGCCGAAAGAACTGACCTCCGTAGCGCCCGTAGCAAAACTGAAGAACCTCACGCGCTTCACCCTGAACGGCGGAACCGTGGCCGACTTTTCGCCTTTAAGCGACCTGACGGGGCTGACAAACATCAGTATACGCGGGAATAGCGTGGAAAACGGTATGATGGCGCCTGATCTCAAGTGGATGAGCAAGCTGACCAAATTGACCAGTCTCACTGTGGGAGCCCCAAGTAAACTTCGCACACTTGTTTCTTTTGAGGGCATCCCTTCCATTCCGAATTTGTCATCCGCCATCTTCACAGGCGGCGCGCCGGCGGACCTGACGCCTCTTCAGGCTCTGTCCGGCCTGAAAAAACTTGAGCTGACGGGTTCGGATATCGCGGACCTGACCCCCCTTACCGGCCTTCCCAAACTGGAAAATTTGAGCCTTTACGGCGTGACGGTCAAGGACTTCAGCCCATTGGCAGGGTGTTCCGCCCTGAAAATACTCGACGTCTATGCCTCAAAAGGAGCCGATTACAGCACTTTGGGCAAGCTGCCCCAAGTGCGGGAGCTGAATACCGGGATGACCGAAATTGCCGATATTTCATGGATCGAGGGTATGACCAATCTTAAAAAATTGCAGGTGTTCTCCGAAAAAATCGCGGATTATTCCCCTTTAGCCAAAATCAAGCTTGAAGATTTAACTATCTGGAAGATGGGGGTTCCGGCAGAACTGGGTCAGATTTCCAGCGTCGTATCCCTGAAAAGGCTGAAACTGTGGAACCTCAAAGCCGGCGGGTTTGAAGGTTTGGCTTCTTTAGTCAATATGGAGGAGCTTGTTCTGATGGGTATGAACGCAAAGGACGGTACCCCTGTGGATATGGCGTTTGCAAAGTCGCTGGTCAACCTGAAAAAACTTGAGATAAGCGGCTCGGAGATAAGCAACTTTGACGCCGTTGCGGGCTGTTCCAAGCTTGAAAGCGTGAGTATCGACGCAAAATCGACGGGCATCACAAGTATCGAGGCGCTGAAAGGGCTCCCGAACCTCAAGACGCTTGTTGTCCCCAAGGGAATGTTTCCCGCGGATCAACTGACCGGTTACGCCAATTCCGCCATAAAAGTCACGGAAAGGTAAAACCGGGACAAAAATACAATTCATAATTAAGAATGCATAATTCATAATTAAGAAACAAAACCGAACAAAAACGGATGTTTTTTGTAATTATGAATTATGCATTATTTATTAAAAATGGGAGGAGATCGTTATGTATTTTGGCGAAAGAGAATTTGGCGTGATTGGATTAGGCGTGTTTTTCGCGTTGATTAGCATTTTCATGCTGTGGAGAGCGGGCAAACTGAAAAAAGCCTGCACGGCCCAGACGTGCGGCACTATCTTGAGTTGCGCCCGCCGTATCACAAGAGGCCGCAAAGGGAAGCGCAGCACTTCTTATGAATCGACATTCAAGTATTCGGTAAATGGCGTCGAGTATCTCAAGTCCGTCAAACGCAGATATGCCGAAGGGCAACAAGTTACCGTACACTACGACCCTTCCAACCCGAACAGGCATTATGCCGACAAAACGGATTCCGGCTGGATGTTTTTTTTAGGGATCGGCGCCTTTCTTATCATACTGCCGGTATTGGTCAAATTATTATGATACGTTTGGTTACATCGTTTCTGATATTTATTTAGAGAAAAATACTATGGAAAAATTGCCCTTCTGTTTTGCGCGGCGATTATCTTGTTCGCGCCTCCCGCAGTTTGGGCGGAGGACGGTTATGTACGGCTCGCCATAAAGGGGGCGAACGTCAACCTGCGGGGGTTTTTAGAGCGCGTTGAACTTGCGACGCAATATTTCAGAGCATAAAGGAGGCAGCGCGTTAAATGGGAACGGCAAAAAATCTGACTAAGAAAACGAAGAAAATCTGGAGGGGCATAATTATGTTGGCTTTTGCTTTCTGTTCGTTTTCCGGCTGCGGCGATGCGGCCTCGGCCGCGGTCGGCGCGCCGGAAGATATGATAAGGCTGAGTATTCGCTACAGCCATATGAGCATTACTTCAGCCCTTTCCTTCAGCCTGGAGGAAAAGGGCGGCGAAGTATTGTTTTCCTGCAATTTTTTTCGAACATGGAAGAGATCAAGCTTGAAAAAGTTCGTGTAGCTCCGGAATATATGCAAAGAATGCGTGAAATCGCAAAACAGTATGATTTTGCAAGTATGAAGGAGAGATCGGATGCCGACAGGCCGTTTATTCACGACGCGCCTATGTGTAGCATGACGATGGACTGGCCGGACTGGAAGAGCTTACGCCTCAATTACTGGCCTGGCGGCGGCGAAGTGGAGAGACTTTTCTGGGAGATCGCCGATGCCAATATAAATAAACCCGGCGCGGCGGAGGATATTTCGGCGCTGTATTACGATTATGCCCACGCAAGCGACTATGAAAGATTCAATTTCAGCCTGCGCGGCGACAAGGGAAAATTCCTGTTTTCCGCGCGGTATTTTACTGAAGGCCGCGAAAAAATTGTTCTAAGCGGGGAACCGGTGGATATCGAGCACGTTCGGAAGATGCGCGAGCTGGTAAAAGAACTCGGTATTCTGGATGTGAAAGGGAACCCTTTGTGGAACACGTCCAGGTCAGCCCCTCCGTATCCATACGCAAGACTGAGCTTATACTGGCCGGACATGAGGATTTTGCGGCTTGACGAGTCAGCGCCGGGCGGAGAAGAACTCAAACAGTTTTTCCAGAACCTTACGCAAACCTACAGGGAACACCTGAAGCCGACCCAGCAGCCGGAATTGTTGTCATGGCTGACTTTTCTCAGTAAGCGGGAGAATGGGGCCGATAGTTTTCAGTTCCACCTGCGCGAGGTCAGCTCTTCGATCGAGCTTATGGCGCGGTGCGTCACGAAGGAAGGTAAACAACTCGACTTTATTACTAAAGTAGACCCCAAATACATGGATCAACTGCGCGAAATCGTAATAAAGCACGGCATTGTGGAAAGCCTCAAGAAGATACCGTACTCGGAAAGAGAACGGTCGTCGATCAATATGAACGAACCCCACAGCTTGCTGCTCATAGAATGGTGGAACGACCCGCGCCTGCGCACTACAGAGTGGCCTGAAGCGGGCGGCGAAGAACTGGAGAAATTTTTCCGCGACCTCGCGGAAAAATACGCTGATTAAGACAAAATCGATAAACAAGCGAGCTTAGGGTATGTTGGCAGTTGTAAAAAGGCCAATGAGTTTGTGGAGGGCGGAGCCATCGCCCGGGCGTACGAGGAAGGGGGAGTATTATGATACGTTTCGTTTTATCGTTCCTGATTTTTTGTTTCCTGTGTGTTGGCGTTCCCGCGCAGGCGGCGCTGCCTTCAAACGAGAACAAGGGAGTGACAGATATGAGCAAAGAAGCCGCGAATGCAACAGCCGCGAATGCGGTGAACGATTTTACGTTTGACGTTTACCGGGAGTTACGCGGAAGTAAAGGAAATTTATTTTTCTCGCCCTACAGCATCTCATCGGCCCTGGCGATGACCTGGGCGGGCGCGGGAGGGGAGACGGCGCTGGAAATGGCAAGGGCCCTGCGGTTCGATAACGCTGGCGCCGAGTCGCTGCATGCCGGAATGAAAGAGCTGCGCGAACGGTTCAACTCGATGCCGGAGGACTCCGGGACCCTCGCTGTCGCCAACCGCCTCTGGCTCGACGAAAGCGAAAACCTTCTGCCGGACTATGCCGCGATGGTCGAGAGCAATTACGGCGCGGGCGCGGAACGGGTGGATTTTATGTTCGAAACGGAAAAAGCGCGGGAGACGATCAACCACTGGGTGGAGCAGATAACGCGAGATAAGATCAAAGATCTTCTAAGGCCCGGAAACTTATCGCCCATCACGCGGCTGGTACTGACCAACGCTATTTATTTCAACTCAGTCTGGGATAAACCGTTCAAAAAATCGAACACAAAAGAGAAGCCTTTTTTTACCGGAAAGGGCAAGCAAAAAGACGTCCTCATGATGTATCAGGATGAATATTTTCTTTACGGCGAGGAGCCCGGCTTGCAGTGGGTAAAGCTTCCATACAAAATACGCGGGTTTTCGCTCATGATTTTCCTTCCGCGCGAGAACGAATCCTTCACGCAGTTGGAGGAGCTTGAGGACAAATTGACCTCCGGCGCGTACTCCGCGTGGGCGGCGGGCATGCAAAGGCGCAAAGTTATGCTTCATATGCCGAAATTCAAGAACGAGGGCCGCTACATGCTGAAGGAAATTTTGATGAAATTGGGGATGAAACTTGCCTTCACGGAAGCGGCGGATTTTTCCGGCATGACAGAAGGTCTGGTTCGCATTGATTCCGTTATCCATCAAACTTTTATCGAACTGAACGAGGAGAAAACTGAGGCCGCCGCCACGGCGGTGGGAATGGTGATGGCGGGGAGCGCGATAAGAATGCCGGAACCGCCGCCGGTCGAGTTCCGCGCCGACCATCCGTTCGTTTACTTGCTGAGGGACGATGTAACGGGCGTGATCCTCTTCATGGGCCGGATGACGTCGCCGTAACGCAAAATCAAAAAAGGGGAGATCGCATTGACGTATGCTACGACGCTTCCAACCCCAAGCGGAATTATGGTGGAAAATTATGGATATTCTGGGAGCCGTGGACGTGTGTTTTAACCATTATTGGCGTCTCTTGTTTGATATGGGGGATTTGGATATTGATTGAGAAGTCTTACCTATAGCAAAAATTTGGCGAAACACAGACAGTTATGACGTTATTTGCGAAGTTTGAGTTTATATATCTATTTTACGGATAGACCACCCCGTCCGCCTACGCTTCGCTACGGCGGACGGGGTGGTATTTTTGTAAAACGGAAAGTTTGAACGGTTGCCTAAATTTCAGGACGGAGCCATTGTCAGGGCGTATGAGAAAGGGGGACAAAATCGTATGTGGGAGAAAATTTGTATGGCCGTATTGCTTATAGCGTTGTGTACGCTCACCGGGAGCGCTGCGCCGGCCGCAATCGTGCCGAACATAAAGCGGTCCGGAGCGCCGGAGATGGCGTCAACTCCCGGCGAGCCGGGCAGGATAACCGTCGGAAGAATAGACCCGCCGCCAAAATCAAAGTGGGGGGAAAATTTTGGCACGCTGATACAAGTCTCGGACTCCGACGCGCTGAACGACCTGACGACGATCGTGGGCTTCGGCGGCAGGCAGTGGTACGTCATTGGATACAAGCCGAAAGGCGGCGCCTATCGCGGAGTTTTGGACACAGGCGGCGGCGCTTTGCCAAGCGCGGACAGCTGCATGACCCTGCTGCTGACAAGCGGATACAGCGGTTTCAAAAACGATTACAGTCAATTTGACGGCAGTATTTTGTACTCTCTGGGTTTTAGAGATCGAGATTTTGACCCCGACAGCAGATCAAAAAAAGGGCTCCCCGGAAAACGCCATAACGAAGTCGAAGAAGTCCCTTTCGACGGCAGCATCAGCGTAAGCATCTACAACAAAAAAAACATCCCCGAGGATTTAAAAAGCAAGAGGAGAAGCCCGGAATTGTCCTGGTTCGGCGGCAACTACGGCGGCGGCCTAAACCCCGACGGCAGCAACGCCTACGCGAATTCCACATTAAAAATAGCGATGGAAAGCGCTTACGAGAAGCTGCCTTTTCAAGAAAAACGCCTTGTTCTGCCCCGAAATCTGGCGGCCGGCGTTCACTCTTACGATACTGACAACTGGTGCGACGGAGTTGCGGGTGATGAGGTAATGGGCGCTAATTTCTGGCCGCTTTCGACAAAAGAGGCATTGCGCCTGCCCGTTGCCGTACGGATTTTCGATTCGCACTGGTGGCTGCGGTCGCCCGGCGGGAAACCTGACATCGGAGCTTTCGTCATGGGGCATGGACACGTGATCAAGGACAGTGGCGCCCACGTCGATTACTGGTACGCCGTCCGCCCCGCCTTCAATTTGGACCTTTCGTCCGTTGTGTTCACATCGGCCAACCCGGACAGCACGGTGAAGTTTACGGTCGAGGACGCGGGAGCTGCCGCGCCGCACTTAACGCCGGATGAAACCACAAACGGCACGTCCTCGGTCGGCTTCGCTTATGAGGGCGCGGAAACGGGGGCGAACCGTTATATATCCTGTGCGTTGGAGCAGGACGGCGACATAAAATACTACGGCAAGCTGACAAACTTGATATACAGCAGCGGCTACTTCACCATCCCGCTTTCCGGCGTGACGGCGGGAACCTATGACCTTAAGATTTTCTGCAAGCGGGCCAATGGCGAGAATGAAACCGACTTCGTAAGCCCGCCGGTTTCCATGACGCTTTCGGTATCGGACGGAACGGGCACGGTTTTTAAATTATCGCGTTAAATACGGTGAGATAACTCTTAAAAAGTATATTCGATAAACCGAAAGCAGTATGTTATGATTACAACGAGGCCAATATCGCTTCAGCTTTCGCTTTGCCCGACGCAGGGTCCGCGCAAAGCACTGTGACCGGCGCGGCTAAAAACAGTATTCTACTGGCAGAAAACTGGCAGATAAATTTTTCTTCCCTTACGCAGGCCGCGAAAAATCGCTTGCCTGGGATGACATGCTCCGGGCGCTAAAAGATGCGGGGTACAAATACAGATGTATTTTGACGAGAACCCTCCCACGTATAAACGCCTGAATGGAATAAAAGTCGAGTTTCGTGGCAGCTGTGACCATTACTTTATCAACGTGGACCTTTTGAAGAAGGATAAGGTTAAAAATCTCGAAAATGTGGAATCGTATCTTCGCGAGAGAATGCTCAAAAAACTGGAGGCAATGAGATGAAAAAACAGATGTTTGTGGGATTGTTGGTCATAATCGCGCTCTTTATGGCGCTTTTGGCCGGGGCATACGCTGAACTGCCGCGCGATTTTCAAGATTTTAAAGCGCGCTACGATAAGGAAGCGCGCACGCCGGAAGGAGCAGTGCATCTTTATTTCGAGGCGGTGTTCTGTTATTTGGACGAGGGGACGCGGCCCGAAGCGTCGAAAATGCTGCGCTACGCTCTGCACCAGTCCGCGCCTATCGAAAATACGGGCACTTTGAGAAGATTTGTGGAGCGTATGAAGGATGAATCATACCACTATATTTTCCGAAGCTTCGCCGTTGGCGCGACGCCGGAGAACAACTACGACATGTCGCCGGACGACTTCGAACTTGAATACATCTCGAAGAGTAAACAAGGCAGCGACACTCAGCTTTTAATCCACAACGGCGGCGCGGACAGCCCGCGAAGCGTTAGGGTGCGGCAGTACGACGGACTGTGGTACATGTCGAGCAACTCGAACACTTACGTCGATGTACGCCCTCCGAAACAGGCGACTGACGCAAAACGCGCCGCGCACGACGCCGACCAGGATGTTAAGAAAGATGAAAACAAAGAAATCGCCTCGGAAACGATAAAAGAAACAGCGATAAAAGTGTCGAACTCGCGGGAGTTTCTGGCGGCTTTAGGCTCCGACAGGGTAATCGAAATGGCGGGTGGCGTGTACAACCTTTCCGAGTGGGATCCGTACATTGAGGGCAACAGCGGCGTACCGGAACCCGCTGACGGTATTTCGTGGGAGGATGTATACGACGGAGGAGAGCTCGTCCTGAGAGGTATCAATAACCTCACGATTAGGGGCGCCGGGCGCGAAGATACCTTATTACTCGTCGGACCTAGGTATGCGCGTGTGCTGGTATTTGAAAAGTGCAGCGGTATAGTGATCGAACATCTGACGATGGGACACAAGGATGGTAACAGCGATTGTAGCGACGGCGTGCTCAGTTTCGAGAACTCGTCGCAAATAACCGTGACCGGCGCGGGCATGTTCGGCTGCGGAACAGAAGGGCTTCAACTCCGCAACACTAAGGACGTTAAGGTCACAAATTCAGTGATTTACAAATGCACCTTCAATATCATGACCGTCGCCGACAGCAAGAACGTCGCGTTCGAGAACTGCGTGTTCCGCGATAATGGGGAATACACGCTGGTCATCGTTTACGGCGCCGAAACCAGGGACGTATCGTTTGCGAACTGCGAGTTCACCGGCAATCGGGGGGTTAGTATGTTCAGTGTCATGAATACGAACATTTCCGTCTCGAATTCGATATTTAAAGATAACTTTATGGAAGTACCGATCGGAGCCAGCGACGTGGAGGAAATGCCCATCGAGTACATGAGCAACGTGGAGTTCATAAACTGCGTATTCAGTGATGGAGATACCGATGCTCTCAGGGAACTGGAAGAAGCGAGCAGAAATGAATCCGGTAAACAGGCGCCCGTTGACGGGAAAAATAAAATAGAAGGAATATGGCATAATGGCGAAAAAACATGGGCTTACAATTATCACACGGTTTTCAATAAAGACGGGACAGTTGAACATTTTGGGCATAGAAACATGGATAAAGGCACGTATACGATAGAGAACGACGGGGCAATACGAGCAATTTTCAATGATTGTAAATATGATTTTCCGGGAGAAGGCTATTTAAAGGTTTCCGGGTATACATGCACTTACAGGTTTAGTGATGACGGCAAAGAGCTGTCGCGTGATTGTAACCGTGATGATTCGGTGTCGGACAATGATAATTATAGACCATTACAAAGAACCAATGACTTTGTCGAAAGCAGCGAGTTCTGATGTTATGTACGGAAAGCGAGATCAATTTTTGGAAGGATAGTTTATTCACGTGAAAAGGATTTTTAGCAGGACAAGCACGCTTATTGTGGCCATAGCATTTTTATCTGCATTGTCGATACTGCCCGCATTCGTGGCGCTCGCGGCAAATTCCTCCGCAGCTATAGAGGCATATAAGGCGGTGCTGCAAAACGAGATAACGTTTTACAGCGCCGATGAAAACAAAAATTATAAAAAAATACCTCGTATCAATCGGATACGATATCCCAAAGATACGAGGTAATCTAGTAAATCTTTTATCTTTTGTTCGTGTGGTTCGTGGTTAAGGCTTTTGCTTTCAACTCCACTCTTCACACTTCACACTGTTTTTAAAACTTCCTGCGAAACACAAGTCCTGCCAGCGCGAGTAAAGCCAGCAATGGGATTCCTGCATTACAGCCTTCCTCACACAATTCTTCCAACCAATCCATAAGACATTCTTTGCAGTTCTTTTTGCCACCTTCTTCGTCTTCAATCCCCAAGACCACGCGCGGGTTGTCTTTTTCCAAGCGATAGTACGGATAGTCGCGGTTAGTAAAATGGTGAACTACCAAGGCTATACCGTTCGTAGCGCTGCTCGTGCTGGAAGTTATCGCTGCATTGGCGGCGTTATTATTGCCGTTGTCGGGTTCGAACAACATTGCTATAACTGAGCTTGTAGCCTGATCCATCGGGATGCCGTAAGCGCCGTTCTCAAAGACAACGTCGGCCTCGTCGCGTAATGCTGCGGAGATGGTATTGCTCGAGCTGTTCCCCGTGTCGGTTCTGTAGTACTGGCGTAATGGAGCTGTGGTTCCCTTTTCTAACTCGAAGTACTCTATTCCTTGGGCGTCAAGCAAATCGAGAAGATAATCGTAGTTAATAGCGTAGCTCAGTGTTGCCGAAGCCGTTTTCGGCCCCGCTCCATCAAACGTCGCAATGCCTTTCGGAATGACATAAGCGGTCGGATACGGCCTGTTTCTGGTACCCGCGCTATTTATTTGCATAGTGGCATCTCTTGTCATTTCAATTGTGCCATTCATGTGAGCCCTGTAATTCTGCCCGCTGTATGGAGTATATATTCCGCCAGCCGATACTTGGCTGAGGTATACAACGACATCCTCACTGAACACTTTGCCTCTATTTATGGCATAATCGCGCCCTTCCTTGATAAGAGCCCTGTGCGCATCAGCGTTGTCGTGCAGCGTTTTCAGCAGCGACATCCCCATTGTAGCCTGCGCCCACGCGCGCCTATTCAAGACGTATGCTCCCCATGGCATTGAGCCTGAGGTATTCGAGAAATCGGTGCCGGCCCCCTCACAGAGGAATGATACCGCGCCCATCAATCCGAAATACGCGCGGCCAACGGTTCCACCCACCGTTATTCCGTAATGGTCTATCCTCAGTCCTTCTTCAGTTGCATCGTCGAAGAGTTTGATACCGTAGTCATAAAGCCCTAAATCTGTGACTTCCCTCGTAGGGTTGTTCCAACTCGTAGCGGGAGTGGCGGTTAGGTCTCTCAAGTTTGTGGCGTAGGCATCGGCTGAGGCTGAGGTCGTTAATCCGCTGAGCGTAAGTGCATAATATTCGTGACCATCCATCACGACTTCCGGCATTAACTTCAGGAACGCATAATGAGTTCTTCTGTTTTCAGGATATATGAGCCTTAAGTGATCGCTGTTCGGGTCGTAGGTGAACCTCGGGTCAACAATCGGAGAGGATGCATAATGCACCCAGTCTCTGGCGGCGTCAACGCTGATGCGCGGGATGGCGGCATAGTTAACTTTGTCAAGCATATGCGCTTTATTTTCAGTCATCTCAAGAAGCATGGCCATTACGCCTTCCGCTCCCGACGCTTCATCGGCGTGTATTGAGCCCATATGGAAGAAGGTCGGCGTGTCGCCCTCGCGGACTAATTCCGCCAAATCTTCGAACGTAGCATCGGCGGGGAGATTTTCGATATACTTCGAAACTATGACAATAGGAACATCGTAATTATACGCCGCAGACTTGCCAAGGCTCCACCAACGCACTAATTTGGGATACTTTGCCTGAAGGTTATTAACGAAATTCATTAGATCTCTCTGTGTGGTAACCTGCCATAACCTCTTCTGAGTAGAAAACGTTGGAGTTTGCAGGCCAGCGGCAGGGTATGTCTTTAAACCGCCGGTTCCAAGCAGCTTCTCTATTTGATCGGTGACGAGCCATTGAATTGATCTGCTAGTGCCAGAGTTGTTTGTTGGGGGGCCAAATTTGTCTCCCGATATAAATTCCGTTGTCTTTACCTCCATCACTGCCTGCGGATCGTCGACGCCGACATAATCGCCGGAAGCGAAGTGCATCAGTTTGACAACTCCTGTGTACACGCCGGGTGCAACACGGTAATTATATGTTCCGAATTCCGGGAGTTCGTATACACGTTTATCCGCAGTGCTCGAAGTTGCAGCAATCGCGCCGGTTGAACCTGTTCCGGGATAAACCGTAAGGGTCACGTTATTAAGGTTGATGTTCTCCGGAGGAGTCAATACCAGCTTAACAGCAGCAAACGCGCCGCTCGTAAGTGCGAGCACAACAAAAAGCGCTACAAAAATAGAAACAATTCTGTTTTTATTATGTGAAAAAGCTTTTAACAATATTCTCATCCTTTCGGTATTCTAAATTCTAAACATTGTTGTTGACATCATCAAGCGGATTTTAAAAGCCAACAAAGGTTTCAATTATGCCCTGCAGGTTATCAAATCCTCTGACAGACTTCATCACGACGCCCACGCAGCCCGTCATCAAGGCGCGAACATTGCTTCCGTTCGGGAGCGTAAATCCGAAACTGCCGTAGTTGGTTTCCGTTACCGAGCCGCTTCCTCCCAGGATCCCCAATGTATATTCCGCAAACTCTCGGGAGCCCATCCCTTCTGCACTGGCATACTCGAACGTAATAGATTCTGATCCGTCCAGAGATGCAACTCGAACGTACATGTCCGCTCCGCTTCCTTCCACTGTCCAACCGGCAGGTACGTCAATAGAAAACCATCCATCGAAATTATGCGTCACTGCATACGCAACCGCGTTAAACGCTAACATCGCCGCTACTACTAACAACACAAACACTAATGACTTCTTCATTGCTTTTTGTTGTCTCCTTTCAATAACATAATTTTTTACTGCATTCTATTTGGGTCATAACGAAAATTCAGGAGCCGCTTTAACTCATAGTTAAGCGGGGTGGTCTGGTAATCTATAAATTTTCATTATTTCCCACCCAATACTATATCATATAAACGTATACTATTTAATATTTATGGAACATTTAACAATGATTTACGCATAAAAGGAAATATCGACATAACTCCATGCGTATGCGAGTGGGGGTCACGAAAAGTTGACCCCGCAATCCCTTGTTCACTCGGATTGCGGGGCGCTTTGTCCAACTCTATTCTGCGTGTCAAAGTCGAGTTGTATGAATTTTATTTAAGCTCTAAAATTATGCCATGGTTTGCAAAAATACCTACTATTTCCTCAACTGTTAACATCTTTTCATCATACCACGCTATTTTTTTACTATTAGCATCATACATAACAAATGTAGGCGTGCGTTTAATATTATGCTTTTCCTTTATATCCTCTCTAGCGCTTATATCAATATCAAATGTTTCCACATAATATTTATCCTGAAGTTCTTCCAGAACTCCTTGCATGGCTACGCAAGCCGGTCATGTCGGTCGAGAAAGCATAAACAAAACAGGCAAATCTCCCACGCTTTCATTTTCAATATATCTTACTAAAGGATCGCCATTATCATCGCCTCCGCCGCCGCATCCGCCAAAAACACCCAACATAACAATCAAAGCTAATACAAAAAAGTACTTCCAACAATTTTTCATAACTTCTCTCTCCCTGTACTATAGTTATTCTGTATTATAGTTATTCTAAATGTAATAATATTATATTCTACACTGTTTCAAATAAAAATATCATTTTTTATTTATCTTCCTCTTCAACCTGTAAAAAAGCCAGAAACGCTTCCTGCGGTATTGAAATGCGGCCTATTTGTTTCATGCGTTTCTTGCCCTCTTTTTGTTTTTCAAGCAGTTTGCGTTTTCTGGTTATATCGCCTCCGTAACATTTCGCCAAAACATCCTTGCGAAGGGCTTTCACATTGACCCGTACAATAACTCGCTTTCCTATCGACGCCTGTATCGGCACCTCGAACAGTTGGTTCGGGATAAGCTCTTTCAGTTTCGTTACAGCCGCGTGCCCTCTATGATAAGCGGCGTCCTTGTGGCAAATGAAAGAAAAAGCGTCCGCGGCTTCCCCGTTGACAAGCACGTCCACACGCACCAGTTCTGAAGGGAAAAGCCCTATGAAATCATAGTCAAGCGACGCATACCCTCTGGTCTGTGACTTGAGCTTATCGTGAAAATCCAAAATGAACTCAGCAAGCGGCACGTTGTAGACAAGACGCACGCGATCCGGAGCGAGGTAATCCATAGATTTATATATCCCGCGTTTTTCCTGGCAAAGCTGCATTATCTTTCCAACGTAATCCGACGGGAGAAATATGGAAAGTTTAATTACGGGCTCGCGAATTTCTTGAATATCCCCCACATCGGGAAAGTCGCTCGGGCGGTGGGCTTCAATTATGTCACCGGTAGATGTGGTTATTTCATAACTGACATTCGGGGCTGTAGCGACAAGTTCTACGTCAAATTCACGCCGGAGCCGTTCCTTTGCTACGTCCATGTGTAGCAATCCAAGGAACCCGCAACGGAAACCAAACCCAAGCGCTACAGATGTCTCAGGTTCAAATGTTATCGCGGAATCGTTGAGAGTTAATTTTTCAAGAGAATCTCTCAAGTGAGAGTATTCTTCGCGTTCCACAGGGTAAAAACCGCAGAAAACCACGGGTTTCACTTTTCTATACCCCGCGAGCTGCTTCACCGCCGGTTTCTGGGCGTCTGTCACTGTATCGCCAACATGCGCGTCCGCCAAACTTTTAATACTGGCGGTAATATAGCCCACTTCGCCGGGGCCAAGCGATTGCACGGGAGTGAATCCCGGTTTGAATACCCCGACTTCGGTTACCTGATTGACAACGCCGGTGGCCATAAAAAGGACGTTTTGGCCGGTGCGCAGAGTACCGTTAACCACCCTCACATAACAAATAACGCCGCGGTAATTGTCGTACAGGGAGTCGAATATCAGCGCCTCAAGCGGGGCGTCCGGATCTCCCTGAGGCGCAGGGATCTTTTGTACAACGCGCTCCAGTATCTCCTCAATTCCCTTTCCTTCTTTGGCGCTTGCTGTTATGGCGTCATCAGCGTCGAGCCCGATAACCTCGCTTACTTCATTTTTAGCATAGTCGATGCGCGCGGAAGGCAAATCTATTTTATTGATGACGGGAATTATCTCTAGCCCCTGCTCAACCGCAAGGTAGGCGTTTGCAACAGTTTGTGCTTCTACTCCCTGGGTGGCGTCCACAACTAGAATCGCTCCTTCGCACGCGGCGAGCGAGCGCGAGACCTCATAGCTGAAATCGACATGCCCCGGAGTGTCTATTAAGTTAAGAATATACTCCTCGCCGTCTTGAGCCGTATAATTCATCCTGACGGGCACGAGCTTGATAGTAATCCCCCGTTCCCGTTCCAAGTCCAAAGAATCCAGAAGCTGTGCTCTCATGTCCCGGGATTCCACCGTCCTGGTGAACTCAAGAAGCCTGTCCGCCAAAGTGGATTTTCCATGATCTATATGCGCTATTATGCTGAAATTACGAATTTTTGTCTGCATTAAAATTAATTAATCCTCTCTCATTTCACGAGCCGAAACAGCTTCGACCGCCATAGCAAAATCCTTCTCAGGATCGTAATAATCCTTGATAAATCCTTTGTAATCAAGCAGACCCTTTTTTGGGCGCTTGAGGACATAACTCATCTCTGTCCTTTCGCAGAAAATCTTGTCTCCAGCTTCTAATCCATATTCTACCCGCAAATCCACAGGTAAAGTGATTTGTCCTTTTGTTGAAACCGTCAGCATGTCAGGCATTACAATCCACCTTCTTTCAAAAAACAACAATATCAAAACAACTTACTTCGTTCACGTGCGAGTATGTCAAGGTATTCTAACTAACTCCGTAATTTCATCATTATAATTACCGCTGTACTCTTTCGCCCTTTCGGCTTCTATTTCCTCGTCATCGGGCGTTTGCGCAGGCTCTGAAATATCAAGTGACATTGATAAATTTGCTCCGTCCGAATAAATAAGTCTGTACGTGTAAAGATTCCCCATAACTTTTTGGACATAGTCCGAAGTCTCGTCAAATGTAATTCTTTCGATCCAAAGATCAATTGGCAGCCTGTTTCCACCGTCATTGTTCCACTTGCGCGCATTACCCGGCCCCGCGTTATAAGCCGCTGCGGCTCTTTGCGGATTCCCAAAGGCGCTAAGCTGACGTGAAAGATATGATACTCCTAAAGTTATATTATCCGTTACATCCCAGATTTTGAACTCCGGCATCTTGAGGAGCTTCGCTTCGCCCTTTGCTGTTCCTGGCATCAGCTGCATCAACCCGGTTGCGCCAACGTGGCTCTTTGCTATTGGATTAAAAGCGCTTTCCTGTTTCATCACCGACCAGACAAGGTTGTCCTCAACGCTATATTTTTCAGCTGCTCTATTTACGATTGAACGATATGGGCGTGGATATAGAAACCTTAGTCCGTATCTGCTTGCGATTCCGTTCTTTACAAAGAAACTTTGCAAGGCTATTCCAGACGAATATACTTTTTCGTCGTCGCCTATCCACTCCGCAAGTTGCGCGGCTCTGAAAGCCTTTTTCGCGTCCTTCGGCGTCCTTTGCAGAAGCATTCTGGCGTAACTGATGAACCCCCAGCGCTCAAGCAGCGTCGGGCTGGAAGCTAGAGACTCTGGTACGCTGTCCACAAGCTTCAATTCGCCTGGGCGCGCCAAATATGCATAAATTGAAAGAGGGTAGCGCGTTAAAAGAGTGTTCAGCGTCTTTGCCGCAGCGTTCTTATCGCCCGATTTTTCCAGCGCTTTAGATATCCAGTAAAGTGCGCGCGCGCCCCAAGCGGAGGAGACGCCGGGCGTATTAATTCTCTGCCAATACCATAACGCTTCTTTAACATTTCCGGTAAACCACGCGTCCATTCCTCTTTTCCAAACTATCTTCTGAGCAAATGAAGACGCGGGGTATTCCAGTAAAACTCTGTCGTCCAGGTTGAGGGAATACAGTGCGCGCGCTTGAATATTCCCTTTGCGAGTTTCAGCTATCTTCTGAAGAGTAACTTTAGCTGAGCTCTTTACACCCTCAGGAACTTCCTTCCTGTTCGACAATACAGATATCCTGTTGACGGAACCTAACGCATAAGGATTTCCATTGAGAGCAAGTTCAGACCATATCTTTAAGGCGTCAGCGTACTTCTTTTCATTATAAAGTGCGAAAGCGCGGTAATACTGAGCCTTGCGGCTGCCTTTCGCAGCGGCCAATATTTCGATGGCTTTTTTGTTGTCTTTAGCCATGTACGCAGCGTATCCTAACAAAACCGAAACTTCCTGACTCCAAGGTTTTGGCAGGGATGACAGCGCTTTTACGGCAACTGAGCTCGAAGCGTCCAAATCCAACAGTAATTTTGCATTCTCAACAGGATTATCGTTTATCTTCACAAGCTCGCTTAAAGTATATATCTTCTGAGCTTTTTCGCCCGCTTTGGCGTACATCTCCCTCAGAGCAGCAACTCTCGCGGCAGCGTCTTCTTTTGGAGAAAGCCTATAAACAGCATAGAGCACATAGTATCCAAGCCCGAATGGTGGATCTTTTCTCAATTCATTGGCAAGCTTCAATGACTCAGAAGTCTTTCCGATGTTTTCAAGAGCTATAATCAGAGTCATTTTCGCGTATGGCAGAATTTCATTCGGGTAGCCGTTCAAATCGCCGAACATACTGACGACTTCGTTCCAACGTCCCTGTAAACGATATGCATTGGCGACTAGAGAACGATCTCTTGCGCTGAGATTGCCGCGATTAACCACGTTATCTATTTCGCTCCAGTTACGGGAAGAGAACATTGATTCCAGATCCGTCAGTTTCAAAGCTTGGGTTGGTTCGTTTATTATCTTGTTCACAACTTTATTAACCTGAGCGGGCTCAGCCTTTTTCTTACTCTCTGTTTTTTTAGCCTGAGCGGGTTCAACTTTTTTCTTGCTCTCTACTTTTTTTGCTTGAGAAGGTTCAGCTTTTTTCTTGCTCTCTACTTTCTTAACCTGAGAGGGCTCAGTTTTTTTCTTGTTATCAACTTTCTTGGCTTGAGAGGATACAGTCCCCTTTTTTACATCAGGTTTCGCACTCTCAGAAAACGGTATATCAACGCATAAAATAATTGATATGAGTACAGTTAAGCAAAATATATATGTAAGTTTTTTCAATTTGTTTTCATTCCTTTCACTTCAGCTTACAAAAGACCTTATCATCGTATATAAACGTATCCGCTTCTTACTTTACAGCATCATCAGAGGCGCTGCGTTTTTCATTACAATTCCTTTTTGTCTTTTCGGCAATCTTACGTCAAAGCCAGCCGAGAAAATATCTTCTAGATACCAGCTTTTAGGATCTCCAAGAACTTGCGCTGTAACGTCCTCTCCATCCCTTTTCAGTTCGTATGCTTCACCTTCTTCGGTCGTTGCAACAATGGCCGGAGAATGAGTAGCAATATAGAATGTCGTCTTCGGAAACGATTCTCTCAGCAGCTGGATTATTCTCGCCTGCCACTTAGGGTGCATATGCGCTTCAATTTCGTCTATAAACACGATACCCTCCATCTGTAAGATATCGTCTGCTCTTTCTTTTTCATCCAATATCCCGTTCCAAGCGCCGTAACAACTTATTATCTCCTGCAAGATGCGCATGAGAGAAATTACGCCCGTCGGTAATTTGTCTATAGCAACACCTGCAACTTCGAGCTTTGGAGCATTGTACAGGATATTCATAGAACCATTTTTGTTGTAAAACGATATTTCCCTGGGCATTAACGGAGATAGAATACTAAACAGCGAATCAAGTTCAGCCAAGGCTTGTTTCGAATCAAACGGTACAGTATCTTTGTTCATTATCGCCCTTGTAGCAATCCAATCCGCGAGGCTTTTGTTCTTGTCAAAATCGTAGTAAGAACTATCGGTAAAATGCATAGATGAAAGCGATGCATTGCGAGCTTTCCCAAAAAGTTCTTCATTACAAGAAAGCAACTCGGGATTTGAACTGAGGTTTTTAACATACCCCCTGTTTTCAGCTGAGATAAAGCATATAGGCAAATTGAAGCTAATGTCACTATCAATGCCCAATCTAAGTATGGATTTATGATAATATCCATCATGCTGTTCATAATTTCTTTGATTAAAAACAATAGTAGACTTATTTAATTCCACATTCATTCTGGATAGGTTTTTCAGAACGACTTCGCCAACAAAATGTGGCGTACCATCCAGAGAATTAATATGAGAGTTTGAGCCATTAATTGAGTTTACTGTCGTCTTTTGCGAATATATTTTTAGAAAAAAATTACCATCCTCATCCTTAAAACGCTTATGCACATAAACCAGCATATGCGCCATATTTTCAAGCAACCTTGTTTTGCCAGCGCCGTTTTCACCGAAAAAACAATATACTTTTTTATCATGTTCAAGCTCTATGTCAAACTTAAGTTTTGCTATATTATCATGCGCCTTGAAGGAATTAATCATGCCTTCGCCTCCAGTATTAATTCTGTTTACTGCTTATTATTCTGTATTTATAAATATGCCTCTTACATAAAGCAAGTCTTCCTCATTGGCAATATTATACTAGTAAATTAATTTATACTCCTTTGCAAGCTGCTCATTAAAGACAAGAATATCCCTGCTTGGATCTATATTCCATATTTTCCATTGCTGCTTAAGTTTTTTATGCAATGAATCCGCTACAATCGGCAACCATTCTTTTTTGTGTCCCTTAATAACAAGAATCATTTGAAACTTCGCCTCCATATAAACCAGCCTGAACTTTTTAAGCTCAGATTTGTTGTCGGGAAGCTTATTCATCATTACAGCAGCAAACAATTCTATAGAATGGGCAAACTTCTTAGAAATCTCATCAATTTCGCCAACAAAATCATGCTCTATTTTCGGATTTGGGAAGGTAGTTCTTGCCTCAATCCACATCAGCGCTTGCCTGTCGTCTTTTCCCTTTCGGATCCGTATATATTCAACTGTCTTTATTCCATGGGATCTAAGTTTTGCATACAATTCAGTTTTTTCAATTTCGCAAATTTCATCTTGTGATCCTTTTATGAAAAGCATACCGGATTCCAATTCATCCATATTATTCCATTCCTTTTTCAATTGTTTCCTCGTACAGCTTAATTGGTTGATTAATGATGTCATTGTTTTCGAGCGCCGCAAAGGATGTATCGCTTTCTACCGTAACTGGCCCGTTAACACATTCTTTGGAAAATGAATGAAATAGCACATTATCTGACGAGTTTCTGCGAATTTCAAGATATTTCGGGAACAGGTAATCGTGAGTGGCGGCAAATATCTGTACCCCTGCTCGCTGCAGAGCAAGTAATGTATCGACAAGAATTGGAATGTTCTTCGGATTGATATTGGATTCAGGTTCATCCCAAATCAGTATAGAATTATTACTCAACACCCCAGTCTCAATTAACCGTAACAAAAGAGCAAGTTTTTTGTAACCTTCCGCTTCAACCCGGAAATTATATTCAATGCCGTCCCGCACAATATAATACGCGTCGTTTTTATATACTACTTTACCACCTATTATTTTTTCAATGTCATTCAGCATTTTTTGAGATTCTGTTGGAATTTGACGCAACACTGAGACACCAGCTTTGTTGATAATATCGATTAACGTTCCATCTAACGGAAGTTTTCGATGTGTATAGTCTTTTTCAATTCGCGCGTGCGTCAACATTTCCTTCGCTGGAATAAATGCTGCTTCCATCTCGCTCCAACTATAATTAACTGAATCATATGATATTCTACCTGGTCGAATCTTTTGAGCCACGTTGACATAATACGAGCGTTCAAGGCTGTTACCCCACATTTTATGATAACGGTCGTGAAAAATAACTTCAAAATTCTGTAATTTATTAATATCGCGTATCCAGAAATTATCTTCTTCCATATCAAAAAACTCATAAAGCAATGCGAAAAACACGTCACTTGAGCCATTATATGGCTCAAGTCGTTGATCTTCACATATGGAATAAATAAGCTTCAGTAGGTGTGTCTTCCCCGTGCCATTGTCTCCAATGAATAAGTTTATACCATTAGAAAACTCTAAATTTATCTTCTCAAAGACTGTGAAATTTTCAACGGTGATTTCCGCTATCCGCATTATTAAAACTCCTCTATCGGTCTTTTGCTCTACTTTCGTTAATTCTACATCAATACTATATCACAAAGTTCTCAACAACTCTCCTGAAATGCTTTTGCTCTCTAATCTCATGATGCTCTCTTCAGCGCTGCCGAAGCTTAGCAAATTTATGCTGCCGTACCATGCTATGCGCCCGTCTATTACGGAGAATTTTTGATGGATTTTTGAGCGTTCTGAAATTGTAATATTATGTTTTTCGAGTAAACTGAAAACCTGAGTAACACTTGCTTGGTTGCTCATACTGTATTCTTCAACCGGTCGCGTCACAACTGTTATTTTTATCCCGTCAGGCACGCCGTCAATGATTTGCAGCATCTTTGCCGCGCGGCTTTTTGTCACATACGGGCTGACAATTACTATTTCGCGCTTTGCCGATTGCAAATCCACAGTGAATACAGGCAAAAAGCTGATGCTGTCAAATATGATGTTTCCCGTATCCGGTAGGCTTACATCGCTTTTAATACTGTAGCCTATTGAGGCGTAACCTTTTACACGCTTTGCATACATACGGTCAAGGACGGGGACATGAATGTCGACATAATCATACACTTGCACTTCACGTTTTCCGTCATACAGGCGATGAAGCCGTCCGGCATATTGCGCCAGCGTTCCCTGCCACGCTATCGGCATTGCCAGAAACAGCGCGTTAAGCCGCGGCACGTCAAAACCCTCGCCGACATACTTCCCGGTGGCAATTATTACAAGTGCTTGTTCCGCCGGAATGCCTTCTACTTTCTCAATCTGTTTTTTACGTTCTCTTGACGTTTGCCCTCCAACGAATGAAATTACATTTGGAAGTTTACTTATTAGCTCGCGCTCCAGCAGTTCCACGTGGGATTTTCTCTCGGTTAGAATTAATGGATTTCGGCCTTCTGTCACTGCTTGAATTACATCCGCCACAATCAGGTCGTTTCTGCTTTCGCTTTGACATAATTCAGTATATGTTTCCTGCATCGACATATTAGATATGTCCTTCTCAGGGACAACTCTAAATGAAGTAAAACGCGGGATGACGTAATGCTCAAACGGACGGCGCCGCGCCTCCTGCTTTGCATCGTTCTTGTATCTTATCTGCCCGCAACGCATGTATATTATGGGTTGATGTCCATCCTGCCGTTTAGGAGTGGCAGTCAGCCCATATACGTATTTTGCGTTTGTCTCCTTCAGCACCCGTTCAAAGCTTACCGCCGGAACATGGTGACACTCGTCAACTATAATCATACCGTAGTTTTTCACAATGTCTCTAATTTCATCGTCGCGCGCCAGCGACTGTATTATCGCAATGTCTACAACCCCGTTAAGGTTATTTTTTCCGCTGCCAAGTTGTCCGATAATGTCGCGCTGCTTTTTTCGTCCGCGCTTTATTGTCAATTCGGGCAATTCTTCATTTATGTTCAAGAACTCAGTCAACCGCGCCTTCCATTGGTCAAGCAAAGGTTGTCGATTGACGAGCACAAGCGTATTCACTTTACGCGCTGCAATCAGGGCGGCGGATACGACCGTTTTCCCGAACGCGGTAGTAGCGGAAAGCACGCCGTTGTCGAACGCAATCAGCTTTTCCAGCGCCGTTGCCTGGTCTTCGCGTAAGACTCCATTGAACGAAACGTCAATTGAGTTACCTGCATTCCGTTCATCCTGCCAATTTATAAACACGTTCAGGTCTTCAAGCATTTGTATGACTTCATCTTTGCAACCGCGCGGCAGGCATAGATATTTTTCGATCTCGTCAGACAAGGAGATGATACGAGGTATATTCCAAGTAGAGAATCTCATAGCCTGCGCTTCATAAAATTTGGGATTTGCAAACGCCGCAAGGCGTTTCAACCGATTCAAAGCCCTTTGCGAAACGCCCATTTTTTCGACATAGAGCACGTTTGCCTCAACTATTCGCACTTCGGATGGGAAATCAGCATGGGTAAGTTTTGGCGCCGAATATCTCTTTTGCCACGGCGCTTCAATGTTTTCGTCCTCTTCCGAACGGTACAGGGCGCCTAACTCGCCGCCCTTGCATAAAGAGGCAATAAAATGTTCAGTTTCGTTTACGGGCAATCGTCTTATACCGCTTAAAAACTCCCATTGGTCAGGGTAAGGAATAATATCTTCATCAATAAACACGCTATTGCCTTTATCTCTCGGCGCTCGCTGCAATGGGAGCGCTATTAAGTTTCTGAGCCCGCCTTTTGGCATTGTATCCTGATTTGGAAATAGCCTGTCGTAGGACTTGAATTTTAACTCGTGCCGCAGCTCCATCACGGCAGTCAAGATGGAGGAGCCCAGTTTGCGGGCGATATGGGCTGCAACCGGTTCATCAAAGAACAGCCAGACATGCGCGCCATTACCCGAACGCGAGCGCTCCACCGCTATTGGGATTTGCTTCTTTTTGCATACCGACCGGACAGCTGAAACGTCCTGCTGCCAACCTTCACCGTCAAAATCAATAGCCAGAAACAGGCACGTTTCATCGGGCAGCATTGGGTAAATTCCCGCTATCTCTTTTCCGGACAAATGCCGCGCAATTGCCTGTTTATCAAAAGCCTCATATTTGCGACTCTTACAGTCCGCGCATTTCGTCCCCGGCTTTTCGCATAACCCCGTGACCCACTCATTGCGGCAAACGGGCGAATAGCCGGATTTCTGTCCGTTCTTGCTATCCCAGCGCCGCGCGTATACGTCGACCCGCCCGCGAAAGAGAGACATGAATAATTCAACTTTTTCATCGTTTGAGCTGTCACTTGTAATCATCTTAAAAGACTCACACTCCTCGCGCTATACGCAAATTATTCGCCGGTAAATGAAATTAACGTTATTATAGCCTATTACGCTGATAATATTTAAATTGGCACTATATATTGCAAATGTTATAATAATTAGCGTATGCAAATTCCGAATGAGACACAGAAGGGAGTTTAAATGACACCCGAGGCAAAAGCACGCCTAAATATCGATAAAATGCTCGCCGAAGCGGGTTATGTCCTTCAAGACAAGAGCGATTTCAATCGTACTGCCGCTCTTGGCGTTGCTGTGCGCGAGTTCCCGACTGAATCGGGGCGTGTTGATTATTTGCACACGATTTTGCGCTTGCCGACCGGCATATTCTACGCGCAGGGCGTCAAAGCCAATGTTATTTTCTTCGATAACCGGCCCGCCGCGCCGACTCGCCAAACTAAAGAAGTCTGGATTTACGACTATCGCACGAACGTCAAACACACGCTGAAAAAGAATCCGCTACACGAAGCCGACCTTGACGATTTTGTAAAATGCTACAATCCCAAAAACCGCCATAAACGCACCGAAACTTACAGCGCAGACAATCCCAACGGGCGCTGGCGCAGGACGAGATTGTCGCCCGCGATAAAACAAGCCTTGACATCACATGGATTAAATCTGGCGACAGCACGGACGACTACTCGCTCCCGGAGCTGCTCGACCTTATGAAGGAAAGAAAAGTCGTCGGCAATCATGACGGCGGTAGGTATACTTGAAACTCTGCTAGGCGAGGTGGACGAGTGATGAACGAAAATAGTCTGATTGGTATTACAATATGTATTATCAAAGTTTGCTTTAGTTTGATGAAAACTCACAAATAGGCAGGAGGTAAAATGACATGACGATAAAGACGGAGGAACGCCAAGAGTTACTACGGGTAATTGATACGTTGCCGGATGATAGTATCCCTGTCGTGCTTGATTTCGCCAAGGGATATTGTCCATGCATCCCAAACGCCGAAACTCGCGAGGCAATAGCTGAACTGCGCGCTGGCATGGGAGAAACGGTCACTATGGAAGAATTGAAGGCTATGCTTGATGAGATTGAGTAAATGGTCTTCGGCATTTAGGCGAGATTTTAAGCGCGAATCCAAAGGCCCGAACCGATATGTTTTGAAAGAGGAATTGTACGCTGTTATTAGCGCTCTCTCTAAAGACATCCCTTTGCCTGTTCAATATCAAGACCACAAGCTGACCGGCGAGTGGGAAGGCTGCCGGGCATGTCACCTCAAACCGGATTTAGTCTTGATCTACGAAAAACCGGACGGTGAGACTTTGCGCCTTGCTCGTATGGGGTCTCACAGCGAACTGTATGGATTGTAGCAAATCTATACTGGAGCATAGCAAATGCAGCCGATGGGCATACTTGAAACTCTGATAGGCGAGGTGGGCGAGTGATGAGCGATTTAACTTTCAAAGAAGCTACCGCCACAATAGAAGACGCGATTGTACGTTCGCGCTATCAGGCGGTGAAACTGATAAACAAAGAACTACTCAGTTTGCATTACGCTGTCGGAAGATATGTTTCCAACAATTCCCGTACCAGCTCTTGGGGCAAAGGAGCGATAAAGCAGATATCTGACACGCTGCAACGTGAACTACCGGGATTGCGCGGCTTTTCGGAATCATCAGTCAAGCGTATGCGTGAATTTTATGAGCAATGGGTTGTCGTTTTTTCAAGGGGCTGTAACAAAAGTAGTATATTGGATAGCCAAACCACAATATATAGTGGTTATTCGGCATTGTGTACACAATATGTTGTAGGGGCAAGCTTGTAGCCGCCAGCTTTTGTTACAGTCCCAATTTCAGCGGACACGGAAAAAATGAAAATTGTCAGTTGCCGATGAACGATTTGAAGCCCGCTACAGAAAATAGGTTTTTTTTACAAAAAATCTTCAGATTGGAATTAGAATATGTATTATTAATGTATATCTTGCATGAGAGGATAGCTATTTATGAGAACTTTAATATACTCGCCTATGGAGGTAGTTGAAAATGAAAACGTATAAAACCATGGAGCGGGAAATCAATAGAATCCGACTTGAGATTCATGAGGAAACGAAAGATTTGACCCCTGTACAACGCAAGGAACGTTTGAACAAAATCGTTGATAGCGCTCAAAAAGAGTTTGGCTTTAAACGTATTGCAAGCGCGAAAGAAATAACGCGGGCAAGGTAAGTCTGAAACATTCTCTTGCTATAAAAATCAAAAATACTGTTGTAGCGGTTTAGACGAATGAACACGAAGCAGCTCAGGCAAAAAATTCTAGACCTTGCCATTCGCGGAAAACTTGTACCGCAAGACCCGGATGACGAACCCGCGTCGGTTCTTTTAGAGCGCGTCCGCGCCGAAAAGGAGCGGCTGATTAAGGCGGGCAAAATTAAGCGCGACAAGAACGACAGCGTAGTTTTTCGCGATGAAGATAAATCGCGCGGGCAGTTGCCGGATGAATGGGTGTGGTGTCGTTTAGGAGATATTTCCGCCATAGTAACTGATGGGGAGCATCTCACACCTAGACGATGTAAAGAATACTGTGGATATTACTTGTTGTCCGCCAGGAACATTCTTGATGGAGCAATATCGCTTGATGATGTAGATTATGTAGATGACGCGGAATATGCACATATATCAAGACGCTGTAATCCGCAGAGAAATGATGTTCTTATTTCATGTTCTGGAAGCGTCGGGCGAGTAGCTGTTGTCAATGACGATAGTCACTATGTCATGGTTAGAAGTGCAGCGATGGTCAGACCAATATTTTTGTCATCATTTTACATCATGTTTGCGTTGCAATCCGGTTTTTTACAAGGGCAAATTACATCACATAAAAAGCAAGTAGCACAAGCCAATTTATTTCAAGCTGAAATAAAGGGTTTGATTTTACCTCTCCCGCCCCTCGCCGAACAAAAACGCATAGCGTCAGCTATCGAATCTGCTTTTTCAGTCATCGACGAAATTGAACGTAATAAAACCGATTTACAATCCGCCGTCGCCGCCACAAAATCAAAAATCCTGTCGCTCGCCATTCGCGGAAAACTTGTACCACAAGACCCGAACGACGAACCCGCAAGCGTCTTGCTGGAACGTATCCGCGCCGAGCGCGAAATGCTCATTAAGCAGGGCAAAATTAAGAGAAACAAAAACGATTCCACAGTTGTAAAGAGTGATAATTCTTATTATGAGAATTTGCCGCAAGGGTGGTTATTAGTGAGGCTTGATGACATTTCAGGCATCATTATGGGGCAATCGCCATCTGGTGAATCAGTTACCTACAATCCAAATGGCATTGAGTTTCATCAAGGAAAAATTTACTTTACCGACCGTTATTTAGCGCGTTCTGGACAGTACACCGCAGAAGCTAATAAAGTTACTGAAAAAGACTCGGTTTTACTTTGTGTCCGCGCACCTGTTGGAATTGTAAACATTGCCGACCGCAACATAGCTATCGGGCGTGGTTTGTGTGCAATTAGTCCGCTTGGTGGAATATCAATTGAGTTTGTTTTCCATTGGTTAACAGCATTTCAAGACAGCTTTATCAAACAAGCTACAGGTACGACATTTATGGCGATTACAACGGAGGTGGTTCGGCAACAAATTATTCCACTCCCAGCCCTGTTTGGGCTTTAATGCCTCAAAGCCGCCTTCTTCCCATGCCTTCACATAGCGCTTTACCGTTCGTACCGATATGTCACCGCGTTGTGCTATATCATGCATGAGGTCATAGCGATGGCCTTTGTCCAGACCATCGCCCACAAGCGGTGCAATTAAGTTGAACCGTTCTGTCGCCAATTCAACTGGTGTCTTTGATGGTTTTGTCATCTATTCTGCCCCTTTTTGTTGAATTTTTGCTTACTGAAATGACTGTAGCAGTAACAGAAGACGGACAAAAGGCAAACTGGGTGCAAATCTTGTGACCGTTGTTGATGAGCAACGTCATGACAAATGAGAACCAACGCTTTGTTTCAGCCTTAATCTTGTCCAAGATATTAACTGTGGCTGATATGAGCACTTTTCCATCTGACATTCGCGCATAAACCGAGGCTAATCGCTGGTTGATGTCGCGCTTCGCTTCAGCAAATTCGTTCTTCCATCTACGAATTGTTGAGTCATCGGCAGAGCAAGCCGCAACCTCCGCGCTACCGTCAAGAACTTTCTGGATCGTCTCGGAATCATAATGTTTATATGGCTGAATGATGTCTGGAAGCTCCGTATGAAGTTTCTTACATCCTTTGCAACGCAATCGACGTAAGAGAAATCTCCTGACTTCGGCGAATAGGTTCTTGACGATTCGCAGTCGGTTATCTCGGTAGGCAAGCTCTCCATCACACAATGGGCAATGGATGGATTCGTTTTCTGTGATTATTGTAAAAATATCTTCAAGATGATTGTGTGCCAATTTAAATGATGATACTATAACCATACCGTAAGGTAACGGGCCACAGCGGCATCATTCAACTTTTGAGGGGAAGAACGTGTCGCGTGGCCCCTCTTTCTTTTAATTTTTATATAGTATATCCATGATTGGCGGACACTGCAAGTTAGCAATTCTCTTTGATTTTGGTCATTCTCCTTGAGCTATCAGGGGATATTTCAGGGTACGAAGCCCAAGGTTAAAAGTACTTTTCCGCCCTTTCTCCCTTCTACCGTATCCATTTGTACAATAGAGGGATTATCCGTGTTTTTAATAAAAGCAAGAAAATCATTGTAACCTCTAGCAACGAGACATGTTCTATCTACTTTTAAACGTGTCTTTAGTTGTTTTCTTGGTCTATATCGTACTTTACGAGGTAAGTCAACATTTTTTGCTGATAGGACATAATCATGCACATAGTTGTATATTGTTCGTTCACTACTCATGATAGAATCTTTATTTGAACAGCAGATGTGGTGAATGGATTGTCCTTGGCGGATGAGAGGAGTCACTATATTGTCGATTCTTCGGATCTCGTCCTCGTCAAGTGAAACACCTGAGCGGGATTCTCGGAGTAAAATCTTTGCACTATCTTCTGCTGTTACAGCTTTGTAAAATAATTTCTCTAAAGTACATTTGGAGAGTTCTGTACAACCGTTGCAAACATACGGGACGTTCTTCAATTTCGTGCAAGCTTCTTTGTTATAGGACTGACAATATAGCTTGCATTTTTTGCAGTTACGGCATAGTTTTCGAGAGCATGGAACAGCTCCTTTACAAACGTTTTCGAGAGAACATGAGAGTCGATTAATGCAGTCGTTGAAGCATCTGCCGTAATTGCCAGATTTTCCTTTCTCAACATGCCTTCTAATCTCACGGCTTATTGACGATGGGGCTTTTCCGAGCTGATCAGCAATTGTTTTGAATGATTTTTGGGTGTCAAGTTCTTTTTGGATCGTTATTCTCTCTTCTAATGAGAAGTGTTTAAAAAATTCCATATAAATTCCTCCATTTAAGTCTCTATTCTGCTGAGGAAATGAGATCTATGGAAGAATATATTTCTACATTAATGATGTTTGTAAAGTTTATTGCAAATATCTCTTTTCTGTCATTTTTGCATGACTAATCGCAACCGGCTCTCGACGGCCACGTTGCATTTACTTTTTCATTTAAGCAAATAAAATAATATTCGCTTATAGCATATTTTATTATTGACAAGCGAACGTTATTATGTTATGCTTTTTTTGACAATAAATTGGTCGCCTCCCGAGTGATTGGAGTATATTTTAAATATACTTGTGGGATAGTTTTGTTATCTCAACTTATGGGCGCAACATGACATTTGACACACATCCATGCATGTAAACGCACATAAAATTATACACGCAGAGCGTGTTACGGAATCCATTTGGGAGTAAATGGATTCCTCAAAAATTTAGAAAGTCGGCACGATAGGAACCAACTTCTTCTGGGGAGGCCCCCTGCCATTTTTTAATGGTAAATATTTGGGGTTGAAGGAGGTTACTCAAAATGAGTAACAAAAATTTGTCACTATCGCACCAGAAGTCACCTCGTATCAAAAACGCGCGTGAAAAAGCAGTTCAAAAACTTGACATAGCTTTAAAAGTAACAAATGTAGTATTGAAAGTTATTTCGATAATTGAGAAAATCATAGCGTGGATGAGATGAGATGAATGAAAAGACTTTCTAAATTCTGTCTATTAATATGAAACTCCTTTATTTATATATTATTGCGTGAAGGAGGTATTTTTGTGATAGGCGAAGCTCTGAGAATGTTTAGAAACATACACGGGTATAAGGCAAAAGAGCTTGCTGAGCAACTTGAAATATCTCCAAGCTATTTATCAGAAATAGAAAATGATAAAAAGATGCCCACATTTGAACTACTTCAAAAATATTCAAAGGTATTTGATGTAAAGCTTTCTACTTTAATTCTATTTTCCGAAGAATTTAACGAAAATACTCTCTCTGGCAAAGCTAAAAACACTGTTCGCCAAACACTCTTTAATTTTATGAAGCGATTAGAAAAGGAAAAATGAATGAAGAAAAACGAGAATAGACAATACCCGCTTGAAAAAAGTCCTTTGTACAGTCTTTGCAACAAAAGAAAACTTGAAGAAATGATAGGATTAGATAGGTACGTATTAAATAATACATCAGACTTTATTTCTTACTTCACGTATCCCAACAAGAAAAAAGATGGCAGTAAAAGAACAATCAGTGCGCCGAATGACTATTTGAAAAGAGTTCAGAGATCTTTTCATGTTTTATTACAAAGGATTGAAAGACCTGTGTGGCTTATTTCCGGTTGTAAAGGAAAATGTTATATAGATAATGTGCGGCTTCACCAAAACAATCAGAGCAGATACGCTTTAACATTGGATATAAAAAAGTTTTATCCTAATTGCACACGGGAATACGTATCAAAGTTTTTCTTTTACACAATGAAAATGTCTGCAGACATAGCGAATCTGTTATCGGACATGCTTACATATAATTCTGAAATACCGACGGGTTCTCCTACAAGTCAATTGCTTGCTTTTTTATCGTACAGAAAAATGTTTGAAGAGCTGTATGATTTAGCTATAAAACATAACTGTGTTTTTTCCGTTTATGTAGACGATTTAGCTTTTTCAAACCAAAATCCATTTAGTAAAAATGCTCTTACAAACGAAGCTGCCTTAGTGTTAAGAAGATACGGTCACAGCATAAAGCGCCAAAAAACACGTTATTATGGAAAAGATGAATATAAATTTATCACTGGCGGAATATTAACCCCAGACAATCTTATTAAAATACCAAATAATCTTCATCAGAAAATCAAAAATGACAGAGAAAAACTTTTTAGTAGCGACGAATTACCGGAGCCGGAGAAAGAAAGGTTAATAAGAACCCTACAAGGCAGGCTTGTTGCGGCAAGGAGTATTGAGCCTGCTGAATATCCTGAGTTAACTAGAGCTGTTAATTGTCAGCGTAAGTTTTTATAATAATGATATTATTGACGGTGCCTTTTGAAAGAAAAACACAAGTAACAAACACAGGGCATCAAGTGACTACTCTTACAAAAATCATGAGAAAGTTTTACATTCGACCAGATTTTCTGCATTCCCGAAAATTGTAAAGAAGGCAACAAAGTAGCATATGAGAGCAACTGTATCTTGATTTTTCTGTATACTTTCACGCTCTTACCATTTATTAATTGTTTGATGCTGGGATTATTGAAGCAAACTCACTATCAGTGCACACACAAAGTGAGGGTCTATAATTCAGAAAGGACTATTTGCGACTTAATCCGTAGCAGACGCAATATTGAAATTTAGCATTCACAAACTGCGGTAAAAGTTTAAAGCACAAAAAGAAGAATGATTTCTCTTAATGCAATATGTTAATGCCTTTTCATTGTAGAAATAATCCGGCTATTTTTGGAGGCTCTATTATAGTCAATAGAAATTAAACTAAAAGAAAACTGGATTGCCGCGCCGCAAAATACCTATCGCTTCGCTGGCGCCTCCGTCGCTGCGCTCCTCCTGAGACGCGGTTCGCAAAGACCGATTACCCTCTCAGTTTAGCTTGAACGTAAGTAAGAATAAAACGCGGCTGGCTACCGCGCCTTATCCGTAATCTTAATTGTAGTAGACGTGTTTGGGTTTGTAAGATGGTGCATTGAAATTCTTATGTCGAATTTCTATTTGTATTTGTTCTCTATTCATTCAACCTCGTCAGCTTCTATATCGTGTTTTTCTGTAAAAGTTTCTTCTGTGAACTTCAATTGTTTTCTGTCATTCCTTATATGCGTACATAGAAGGGACATATTCTCGATATTGTTCATTCTACTGCAAACTATGGATATTCCTCTTCATTGCGAGCCATTTCAGATAAAAATTCTATATTCATTGGTTTCATTTTATTGTCACTCATTTTCGCGTCGCGTTTAATTCTGCCATAGTTTTCATAATTCCTTTTCCAGCTTTTAATTCCGCAATGGATTCCTCAAGGATTTTCATGTTATGCGGATTGAAATATTCATCATATTCGCTAAATAAAGTGTACTCTATTCTCCGCCCCTTTTTTACTCGAAGCAGCTTGCCGTCATCAACCATTTTTTTGAGAATGTTGTAACTCCTTGTTGCACATAGTCCAAGTGTTTTTGCAAGCGCTACGCTTGAAACCGAACCTTCGCGCTCAATTTGCCGGAAAACTTCTTGCTCCTGCTCATTTATTGGATTAGTTTTTTTTGGCTCGTAGCGCATATTTGGAAGCACCATCATAAAACTGCTATCGGTGACGTGAATTTCCGGTTTTCGCTCGCATTCGGAATAATCGCTCATAATGCGCATTATTCCCGTACCATACGCCTCGACAAGCTCAAGACGGTAAAAAATCCCCGCAAGGCCCTCGTTCCGCGTATGTGAAACGCCGCACAGAACCGCGTCAAGCGTAATGCCAGGGACAAGTCCGCCGACTGACAGAAACTCCATTCGGTTATCATACACATTGATGAACGTACTCGCCGACAACCCGTATTCGCGGTGAACGAGCGCATTTAGTACTGATTCGCGGATGGCGTCAACCGGATAGTCACGGTGTTCTATTCGCCGCACCTTCCCAACGCTCGCTTGGACAAGGTTAAAGTAGTCGAGATATTCCACCGTGTCGTAAAGTTGCTTAATCAGCGAACCGCCAAACTCCTTGCGGCTTTTGAACACGGATTTGGTGTTGCCTTCAAAGACAGCAACTTTTACAGTGTGCTGACATTGTTCCGAGAGAAGTAATCCAAGGTTTGTAAATATGTCGTTTTCGCTGAGAATTCCGAGACTCTTTTTTTGAATATCGGTAAACGCAAGTCTTTGCTTTTCAAATTCCTCGGACGCGCGTTTAAAAGTTAAATCCTGCAGTAGAGAACGGGCGACAATATACTTGTCGCCATCTGAAGTTTTGATCATCTGACGAATATGTTCGTCCGTCGCGGGGACTGACGCGCTGCCAACGCGAATGTACACGCCAGATGGTTTCAGTCCATGCTCGGCAATGTAGTACGGCGCATAAACACCGCGCTCTATTGTTGAGACAACAATCGCTTTATCGTCAATATTCTCCGTACGAACATCAAAAAAGCGTGTAATATCAGGTTTAATCGAATCCCGGATACTCGACGCGACTTGCCGTAACACTTCATCCGGCGAATCCACGCCAACCACGGCGCCATCGTTGCTAACCCCAATATAGATCTTGCCGCCGTTAGTATTAGCAAAAGCCACAGCGGTCTTTTTAATATCAGACACGAACTCACGTTTCAGTTCCGTATTGTTGTCTTCCTTGAGCAGCATAAATAACCTCCAACCGCTTAATATAACTTATTATTACATTGTTAGCCGCGCTTGTCAATTTGTTTTCACTTATTTTCACTTATTTTCATTTTTACTCGATGAAAACATTTGTGGCAATATATATGGTTATAATCGCATAACTCTATACATATGACAACTTATATGGAATATAACCCTATCGTAAAATTTGCGTTCGAAAATGTTGGGCGCACTTTCTCCGCTGCGTCTATCACAAAATATTTGAAGAGCGAGCAGCGCTCAATAGATAACGAAACGGTTTACGACTACTTAAGCAAACTGGTAAGCGCCTTTATTCTCCATCGCTGTTCCCGTTATGATATTCAAGGAAAAGAAATCTTGAAAACACAGGAAAAGTTTTATTTGAGCGACACGGCGTTTCGTTTCTGCATTCTGGGCTTCTCGCCCGACAGCGTAGCTGCAATGCTCGAGAATATTGTATACCTTGAATTATTGAGACGTGGTTACGATGTGTGCATCGGTAAGGTCGGCAGCGCTGAGATTGATTTTGTCGCCGCGCGGCAGGAAAACAAGTTGTACATTCAGATTGCTGAACGGATTGCGCGGGAGGAAACAGAGCAGCGCGAGTACAGCAGACTCCTCGGCATACCGGATAATTACCCTAAATATGTTTTACGGGCTGACGAGTTCGCGCACGGCAATTACAAAGGCATAAAGACCATGCACATAGCGGATTTCCTGCTGAGCTCGGAGTACTAAGCAGCAGGTTCAGGCTAAATTGTTTACTTGTATGGAATCCTTGTTTCGACTGCGTGAAATTTTGTTAGTTTACGTGTGTCAACTTTTGATATATGCCTTCAAAAATTCTTCCGGCGTAACGGCTATGATTGAACCGCGTTTAAAGTCCAGTGTGTTTCTTGTGATTAAATATTCGACCAGCAAATCTTTACCGACCGAATAATGAATGGAGTCCTCGAAATCATCCCATTCCAACTCCAAAGCTTTTAGCACATTATCTTCTGTCACCGCAGCAACTTTGACTACGCTAACGAGTCTCCGCAGTAAATCAATTGCCAAACGTTTGTCTTTCAGAGTCTTACGTGTGATGTAATAAATATCAGTCACAGCTGATGCTGAAATATATGCATCTATTTTTTTGTTCTCAGATAATATTAAAACTCCTGCTGATTTTTCGTAATATGGTGTTCTTTTCAGAAGAACATCCAGCACGATATTTGTATCAATCAATACCTTCATATTTTCTTAACCGCTCCTCCTTGATCTCCTTGAGTGAAATCTCTGAAATGGGAATTGCGCCGATAAGAGACTGCGTGACAGAGCCATCCAACATTTCATCTATATTTTCACCGCTAAATATAGATGGAGGCGTTTTCTCGACAACCTGCATAACGATGACCTCCACTTTCCCGCTTTGAAAAGACATAGGCAGCGGAATCACGTTTGCAAGTCTGGAACCCTCCATAATTTGCCTGACAAATTCCATTAAAAATTCCTCTCCTTACTTGTTTTCAGAAATCAAACTTGCAAATACCCGCCGGTCCTTGTCACAAATATGATCTATCCACCATGTTTTCAAGAAATCCATGAGTTGACGCGGATCACTTGCCCAACCGCTGTCTTTTTCGGACTTAGACATTTTTTCTATAAGTTCCTTGTGTAATTCTATATGCTGCCTCAAATTTGGAAAATCGCATTTCTCAAGAAACTCCTCTTCAACTTTGAAATGAATTCGCGTATACTCGTGGATCATATTCATTACCGGCTTAAGCGCGCTTCCGCCCCCCTTGTTCTGTATTGCATAATATAGAGAATTTATGATGGAAACAATCCCGCGATGCTGCTCGTCGACTATGTGTATTCCCAAATTATATTCAGGTTTCCAGATAATAAAAACATTGTGATTGAACGAGATATGCTTTGCTTCAACTGACATCAGGTTTATCCTCCTTTAGCCTATACGGGTATGCAATTTTCATTCAATATTCTATCATTTTATAAAAGAATCTAATTCCTCACAAACTCCGCGCCGCGCTCTTCCCTAATTGTTACCTCCATTGCATCAAGCACTATTGTAGTAAGGCCAAACGAGTCTTTCCCAATGTTTAAGCTTGCAGTGACAGCAATCCAGTCTTTGAGGGCAAGCTTTTCATCCCCTTTATATAGAAACCTGAACCCGATCATGCCGTCATTTCCGCAACAGCCGGGAGTGTTCCGGTACACGTAGTATCGTTTCTCACCATTTCCCTCCCTAATATCACAAAGCCCTTCTATTTTTATTATTCTATTCTCGAAATCTCCAGCATTCATATATATATACTCGCATTGCTGAATGAAAAATTTCTCCTTTACCTCGACAGTTTCCTTATCGGCGGGAGAGCCTGCAAGGCTCACTGAATGCAACATTAAGAGACAGTATATAAACAAAACAAAGATCGCTAATTTCTTCATATTAAGTTACCTCCTATATATTTTTCATAATAAACCCCGCTGCGGAAAACAGAAGGAAAGCTCCAAGATTAACCGCAACTATGCTTGCGCCCGCAGGCGAATCGTACGCGTATGAAATCATAATACCAATGAAAAAGCATACGACGGATAATACCGCCGAACAAATAACCACTCCCCTAAAGCTTCTGAGCACGCGCATGGACGTTAGAGCGGGGAAGATTATCAGGCTTGAAATCAAGAGCGCTCCCATCATCCTCATGCCAATAACAATAACGAGAGCTGTCAGCAGCGCAATCATCATGTTGTAGAACCCCGTCTTCGTACCGGTAGCTTTTGCGAAATTTTCGTCAAAGGTAACGGCATATATCTTATTGTAAAAAATGACATACAAAACGAGGACTGCAATCGAGACCGCAACGCTTAAATAAAGGTCGTCCCTCCTCATGGCAAGGATGCTTCCAAACATATAATTACAGACGTCAGCCGTCATTCCCTTGGTATTGGCAATAATCAAAACTCCAATCGCCAACGAGCTGCTTGATATGAGCGCAATGGCAGCGTCGCCTTTGATTTTGCTGTTCTCGCTGAGCCTCAGCAGCAGAAATGCAGCGGCGAGCACGAGCGGAATTGACACTTGCAACGGCGCTAAATTGAACGCAAGCGCAATAGAAAGCGTTCCAAAGCCTACATTTGAAAGACCGCTGCCAATCATCGAATAGCGTTTCAGCACAAGGCTGACCCCGAGCAATGCGGAACAAAGCGCCACTAAAACTCCGACAATCAGCGCCCTGACGATAAACTGCATAGAAAACATCTCGTACAACATTTTTGGAATCGCTTCAAACATCAATTTCGCCTCCTATCATCCTGCGGCCTATATCAGATTTTTTATAATCAGAAGTCGAGCCGAAAAACAGCGGAGAGACGTTCATATGCAAGATTACGTTCCCGTATTTCACAGCGCTCTTGATATCGTGCGAAATCATGACGATGGTTATTCCTTGTTTGTTCAACGCCAGAAGGATGGAATACAGATCTGCTGACATCAAAGGATCAAGCCCAGCCGCCGGCTCGTCAAGGAACATAATTTTATCCGTGGCGCACAGAGCCCTAGCCAAAAGCACACGCTGCTGTTGTCCGCCTGATAAATCGCGGTAGGATTTACGAATAAGCGGCTCCGCTCCCATCCTTATAATGTTCTCCTTCGCCAATTTCTTTTGCTTTCTGGAGTAAAACGGCAATAGCCCGGTCTTGCTCTGAAAACCAGAGAGTACAACCTCGTACACGCTTGATGGAAAATCCTTTTGTACAACGGTCTGCTGCGGGATGAACCCTATCTCGTTTTGCTTGACGCCGTGCATGTCAATACTGCCCCCGCTTGGCTTTATAAGCTTCAACATCGCTTTCATCAGCGTTGTTTTACCGGAGCCGTTTTCGCCGACTATTGCGAGATAATCTCCGCTCTTGACTTCAAAGCTGACGTCTTTTACGGCGTAGGCCGCGTCATATTTTACAGAAAGGTTATTGACAGTTATCATCACCATAGCCCCTTCTTTAGATTTTCGATATTTTGCCTCATCAAGTCAAGATAAGTCATTCCGGCCTCAAAATCGGTCTTACTGAGATTATGGCATGAGTTAAGCTGCAAAATACCGGTTCCGGTTTGTTCGGAAATTGCCATCGCAACGCTTTTATTGCTCAATTCCACATGGTAGACAAACGGAATATTTTCGTCCTCAACGGTCTTTACAAGGTAGAGAATTGTTTTGACCCCGGCGTCCGCCTGGTCGCTGCATCCCGGAAATGCTGCCGCATAGTCAAGTCCATACGCCCTAACGAAATAAAGGAAAGGAAATTTATCCGCGACGACGATTTTTTTTCGGGCAGATTTGCTCACAACGTCAGCAATTTCCTCGTCCGCTTTTTTGAGCGCTTCCTGATATTGTTTCGCGTTGCCTCTGTAAATGCCTGCGTTTTCGCTGTCAATTACACAAAGAGCATCACAAATCACTTCTATCAGTTTTATTGCATTCTTAGGCGAAGTCCAAATATGCTCGTCGTACTCAACTTCTTCTTCGTTCTCGCCGTCTTCATCTTCTTCCAATTGCATACCCTCTTTGATTTCTTCCTGCATTGTCTCGACATAGTCCATCAGACGAATAATTTTCATGTTTGACGTGTCTATCGAGTCAAGGATTCTTTTCACCCAAGCGTTGCTCTCGCCTCCAACGAAAATAAACGCGTCCGAATTTTGAATCCTGACGATGTCGGAGGGTGATGGCTCAAACGAATGCACCGAGGCGCCTGGCGGCGTGAGCATCGCTACATTTGCTTTATCGCCGACAATCGCTCGCGCGAAATCGTATTCAGGGAAACTTGAACCTACAATATTGATTTTTACCTCTATGGTTTTCCCAGTAGCGGCGCTGGGAAATATTGTTCCAAAAACATATATGGTAATACATGCAAAAATAAACAGCATTTTTTTCATATTTTTATAATCCTCCATAATTTTTTATAATAGCTGAAGGCATTTGAATTGCCAAATATCAGAACGTAGGGAAAGCAACCTCGAAACTGTGTCCCATGCTTATTTACTATACAGTCGATTATGACTTTTCTCATCTTTTGCGCAGTTCACAATCATTAACACGCGTCGCCCATGGGTGCGACCCCTACGGCCTACGTTATAAGGCTGACCGTGTATTTTCGTAGAGAACACATTAATCGGCGTAACGTGACAGATTTTCTGACAAAAAAAGGAGGTCGGTTAATTATTAAGGCGGATCATTAAGTCAAACAGTGTGTTTTTTTGTTGGAATATATTGCCTTGAAAGCATACAGAATGATGTACAACAAATGTAGTTGCAGGCGCGCCAATAAGCTGCGCGTCGTGATTTGCACTATTGTACCTGTCAACGTGCAGGCACACAGGGCAATTATTGATTGAACACTTACAGCAGAAATGCATAGCGGCATAGCATGATGAAAAAAGTAAAACTGCAACAATACACATTGCAACGATAAACGTAGCAAGAAATTTAGCCTTTTTGTTACTTATCGAAAAATGAAGAATCATCGTTTTATCTCTATCCTTATGTCAATATCAAGAAATTCAATGAACACTGCCTTTTCATCCAAAGATTTATGTTTTACTATTACCGTATTCGTGTTGTTATTTTACACGAAAAGGCTTACTTGTCAATTACTTAGCTTTCCTCAATAACTATTATTGCTTTTCATTTTGTCCCTTAATATAATTTTTTAACATCTACACCTGCATTGTTATCGCAATAATGCTTTGTCCCTAAACTAAATATAGAATGAGTATTCCATATTGAACAACTTTATCGTATATGTTGCAAATATATATATTCAGAAATAGACTCTATGATAGAATTATTTCAAGAAAATCGAGGTTTTTGTAAAAACAATATGAGATTTGATAGAACAGGTGAGTATTATGCCATTTAACCCAGCTATAGCCTATAACGATCTTCCGCTACTCCCGACGTCGCGCGACATCGAGACGAAAGCTGTATTGAAAAAATGCTTAAACGCCACGAGAGCCTTATCCGAACTTAAAGGCGCCGTTGACTTTTTGCCTGACAAAACTATTCTTGTGAACGCAATCCTTTTACAGGAGGCAAAACTCAGTTCGGGAATAGAAAATATCGTAACAACGCAGGACGAACTCTTTCAAGCTACACTGAACGAGGCACAGGTAACCGACAAAAACATAAAAGAAGTTTTACAATATAGGGCGGCTTTGCGTTACGGGTTCGAGAATTTGTCAAATAAACCTCTTTCTTTGGATTTAATTCTCAAGGTTTACAGCATTCTGTTCGGAAAAGCCGCCAATTTCAGAAAACCCGGCGAGCAAATTGCAATTAGGAACAGACATACAAAAGAAATCCAGTACACCCCTCCGACAGGCGGAAATAAAGTGATGGAAAAACTCCGAAATTTAGAACAGTATCTTACCCAAAAAGATGACTTGGAGCCATTGATAAAGATGGCGGTTGCGCATTATCAATTTGAGGCTATTTTGCCATTTACAAGCGGAAACGGCAGAATCGGTAGAATATTAAACGACTTGTTTCTTATCTCCGTTGGACTTCTGAAAAGCCCCGTACTTTTTTTAAGTAAATATATTATCGGGACGAAGCAGATTTATAACAATCTTTTGAGGAAAGTCATAACAGATGAAAACATAGAGCCTTGGATACTTTATGTACTGCAGGGCGTCGAAGAGATGGCGCTGTGGACTATCGAACACATCATGGAGATTAAGGAATTGTTCGACAAAACGATAATCATGAGCAAAAATAAGGCGCCCGATGTTTATTCCAAAGAATTGATAGAACTCATCTTTCGGCAGCCATACTGTAAAATCGGATTTTTAAGAGATTTCGGCATAGCAAAACGTCAAAGCGCATCAAAATATCTAAAAAGACTTGAAGAAATTGGAATTCTGGAAGGTGAAAAGCAAGGACGGGAGATGATTTTTAGGCACCCAGCCCTTATCAAGATCTTGCAGGAATGAAAAAACATTGGCGAGTGGAGAGTAGCGAGAAAAAGACAAACGCCTAATCAATAAAGTTGACGTCCTCCCTCGTTTAGGGAGGGGAGAACGTCAATCATTTAGCTCCTAACTAATTGAATGCACCATCATGTCGATACAATCGATATATAAAGTATATGTCGATTGTATCGATATTTATTCTCTATGGTGGATATTGAGACACTCTAACGCGTCCGAAGCGTGAAATAATAACATATCTTATAATATTTCTTCTTGCGTTGTCGGCGCCGGAATAAACGCGAATCGTCATCCCTAGCTGGCCGTCAAGAAAGTTTACTAATGGACTATACTCTAATAATCCACCCGATGGAACGGAAAACAAAGCCCGTCCTTCGGATTCGTAAATTTCATTAACTGTAGATGAAGCAGTTATCCAACTTGTGTAGAAATTCGGAGACAGCGAGTTCGTTCCTATAATTCGAAAGCGCTGCTTTGTTATATTTGACCTTATAAAGGACATTTCTAGCCAATCCGCTAAGTTATTTGCCTCTTCTATCGCTATTTGTTCCGCCGTTTGTTTTTGCGGTGTAAATGACATAGATGTGATTAACGCAAGTACAGATATGGCGACAAGTAATTCTATGAGAGTGAACCCTGGGTTATACTTTAAAAAATGGACGCAACAAGTGCGCCCATTTTGTGTTTTACGTTCACTTTTTGTGACTGTGACAATTTTATTCATATCAAATGGAAAATGCTTACAACGCTTTTAACCCTAAGTCGAAGACCTTCAGATTTTCCGATAGAAATTTAGGAGGCGCAAGCTCTTCTAATGCTTTTCTTACAACTTCTGGCTCAAGACCTTCTATACCGCACGAGCAGGCTTTTCCCATAATAAGCACATTAAGGAAGAGATATTTTCCGGCCATTTCAGCATCCAAAATCTTATAACCATGCAGCTTATGACAGATTACATTTTTGGACGTCATATAATCAATAAGGTTATTATTCTCAAAAGCTTTATCATCATGAACATTTACTACGAAAACTCCGCCTGCTTTCAAAAACGGAAGATTCCTTATTCCTTCATCCTGATCAAAAGCTATAAGCACATCTGCTTCTCCTGCTTTCACAAGCGGGCTTTTGTAGTCTCCGATCTTAAAGTGGCTTATTACTGAGCCTCCACGTTGCGCCATACCGTGAACTTCGCTGCCTATAACGTTCTGATCTCTTGATATTGCAAGTTTTCCAAGTACCCGACTCGTGAAAAGTATTCCTTGACCGCCAACACCGACAATTATGAACTGCATATTACTTCCCCTCCTTTATACCAATTTGCAATCAAACGCATGCTTCGTTGTTTTTGCTCCCCTTGCTCAACGTAGGTCTGTCTACGCCGTCGGCCGCTCTCGGTCTTCCTGACCTCTGCGGCACTAGGTCTCCTGACCGTCGCTGCGGGTCGCAAAAGCCGCCTCGCCTGCGTCCGATTTCAAATCGGTATTTTTTACTATGGACTTGTGGGGACAAACGTTTAAACAAACTCCGCAAGAAACGCAATATCTTATGTCAATAACAGCTTTTTTCCTGCCCTCATCGAAAACAAGCCCCGGACAGTTGAAATAATTGATGCAATACTTGCAGCCTATACACTGGGAGACCTTTACCTCCACCGCGATTTTTTCCTGCTTAGGTTTTAAAAGCATACATGGATACTTAAATATTACGACTGCCGGCGTTTGATTATCAACCGCGTGTTCCCACGCGCGTTTTATTACATCCTCTCCCGCAGCTACATCGTATGAGTTGACCACTTCCACGAATTTAACGCCGCATCCTTTGCACAATTCGACTGAATCAATCGCTTGACCGATTTCACCTTGGCGAAGCTTTCCACCGGTGCCGGGATGCTCCTGCCCTCCCGTCATGGCGGTGATGCTGTTGTCCAATATGCAGAGGACAAAGGCGTGGCGGTTATACACAGCAGTTTCAAGCCCTGGCAGACCGTTATGGAAAAATGTTGAGTCACCCAACGTCGCTATTATTTGCCTCTCTTGGCCTGTCGCCTTATGCGCTAGGAATATGCCCGAAGCCGCGCTCACGGCGGCGCCCATGTCAATGGTGGTGTCAACTGCGTTTTGATTTATCGAAAGGGAGTAGCAACCTATATCCGAAGGGGCAATTGACGAAGGAAAAGCTTTGCGTATCGCAAAATAACTTGCTCTGTGCGGACAACCTGCACAAAGCTGAGGTTTACGCGGCTTCAACTTCAACTCTTCAAGCGCGGTCTTGAGCTTGCTGTCATCAGCTATGTGAACTTCCTCGCCGAGAGCTTTCATAACGATACTTTCAACTAATTCCGGAAGGAGCTCTCCGTCGTTCGGAACCCATCCGTTCCATCGTCCCTTTAACTTGGATTTATCTATTAGCTGACCTTCAATGACGGGATATGGCTCCTCAAGAATCAAAACGTTGCCGTGTTTTGAAATATAATCCGCAAGTTTTTTAAATGGAAGCGGATATGGTGTTCCGATCTTCATTAATGATATATCATCCCTGCCGAGAGAGCTTATAACATCGCTCACTATAGAAAATGCTACACCGCTAACAATTATCGCAAGTTTTTCCTCCCCACGGGCAGGAACTTCGTAAGTATACTGCTGATATCCGGTTTCAAATTCTTCTCTTATTTTCTCAATGCGCACGTTATGAAGAGGGTAATTCGTCCGTACATGTCCCGGTATCGGTATCCATCGCGACATATCGCGCTCGAACTTAACGGCGTTCCCGGGAGCAACCTTATCCTCTATCTCTATCGCCTGACGGCAATGGTCGACTCTCGTGGTCGGACGCAGCATTACAGTTATTCCATATTTTTCGGAGAGTGCGTAAGCGTCAAACACCATTTTACGCGCTTCGACAGCGTCCGAGGGATCAAAGACAGGAATCTTTGCAAATTGAGCAAAGAACCTGCTGTCCTGTTCATCCTGCGAACTGTGATAGCCCGGGTCGTCCGCAGCTATGAGAAGCATTCCGCCTTTCAGCCTGTAAAGAGCGGTAGTCATAAAAGGGTCAGCAGCCACGTTAAGCCCAACTTGTTTCATCGCGACGCACGCGCGCGCACCGGCGAAAGTCGCGGCGACCGCCATCTCGAAAGCTACTTTTTCGTTGGCGCCCCATTCCACCAAAATTGGAGACTTCAATTCATCCGCGAAAGCCGCAATTGCAGGCAGGATCTCCGATGAAGGAGTCCCGGGATATGCAGTGGCAACCTGACATCCGGCTTCTACTACTGCATGAGCAATAGCTTCATTGCCAAGTAGTATCGTTTTCTTCCCCATTTTTCACCCTCCATTCTTATTTATGTTTATCTGCTGACCCATTAATTGAGCCAGCCCGTTTTTTCCTCTTATGATTTTTCCGTTTCTATCGACAAAAGCGTGTTTCGTCCAGCCTTCGGCAACTATCTTACCCGGTTCGCAGTCGCGCACTATGCGATTACAAAACGTGACGCTCACATTTGTAACTTTTTCAATCCACGTCCAAATAGTTATCTCGTCATCGTAGAATACCGAGTGCTTATGCCTGCAATGAGCTTCAACAACAGGCAATAGTATACCCTCGAGTTCCCATTCAAGGTATGTCTTCCCGAGACTCCGGCAATACTCGGTACGTCCCATTTCAAACCAGTTGAAATAGTTCCCGTGATAAACAACGCCCATTCGGTCAGTTTCACAATAACGCACACGTGTTTTACAGGAAATCAAGCGCAGCACCACCCTATAAATACAATGTTCAATGTTCAATGAATTGATAAAGACAAATAATTAATTGTTTAGCTGTTTATTAGAAATTTCCATACTAACGATGCAAGTAGTATTACTAGCGATACGACAAGCATTTTCCTTATAAATGGAGCGCCAATTTTCATAGCAAGCTTACTACCAAGTATATTCCCTGCAATATTCGAAATAGCTAACGGAATTGCTAAAGTGTATAACACTTTATCATTAAGTGCAAAAGCAATCAAGCTGCCAACACCGGTTGTAAGATTAAATATCTTGGAAGTGGCGGAAGCATATATTAGCCCCATGCCAAGAATAAAATGGAAAAGTAGTATGAAGAAACTACCTGTCCCCGGACCAAAAAAGCCGTCATAAAAACCCAAAGCAAAACATATTATAGGACAATAAAAATACACTGCTTTGTTGGTCAATTCTTTAGTTTGTAGAGAATCCTTCTTTTGTAACAAAGTGTGTACCAGAATAATCTCCAGCAATTCTTATTCCTTGTGCCGCTTGAATCGATATATATGTATCATCTGGCAATTCCCCTGTTTTGATAAACTCTTTCGATATGTTACGATGAATATGTGTATGTCTATTCCCAATTATTTCTTTTGTTAACAACAATGCTTTTTCGGATTGAAATATAGAGTAATATGCTCTGTTCGCAGCTCCATCATAATCATCTGCGCTTAATAATAGAATGGCTGATTCAAGAGATGTTTTTGATTTTTTTGCATAGATTTCTATCATATTGTTTCTATCTTCATTGTTGAGTATCATATAAAATTAGTCCTTCTTTATCAACATTGAACATCAATTCATAAAAACTTAAGCCCTTGGATTCCTCTTCAGATATAGGCAGAACTTGAAGATAAGCATTCTCGTCATTATCCATTTCAAGCATTACTTCTACGCTCGTTTTCCACACTTTTTCTTTTTCTTCAAAAGTGTTGCATTTTTTCAAAATAGCAAGAACATCAATATCTGAATCTTTTTGGGCTTCTCCTCTTGCAACCGAACCAAAAAGAATTACTTTGCGTAAGTTATCCCCTTCATGTTCCTTAATTCTTTCAGTAAATAAATCCAATGCTTCTCTAGTAATAGGGTGTAATTTTATACTTGTCTCTGAAAATGTTTTCATAATTTACTCCTTATGATAGAAAATCTTTAAGAAACTCAATTCAGTAAACTTAAGCTTAGCATGCTCAATGCTCAATGCATTGCTTTTGTTTTTGATTTTAATTGTGCATTGATAATTGTGCATTGTGCATTGTACTTATTGCTACTTTCCCCGCTCTGCCAGGAATAAACCCTTCCTTTATCTCGCAAGTTGGCGTAATTCTATCACGATAATCACGCGCAATTTCGCTGAGTGTTTTGAAAATAACTCCTCTCTTCAGGCAATTATCAACAAATCTCTCAAATGTAGCTCCCGCGAGAGTTCCTCCTTCCATTTCGGCGTGGATAGTGAGGACGTTTAACCCTTCTTCCAGCATATCAAGGTAGAATGAATCATAGTTATGTACATTTATATCGTTTACGCCGAGAATTTCGTCAAGCGTTGGAAGAGTCGAAGGTATCTGCAACGTATGAAATGTTTTCCCGTTCAAACGGGGAAAAAAAGGAACATCGCCATGTTTGCCGCGCGTATCGCTGCAATAGTCAAAATTAAATTTGTCCTGTACGGCGAGACTGGCCTCGCTCACCTGCCAGCCCGGCGCTCCGCAGCAACGGGGCATGAAGCCCGAGTGCTTCTTGAAAATCTCTGCAGCTTTGTTAAAATCCGAGAATATCTCTTCTTCCGATAATCTACTTATATTGTCCTGCCACTTAACATGATCCCAGGCATGTATCCCGCAATCGTGACCCGACTTAACCGCGCTGACAAACTGCTCCGGATTTGGGTCAATTATCATCGGAGCGGGTAAAAGAGTCCCATAAAGCAGTGTCTTGAGGCCATAAGCCGATGGAGCTTTCGTGCGAAACATTTTGCTCAGGAAGCCTTTTCTAAAAATCCGCCGAATGGCTTTCCCCGAATTATCAGGGCCGAAAGAGAACAAAAACGTAACTTTTATATCCCTGTCGTCAAAGAGTTTTAGCAATCTCGGTACACCGTCAAGGTAACCTCTAAACGTATCTACATCGACTTTAACAGCAAGAAATGTTTCCATTATCGTAAATAAGAATTAATGGTCAGACGGACAGCTTCTGAAAAACCAATTTTGGGCGCCCAACCAAGCCTTTGTTTTATATTTTCAATTGAAGGCACGCGATTTTGCATATCATCATAGCCATTTCCATAGTATTGCTCAGCAGGCATAATTATTATCTCAGCTCTTTCCGTCGCTTTAATAAATGTATCGTTTCCGCTTTCCCTCATTGTCTTAAGTATTTCATAAGCAAGTTCCTTTATTGACACATTATTCCACGGGTTGCCGATATTGAAGATCTGTCCGTCCGCTTTCCCGTCTATATTTCTTATTATTGAAACAAGCGCGTCGACCCCGTCGCTGACATATGTGAAACTGCGCCTCTGCTTTCCGCCGTTTACAAGCGTAATTGGCCTGTGATTGAGGATATCGTACACAATTTGCGTGATGGAACGCGCAGTACGCTCTTCAGCATCTTTAAAAGTGTCAAGCCTTGCCCCAATCCAGTTAAATGGACGGAATATCGAGTATTTCAAACCTTTTTCCTGTCCGTAAGCTACTATCACACGATCAAGCATTTGTTTTGAGCAACTGTATATCCATCTCATCTTTTTTATCGATCCCACCATTAACGGACTTTCATCCTCTGATAGTGTTTTATCAGGGCTCATACCATATACTTCGGAAGTGGACGGAAATATGACGCGTTTTCCATTGTCAACACACATACGAACGACTTTTAGATTTTGTTCAAAGTCTAATTCAAATGTCCAAAGAGGCTTGCTCAGATAGTAAGCCGGTTTTGCTATTCCGACGAACGGAAGGACTACGTCACATTCCTTTATCTGTTCCTCAATCCATACGTCATCTTCAAAAATATCTCCACGTCTGAAAGAAAAGCGATCATCACCGAAGAATTTGCCTAAGTTATTATCATTTATGTCGTAAGCCCTAACCTTCCAATCCAAGGTATCTTTTCCGGCTAAAATCCTTTCAACAAGATGTGATCCAATGAAGCCGTTCGCTCCAAGCAGTAAAATGTTCATAAGTCTAAAACTCCTTATATAATGAAATCCGTTGTTACATTAATCATTTTTTACTCCTCCAATTTAAACTATCACCATTTATTCTTAATAATAAATCCAGGTCTCTTGCGTACTTCCTGATATATTCTCCCGATATACTCTCCCGCAATTCCCACGCAGGACATCGTCATGCCCATAAGGAAAAAGTTAAGCGTGAGCAGCATAAAGACTCCCTCAGCTTCAGGGCCTATGAAAATACGCCTGAACAACATGTATATGCCGAACAGGAAGCTCATCATTGAAACCAGCATCCCGAGCATCGTTACAATCTGTAATGGAACCAATGAAAAACTGGTCATAAGGTCAAAATTAAGCCGTATTAGTCTGAATAAGCTGTATTTGGATACTCCAAGCTCGCGTTCATTATGCTGGACAGGAATTTCAATCGGATTAGCCGCAAACTTCTGAGCCAATGCGGGAATAAAAGTGCTTGTCTCTTCAGTTTTTATCATTATATCAACAATGTCTCTTCTGTACCCGCGCAACATGCACCCATAATCATTTATACGCAATCCGGTTATCATGTTTGTGATTTTATTGATTATTTTTGAGGCGAATTTGCGAAAAAAAGGGTCGTGCCTTTTGGCTCTCACAGTGCCTACAACATCGTGTCCGGAACTTATTTGCTCTACTATGCGCGGAATTTCTTCGGGCGGATTCTGCAAATCAGCGTCTATTGTTATGACAGCGTCGCCGGTTGAAGCCTCAAAGCCCGCCATTATTGCGGAGTGTTGTCC